>Ga0302324_100010808_pt1 | contig 18827 bp, 12 predicted proteins | sample Palsa_T0_1_FD_201949 | JGI IMG/M metagenome (GOLD analysis project Ga0302324, IMG submission 201949) | Peat permafrost microbial communities from Stordalen Mire near Abisko, Sweden - Palsa_T0_1 | ecosystem: Environmental > Terrestrial > Soil > Palsa > Peat permafrost | place: Sweden: Abisko...
ACGAACCATGCTTGAAGTAGACACGCACGATCAGTTTCGTTCTATCAATTACGATGATCGTTCGATCGCACCGTTGCCCCTCAAAGGCCCTTTGTTAAAGAAATATTATGCGGCCTACCGTCAGCTGGCCGAGATCCTCTGCGATCCTGCGCGATCCGTAGTTCACCCGCTGCAGCCGGGCGATTTGATCCTCCTCGATAACACCCGCATCCTGCATGCTCGCACGGATGGAGAAGGCGGCCCTGGCCACATCCAGGGTTGTTATCTGGATGCAGATGGACTCTATAGCTCGCTCGCCGTACTCTCACGGACAAGGAGTTCGCGTCATGACGACAGCGGGGATTGAAAGCCTGATTGATCTGCTCAATGCCAAGGGAGGGAGCGCATACTTCGGAGAGCCCGTCTCCATCCTTGAACACAGCCTGCAGGCCGCCCACTCCGCCGAACTGGCCGAAGCCGGGCCGGCTGCGATTTCCGCCGCGTTGCTGCACGACATCGGCCACATGCTGCATGGGCTCGACGAAGAAATCGCCCATCGTGGCCACGACGGCATGCATGAGGAGGTCGCGGCCAAGTATCTCTCCCGCTGGTTTGGAGACGAGGTTACGATGCCGATCCTTCTTCACGTCCCCGCCAAGCGATTCCTTTGCTGGCAAGACCACGCGTACCTACAGCAGCTCTCGCCCGCATCGATTGAAAGTCTTGCATTGCAAGGTGGACCGATGAACGATGAGCAGGCTGCGGAGTTTTTGCGCAATCCATTTGCCAGCGCCGCCATTGCCTTGCGTCATTGGGATGACGAGGCCAAAATAGCTGGTCTTCGCGTTCCCAACGCCGCACACTATCTCCCTGCGCTCCAGGCTGCATCACGCCTGGGCGCTTAGTTCTCGCCACTTCGTATCTGCCAGAACGACGGAGGTTTCGATCTGGCGTTCGGGAATCTTCCAATATTGTTTGAGGAGCCGGTCTTTTTCCTTGGTGGAAACCAGGTGAAAGCCATGCCTCTCATAGAAGCGGATGGCCCAAACGGCATCGGCCCACGTTCCTATGAGTACCGGGCCTTTCGCCAGCAGGCGCAAATGGGAGAGCAAGTGCGCTCCGACCCCCTGTTTCTGGCTGCTGGTGCGCACATAGGCGTGCCGAATGAGGGTCACATCCCTGACTTGTTGCAGGCCCATCACGCCGACTAGAACTTCCGCATCCTCGTAGCCCCAGAACACGACACCATCATCGATCTCATGCTGAAGCTTTTCCTTGGACATGTATGGTTCTGTCCACCGATCTTCAGGGATGGTCCCACGATAGGCCTGGGCGCCGTCATTGATGATGGCCCAAATCGATTCAAAGTCCCGGTCGTCACAGCGGCGGATCATGGGTGCTCCAGCGCATCTTCAGCCCCTTCCTGGGGGCTGAATCTAACTCGCCTATCCAACGGGTAGATAGGCGTGGGCACTAGCCGGTAGGGAAGAGTTCGGAGCCTTGGCGTGCTTACTCCGGGCGTGTCGACCAGGATCATCTTTTTTGCGATCTCTTGGTATGCCGCCCTGAACCCGTTCGGGCTCTTCACCACAACGATGCGCATTCTCTCCGGCTCGATGCCGTGGCTGCGGAAGAGTTCCGGATCTACCGTCATGGCCGATCTTTCGGCGACCAGCAGGCGGATCTTGCCTACGTCAAGAACTACCGCACGTCCCATGCACGTCTCGACTCCAGTATTGTAGCCGCGCGCCCGGCCAGTCCACCGGCCATCGGAGATGAGGCGTACGCGCGCGACGATGCGCACCGGCCGCGAATGTTTGCGATCGATCGTTCCTCCCACGCTCAGGCGAAGCGTGGCATCGACCCCGGCGGCGATTGCCCGGCGCACAGCCGGTGCGTCCACGAGAAAGATAGCGGCAGGGTAGCCGGAGCACAGCTTCACCAGCGGGGCCAGCACGCCAGTGCTATCTCCCGGCGAGCCGGAGCCTGTGCTGTCTGAAGGTTCGGAAAGCACAACCGGGCCCTCGCTCCGCATCGCCTCGCGCAAAGCCGTGCGCACCGGCGTCAGCTTGACATCGAACTGCCGCCGGGCGGCCCAGAAGGCCTTTGCCAGGGCATCGGCTTGCCGTTGGCCGGCGACGGGATCGTTATTGGTAACCGATACAGTGCTGCATCCCATCTCCGGAACATCCAGCCATGGTTGAACACCAAAAATCGAAACACAGCAGGCAGCCCCAGAATGTTCCAGCTCCGCGGCTCGTAGCATCAGCTCGCCAAACGGGCCCGAGGTCGTCTGCATATTTTCGGCCGGAACGATGAGTGGGATCTTGCGGTATCGCATCACTGGGGATAAGCTTCCCGCTAGAATTTGCAGCATCAGCCCGGCGGCTCTCTCGCCGGTTTCAAACAGGTCGATATGCGGATAAGTCTTGTAGCCTACCAGGATGGTCGCGCTCTCGACCATCAGCCGGGTTACGTTTGCATGGAGATCCAGTGTGGCGACAATCGGCACATGGGGCCCGAGAATCTTTCTCGATGCGCTAAGCAAATGGCCTGCCACGTCATGGGTGGAGTAGGCCGTCTGCGCTCCATGCAATGCCAGCAGTAACCCCTGCGGGCGAGCCATACCGGCCAGCGTCTGCAAATATTCGTGCGCGAGGCGCTGGTAGTCGGCCCGGAGCATTCGCCCGGCGGTGACTGCCCAACCTGAGCACAGCGGCGCAGCCTTGCGGCCCGTTTGAGAGAGAACGCTGAGGAACCCTCCCATCTCGGTCAACGCGCCTTCGTGCCTGCGAATCACATCTTTTTCAAAGACAAGCCCAAAATCCGAATACCGGGTTTTCAACGGAGAGAAATCGTTGCTTTCCTGAACAATCGATGCGACTGCAATTGCCATTGCGCGGCCTTCCGGCTGATCTTTAGTCTCAGGGGAGAAGACGCATGCGTCCTTCTTCAATAGAGCCGCGTGCGGTATTGTTCGTCGATGCCCTGGTCAAACTCTTCTGCTGTTTTGTCTCCTGCAATCTGGTCTGCCAAAATCTTACCCAGGCTGGGAAAGCGTTCTCGCGATAGGCGACGTTCGGGGTTCCAGAGTTCGGACCGAATCAGTGGTTTGCCACAGTGAAAAAAGACTTCTTCCGCGGTCACAACAAATCCCGACATGGGCATCTTTCCCTCAAAGGCAAGCGGCTCGAGCGACGACGGATGGATGACCACGCGCACGGTCCCATTCACCCGCAAGGTTTCATTGATTCCCGGCACCATGAAAAGCAAGCCGACATGGGGGTTCTCCGTAATGTTGTTGATGGTGTCGGTGCGCCGGTTGCCGACGCGATCTGGAATAATCAAAGTCTTGTCATCGATGACCGTCGCCACCAGTCCAGGTTTATCGCCGCGCGGAGATGCGTCGGCTCTGCCCGCCGCATCCGTCGTTGCCATCACGACGAATGGCGACAGCTTGATGAATGCCTTGCAATGCGCATCGAGGTGATCAAGCTGCTTTGCTTTCGACATGTGGCTCGGCTCGCCATAGTGAGCGCGTACCGCCTTCGCATCTCTCAGTTCGTCCACAGGGTAGCCCCCTTATTGCGTCAGCTATTGAACCGCCTTGATGGTGAAAAGCGAAACCGATGGCCCATCGACCTCGCCCACTATAGACGGGCCCATTGCCGGCACCGATCCACTCTTAACCTTATCAAGGTCGTGATTGGCGTTGATGATTCTCTGCTCGTAAACAGTGTTCCCGCTCCAGGGAAGCCCCTTCAGTTCCAGCCGAACCGTCTTCTTCTCGCTGGCCAGATGAGTAATCAGCACGCGGATACTCTTCTTGTCATCGGACATTCCGGAGAGCACCGAGAAGCCCTCAACTCCGGAGGGCCCGATTGCAATGCGCTGGGGCGTCTCGAGCATACGCTGGAAAGCAAGAAACGCGTAATACGCCTTCTGTGGTGCTCCGGAAGAGGTGAAGAGTCCCCACATGAAAGTAGTGCCGGAAAAAACGGTGGCAATATCGACCGGTGAATCCTGCAAATCGGTCATTACCGTTGCGTCGAATGCGGCTCCGAAGGAGTTCTGCAAGCCATCGAAATACGCACGGCTGGCCGCAGGATCTTTGAATAACTTGTTCCAGTCCGTTGGACCATAATTCCATTCGTCGACGATATTCTCCGCGCCCAGGAAATCGTACTTAGCCATAAGCGCGTGAACATCACGCGCTCGCTGTGCCACCTCATGCGGATTCTGCGTGTAGATATGCCAGGAAACAAAATCCACCGGCACATGGTGCTCGTGCTCGTACTTCAGAAAGCCCTCGAGAAAAGGAATACTGCCGGCGATCGCGGGACCGCCTAACTTAAGCGAGGGATCCAGGGCTTTCAGTTTCCTGGTCGTAGTTTCGTACAACTGGTAAAACGATTCCGGGCTGCCGGCCCAGAAGACCAGGGGATGCCCGTCCGGTTCGTTCCATATCTCCCAGTACTTGATGTTCGCCTTTTGTCCGTTGGCCCACCCGTCGTTGTAGTGGCGCACGATGTGAGCTGCGATGTCGGCCCATCTATCAAACGACGGGGGTGGCTGGTTGTGCCGCACGGCGGTCTTGTATTCGGCGCTATATCCCAAACGGTAGATGATGTTGATCCCCAGGTCGGTGAGGGTCTTCAGGTAGTAGTCGCTCTGGGTAAAGTCGTAGCTCTCTGGCCGGTCAGGGTCGGCGTTCCAATCCGGGAAAACATAATTGATGTCCAGAACGTTGTCGTAGGTCCACGGAACGTCGTGCAAACGTACGTTCCGGATTCCCAGCTCCTTATAATAGGGACTCAGGTCCACGATACCGCGCTCACACAGCGGCCCGTTGTCGACATCGTTCACCCGCTTGATTTTGCCAATCAGCTGGGATGCATCGACGGTGATGATCTGCGCCTCTGCCGCGTAGAGCGGCGAGAACGCGGGAGTCAGCATCAACAAAGCCGCCACACACCTGTGCCAGGCTGTCACCGTCTATACTCCTCAAATGACGCGGTCGGACCTATGTCGAAACCATATCAGGATGTGGAAGGCGACTTCTACAATATGGGCTGGATGCGGGATCGGAATGGATACCAGGAGCTGCCGCCGTGCTTGGTAACGGACTACCAACTCAGGGAAATAGCCCGACGCTGCTGCTGCGCGGTCTACGCAAGTCCTTCGCCGATGTAGTGGCAGTGGATGGCCTTGACCTCGAGGTGATGCGGGGAGAATGCTTCGGTCTGCTGGGGCCCAACGGCGCCGGGAAGACGACCACCATCGAGATTTGTGAAGGGCTGACGGCTCCCGACAGTGGGACGGTCGAGCTGCTGGGCTTGCATTGGGCCCGCGCCGAAAACGAGCTGCGCCAGCGTATCGGCATTCAGCTGCAGGAGACGCAGTTCCCCGAAAAGCTAACCGTGGACGAAACCCTACGCCTCTTTCGCAGCTTTTTCCGTCGTGGTATTCCCGTCGATGAGTCGATCCGGACGGCGCAGTTGGAGGAGAAGCGCCACGCCCGCGTGGGCACGCTCTCTGGCGGCCAGAAGCAACGGCTTGCCATGGCCTGTGCGCTGGTAGGTGATCCGGAGTTGTTATTTCTGGATGAGCCGACAACCGGGCTTGACCCGCAGGCGCGGCGCCACCTGTGGGACCTGGTCGATGGGCTCAAGCAGGCCGGGCGCACCATCATTCTCACCACGCATTACATGGATGAAGCGGAGCGGCTCTGCGATCGGGTAGCAATCATGGATCATGGGCGCATCATCGCACTCGGCAGTCCTCAACAGCTGATCGCCTCCGTCGGTGGGGAACATATCGTGGAGTTCGCCATCGTCGGACATGAGACAGGAGATGGGCTGGTCGACCCCGCACTGCTGAAGGCGATCGCGGGCGTAGAGTCGCACCGCGTGGATGCGGGAGTGCACCAGCTTTCGGTGCGTGAGCTGCATACCGCAGTGCCACGGATCTTTGCCACTTTGACCGGCCAGGGGCTGCATCTGAGCGAGTTTCGCACCCACTCGGCGACCCTCGAGGATGTTTTTGTCGGGCTGACGGGAAGGAATTTGCGCGATGAGTAAGCTTGAGCAGAGCAGCTTGTATCAATTGACGATGGTGCGCTTTCGCCTCTTCCTGCGTGAGCCGGAGGCGATTTTTTGGATCTTCATCTTCCCGATTCTGTTGGCGGTGGGGCTGGGGATTGCTTTCCGCAATCGGCCGGCGGATGTCTTCCAGGTGGGCGCGACCACAACGCAGCTTACCCAGGCACTGGCCGCTGACAAGGGTCTAAGGGCGGCTACCATGAACGAGGCAGACGGCACGCGAGCACTGGCAACCGGAAGCATTCTGCTGCTGGTGACAAAGACCCCGGATGGCGTGTCCTACAAATACGATGAGACCAATCCCGATGCGCGGACGGCACGCATGGTGGCCGATCGCGCAATTCAGACAGCGGCGGGGCGGCGTGAAGCCGTTCATGTCGAATATCAGTTGGTGCACGAGACGGGTTCCCGCTACATCGATTTTGTCGTGCCTGGGCTGCTGGGCATGAACCTGATGGGCTCCGCGATCTGGGGAATGGGCTTTTCAATCGTGGAGTCCAGACAAAAGAAACTGCTCAAGCGCCTGGTCGCCTCGCCCATGCCGCGTTGGCAGTACCTGGCGTCGTATCTGCTGTCGCGGCTGTCGATGCTGGTGATCGAGGTCGTAGGTTTTCTGGGGTTTGCGCGGCTGGTCTTTGGCGTTCCATTTCGTGGCTCGATGTGGCAGTTGGGATTGCTGTGCGTGCTTACCTCGCTCGCATTTTCCGCGCTGGGTCTCCTGGTGGCCTCGCGGGCAACGACGATGGAAGCCGCCTCGGGCCTGATGAACCTGGTTATGCTTCCCATGTGGATCTTGTCCGGTGTCTTTTTTTCGGCGACGCGGTTCCCGGCCGTGATCCAACCAGCGGTGCGGGCTCTTCCGTTGACGGCGGCTATCGAGGCCCTGCGGGGAAATATGCTGCAGGGTACGAACCTGGGCCAGCAGACGGCTCAAATAGGTATACTGCTCGCTTGGTTGTTAGTGTCCTTTGCAATCTCCCTGCGCATCTTTCGCTGGAGATAGGATGTCATCGCGTTGAAGCGTCTTAAGGCCACAGATGTAGTCGTCATCGGCAGCGGCTGGAGCGGCCTGGTTATGGCCAAGGAGATAGCCACCCGAACCGCTTTGCAGGTGACTGTCCTCGAGCGCGGCCCGGCGCGCAACCTATCCCAATATGCCAGCGGCATGGACGAAATCAACATGCGGCGTGTGGGCCTGGTGCAAAATCCCGCTGACCAGACCATCACCCATAGGCATTCACTAAGAGACCTGGCTGCTCCGATACGCCAGTATGGTTCGTTTACCCCTGGAACCGGAACCGGGGGCACCTCCGAACACTGGGGTGGCATTTCCGACCGATATCTCCCCGACTTCTTTGTCTTGGCCACGCATCTGCGCGAAAAATTTGGCGCGGCCCGCATGTTACCCGATTGGGCCGTTCAGGACTGGGGCATAACCTACGACGAGTTTGAGAATTACTACTGGCGCGCCGAGCAGTTAATGGGTATCAGCGGAAAGGCCGGTAACTTACGCGGGCAGCTTATCGAAGGGGGCAATATCTTTGAGGGTCCTCGCCAGCATGAGTACCCAACGCCACCGCTGACGCCGACGTACACCATGGGTTTTTTCCATAAGGCCGCGACCGAGATGGGTTATCACCCCTATCCACTACCCGCCGCTAACCTGAGTCAGGGATATACCAATCCCGACAATGTATCCCGGCCAGGGTGCGTCTTTTGCGGCCACTGTGCGAACTATGGCTGCATGATTGGGGCCAAGGCGCAACCGACGAACACCATCATGCCGGTCCTTACCGGCCGGAATAATTTCTCGCTCCGTAACAACTGCTGGGTGCGCAAGATTGTTCACCGCAACGGGCGCGCCGAGGGTGTTGTGTACATGGATGAAAACGGCGAGGAAACCATGCAACCCGCTGAAGTGGTCGTCCTCTCGGCATGGACACCCAACAGCGTTCGCCTCCTTCTCTTGTCGCAGATCGGCGAACCCTACGATCCGGTCACGGCCAAAGGAACGCTGGGCAAGAATCTAACCCACCAGGTCACCAGTGGAGGCGCAGGAATGCTGGTATTCAACCAGCGTCTGAACCTCTTCATGGGGTCGGGCGCGGTGGGATACGGCATTGCCGACTTTGATGGAGATCTCAAAGAGGAGCCTCCGGAGAAGGTTTTGCGCGGGGGACTCTTCCTGCGTGGCGCCGCTGCCAGTGAAGGGCCGATTACCTCGTTTGGCCGTATTCCCAGAGGAGAAGCCCCACGCAGCTGGGGCTCGGCCTGGAAAAAAGCTTCGATCAGCCACTGGGACAGGATCGGTCCGGGGGCCGAAATGAGAGGCGATCACTTTGCTTACAAGCAAAACTTTATGGACTTAGACCCTACCTATACCGACAAGTGGGGCGATCCTTTGCTGAGAATGACGTTGGACTGGACAGATTATGAGATGCGGCAGATGGCCTTTGGCAGGCGGCTAGGCACCCAACTCTTAGAGGTCATTGCGCGGACTTCGGGAGCCACGTTCATCAAGGCCGATACAGGTGGTTCCTTTCGTCACTACAATGCTTCCCAATACATCACGACCCACATACAGGGCGGAGCGATCATGGGAAGCACTTCCGAGCAAAGCGTTGTGAACTCCTGGCTGCAACACTGGAAGATGCCCAATCTTTTTGTTGTGGGGTCGTCGTCCTTCCCGCAGAATTCCTCCGCCAACCCAACGCTTACGATTGTTGCCGTCAGTCATCGCGCGGCGGATGGCTTGATTGATCATTACCTGAAAAAGCCAGGCCCGTTAGCTTAGAGGAGGGATCATGAAACGGCGCGAATTCATAGTACTCCCGGCGAAGGCCTTGGGTGGCCTGATGCTGTACTCGCTGGTGGGAGAGCTGATCCCCGCTTCGGCGGAAGATGTGGTGAAGGTACCGTTGCGTTTTTTTACCGCAACGGAAGCGCAGGTCGTTCAGGCGGCCTGCGAACGTATCTTTCCCAGTGATGACAGCGGGCCCGGAGCGACTGAAGCGGGAGTGGTCATTTACATCGATCGCCAACTCGCGAGCCCGTACGGTAGAGACAAACATCGCTACACCAAGGGACCGTGGGTTGAGTCGATTCCAGAACATGGCTATCAGGGCAAAGAAACGCCGCAGCAGGTCTATCGCGCTGGTATCGGGCTGCTGGCGGCTGATTTTGCCGGACTATCTCCAGATCAGCAGGATCTGCGTCTGGAAAAGATCGAGGAGACTCACTTCTTCCAGCTATTGCGCACGCACACGGTGGAAGGTATGTTTTGCGATCCATTGCATGGCGGCAACATCGGGATGGTTGGCTGGAAACTAATCGGCTATCCCGGACCGCGGATGAATTACCGGGATCAAATCGACAAACACTTCGGCCAAACCTACAGTCCCGCTCCCATGAGCCTGGAACAAATCCTGCGCCACCCGGTCAAGGGAGTCGAAGACGACGTGGAGTAGGACCCAATCGGCCTCTACGCAGGGTAAAGAGAAACTGCAGATCCCTCCGCTCCGCTTCGCTCCGGTCGGGATGACAAATCTTACACTAGTTGAGCACCTGAGATTTGTCAGTGGAGTAGGACATGTGGAGCGGCTCATTTCTCCCAACCAGAATCCAATCTGGGAAGCTCAGCCCTTCACTTTGTCATCCCGACCGGAGCGCAGCGGAGCGGAGGGATCTGCAGTTTCCCTCCGCTCTCAATGTGATGCTTGGGCTAGAAAGAGAATCTCGCCACAAACTGCAGTTGACGCATCCCGGCAAAGGTACCACCGAGGATGTCGGTTATCTGTCCATTACCCGCGCAATCGATGCATGTGTTGGTTGGGTTAGCCAGATTCGCATGGTTGAATGCATTCTGTGCCTGCACCTCAAGCTTCATTGTCAGGCTTTCATAAAGATTAAAGACCTTACTGAGTGCGAGGTCGGTGCTGAAGTATCCGGGTCCCCAGAAGCCGTTATAGGGGATATCCCCGAACTGTTCGACCTGTGGCCGCTGGTAAGGGCCACTGATTTGCCCATTGGTGGCTAAGGGTGCAACGGGAACAAAGTAAGTGGCGGAGTGAGTCGCAGCATTCAGCGAACTGGCGCTTTGCGAAATGCTGTGTACCAGATTCGGCCTGCAGGGCCCGTTATCTTCATCCGATCCGCACTCCCCGTAGGAAGGACTGTAAGGAAGCCCACTCGCCCAGTGGAGGTTACCATTCAGCGCCAAGCCGCCGATGATGCCATTCGCCCATCCTGGAAGGCTGGAGCCAAACTGTTGCCCGTGCCCGAAGGGGAAAGTGTAATTACCATAGAGCTTGAAGTCGTTTCTACGGTTAAAGTCAAAATGGCCCCAGTTGGCGTGCGGATTGATTTGAAAGTAACCACCACTGCCTACACCGAGCGTATTTGACCATACGTAACTCGAATTCAACTGCAGTCCCCTGGAGAAACGCTTTTCTAATGTGGCTTGTAATGAGTTGTAGTGGGCATTCGCCTCGTTTACGTAGTAACCGATATATCCCGGACCACAGGCGCCCCACTTGGCGAAGAAGACAGAGCGTTGGCACTGCGTCAAACCTTGAGCAAAACCGACGACGGTGTAGTCGTTCCAATTAATGCCGCCCCAGGTAGAGTTCGGTATAGAGTGAGTCGATTTATTGCCAACGTAAGCCAGCGAGAAACTGGTCGTCGAGTCGAGCTGCTGTTGCACCGTAAGGTTCCATCCGTCCACATAAGGAATACGCATCTGGTCGGGGCGTGAGGTGGGATAGATCCCGGGAGGAAGTGGGAGCTGCCCGTTGGCGGGGATATTGTATTGGTTAACCGGGGCCGAGGGTCCGGTGGCCACGTTATAGACGCTTCCATCGAGGTTGCGAGCGGCGTCATAGATCTCGCCATCGAGCTGACCCAATCCTTGATTTTGAAGAACTGGAATAGTCTGTGTCACCAGCTGGCCGAAGATGTCACCGAAGAATCCAGGATCATAAGCCCGTCCATAGCCGCCCCGGAGAACGGTCGTGGGCATCACCTGGTAAGCAAAGCCAACACGCGGCGCCAGGAAGGTGTAGTTGTTTTGGATATTCAGATTCATCCCGATGGGCCCGTAGCCGGCTACACGAACCGTGTTTGTATTCAGGTCGTAGAACCCGCCCATCCCTTTGCCGTTCACCGCCTCGGGGAAGTAGATCTCCCACCGTAAGCCGAGATTGAGCGTAAGCTTCGGAGAAATGCGCCAGTTGTCCTGGATATAGGCGAAGGTACGGTATTGATGCTCCGTTGCTGTTGTGGATGTACTGAAATATCTCTGGAAACTCGAGACGTCTCCAAACAGAAGCGACGCTATGCCCAAGCCACCAGGCGTGGTTCCTGACGCGGTTGCCGTGCGCTCAGTGGCAAACTGGAGCTCGCCCGTGCGGTTGGTATCGCTGGGAATACGCAATTCCTGAAGATGACGAATCTCAGCGCCGAATTTAATCGAGTGGCGGCCGATGTCACGCGTCCAATCGTTGACGAAGGCGTACTCCTGCTCGGTCATATTGAGCGGGCAATTGCAGTGGTTTGCGCCATGATTCCCGGAGCCGAGAAAGGCAATTTCACCAACCTTGCCGGCGTCGTCGCCTGTTTCGATCTGTGCTGCGCCTCCGGACCCCGGCGCCCCCGTGTTTAAACCCGCAAATCCAATATTCGTCATGAGCGGAGTTGTGCCGTCGTATTTGGCTTCTACGAAGGCATAGCGAAAATAGGAAAATCGAATATCAGTAACCAGCTTGGGCGACACCACCAAATCGGTGCCGGCTGCCAGGCTGTCGTTGCCTCCCGTTTCATCGCCTGCCCAGCCACCCACGCCAAACCCGTTGCCACCCACTGCGCCCAGAGACGCAGGAGAGGCCTGATTCGAGCCCAGGTAGCCATACCGGCCGAAGACGTGCACGGTCGGCTTCAATTGGTAGTCAATGCGCGTATCCGCCTGGTTGAAGTTGTATACGCCAAAGCCGCTCGCCACATAGTTGTTTTGCACGCCCGGCAAACTGGCCGTGGGGATGATCTTGAGCAGATTGATAGCGGCCGCCGACAACCGCGAGTTCGGAATCTGATTGTTGGCAAAGGGCACTCGCCCTACGCCAGTGTTTGCACCAGCCGCATTCACCGTCCCCGTGGCCGGATCGTAAGCCTGGCCTTGGCCGCCTTGGAGATACTCGCTCAGATCGCAGTTGCCGGCCCCTCCCGTGCACGTCGTGTGCACTTCCGCCGTGGGAACGCTAAGTTTGAAGGAGTTGCCTATTTTCTGGCGGGTCCCTTGATAGTCGGCAAAGAAGAAGAGTTTGTCCTTGAGCACAGGACCGCCAATCGAACCACCAAAAACATTGGACAGGGTGTTCGGTACATCAGGCCCCACAGGATTATTTCCGGGATACTGGGTGAATGGGTCACGCGCTTCCTGCGCGTCGCTACGCCGGTAAAGGTAAGCAGATCCGTGGAATCTGTTCGTACCCGATTTCGTTTGCATCACGGTCACCCCAGCGACAGCGGCGCCGAACTCGGCATCGTAGTTCTGGTTGATGAACTTTAATTCCTGAATCGAGTCAAGCGGCGGGTTGACCACGATCTCGCCGATGAATCCGTCTTTGTCATTGGCCCCGTCGAGGATGAAACCCGCGGAAAAGGGTGATTGGCCGTTAGAGGAAACGGGGATCGACCGTTGCGGATCCTCAGCATTGGCATTGGAAAAGGTGGAAGCGGTGGTGGCCGGAGCGAGCAACACAAGGGCGGTGGTATTTCGTATGAGATTGGGCGTCTCCTCCACCGTAAGCGTATTGAGTGTTGTGGAGACGTCTGCGCGATCGGTCTTCAGCTCCGGAGCCTCAGCCGTTACTTCAACCGTCTGCGAGGCAGTTCCCGGTTTCAATTCAAAGTTCACCTGCGCGGAGCTATCCGCTGAAACCGAGATTACCGCAGATTGCTCGGTGGCAAACCCGGGGGCCTCGATTTTGAGTTGATAGTGGTCCGGAATGAGGTCGTGGACCAGGTATGTGCCCGACTCGGAGGTGGTCACCACCCTGGTCGTACCCTTATCGGTGTCAGTGATGGTGATAGATGCATTAGGGATTGCAGCACCACTCGGGTCTGTGACTACACCGTCGACGGAGCCGAAGATCGCTTGTGCCAAGGCGTGTGGGAGAGCCAAGGCCATGGCGACGCACAGTATCAAGAGCGTCGCTTGGTGGGCTCTCATAGCGGCACTCTTACCGCATCGGCTGGTTATACCTGAAATGCGAATCTGCGTCATAACCTTCCATCCTCCGAAATAAGTCGGCAGCATCTTAGGCATGCTGTCCATTGTGGAGAGGAGCGACCGGCGGCCTTCTCCCTCTAGTTACCGGCACTTACAGTGGGGAAATACACAGCGTCCGCAGATGCCAGTTGTGGTCGGGAAGAACTCTAGGCATCAAACGCAGAGTGCGAATCCGCCTAAAGTATGACTGCGTATAAAAAAGCCGAAAGAAGACCAACATATGCAACCGGAATGCCGTATTGTCAGCGTGGTACACTCCTGCCTCAGTAGTGGCTGGTTGTCTGGTTCAGGGCGATCTAATGTCTTTCTTACGGGACAATCGTGGCAAATTCTGTCGCCTCCGGCCGCGAGGCGGGTGGATCCTTTGGACACTCCTAGTGGCTCTATTGCCCGGTTTGACTGCCCAGGCCGTCTCCAGGACCGCGACAGTGAGCGCCAACGCCGGCAGTGCCGACCCGGCCATGCAATATACACGCCGTATCTGGCGTATCCAGGACGGCCTTCCCGAAGATACGGTACAGGCGATTCAGCAGTCCCAGGACGGATACCTCTGGATCGGGACAACTGGCGGCCTGTTGCGCTTCGACGGATCGCATTTCCATCTGTATAACCACGCTAATGTGCCCGCTCTGGCAGACAATAGTGTCTTTTGCATTCTGGCGGCTCGCGATGGCAGCCTCTGGATCGGCACCGAGGGCGGCGGCCTGGTGCACCTGAGGGATGGCGTCTTTCGTGCCTATACCCAAGCGGCGGGTTTAAGCAACGGCTTCGTCCGCAGCTTGCTCGAGGATGACCAGGGTCGTCTCTGGATCGGCACCGACAACGGCCTTTTCCAGTTGGTCCATGACAAGTTGCGTCAGGTGAATACCTCTCCCTATGCACCCGCCTTGGCTGTGCACTCGATCGTCGAAGACCGCGAGCATCGTGTATGGGTGGGAGGCTCCGCGCTTCTGGTCTTTGATCAAGCCGGTGTAAGTATGAAGCGCCTTCCGGGCAGAAACAGCGAGAACCGCGTGAAATCGATTCTCGAAACCCAGGATGGAACGATATGGGTGGGCACGGTTGGCGGGCTCAACCGGCTCGTCAAGGGAGCATTTCACCCAGTAGAACAGATCAAGGGAACCGTTCGAACCCTGCGCCAGACCAGCGATGGAGCGCTATGGATCGGCAGCATCGGGCATGGTCTCTATCTTTATGCCAATGGTCGCTTCTCCCGCTGGACAAAAGCCGACCTGTTGCCCAGCAGCACTGTTCTGAGCCTTTTCGCAGATGCTCAGCAGCAAGTCTGGATCGGAACTCAGGAAGGTATGGTGCGCTTAAGCAAGACCCCGGTAAGTGTGATATCGCTGCCGGGGGACTCCGATGTCGGTACCGGCACTATCTTCGCCGACCCGAACGGAACCGTCTGGATGGTGACCTCGGGCGTCTTTGCCATTCGCGACGGCGTGGCCCGGCCGTATAAGTTCCCTAAGTTACCGGATGTGGCGCTCCGCAATTTATTTCGCGATCGTTCCGGTGATCTCTGGCTCGGTTCCGACGGCAGTGGGATTTACCGCTTGACCCGATCGGGTGTGGTCCACTACACGGCGCCGGGCAGACTGGTAAATAACTTCGTGCGCGCGTTCCTGCAGAGCAGAGACGGCGCCATGTGGATCGCAACCGACGAAGGAGTGAGCCGCATTGCGGGCAACGAGACGCAGAACTACCAGGAACGGGATGGCCTTGCCTACTTCAGCACACGCTCCCTGGTTGAAGACAGTAACGGCGACATTTGGATCGGCACCGATCATGGCCTCAGCCACCTGCACGCCGGCGTCTTTGTACACGATGCGGTCACCTCGGCGCTCGCCGAAGAAAAGGTATGGTCGATCCTCGAGGACCATGAGGGAGCTTTGTGGTTTGGCACGCGTAGCCATGGATTGTTTTGCTACGCGAAAGGCAGGATCGTGTCCTACACGACCGCCCAGGGGCTGGCGAATAACAACATCTATCAGTTGCTGGCAGACCGCCGTGGCTCGCTTTGGCTGAGCGGCCCAACTACGATCTCGTCGTTCCCTCTGCCCCCGCAGGAGCTGGATCCAGATCCATCAGACATGCACCTCAAGGTGAATGTCTACGAACTGCCGTACGATGCCGGCCCGGTACAATTGTGCGGCGGCCAGCAGCCCTCGGGCTCCGTGGCCCCGAACGGCGACATCTGGTTCGCCAGCAGCAAAGGTGCGGTACGCGTTCTGCCCATACCACCGGCCCGAGTGGACCCGCCGCGGGCACTGATCACGGGAATCACGGCCGATGGACGCGAGTTGCCGGCCTCCTCCGCGCTGGTTTTTGCAGCCGGGCTCTCGCGCCTGGAGATCGCCTTCGCCCCCCTACTGCTCCGCTCTCAGGAGGATGTTCGCTTCCGCTACCGGCTGGAGAGCTTTGACCGAGACTGGATCTATGCCGGAACCAGTCGGATGGCCAGTTACACCAATCTTCCTCCGGGCAAGTATCGATTCCGCGTCGTGGCTTTTGAAGTCAGCAACCCATCCGCGACCTCCGAGGTGTCCGTCGGGCTGCAAAAGAGGCCGTATTTTTATGACACCTGGTGGTTCCTGACTCTTTGCCTGCTGGCGGCGGCGCTTTTGATTCTGGCCATCTACCACTCGCGCATCCGTTCCTTGCGGCTGCGTTTCAAAGCCGTTCTCGAGGAACGCAGCCGCCTGGCGCGAGAGATGCACGATACGGTGATCCAGGGATGCACCAGCATCTCGGCGCTGTTGGAGGCGATCTCCAGCCTGCGGCGTGAAAATCCCACACTCCAGGAGAATCTTCTCGACCATGCGCGTATGCAGGTCAGGGCCACCATCGATGAGGCACGCCAGGCGGTGTGGAACCTGCGCCACAAGGAGGATTCCGTCGCCGACCTGGGTAGCTCTGCTGCGGCAATCGCGGAACGCACCAGTAAGGAATTCGGCATCCCGGTGGGCTGCGTAGAAGAGGGCCGGCCCTTTCGCGTCCGCGGCTCGCTGGCCCGCGAGCTTCTGATGGTGATACGAGAGGCGGTCTACAACGGGGCGCTGCACGGGCGTCCGCAACGCATTCAGATCAAGTTGACCTACACCCGCGACGAACTCAGCAGCACGGTCACCGATGATGGCTGCGGGTTTGACCCGGCCGGCCGAAAAGCCGAGGGCGGCCAACACTACGGAATCGAAGGCATGCGTGAACGCGTGGAGCGCATGGGCGGACGCATTGGCATCGTCAGTGTCCCCGCGCGGGGAACGACGGTCTCCTTCAGTATCCGGCGGTCTCACCTGCAATCCCCGGCTGCCCAGGACAGCATGCAGCTATGAGTGAGGAACAGAAGATCAGGATTCTCATCTGCGACGATCACCCCATCATGCGCTTCGGCATTGCTGCCATCATCCAATCTCAACCCAACATGATGGTAGCCGCCCAGGCGGGGACCGCCGCGGAAGCGGTCCGTCTTTTCTGGGAACATCGTCCCGACATCACCCTCATGGACCTCAGGCTTCCTGATAAGAGCGGAGTCGAGGTCATTCGTGAAGTCCGGCGGGCCGCACCCCAGGCGCGTTTCATTGTGCTCACCACGTACGAGGGAGATGAGGATATCCACCAGGCGCTCGAGGCCGGCGCCATGGGCTACCTCATCAAGGGCATGCCGCATGAAGCGCTCATGGAGGCTTTGCGCAAGGTGCATGCCGGGCGCAATTTTCTGCCTCCGCCGGTCACCCGCGCCCTGGCTTCCCGTATGCCGGACGGCGAGCTCAGCTCACGCGAGCGCGAAGTGCTCTCGCTGCTGGTTCGCGGCAAGAGCAACCGCGAGATCGCCGATGAGTTGTCCATCAAAGAGGCCACGGTTAAGTCCCATGTGAGCGTGATATTGATGCGCCTGAATGTGGCCGATCGCACCCAGGCGGTGGTGGTCGCCTTGCAGCGCGGCCTGGCCCACCTTTAGCTTTGATTTGTCGTTCGCCGTTGCTCCGGTACAATCGTTCTGCTAGCCAGAAAGCCTGCCTTCGCGGGCGCTTCAATAAGCCGTGCCTGGAAGGCTCATGTCCGGAACGACCACATCTCCGCCGCTCACTGCAAGCGATTCCTTGTGGGGACCGTACCTTAGCGAACGCCAGTGGGGCACGGTGCGGGAGGACTACTCCGATAACGGAGACGCATGGAATTACTTTCCCCATGACCATGCCCGCAGCCGCGCCTATCGCTGGGGCGAAGACGGTTTGGCGGGCATCAGCGATGAGGAGCAGAGGCTATGCTTAGCCCTCGCGCTGTGGAACGGGCAAGACCCTATCTTGAAGGAGCGGCTCTTTGGCCTTACCAATGGCGAGGGCAATCACGGCGAGGACGTCAAGGAATATTATTACTACCTGGACGCTACGCCCAACCACTCCTACCTGAAAATGCTGTATAAGTACCCGCAAGCCGCTTACCCATACAGCCGGCTGGTAGAAGAAAATCGCAATCGGGGACTGCAAGACAACGAGTTCGAACTGATCGACACCGGGGTATTCGATAAAAACCGATACTGGGACGTTTTCATCGAGTATTTCAAGGCGTCACCTGACGATATCCTGGCGCAGATAACGATTTACAATCGCGGTCCTGAAGCTGCTGCATTGCACGTGCTTCCTCAATTGTGGTTCCGCAATATGTGGTCGTGGAACCCTGCCATGGCGAAGCCGGAGATCAGCGCCCAGGGTCCGGTTCTTGCCGCCATCCATCCCCAACTTGGTACCTACTATCTCTACGTGGAAGACCAGGCCGAGCTACTGTTCTGCGAAAACGAGACCAACGTTGCGCGCCTCTATGGAGCTGCATCGCAGGGCTACTACAAAGATGCTTTTCACGAATACCTCGTGCATGGTAATCGGTCCGCGGTGAACCCGCTGCTGCGTGGTTCGAAAGCCTGCGTGCACCTCAGTGCGCGGGTAGGCGCCGGCGCCAGTGCAAAATTCCGCCTGCGCCTCTCTCAGGTTGAGAATCCAGCACCCTTTGCCGATTTCGATCCCATTGCCAGCGCACGAAAAAGCGACTGCGACGACTTCTACTTCAGGATTCAAGCCAACCTGGAGCACGAAGACGCTCGCCTCGTCCAACGGCAGGCTTTTGCCGGCATGATCTGGAACAAACAATATTACGAATACGACGTGCGCCGCTGGCTGGCGGGTGATTCCGACTCTTCGCCGCCGCCCTCTCAGCGTCAGTCCGGCCGCAACTCCGAGTGGCAGCATCTCAACAGCGGCACGGTCCTTTCCATGCCAGATACGTGGGAATACCCCTGGTTTGCGTCATGGGACCTGGCGTTTCATGCGGTGACCTTTTCATTGATTGATCCGGAGTTTGCCAAGCAACAGCTGGTAGAACTTTTGCATGTCTGGTCTTTGCATCCCAACGGGCAGCTGCCCGCCTACGAGTGGAACTTTAGTGACGCCAATCCCCCGGTTCAC
>Ga0302324_100010809_pt1 | contig 18824 bp, 19 predicted proteins | sample Palsa_T0_1_FD_201949 | JGI IMG/M metagenome (GOLD analysis project Ga0302324, IMG submission 201949) | Peat permafrost microbial communities from Stordalen Mire near Abisko, Sweden - Palsa_T0_1 | ecosystem: Environmental > Terrestrial > Soil > Palsa > Peat permafrost | place: Sweden: Abisko...
GCCGGACTGCGTCCGCGCCGCGGCGCTCAACGGCGAGGCGGCCGGAAAGCTCGTCGCGTTCATCGAGGTCGACGTGTGCGCGAACGAGTCGGTGTTCACGAAGCGGATCGACGAGCCGAGCACGACCGTCGCGACCGCCGGGGTGAAGCCGCCGCTCGTCCCGTAGGCGGTCGGCACGACGACCGAATCGGTCAGCGAGATGTCGATTGTGGTCGTCGCCGCGGTCGCCGCGGCACCGACCGTGCCGGACGCCGTCGCACCCGCGGTGCAACCGCCGAGCGCAACGAGCAGAGACAGCGATAGGACTCGCACCAGCGCAGCGTCGCGCGCGCGGATGAGGTCGCGATGAGGCGCGGCCCGCCGGCCGCTCAGACTTCCTTCAGGTCGAGCCGCGGCAACTGCGCGACGAAGCGATTCCGATCTTCGAGCACGACGTCGCCGCCGTGCGCGCGCGCGATCGCGCGGCAGATCGCCAGGCCCAGACCCGTCCCGCCGCCGTCTTCGCGCGCGCGCACCAGGCGCTCGAAGATGCGCGGGCGCAGCTCAGCGGGGACACCCGGACCGTCGTCCTCGACGCTGAGCGCGGCGCGGTCGCCCTGCACGCGCACGCGCACGCGCACCAGCCCCGCGGCGTGGCGGCCGGCGTTCTCCAGCAGATTCTCGACCAGCCGGCGCAACCGGTGCGCGTCGCCGACGACCCACACGTCGTCGCTCGCGTCGAGCTCCCAGCGCACCCCATCGCGCAACGGGACGGTCAGCGCGGCGCGCGCCAGCGCGCCGAGTTCGACCGGCTCGGCCAATTGCGGCGCGACGCGTTCGGTGCGCACCAGTGCCAGCAAGTCGCCGACGCCGGCGGCGGCTTCGACGGCCAGCGCGGCGATGCGCTCCAGCGCCGCGTCGCGCTCCTCCGGCGCGCCGCCGTGCGCACCGGCGGCCAAGCTGGCGATCCGCGCCAGCGGCGTGCGCAGCTCGTGGGCGGCCTCGGCCGCGAAGCGCGCCTCGCGCTCGCGGGCCGCGACCAGCGGCCGCACCGAGATGCGCGCCAGCAGATACGCCGCGGCGCCGGACAGGATCAACAGCGGGACGTCGAGCAGCGCCAAGCCCAGCGCGATCCGCCGCATCGCCGCCGCGTAGACCGCGCGCCCCTCGGGCGCGCCGAGCAGCGGCTCGAGCAGATCGTGCTGCTGCCGCGCCAGATACGCGTAGGCGGCCAGGTCGAGCGCGACCAACACGACCGCCAAGATCGCCAGATACGAAAGGGAGAGGCGCGCGACTACGCGTGCAATGAGTAGCCGACTCCCCACACGGTGGCGATGCGGTCGCGCGCGCCGACGGCGGCCAGTTTACGGCGCACGGCGCTGATGTACACGTCGACGACGTTGCTCGAACCCTCGAAGTCGTCGCCCCAGACGCGTTCGAGGATCTGCGCGCGGCTCAGCGCGAGCCCGGCGTTGGCGGCCAGATATTCCAGCAACCGGAACTCGGTCGCGCCCAGCCGCACGTCGCGCCCGGCCACGTGCACCGCCCGCGCCCCGCGGTCGACGATCAAGTCGCCGACGGCGAGCGACGAGCGGATCGGCAGCGGGCTGCGGCGCAGCAGCGCCCGCACGCGCGCCACCAACTCGTCCTCGGCGAACGGCTTGACCAGGTAGTCGTCGGCGCCGGCGTCGAGGCCGCGCACGCGGTCCTCGACGGCGTCGCGCGCCGTCAAGAACAGCACCGGCGTCGCGATCCCTTCGCCGCGCGCGGCACGGCAGAGCGCGAACCCGTCGCGGCCGGGCAGCACGACGTCGACGATCGCGGCGTCGTACGTACCGCGCAACAGCAGCTCGTAGCCCGTCTCACCGTCGGCCGCCACGTCGACCGCATACGTACGGCGCTCGAGCATCGAACGCACGGCGTCGGCGATCTCCCGTTGATCCTCGATGACGAGAATGCGCACGCTGGTCCGTTTCGCCGGTGAGGCCGCTACAACTTGTCGCGCAGATCGGCCGCCAGCGCGCGCAGCGTCGGATCGGCCGCGTCGTGCGCGCAACGGTCGAAGGCGAGGCGCGCGTCGGCGCGCCGGCCGTCCCGCAGCAGCACCGTCCCCAGCGCGAAGCGCGCCCGCGCGTAGGCGGGCGCGAGTGCCAGCGCGTGGATCAGCTCGGTCAGCGCGGCCTCGTCGCGCCCGGCCCGCAGCTCGACCAAGGCCAGATCGTAGTGGGCGACGGCGTAGGCCGGGTCGGCGTCGAGCAGGGCCCGGAAGTCGGTGCGGGCCTGCTCGAGATCGCCGCCGCGCAAGGCCACCAGGCCGCGCCCGTACCGCGCCAGCGCCGCCTGCGGATCGATCGCCACGAACTGGTCGCCGGCGGCGCGCGCCGCGGCCAGATCGCCGCGGCGCAGCTCGACCGCAACGAGATTCGCCGCAGCAGCGGCGAAGGAGGGGTCGAGATGCAGCGCTTCCTGCAAATGTGCCGCCGCGGCGTCGTCGTGGCCAAGGTTTGCTTCGGCCAAAGCGAGGTCGTAGCGTGCGGTCGAGCCCTGCGGCTCGGGCGGACCGAGCGCGACGGCCTGCAGGAACTCCGCCTGGGCGGTACTCCAATCACCGCGTTCCTCGGCGGCGAAGCCGCGCACGAAGCGCTCGTGCAGCTCGCGCCGGCGGGCCAGCGCGGCGAGGGCGCCGGGATCGGTGGTCCGCGGCGCGACGGTCGGCGCGGCGTACGACTGCGCGCCGGCGTTCGCGAACGACGCAGCCGCGAGCAGCAGCGAGATGGTGAGGGCGCGCCGCAGCACGTCAGTCGCCGGGGAGTCCGGCCTTGGTGGCAGTCCGGGCGCGCGCTGCGCGCTCCGGCATGCAGCTCCAACCGACTCGGCCCGCCTCGGTGATCGGACCCAGCAGCCCCGGAGCCGCGCTCGGCACGAGCGTCGTCGGATCGCCGAGCACCAGCTCGGCGCCCATGGCCGTACCGGCGCACGCGGCAAGCGCGAGCGCGAGCGCGATCAGCCAGCGCCTCAGCCCCGTCATGCGCACACTGTACCCCCGGCTTGTGAACGAAACATGAGGAGCAGGCAAGCTCTCGGCCTCGCCCTGACCCTCGGGCTGGTCCTGGCCGTCCGCGCGCCGGTCCGGGCCGACGAACTGGTCGTCGGCGCGCTGCGCGATCAGGACGGCCAACCGGTCGTCGGCGCCCGGCTCGCCGCCCTCGACGCGGCCGGCGCCGTCATCGGGCGCGACCGGAGCGCCGCCGACGGGACCTTCGCCGTCGCCGTCCCGGCCCGGCCGGCGACGCTCGACGTCCAGGCGGACGATGCCGACGCACGGCGGGTCGCCATTCCGCCGACGGGGCCGGTGATCGTGCTCCTCAACCATCACCGCGCCGCCGATGCGGTGCCCTCCGTTTCCGACGTCGCGGCCCTCCCCGCCGGCGACCTGGCCGCGCTGGCGTCGGTCGTCCCCGAGCGCTTCACCGGCTACGGGATCGACGACCGTGGCCTGGGCGGGTACGGGGCGGTGACGATCGCGGGGCTGCCCTTCTATCGCCGCGACGGCTCCGACGCCACCGACCTTCTCCCCGACCACGCCACCGGTGAACTGACGGTCACCGATCCGCTCGCCGCGCCGTGGTACGGCGACCGGGCCGGCGGCGGCGTCGTCGACGCCGGGCTGTTCGATCGCCAGGACGCCGTCCGCGCGACCGATCGCGATGCCGACCTCGCCGTCGGGAACGATCCGACGGTGCTGCTGGCCGAATCGTGGGATCCCGACGGAGTGCGGCAACTCGTGGCGGCGCGCGCCGGCGGGATGCTCGGCCCGGTGCACGCGTCGCTGGTCGTCCTCGACGGCAGCACGCCCGAGGCCGACTACGCCGGCGTCGGTCTCGACGTGAGCGGCGCGACGCCGGCACTCGACTTGGGCGCGCACCTCGCGCTCACGCGCGATGCCGCCGTGCCGTCGAGCTACACCTACGGCGCGCCCGACGTCGGCAGCGTCGGCGAGATCGACCTGGACGCGTCCGCCCGCGGCCCCGACGCGCTGCACGTGCGCCTGCGCTGGCTCGACGACCAGGATCTGTACGATTGGTCGAGCGAGGCGCACGACGACGCGGCGCTGGTCGTCGGGACCACGCGCGGCAGCACCGTGCAGACGACCTTCGCGCTCGCCCTGGCCTACGGCGAAGACCGCTATAACGAGTACGGCAGCAGCGGCCTCGCGCTGTTGCCGTCGCTCTCCGTCGTCGCACCGCTCGACGCCGATTGGTCGCTGCACGCCGGGCTCGGCGATGCGACGATCGGCACGCCCGGTGCGCCGATCGCGCGCTCGTCGCTGGGCGAGGCGGGCCTGACCTACGCCGATCATCAGCGGCTGCGCGCCGACGTCGTCGCCTACGCCGACGGTGACAGCGATCCGCGCGAGGTCGTCCGCGGCTTCGCGGCGTCGCTGGGCTGGGAGTTCGCGCCGCTGCTCTCGCTGCGCGGCTGGGCCGCCAGCGACGGCGCGCTGGCCTCAGAGTTCGTTCCCACCTATTACGGCGGACCGCTCGAGAACCAGACCGTCGCGAGCAACGTGCGCCGCCAACTGCTCTGGTTGACCTGGGACGCGCCGGTGCGCATCGACCTGCTGGTGCGCAACGGCGCGCTCGAAGGCGGCGTGCGTATCCCGGTGACCCGCCGCTACGCGCTGGCGGTCGGATCGTCGCGGCGCGGCACGACGCGCGTCCTCTCGATCGGCCTGGTCGGACACTGACGGTGCTGCGCCGTGCGCTCGCGCTGACCGGCGCGCTGACCCTGCTGTGCGCCTGCACGCGGGTCGAGACCGCCGGCGCGCCGGGCGCGCGTCATCCGTGGACGCAAAGCCACGTGCTCCGGCTGGGCGACATCGCCGAGCCGGACAGCCTGGACCCCATGCTCTCGACGATGGATTTGAGCTACGACCTCTCCTCGCTGATCTTCTCGTACCTCGTCATCGCCGACGCCCAGGGCCGGTTGATCGGCGACCTGGTCACGGTCGTGCCGACCCGCGCGAACGGCGGGATCTCGGCTGACGGGCGGACCTACGTCTATCACTTGCGCGCGGGCGTGCGCTGGCACGACGGCGCGCCGTTCAGCGCGCGCGACGTCGCGTTCTCGTGGCGCACGATCATGAACCCGCGCAATAACATCCTGCACCGCGAAGGCTACCAGGAAGTCATCCGGATCGACACCCCCGACCCGACGACTGCGATCGTCCATCTGCGGAGGCGCTACCCGCCGTTCGTCACCCAGTTCTTCACCACGCTGCAGGAGGGCGCCAAGCCCGTCGTCCCGGCGCACCTGCTCGCGCGCTATCCCGAGATCAACGACGTCCCGTTCAACGCCGCGCCGGTCGGGACCGGACCGTTTCGGTTCGTGCGATGGGACCGTGGCCGCGACGTCGTGCTGGAGCGCAACGACGCGTACTTCCGTGGCCGGCCGGGGCTCGACCGCGTCGTCCTGAACGTGCTGCCGGACGCGAACACGGTCGCGACGAGCCTGCAGACGCACGCCATCGACTTGATCGTCAACGGCAACCCGGTGATGTACGTGCGCTTCCGTCAGGTTCCGGGGATCATCGACCGGCTGGCCCCGTGGAATGCGCTGCGGATGGTGATGTTCGACGACGCGCGCCCGGCGCTACGCGAACTCGCCGTGCGCCGTGCGCTGAGCCTGTCGATCGACGCGCGGACGCTGATCGCCAAGCTGAGCTATAGCACCGGGACGCCGACCGGCGAGCTCGGCGCGCCGACCTCGCTCGGCTACGCCCAGCTGCCACCGTACCCGTACGATCCGGCCGCCGCCCGCGCGCTGCTCGAACGCGCCGGCTGGCACCTGCGTCCCGACGGCGTGCGGGCGAAGAACGGCGTCCCGCTCGACTTGCTGTTCGTCGTCCCGGCAGCCGGCGACGAGCAGTCGTTCGCGGTCCAGATCCAAGCGATGCTGGCGCAGATCGGCGCGCGCGTCACGATCAAAACCTTTCCGTACAAGGGCATCTTCGCCTACGACGGGCCGATCGTGCAGGGGCGCTTCGACCTCTCGTTCTACGGCAACACGCTGAACTACGATCCCGACAGCACCAGCCTGCTGGGTTGTCACGAGTTCGTCCCGGTCGGCGAGAACGAGTCGCGCTTCTGCGATCCGCTCGTCGACCGGCTCGAGCGCGAGGGGCTCGCCACCGACGATCCGGCGCGGCGCGCGGCGATCTACCGCGCGATCGGCAGCCGCGTCCACGATGCGGTCCCGTACCTCCCTCTCTACCTGCGCCGTCGCATCACGATCTACAGCGACGACTTGCACGGGTACGCGCCGGCCCCGATCGCCGCGCCCTGGTGGAACGCCTGGCAGTGGACGATTTGAGGGCCGCTCAACTGCGCGGATCGACGAAGAGCGTTTGGGTCGCGACGCCGAGGTAGCCCTCGGCGTCGGCTAGCCGCGCGGTCGTGACGCCGCCGCCGTCGTCGGTCAGCGCGGTGCGCGCGTCCATGTACGTCCACTCGCCGCGCGGCTCGCGCGCCAGCGCGATCGAGAGCGACGGCGGGACGACCAGCCACTCCCCGAAGGGCAGCTCGAGGCTGATCCCGTTCGCCGAGTCGACGACCAACAGCAGCCGCTCGAGCGACGTCAACGGCTCGCCGGCGAACAGCGGGACGTCGACGTGCGTCCAGACCTGTGCCGGGCCGGATCGCGACCAGCCGCTCTCACCGACGAAGCGCCATTCGATCGACTTCGCGTAACCCCAACCGGAGAGGCCGAAGGCCGAGCCCTCCGTCGCGGCGGCCGGCATCGGCGGCGGCGTGTCGGCCGGCGTGACGCCCGGCGGGACGTGCAGCCCCGGCGTGCGCGCGATGCGCCAGATGCTGGTGCGCACGACGTCGCGGCTGCCCGCCGAGAGCGTCGCCTCCAAGAACTCGATCCGCTTGCCGGGGCGCACGACGCTCGTGCGCACGGCGACCTCGCCCTGCGGGATCGCGCCCAAGAACTCCGAGGCGATGCGCGCGACCCGCACGTCGGCGCGCGGGTAGGCCTCGTTCAGCGCGTGGACGAGCAGCGTCGTCGGCGGGCTGCCGTGCTGCAGATTCTCGCCCCACGGGCTCGAGGTCGCATCGCCCGCATGGTAGCGACCCTCACCGAGCCGTTCGAAGTACGCGTTCGCCGCCATGCTCCAGGAGTCGGCCGTGCGGGTGCGTGCTTCCTCCGAAAACATTGGGCGATGACGGATTCGAACCGCCGGCCCTCCCCGTGTAAAGGGGACGCTCTACCGCTGAGCTAATCGCCCGCCGCCGCCTGAGCGGCTTCGCCGTGGGGGGAGCGCGCTCCCCGGATGCGGCAAGAACGGCTGGATGCAACGGCGCCGACTGGCCCTCGACGACACGCAACCGATCTGGCGCACCATGCTCATCTTCCTGCTCCCGCTGATGGCCAGCAACTTCTTGCAGTCGGCCTCGGCGACGTTCAATGCGATCTTCCTCGGGCGGCTGATCGGCGTGCGCGCGCTGGCCGCGGCCTCGGGCTTCTTCCCGATCGTGTTCTTCATGGTCGCCTTCTTCATCGGGATCGCCAGCGCCAGCTCGGTCCTGATCGGCCAGGCGTACGGCGCGCGCGACGAGGACCGGCTCGAAGCGGTCGCCGGGACGACGCTGACGCTCGCGCTGGCGTTCGGTGCGGTCGTCGGCGTCCTCGGCTTCCTCTTCGTCGTCCCGCTGCTGCACCTGATCGGGATGCCGGGCGACGTGTTCGACCTGGCGGTCCAGTACGCGCGCGTCACCTTCCTCTCGCTGCCGCTGCTCTTCGTCTACCTCGCCTACACGACGTTCGTGCGCGGCACCGGCGACTCGCGCACGCCGTTCGTCGCGCTGATCGTGAGCACGCTGGTCAACTTGATCGTCACCCCGGCGCTGATCGAGGGCTGGCTGGGCCTGCCGCGCCTGGGCGTCGTCGCGGCGGCGGCGTCGAACATCGTGGCGAGCGCCGTGGCGCTCGGCTTTCTGTTGATCGCGCTGGCCGCCGAGAAGAATCCGCTCGCGCTCGACGCGGGGCTGCTGCGCCACATGCGGCTCGAAGCGAAGCTGCTGATCACGCTGGTCCGGATCGGCATCCCGACCGGGATTCAGTTCGTGATGATCTCGCTGGCCGAGATCGCGGTCATCGCGCTGGTCAACCGCTACGGCTCGTCGGCGACCGCGGCCTACGGCGCGGTCAACCAGATCGTCTCGTACGTCCAGTTTCCGGCGATCTCGATCGGCATCGCCGCCTCGATCTTCGGCGCGCAGGCGATCGGCGCGCAGCGGCTCGACCGGCTGGGTCACATCGCGAAGGCCGGCGTCGCCCTCAACTGGGCGATCGGCGCCGTCCTGATCGGGCTGGTCTACGCCTTCGACCGCCCGTTGCTGCGGCTGTTCATCACCGACCCGCACGTCGTCGACCTGGCCCACGGGCTGCTGGAGATCACGCTCTGGAGCTACGTGATCTTCGGCACCTCGGCCGTCTTGTCGGGCCAGATGCGTTCAAGCGGGACCGTGCTCTGGCCGACGGTGCTCTCGATCGTCTCGATTTGGGCGGTCGAGGTGCCGGTCGCCTACGGACTCGCGCCACACTTGGGCCTGACCGGCGTGTGGATCGCCTACCCGGTCGCGTTCTGCGTCGGGCTGATCTTGCAGTCGAGTTACTACTTCGGCGTCTGGCGGCACCGCAAGATCACCACCCTGCTCGGCAACGACGACGCCGAGCCGGTCGTGGCGACCTGAGGTTCAGCCGGGCGCCGAGCAGTTCTGCAGCGTGAAGCCGGGGTTGAGCGTGCGTTTGTGGGCGGCGAGTGGGCAGAGCACCGGATAGAACTCGACCATCGACTTCTGCACGGCACCGTGCGCCGTGTGGCACTGGAAGCACGCGTGCCCGGCCGGCTGATTATCCGCCCACGGCAGCGTCGGCACCGGCGGGAGCCCCGCTTGGGTGAAGGTGACCCACTTCCACTTCGTCGCCGGGTAGCGGGCATCGTCGCGCAGCTCGGCCTCGACGGCGAGCAGGTCGCCTTGCACCGAGCCGTTTGCTAGGCCGGGGCCGGGGCCGCTGACGATCGCGGTCCGGTCCTTGGCTTGGCGAATCTCGAGCACGAACATCGTCTGGTCGGGCCACAGGCCGGTGCGCAGGAACGCCGCGTACGCCGCCGGCGTGACGAAGACGTTCTGGAAGACGTCCCCGCCGCCGGCCGCCGCGACCGCGAGCGGCAGGTGCCCGCGGAACGGCGCGACGCCGGCCGCCGCCTTCGCGCTGGCCGCCGCCGGGTATGCCATCGAGAAGCCGGTGCTGACGAAGACCCAGCTTCGGTAGTCGGCCGGCGGGATCACCTTGCCGTCCGGCGTGAAATGCGGCCCGTCGGCGACGACGGGTTGGGCCGGGAGCGGTGCCCCGAGGCCCACCACCACCAGCAGGGCGACCAGGATCGAACCGATCCAGCGCATGCAGAACCACCCTTTCCGACCAAGCGCTACTAGCCGGATGGCGTACGCCGCAGGCGCGCGCCGGTCCTACTCGGCTGTTGCGTTCGCCTTCCGCCTGAGGGAGAATGATCCATGGGCATCGAGGCGGTCGTCCTCGTCGGCGCGATCGGATTTCTGATCCTGGGCTGCTCGATGAGCTTTGGCGCCGAGACGGATGCCGAACCCGTGCAGACGCGCCGCCGACCGTTCACCGTCGTGCGGATCCGCCAACTCGACGACGAGAGCGGCGACGAGACCGACGGAGAGCACTGGCGCGTCGGCTGGAACTAAAGCGACTGCGCCGTCCCTAACGAGCGCTGCGCAAGCAGGTGTCGACGTTGGTGATCGTTTTGCCACCCGAACGCACCATCCCGTGCAGCGTGTACTCCGTCGCCGAGATGCGATCGAACGTTACGGCGATGCTTGCGTCGGGGTAGACGCTGCGGTAGGCGATGTGCTTGGGATCGCTGCCGGTCGCGCGCAGGATCGCGGCGCCTTGGTCGTCGAGAACGACCGCCGTCCATACGCGGTGCTGGGCGTCATACGCGAGTAACTCCTCGTCATAGCCGCCACCCGCCCAGGAAGCGACCTGCCGCAACGTGTGGCCGTCGAGATCGTACGCGTACGTGGCAGCGTAGGCCAGGCGTACCGCTCCCGCGCGGTACGTGCAGTTCCACGAACCGACGAGATAGTGCAGCGCGGCGAGCGGCGCCGTTGCCGGCAACGTTGCAGCAAGCACGAGGGATGCGAACATCATGACAACACCTCCTCTGGAACTAGTAGCCTAAATACGAACGGCGGATGCGGTCGTTGCTGACGAGTTCGGCGCTCGGACCCGAGGTCGCGACGCGGCCGGTCTCGAGAACGTAGGCGGAATCGGCCGCTTCGAGCGCGACGGTCGCGTTCTGCTCGGCGACCAGCACGGTCACGCCGTCGTCGCGGTTGATCGCGCGGAGCAACGCGAAGATGTCGCGCACGATCTTCGGGGCCAGGCCCAGCGAGGGCTCATCGAGCAAGAGCAGCTGCGGGTCGAGCATCAGCGCGCGCGCGATCGCCAGCATCTGCTGCTCGCCGCCGCTGAGCGTCCCGGCCGGTTGCTGCTTGCGCTCGGCGATCCACGGGAAGTAGCCGATGACGCGCGCTTCACGCGCGGCGATCTTTCGCCGGTCGCTGCGCACGTAGGCGCCCAGCGCGAGGTTCTCGGCGACGGTGAGCGAGCCCAGCGTTCCGCGCCCTTCGGGGACGTGGGCGATCCCCAGGCGCGCGGCGTCCTCGGGCCCGCTGCCGTCGAGCAGTTTGCCGTCGAAGGAGACCCGGCCGCTGCGCTTGATCCCGCCGGTGATGGCGCGCAGCGTGCTCGTCTTCCCGGCGCCGTTCGCGCCGAGCAGCGCGACGAACGCGCCGCGCTCGATCTCCAGGTCGATGCCGTGGATGGCCTCGATCTCGCCGTAGCGCGCGTGCAGCCCCTGCACCTCCAACAAGGCCATCCTAGACCGCTCCGAGGTAGGCTTCGATCACGGCCGGATCACGCTGCACCGCATCCGGCGGCCCATCGGCGAGGGTGCGGCCCGAGGCCAGGACGACGATGTGGTCGCAGACGCTCATCACCAGTTGCATGTGGTGCTCGACCATCAGGATCGAGGTTTCGAATTCGCGCGCGATCCGTTGGATCGTCGCGCCGAGCGTCGCGACTTCTTCGTGGTTGAGACCCGAGGCCGGCTCGTCGAGCAGCAGCAGGCTGGGCCGCGCCATCAGCGCGCGCGCAAGCTCGACGGCTTTGCGCGTCCCGTACGGCAAGCCGTGGACGGTCTGCGAAGCCAGCTCGCCCAAGTCGAGGCGCTCCAAGACCTCGAGCGCCTCCTGCGTCGTGCGCTCCTCGCTCGCGCCGCGCGTGCGCGCGTGCGCACCGACGCGGACGTTGTCGAGGACGCTCATGCGGTTGAACAGCGCGACGTTCTGGAACGTGCGCGCGATCCCGTGGCGAGCGATCTCGTGCGGAGCGAGCCGCAAGAGATCCTCGCCGCGGTAGATCACCTGCCCCGCCGACGGCTGGTACAGGCGCGTGATGCAGTTGAAGCAGGTCGTCTTGCCGGCACCGTTGGGCCCGATCAGCCCGGTGATGTGACCCTCGAAGACGTCGAAGGACACGTCGGTCAGCGCGCTGATGCCGCCGAAGCGGATCGTCAGGTCGCGGACCGCCAGCAAAGACGCCACGGCTTATTGCTGCGCCGTGATCGGGTACGACCGGGTGTCGATCAGGACGCCGGACGGCGACCAGTCGGTACCCAGCCACTTGGCCGTGATCAGCTGGCTGATCGGGAAGCGGAACGTCGGCGTCGTCCGGATGATGACGCCGGGGTAGGCGAGCGGGTTGTTCGGCTCGTCGAGGTGGATGATCGCGTCCATCAGCTTGGCGCGGGTCAAGTCGCGGCCGGCATGCTTCAGACAGTCGACCAGCGTGTAGGCGATCGAGACGCCGTACAGATAGTTCCCGTCGTCTTGATCGCCGGTGGGCAGATACTTGGTCATGATCTCGCGGTAGAGCGCCATCCCGGCATCACCGGCGTAACGTGCGTGGTTCGCCGGATCCTTGAGATAGATGGTCGTGATGATCCGGGCGACCGCCGACGGTCCGCCGACCTTGGCGACGATGCGCATGTAGGGGATCGCGTTGGCGACGTTGTTGAGATAGATCAGCGGGTGCCAGGATTGCTGCGCGGCCGCGATCATCCCCTGGATCGCGAACTTCGGCGTCGCGAAGATCAGGTAGGTGTCGCATCCGGCGGCTTTGAGGGTCGAGACCTGCGAGGCGACGCTGGGATCGGTCGTCTCGTAGGATGCCGTCTTGACGATCAGGTCCGTGTGCGAGCCCAAGCCGCGCTTGAGCCCGGTGATCATGTCGTTGCCGTAGTCGTCGTTCTGGTAGAGGATCCCGATCTTGGCGTTCGGATGCTCGCGAACGATGTCTTGGCCGTAGATGATTCCTTCGGACTGATAGTTGGGCTGCCAGCCGATCGTCCAGGGGAAGTTCTTGTAATCCGAGCCGAACTTGGTCGCGCCGGTCGCGACGAACACCTGTGGCACGCCGTTCTGGTTGAGATACGGGCGGATCGCCGTGTTGACTTCGGTGCCGAGCGAGTCGAAGACGGCGAAGACGTGGTCCTGCTCGACCAGCTGGTGCACGTCCTGGACGGCCAGCGGCGGCGAGTACCCGTCGTCGAGGTCGATCCACTTGATCTTGCGACCGTTGACGCCGCCGTGATCGTTGACGTAGGCGAAGTACGCGCCGATGCCTTTGCCGATGTTGCCGTAGGCGGAGGCGGGTCCGCTGAACGGATGGTCGCCGCCCAGCACGATCTCGGTGTCCGAGACACCGGGCTCGGCGGCGAGGGCCGGGGCGAGCGGGCCGCCGGTCACGGCGAGCACGAAGGCTGCTGCGATCAGGCCGATCGCGGTTCTACTGGCGGTTCGTTGCACGAAGACCTCCTGGGCTGCGCCGGACGGCGCGGAAGACGCGCTACGCGCGCGGGGTGACGGGATGGGACTGAGGGGCGGGTGAGGCGGGTGCCGCCGGTGGCCTGAGGCGCGCGAACGCGCGCCGCAATCCGCCGGCGAGACCGTCGGGGACGAAGATCATGACCAAGATCAGGACGACGCCGTACACGACGCTCGGCGCGCCGGCGTTGATCTGTTGGGCTGCGAGCGGAAGAAATTGGATGACGACGGCACCGAGCAGTGCGCCCCAGAAGCTCGCGATCCCGCCCAACACCGCGCCGACCAGCAGCGTGATCGAGAGCGTGACGTCGAAGCTGTCCGGGCTCAGGTAGGCAGCCGGCAGCGCGTAGAACGCGCCGGCGACCCCGGCCAGGACGGCGCTCCAGCCGAACGCTAACGTCTTGTACACGTAGGGGTTGATGCCGAACGAAACCGCCGCGATCGGATTGTCGCGCAGCGCGCGCAGCGCGCGGCCGAAGCGTCCGCGCACGATCAGCGCGGTGAGCGCGAAGACGACGGCCGCCACGACCCAAGCGACGTAGTAGAGCCAGAGCTGGGCACCGAACGGGAACCAAGCCGGCGCGCTGACCGGATTCAGCGTCACGCCGCCGAAGCCGCCGGTGACGGATTTGAAATGCTTGAGCAGCGACGGCATCGCGACCGCGAGCGCGAACGTCGCTAGCGCAAGGTAGACGCCGGCCAGCCGCAGCGCGACCAATCCGAACAGCAAGCCGAACGCGCCGGTGACGACGGCCGCGACCGGGACGCACAGCCAGTACGGGACGCCCCACGCGTGGGAGAGGATCGCGATGGTGTAACCACCGATGGCGAGGAACGCGCCGTGGCCGAGCGAGATCTGCCCGTTCATCCCGATCAACACGACCAGGCCGAGGATCGCGATCGCGTATGCCGCGACGAAGGTCATGTCGAAGATGGCGAACGAGGGCAGGACCAGCGGGAGCAGCGCGAGGACGACGACCGCCGCCGCGACCGGCGCGAGACGGCCGAGATTGGGCCGCATCTAGACGCGTTGTACCACGGCGCGGCCGAACAGACCCGAGGGACGGAACACCAGCACGATCACGATGATCGCCAGCGCCGTCGCCAGCCGCAGCTCGTTCCCGATCCAGTCGACGTAGGTGCCGAGCAGGTTGAGAACGACGCCCAGGATCAGCCCGCCGACCACCGCGCCCAGCGGGCTCTCGATCCCTCCGAGCACCGCCGACGCGAAGGCGTAGACGAGCACGGTCTGCATCATGTTCGGGTCGAGGAAGACGACCGGCGCGATCATGATACCCGAGATCGCCCCGACGACCGCGGCCAGGCCCCAGCCGAGCGCGAGCATCCAGCTCACCCGCACGCCGAGCACCCGGCTCTGCTCGGGATAGAGCGCCGCCGCCCGCATCGCCAAGCCCAGCTTCGTCTTTTGAAAGAAGAGCGTGATCAGCGCGAGGGTCGCCAGCGAGACGCCGATGACGCCGACGTCCTGCAAGCTGAAGCCGACCCCGCCGATCTCGATCGGCGTGGTCGGGAACGGCGTCGGGAACGACTTTTCAACGTAGCCCCAGATCCCGCCGGCCAGCCCGTTGAACGCGATCAGTAGCCCCAGGGTCACGATCACGACGGTCAGTTGGGAGCCCCCTTCGATCGGCCGGATCACGATGCGCTCGATCGCGACCGCGCCGAAGAACGCGATCACGACGGTCAGCCCGAATGCCAGCGGGAGGGGGAGTCCATTCTGCACCAGCTGCCAGGCGATGTAGGTCGTGAACATCGCCATCTCGCCCTGGGCGAAGTTGATCACCCCCATCGAGCGGTAGATCAGCACCAAGGCGAGCGCGACGCTGGCGAAGATGGAGCCCTGTGCGAGACCGCTGACGATTTGCTGCGCCAGTTCGTGCAAGCCGGCAGTCCCTCCCGAGGCATCCAATAAAGACGAGGGTCGGTTCTTTGGACCCGGCGCCGGACGGCACCTGCGAGATTATTTTCACGTGTCGGCGGCCGCCGCGGCAGCCTTGAGCCTACGCCCGAGCGGGCCGGAGGGGCGATCCCGTCGCCCGGGATCCAGGCGCCCGGGGCCCCCCGCGACGCGGGCTACGGCCGGTACGTCGCTTCGTACTTCGAGCGCAGCAACTCGGCGTAGGTGATCGGTGGATACTTCGCCGGCCGCTCGGGGCCGGCGCAGGACGGCAGGCACGCGATCATGGCGTCGGCGTTGGGATCGCCGAACAGCGCGACCGAGTAGCGCTCGCGCGCCGAACGGTTGACGACCCGGTGCGGATTCGAGACATAGATGTCGTTACTCCAGCGCATCAGCGAGTCGCCGATGTTGCAGACGAAGGCGCCCGGCTCGGGCTGGACGGCGACCCAGGTGCCGTCGCGCATCCGGACCTCGAGCCCGCCGACGTCGTCCTGCGCGAGTAAGGTCAGGTTCCCGTAGTCGGTGTGCGGCGCGGCGCCGAACAGCCGCTCGTCGAAGTCGCCGGGATGCGGTGGATAGTGCAGCAGGCGCAGCACTCCGAGTGCCCGGTCGAAGTCCGGCGCGAAGGTGTGCTCGTCGGCACCCAGATCGAGCGCGACCGCGCGGTGCAGCGCGATGACCAGGTCGAGCAGGACGTCATAGTAGGTCAGTAGCGTGGTGCGGAAGCCGGGTAGCTCAGGCCATTGGTTGCAGCCGTGGAACGGCTTGCCGGCCAGCACGCCGGGATCGTCGGGTGTGAACTCGCGGCCGACGTTGAAGGACTCCTTGACGTCGCCCGGACGGCCGGGGTCGAGCTTCTCGAAACCGATCCGCGCGTAGCCGCGGTAGTGTGGCGAGCGCTCGAGCGAGACGCTCTCCTTCACTTCGCGCGGCAGCGCGAAGAAGGCGCGCGTGGCGGTGAAGACGTCGGCTACCAGCCGCTCGGGGACGCCGTGGTTGACGATCGAGAAGAAGCCGACGTCGCGCGCGGCGGTGCCGATCCGCCGCGCCAGCGCGCGCAGCGCCGCCGGGCTCGCGTACAAGTCGGCCACGTCGATGACGGGGATGCGCGGCGTGGTGAGCACGGTCAGGGGGTCTTCGGCCCGTAGGTTGCGTCGTAGCGCTCGCGCTGGTACGCGGCATACTCGATCGGCGGATACTTGGCCGGCGCATCGGCGCTCGTGCACGAGGGGAAACAATCGATCAGCGCGTCGGCGTTGGGATCGGCGAAGAACGCGATCGAGTAGCGCTCGCGGCCGGAGACGTTCACCACCCGGTGCGGGGTCGAGACGTAGACGTCGTTGCTCCAGCGCATCAGCGCGTCGCCGATGTTGCAGATCAACGTCCCCGGCATCGGTTCGACCGAGATCCAGCCGCCGTCGCGCGCCCGCACCTCCAACCCACCGGTTTCGTCTTGGGCGAGCAAGGTCAAGATCCCGTAGTCCGTGTGCGGCGCCGCACCGTAGAGCGAGCCATCGAAGGCGCCCGGGTGCGGCGGGTAGCGCAGCAGCCGCAACGTCGCCAGCGGCCGATCGAAGCGCGCCGCGAAGTAGCGCTCGTCGGCCAGCCCCAGGTCGATCGCGAACGCGCGCATCAGCGCCAACGCGAGGCCGTTCATCGCCGCGAAGTACTCGAGCGCGGTGGTCCGAAAGCCGTACAGCGACGGCCACTGGTTGAGACCGAAGAACGGCGTCCCGGCGACCACGTCGGGATCGTCGGGCGCAAGCTCGGGGCCGATGTTGAACGACTCCTTCGCGTCGCCGGGCCGGTCGGGATCGAGCCGCTCGGCGCCCAAGCGGGAGTACCCGCGATAGGCCGCGGAGCGCTCCATCGCGACCGCCTCTTTCGCCGCCGGCGGCTGCGCGAAGAAGGCACGCGTCGCGGCGAAGGCCTGCGCGAGCAGCGTCGCGGGGACGCCGTGATCGGCAACCGCGAAGAACCCGATCGTGCGCGCGGCGTCGCCGATCTCCTGGGCCAGCGCGACCAGGTCGGAGCGGCGCGACGAGCGCAAAGCGTCGGCGTCGATGACCGGGATGCGCGAGAGGGGACCGAGCACGGCGCGACGACGCTCCATCACGCCGCGACGGGCGCGCTGGCGGGGACCGCCGCGAGCTGCCGGCGCCGGGCTACGATGTAGAGACCGCCGGCGAGGGCGAAGCCGACGAACGAGCCGATGTCGGTGCCGCCCAGCAGCCGCGCGACCGGCCCGGTGTAGGCGTCGGTCGCCGAGAAGAGGACGATCGTCAGCGGCGTGACCAGCGCGAAGATCACCACGCCGACGCCCCAGCGGCCGACCGGCGCCGTCGGATCGCGCACGACGAACCAATCGGCGAGGACGATCGCCGCCCACGGCGCGATCCAGTACAACAGCACGACCATGTAGCCGGCGAACAGCTCGGCGAACGCGCCCGCGCCGGCGACCGCCAACGCGAAGCCGCAGGCGCCGGTGACGATCGCCGTGATCGGACGCGGGAGCCGCACGCCGGCCGAGATCAGGCTGTAGGCGGCGGTGTTGTCGTTGATCGAGTTGACCGGGATCGCCGAGACCGCGATCGCCAGCAGCGCGATCGGCGCGAAGGCGCCGGTCAGCCCGCGCAGGCTGCCGATCACCCCCGCCGGCGAGACGTCGGTCAGGCGGCTGGCGGTCAGCAGGCCGAGCAACTCGATGGTGAAGCTCGACAGGACCAGGCCGCCGAAGCTGAGCATCGCGATCGTCGCGCGCGGCGTCGCCGCCGGCAGATAGCGCGTGTAGTCGGACGAGTACGGCGCGAAGCCGATGCAGAAGCCGGCGATGATCGAGACGGCCAAGACGAACGCCGCCGGCGTGACGTGCGCGTGCGCGACGGCGAGCGAACCACCGCGCGCGACCGCGACGATGCCGGTGATCGCGAACACGACGATCAGCACGTAGCTGACGTACTTCCCGATCGCCTGAACGAGGTGGTGCCCGTAGACGCTGGCGACGAGTTGCGTCCCGGCCAGCAGCGCCAGGCCCAACCAGAACGGCAGCCCGATCCCCACCAGCGCGGCCAACGCGACGAGCGCGAGGACCGACGGGACGTTGTTGACCGCGTCCCAGCCGACGGCGCACAACCAGTTGAGCGCTGAGGGGACGCGCGTCCCGAGGCGCCCGAAGGCGAAGCGCGAGGTTTCGATCTGGGTCAGGCCGGTCGGTGGGCCGAGCGTCGAGCAGAGCGCGACCGGGAGCGCGCCGAGCACGTTGCCGAGGATCAGCGCCAGCACTCCCCAGCGCACGTCGAGCCCGATGGTGACGACCAGCGCGCCGAGCACCCACGCCGCCGGGCCCAAGTTGGTGCAGAAGTGGCTCCAGAAGACTTTCTCGCGCGACATCGTGCGCGCCTCGGCCGGGACGCCATGCTCGACCAAGCTCGCATGGACGTCCTCGACCGTGAAGGCGCGGACGCTAGTCATGGGACGAAGACCGTTACCTCCCGGTGTGCAGGCGCAACTGGAGCCGCACCGTCCGCGGCGGGAGCGGCAGCAGGTCGGGGAGATACGTCGTCTGCCCGCTCGACGTCGCTGCGACGGTCGGTACGCCGACGTTCGGCGCCGGCAGGTATTGGAACGCATTCGTGTTCAGCAAGTTCTCAACCGAGACCTGAACCTCGACGTCGTGGCTGAGCGGATGACGCAGGGTCAGGAACAGCTCGGCGAACGGCGGCTGGTAGTAGGGGTTGTTCTTCCCTTCGAAATCGACGCCGAGGCTCGCGTACGAGCCGTCGCGGAACGCGTAGCTGAGCTGATCGTAGCTCTTCAGGTACGGGATGCAGGTCGCGAGGCCCGGCGTGAACAGCGCGTTCCCACAGACCTGGACGTTGTTGACCGGAAAGCTCGGATTGCCGTTGTAGGCGGTGACCGGGATCCCGCTGAACATCTAG
>Ga0302324_100010811_pt1 | contig 18823 bp, 15 predicted proteins | sample Palsa_T0_1_FD_201949 | JGI IMG/M metagenome (GOLD analysis project Ga0302324, IMG submission 201949) | Peat permafrost microbial communities from Stordalen Mire near Abisko, Sweden - Palsa_T0_1 | ecosystem: Environmental > Terrestrial > Soil > Palsa > Peat permafrost | place: Sweden: Abisko...
CCGAAATAGCTCTACTACAGTTATTCGATTTCCGGAGTCACTTACGAGACGGCGCAGGACATCACGGGACTTGAAGAGCGTGTGCACCTAAGCCGCATCGCCTCCGGCCAGACCGCCAGCGTCAAGTACGACCCTTCCAATCCCAGCAACTCCATCCTTCTGGCCGACGACTGGTCGGGTCTGCACTAACTGCATTCGTTCAAATACATGATCAGTTGAGCGTGAGGCAAGGGATCGACGCTTCTGGAGTGGTGAATCCGTATTTCAATCGCTGGGAGCAGCGGGATCCACTTCCGCGATAAAGACCACGCCGACTCCGTTTTGGCTCGCATCGCGGCCGGTCTTGCAATGAATCACCGTAGCCCGCATCGTCATTACGCCCGATGGGATCTGATCGCCCGGGGCCTCAATGACCACCCGCAGTTCGGATTGCAGCTTCGGCCGGTGACCGAGAATCAGGTACGCTCCCTGCAAGCTCAGATCTCTCACGGAAGCCTTCTCTTCGAAAACATCCCCATTTTCCGATTGTCCCGTGACAACGGCATTGAACTTGAGCCTTCGGCGCGGCGCGAGGCGCGATTCCCGCAAGCCCACTTCGACGCCGTGCTCATTCAACGTTAGCGACATGCCTTCGGCGGCCGCCCACGTGGCGGGAAATTCCTGCCGCGCCGCGGATAAAAACCCGTCCACGACATTGTCGGGAGAATCCGGGTTGTGATGGAAAAGTACGAGATTTCGCACCTTCGACTCGCGGGCGATCTTCACCCCTTCGAGCCAGCTCGAATGCCCCCAGCCTCTCCGTGTGGAGGCGATCTGCTCGGGAGAATATTGGGCATCGTAGATCAGCACATCGGCGCCCTGGGCAAATTGCCGGATGCTCTTGTCAAATTCCGGCACGCCGGGTTCAGTATCCGTTGTGTAAACGATGGAGCCGGCCGTCGTATCCAGCCGGTACCCGAGGCAGCCCTGCGGGTGATTCAGCCACGCGGTGCTGATGCGCGTACCGTCCACTTCCCATTTTTCTCCCCCGGATATTTCGGTGAAGCAGCGGGTGGAGGCCATCATTCCTGTATCGACGGGGAAAAACGGGCTGGCCAGCTGGGATTCCAGAACCCGGCGAAACGTATCGGGACCCAGGAATTTCGATTGAAAGCTGTAAAAGTGGAATCGGTTTTGCGCTTCGAAAAACGGCAGGAAAAAAGGTATGCCCTGGATGTGGTCCCAGTGGTAGTGAGTGGCAAGAACGTGCGCTTCCACGCCGAAGTCGCCCTGCGAGCGAGACCAGCTATTGCCGAGCATCCGCAGGCCGGTGCCGCAATCGAGAATGAAGCGGGTCCCGCCAGGGGCGGTCAATTCAAGGCAGGGCGTGTTTCCGCCATAGCGCCAGGTATCCCGCTCGAGCGTTGGCGTAGAACCGCGAACTCCCCAGAAGACCAGCTTGGCTACGTTTTGGGTCATCGCAGAGCGGGGCGCGCCTCTTCGCCTGTCGCCCCCTCGTAGTGAATCCTAAAATGGAAGCAGTTTTATGGTAGGCGGGTGTCGCAAATGAAGTCAATTGAGTTTCAGTTGCGTGTTTCTTGGTTGGGGATATTGACGTGCCGGGCACTGTCCCGCCGGCGATTCTGCGAGTAAGATGCATTGGATGCACTTCCATTCCCATGGCGGACACCAGCACGGCCCCCACCATCACGGTGCGGACGAAAGCTCGATGGGGATCCTCGGCGCATCCGTTCTGGCTACGTTTGTCCTGGTGATTGCGGAATTCACGGCGGGGTACGCCGGGCATTCCATCGCTCTGGTAAGCGACGCGATTCACAATCTCACCGACGTGCCCACGCTGGTGATCTCCTGGCTGGCCATCCGCTGGTCGCTGCGCCCTCCCACGGCCGAGAAAACCTACGGCTATCATCGTGCCGGAATCCTGGCGGCCTTCGTAAATGCAATGCTGCTCGCGTTCGCGGCTCTTTTCCTGATTTACGAATCGATTGACCGGTTGCGCCGCCCGGTTGAGGTTCATACCAGCCTCATGATGTGGATTGCCGTGCTGGCCCTGATCATCAATGGAGGGATCACGCTGGCGGTCCATCGCGGACGCCGGGATTTAAACGTGCGCGCCGTGTGGATTCACAATCTCGGCGACGCTCTTTCCAACGTTGCCATCTTTGTGGGCGCCCTGGCCATTCGTGCCACAGGCGCTCAATGGATCGATCCGCTGATCGGCATCACCATCGGGGCCATGGTGCTGTGGTCAGGGCTAGGTATTCTCAACGAAAGCGGCCATATCCTGCTCGAAGGCCTGCCCCGGAATATCCGCCTGGAGAATGTCGCCCGGGCCATTCTTTGCGTCAAGGGAGTGCAGGAAGTTCACGACATCCACATCTGGACGCTCGGCACGGACCTGCACGCGCTCTCCTGCCATGTCCGCATTCCCGATATGCACATGGAGGACTGCGAGAAAATCCTCGAAAGCATCAAAGAAGCGCTGGCGCACGACTTCCAGATCACCCACACCACGGTGCAATTCGAGCGCGCGGGCTTACCCGCCGAAGCCGGGCTCTACATGCCCGAACCTGTCCGGCGCTCCGTACAATAAGATGTTCAGAACAAATAATCAGAGGGGAAGTTCAAGGGGGGTGCCGCGCTCCTGATTCAAGCGGATCGTGGCATTCGTATCGATCTCGTTCAGCGCGATCGTGCGGCGGCTGCCGTCATTTGTGACGTAAATAATGCGGTCGTTCATACGAGTAAAAGCGACCGCCTGGATCTGCTTGCCGTTCTGCAGGATCAGCGTGAATTGGCCGACGTCCGGCAGGGCAGCGGACTCCTCCGCGGCTTGCGGCGACGCCTGTTGCGAGGGCGCTTGTTGCAGGACGATCACCTGCGGCGGCGCTTGGTTCGCGCCGGGCTGCTGCTGAGTCTGGGCCGGCTGGTCACCTTCTGTCGAATCCGCCGGCAGCGCATAACCCCCGCCGCCACTGAGCAAATAATAGCCCCCGCCCGCGAGTAAACCGCTGCCTCTGAGAAGTCTTTCGGTAAGGGCCAGATTCCATTGAGTGGCCGGATCAATAGCGGCCTCGACGCCAAGATTGCCCGGCGTCATGATGGAGTTGATGCCGTTAACGCCCAGACCCGATCCAGGGTAGGGGTTGGTCACACCCAGCCCGTTCGTAAGAAAGCTGGAACGCCGGGTTGTCCGTATCGGCGCAGATCTTGCCGTTGAACGAACGTAGCGGCCCGCGGAAGGCGCGGCAATAGAACGTCCGCGCTGCGCTTGCGTAACGGCAGGTCCCAGAACCAGGGCCGCCAGCACCAAAAGAAACCAAGCGATACCTTTCATACGGGCCTCGCTTACTGCGTCTCGTTATAAGACGCCCGCCAGGAGGGGGAAGTTGCTTTTAATTTCCGAAACAGGAGTTTCCGACAGACAGGGTCGCCTTTGCTTTTCCCAATCTCCCAGATGTGTTATAAACGCTCTCCGGAGGAGTTCGCTACATGGCGGCCGCGCAGTTGGTTACAAGAGAAGAGGGCGTTCTGAAAGCGCGTGCAGCAGACGTCCACAACGCACCTGCGGGGGAATTTCCGTCGCAATACTGTCCGGGCTGTTCGGTTCGCCTGGAAGCCCGCAGCTGCAAGCTGATTTGCACGAACTGCGGATATTACATGTCCTGCTCGGATTTTTACTAGGGACGGCCGGACTCACCAATCGCGGAGCATCTCCGCGAGATTAGCTCCAGATGCGAAATACCCGAATCTAACAGGAGGCGCGAACGTGGCACTGCGAATGACTGATCGAACTGTGAATGGGGTGGATATTCTGGATATCGAGGGGCGCATCGTGCTCGGAGAAGAGAGCAACGCGTTTCGCGAAAAAGTGAAAAGCCTTCTGGCCGCTGGCAAAAAGAAGATCGTTCTGAACCTCGCGCAGGTGGGCTATATCGATAGCGCAGGGCTGGGCACGCTCGTCGCCACGTTCCACAGCGCACGCTCGCAGGGCGCCACGCTGAAGCTCACGAACCTGGGCACCAAATTCAAGGAAGTCCTGCAGGTGACCAAGCTGATGACGGTGTTCGACACCTACGACAGCGAAACAGCCGCTATTCAGAGTTTCAGCGCATAAGTCAGTTTCGTCCCCGCGAAAACGTGGCGGTCAACACCCGCCTCATGGCGGCCCGGCATTCAGCCTGGGCCGCTGTCTTTTTTCGCGTGAACTGGCGCTGCTTCAGGCTGCCTGGCCAGTCTGTTTATAAGGTCGTCACGCTAACTTCCGCATTCCCACCCCTCCCCGGCGTTCTCAGCTAAAGTTTTCTCAGGCGCTGTCGAAAACACACTTGGGACTGTCTGCACCTTCCCGTGGTGCCCAGCCGCCATGCCGACTGCGAGCGCCAACGGCACATGACCATAGCCCTCAGCACTGTTTTCATCCCAGCGTGGCTTCTTCAGGAGCCTTGGCCGGAAGTGGCTGCGCTGGTGCTCCTGCCGTATCTTTATATCGCCTACCAGCGTCTCCGGCATCTTCGCCAAAACGAACTATTTCGAATTGTCAGCGAAAACGCCGCGGATATGATCGCGCTCGTGGAGGTCACCGGCAAACGCCTCTACAACAGCCCGGCGTACGAGAAGGTTCTCGGCTATTCCCTGAAGGAACTGGCCGCGAGCGGCTCTCTCGATCAAGTGCATCCCAACGACCGCCAACGCGTAATCGAAGCGGCAAAAGAGGCGCGCACCACGGGAGTCGGTAAGCGGCTGGAATACCGGATGCGCCACAAGGACGGCGACTGGCGCGTTCTCGAGTCCACCGCCAGCGCCATCCGGAATCGAAATGGGCAGGTGACTCAGCTCGTTATCGTCAATCGCGATATCACCGAGCGCAAGCGCATGGAAGAACAACTGGAACACGAAGCCTTCCATGACTCCCTCACCGGCCTGCCCAATCGCAACCTGTTCCTGGACCGGCTTCAGCGCGCCATGGACCACGCCCGGCGCCATCCCGAGTTCAAGTTCGCCGTGTTATTCGTCGACATCCAGGGATTGAAAATTTTCAACGAAACCATGGGCCACGCCGTCGTCGATCAGCTCATCATCGATATCAGCAAACGGCTCAAGTCTCGCCTGCGTCACGATGACACAATGTCCCGTTCCACTCCCACCGGTGATACGGACCGGCCTGGTGGACATGAAACACTGGCGCGAATCGATGGGGATCGATTCACCGTCTTGCTGGAAAACATCAAGGCACCGAGCGACCCGATGCGCGTTGCTATCCGCATCCGCGACAGCCTGGCTGCGCCCTTTTCCGCCAACGGGGTGGATGCTTTCACCTCCGCCAGCATAGGCATCGCGCTGAATTCCACGGCATACGAAAAGCCCGGGGAGATGCTTCGCGATGCGGACATTGCCATGTGCCGCGCCAAAGCTCAAGGAACGTCCGGTTGCGAGGTATTCGACACGGAGATGCACGCCCTCGTGGTGCGGCGGCTCAAGCTTGAAACGGAGTTGCGCTACGCCATCGAGCATGGCGAACTCAGAGTCTTCTATCAGCCCATCATCAGGCTGGCTAGCGGCCAGATCGCCGGCGTAGAGGCGCTCGTCCGGTGGTGGCACAACGATTCTGAGTTCATTGGCCCTGGAGACTTTATAGACGTCGCCGAAGAAACGGGCTTGATCGTTCCCATCGGGCGTTACGTCCTGAAGGAAGCCTGCCGGCAGGCCCACGCATGGCATCTCCTGTTCAACACGAGCCCCCTGCTGACTACCACCATCAACGTCTCTCCTCGCCAGTTCGCGCAAACCAATCTCGTCGCGGACGTGAAGGCGGCACTCGAGGAGACCGGCGTGGAACCATCGAGCTTGCAGCTTGAGATCACCGAAACCATGGCCATGAGCGATCCGAAGATCACCACTCGGACCTTCTCTCAACTCAAGGAACTCGGCGTCCGGCTGAGCATCGACGATTTCGGAACGGGCCACTCCTCCCTCAGCAGGCTGCGCAGCTATCCCGTCGACGTTCTCAAAATAGATCAGTCCTTCGTTCGCGGTATCGAGAACGACGAAGAGAGCCGTGAGATCGTTCACCTGATCGTGACCCTGGCCCATCACCTCAGCCTCAAAGTGATTGCCGAAGGCATCGAAACGCCGGCACAGCGCGCCTACCTCCAGCAGTTCGGCTGCGAATTCGGGCAGGGCTACCTCTATTCTCCGCCGGTCGATCATGCTGCGCTGGAACAGTTCCTGGCGAGCGCATCCCATGACATCGAAGAATCCAGCGTGAACGCCGGCATCAGGCTTACGCCCGCAGGCTGAAGCTCCGCCCCGTTCATCCTCCCGTTGCAGCAATCCTCAACACCTCCCGCTTGAGCAGTTCAGATTCATTGGGAGTGACGTTGTGTTGAAGAAATGTATAATCCCTGCGATGCGAGTGTCCGTGGCGATTCCTGCCTACAACGAAGAGACGGTCTTGCCCGAATTGCTCCGCCGCGTCGGCAAAGTGCTCGATTCGATTCCCGGCGGCCCGCACGAGATCATAGTTGTGAACGACGGCAGCGCAGACCGAACCGGGGAAATCCTTCGCAAAGCGTCCCAGGACGACGCCCGAATTGCGGGCATCGTCTTTTCCCGCAATTTTGGGCACCAGGCCGCTCTCGCAGCCGCGTTGGATCACGCAGCCGGCGACGTTGTCATCATGATGGATGGTGACCTTCAAGACCCTCCCGAGATCATTCCGCAATTCCTCGGCAAGTATGCGGAAGGAAACGATGTCGTCTATGCCCGGCGAGTGGGCCGCAAAGAAGCGTGGTGGCTGCGCCTTTGTTACCACACTTTTTACAGACTCCTCGGAAGGTTGTCCGGCACCGAGCTTCCTCTGGACGCCGGAGATTTCGGACTCATGTCCCGGCGTGTTGTCGACGAAATTCGCCGGATGCCGGAACCCCACCGTTACTTGCGTGGCTTGCGTTCGTGGGTTGGATTCCGGCAAGCGGGCATACCGGTCGAGCGCGCGCAACGTTACGCAGGCGAACCCAAATATAACCTGACAAAACTTTTCAAGCTGGCTGCGGACGCCATTTTCTCGTTCTCGGTAGTTCCGTTGCGATTTGCCGCGATCGTCGGCATGGGCGCCATCTGTTTGTGTGGGATCTACACTCTCTACGCGCTGTATATCAAACTGATCCACGGCGAGACTCCGCAAGGCTTTACGGCCCTGATCGTCTCGATCACCTTCCTCGCCGGCGTCCAGCTCTTTTTTATGGGGATCGTCGGAGAGTACGTGGGGCGCCTGTTTGGGGCGAGCAAATCGCGCCCTCTCTACATTATCGCCGATAAATTTGGCGGCCTGAGCGGCGCGCCTTCGGTCGCCCAACCGAGGCCAGCCGGCGAAGCCGTACGGCTGTAGGCTGAAGCCCCCAATCGATGGAAGCAGAATATCGAAGACACTACCGCGACCTCTTTGAAAGACACTGGTGGTGGCGCGCGAGGTCCGAATTCATCATCGCCGCACTGCAAGGCTTACATCTCGACGCCCAACGGACGAACATTCTCGACGTAGGTTGCGGAGATGGTTTGTTCTTCGAACGATTGTCGCGCTTCGGGAAAGTCGAGGGCATCGACATCGAGGAGGCGCTCTCGCCAAATTCCAGGTGGCGGGAGCAAATTCACAGCGGTTCCTTTGATGACAGCTTCCAGCCGCAGCGCGAGTATTCCGTCGTTTTGATGCTCGATGTTCTGGAGCATCTTCCCGACCCCCAGGCGGCGCTCCGGAACGTTCGACGCCTGCTCGCGGACGACGGATTTTTCCTCGCGACGGTGCCGGCCTTCCAGGCAGCCTGGACCAGCCACGACGTTCTCAATCAGCACGTTACGCGCTTCACGAAAAGCAGCATGCGAACGCTTCTGGAAGGCGAGGGATTCCGCATTACTGAGCAGGACTATTTCTTTCACTGGCTATGGGGAGCCAAACTTATGGTGCGAGCCTATGAAACGCTTTTGCCGCGCGAGCCTCAAGTGCCCAAGGTGCCGGCAACCTGGATCAACCGGCTTCTCTACGTTTTCAGTCGATTCGAACAGGCAACACTGGGAAGGCTGCCTATGCCCTTTGGCAGTTCCCTGATTGTCTTGGCTCGCAATGCATCACGAGAAGGCTCGCAGGTTCCGGTCGCAAACCAGGGAAGTGGCGACAACCTGCCGGCAAACAGAGCATAAAGTGCATCTTGCTTACATGCCGGTGCTCTTCCGAAGCACGCTCAGCCAGTTCGACATCGTGGTGACAGGTCCGTGGAGGGGAGCCACTGTCTCTACATCGAGATTCAAACGCTCGATATTTCCATACAGGTTGTTCCAGAAGGCAAGCGAGAGCGGCGTGATGTACCAGGCAGAGAAGTCATCGGCCTCGACGAGAATTTTTTCCTTGGGCATGTAGGCGAACGAAAGAAACTCGTCGTGGTTGTCGCCGATGGTCAGATACACCTCGACGGACCGCGCTCCATCCGTCAGCACATACTTGTTCTGGTAGGTAATGAAGTTTGCTTCCTTCGGGTTTTCCGCCAGCCGGTCGGGTTCCATTGTTCGCGGCTGCTTCCACGCCCATTCATAGAACGCTTTGTTGCCCTCGTGCGTGATGACGGTGGCTTCCTCCGCCACATAGGTCCGCAGACCGCCGGAGTGATCGAAATGGTGGTGGGTATTGATCACGTACTTGATGGGCTTATCCGGGACGAGCTTCTTCACCTGCTCGATCACCGCGATCGAGCGAGCCTCATCGAGCGGAGCCTCTACCACAGCCACGAAGTCCTTGAATTCCACCAGCACGCTGTTGTGCCCGCCATGCAGAAACCAGACACCCTCGGCCAGTTTCTCCGGGGTCGCCCTTTCCACGGGCGGCTTTGCCTGCAGCACGGTCGTCGGAACCACCAACGCGGCGTTCTCAATATTCGCCTGCGCGCTCGTGACCGTGAGATCGAAGGTCATCGAGCCGCCCTGCTTCTGGAAGATGTGCGCGGGGAACTTCATTCCGTTGAAGTCCCGGTAATCGGAGTAGTCGACTTCGACGGGCATATCGCCAAGCACCGGATTGGGAATCGAGGTCTCTACTTTGGTCACCATATTCGCGGAATCGATCGTGCCCACAATTTTGTTTTTGCCGGTCGTGAAGGTGAGGATAGAAACCTTCTTGCCCGCATACTCCCCAGCCTCAAAGGTGGCGTGGTTCTCGGCCGCAGCCTTCAGGAAACCGTGCGGAGTAAGCCATATCTGCAAACCGCGCTCGTAGGCCGTACCCATGGCCGGCTGAGCAAAGTCGGGCGGAGGCATCGGCTCTCCGCTCCCCGGCTGATTCCACGCATACTTCCCGCTGACTTTCCGGCCCTCGGTCACCTCGCCCACAAACGGGGCTTCTCCGCCGAGCATCGGCGGATTTTCCTGCGTCCGCTTCACATCCTCCGACGACGAAGCGCTCGCGTAATCGATGGTGCGCGTATAGCTCGTGAGCACGGTGGCGTGCCACGGCGCCGTGGGATTCCAGTTCATACCCACCACGCCTTGCCTGCCGGTACCCGAGTAGCGGACCGACTTCACGTCGCCCATGGCCTTTACGGCGCGCCGGATCGCGGTGTTCGCATCCTGAGCCAGCGCAGTGCCGGCAGCGAGCGACAGCAACAAAACTAAACTTATCGGCACGCGTCTGGTCATAGCCTTCCCTCGTGAGTTTCGGCGCTCATGTGTGATTCGGACTGTTGGACGCAGCGGCGAATCCTGCGTTACAGTCTCTGATTGTCAGCCCTTAAATGGCGCTCAAAGGGTCTATTCCGAGCCGACGACAAAGCTTGCAGTTGCGCGGGAAGATACTATATTGTTTGCAGAATGTCCTGAGGAAAAGCTGAAAGATTCCTGAATTGGCGAAAAGTCCATGAAATCGGAAGTATTGCTATCTCCCGAGGCTCGGGCTGCAAGCTACGAATTTGGGCCGATCCTCATCGACACGTCATCGCGCCAGATCTGGCGGAACGGCGATATCGTAGCGGTCCCCTCGAAGGCCTTCGACATCCTGGTTTATCTGGCCGCCCGTCCGGACTCCACGGTTCCCAAGGAAGAACTGATCAACGCCGTCTGGAAGGATATGTTCGTCTCCGAAGACAGCCTCGTCCACAGTATGTCGGTTCTCCGGCGAGCGCTCGGGGATGACTCGGCCAACCCTCAGTTGATCATCACGGTCCCGCGGAGAGGATATCGGTTGAGGGGGCCCGTACGGACGCTATTTGAGCCGCCCAGCGAGGATTCCACAATGATCGGTAAGCCGGCTGCGGCTGAAAGAGGAACGGAAGTTTCCGTTCCAGCGCAGCCGTTGCCTGTTCCAAGCCGATGGTCTCTGCTGTGGATATTGCTGCCGCTGGCATTCGTTCTGCTTCTGCTGGCGCGAGATTTTTGGGGACCAACGCTGCAGCCTCGCGGCGCAATTCTATTCACGCAATCTGCACTTCAGGGATCGCCGCTCGCTTCCGGCGGCATTCTCTCGCCCGACAGCCGCTACATGGTGTTCGTGGCGCGCGATCACGAAGCCGCGCAGCCGCGCTTGTACCTGAAACAAATGGATTCCCCGGAGGTGCGTGCCGTGGCCGGCACCGAGGGCGCTTCCGATCCGTTCTGGTCGCCGGCGAGTGACATGATCGGATTCTTCGCCAACGGCGAGCTCAAGACCGTCGACCTGCGCGGAGACCTTCCGAAGGCAGTTGCCGCCGTGCCGGTAAGCTCCGGAGGCGGAGCCTGGAGCAGCACCGGGCCGATTCTCTTCTCAGACTGGCAAACGGGCTTGTATCGGGTGGACCCTTCGGGCGGCAGCGTAACGGCCGTCACCACGGTCAACCGGCCCGCCGGCGAGTTGGTGCAGAAGTTGCCGCAGTTCCTGCCGGACGGGCGGCACTTCCTCTTTTTCGTCCGTAGCGCGGCCGAAGGTCAAACGGGAAGCTACGTCGGTTCCCTCGACGCGCCCAAGAGAACGAGGATTTTGGCCCCATCCAATTCGCCCGTGATTTACTCGCCTCCTGGTTACCTGCTTTACGTTCAGGACGATATCCTCATGGCCCAGCGGTTTGATGCAGCACGACTCGAGGCCAGCGGCAAGCCCATGATGCTGGCCCGAAACGTCTCAGCGCCCGGCGATGCCGATGGGAAAATGATTTCTGCTTCGGCCAACCTGCTGACCTTCCGATCCGGTGCCAATACGCAGCAGCTTACATGGTTTGAACGCAGCGGCCAGCGCGCCGGATCGATTACCGTTCCGAACGTTCTCCGCAGTCCCGTGTTTTCTCCGGATCAGAAACAATTGCTCGCCATGGACGGCGAGCCACGGATGTGGATGGTGGATCTGCAGCGGAATGCCGCTACCCGCCTCGAAGGAGAAGGGACTTATCCCCTCTGGTCGCCGGACGGGGGCCACATTGCCTTCGAATCGCACAGCCACCTCATCCTGTACCTGCGCAACATCGTCGGCTCAGCGCAGGACGAAGTCCTTGCAAACGATAGTGAGCGCAAAACTCTAAACGATTGGTCGCCGGTGGGAAATTACCTGCTCTACACGTCTCTGAGCCCCACGACCAGACTGGACTTAATGCTACTGCCGATGTCCGGGAGCAAGAAACCCGTTCCGCTTCTGCGGACACCCTTCAATGAATCGCAGGGACGGATTTCTCCCAACGGACAGTGGATTTCGTATGTCTCGGATGAGTCCGGAACGCCGGAAGTCTACGTCCAGCGCTTTCCGTCGCTGGGCGACAAACGAATCGTTTCCATCGGCGGCGGCGTGGAACCCATGTGGCGAAAGGATGGGAAAGAGCTGTTCTATCTTTCGCCCGAGTATTCGATTGTCTCCGTGTCGTTCGCGCCTGGCGCGTCTCCAGTAATTGGCCGGCCCAAGCCGCTGTTTCGAGCCCCGGTGAACACGTCAACCAGCCGCAACCACTACGCAGTTACGCCGGACGGCCAGCGATTCCTGATCAATGTGGAAGATCAAAGCAGCTACTTGTCCCCCATCACCGTGATGGTCAATTGGACCGAAGCTCTCGAGACCAGGTGAAATCCGGAACGCCAACCCTTCTTCATGATCTGCAATCCCGCGGCTTAGACACCGGCAATATCTGTTGACAGCAATTTATGCCGTTGCTACCCTCGCGCGGAATCTTGGACGATATCTGAAAGGAATCGACGCCCTGATGAGTCCATCTGCGAATTTGTTTCGGATGACTATGATGCTTGCCCTTGCGGCCTTCGCTGTCGCGTTGCTTCCTGCGCCCGCGATTGCCCAGGATCAAGCCGGGCCCGCGATACCCTTCATCGTGCAAGAGCACATTGTGAAGCGGATATCGGAGCACGTCTGGGAAATTCCCGACAGGAACCGCCCCGGCGTTCCCAACGTAGCCATCGTTGTCGGGAGCCGCGCCACCCTCGTGGTCGATACGGGCATGGGGCCGCAGAGCGGAGATATCGTCGTTCGCGAAGCGCAGAAGCTCAGCAAGAACACGCAATTCTATCTCGCGACCACCGATTTTCGCCCGGAGCACATCACCGGAGGGCAGTCATTTCCTCCCGGCACCGTGTGGATCGTGCCTGAGGCGCAAAAGGCCGATATCGGCGCGAGCACCACGAGTTACATTCAGTCGTTCATGTCGCGGTCCGCGGACCTGACCGCCGCTCTCAAGGACGTAAAGCTTCGCGAGCCGGACATCACCTTCGATCGCGACGCAAAAATCGATTTGGGCGGCGGCGTCACCGTTCGGCTTTTCTGGTTTGGCCCGGCGCGCACCGACGGCGACATCGTAGTTTTCATCGACCCGGACAGCGTGCTCCATGCGGGAAATATTCTGGGAAGCAAGTCGTATCCCGGCATGCCCGATAACACGCCCAGCGTCACCAACTGGCTGGATATCCTCGATAAGCTCGAAGCGATGCACCCGAAAATCGTGATGCCCAATCACGGCGACGTCCGCGATACCTCGCTGATTGCCAGCCAGCGGGAAGTCCTGCGCGACCTGCAGCGCCGCACGCGCGAACTCAAGGCGCAGGGCAAGTCCCCCGAAGAGGCCGGCCAGACTCTCACGGCGGAATTCGATGTCAAATATCCGGATTGGAAGGGCGTCGGCGGCATTCCCGCAATCGTGCGGCGCTTCTACGCGGAATCGCAATAAGCCAGGAATCGTCTCCGGCCATCTTGCGAATTCGTTCGCTGAGTTTGCGCAAGTAAGATTTTGCCGCGATATCTCGCGCCTCTCGGCGGATCGCCGCCCATTCCCCCCACACAAAATGCGCGAATAGTTATAAGATAACAGGGCATTCCTCAGCGCCCGTAGCTCAGATGGATAGAGCGTGTGCCTCCGAAGCACAAGGTCGCCAGTTCGAACCTGGCCGGGCGCGCCATTCTAATTCCTGCCCAATATTGGGTTTACGCTGCTGTTGCAGAATCAATCTGTACTACGTTTTGTAGCCCAAGTAGCCCAGCTAAAGAAAAGCCCAACCCTGCACGCTCACACCATTCCCGCCGCCACGCCTCGTCTTTTTGTAGCCCGCCTGCGTAGAAGTCGGTCACGGTTTGTTTGGAGTGGCCGAGCCAGAGCTTTGTAAGGTCCTCGGGTGCACGCGCCCGACGCAACGTCTCCGCTCGGAATCGACGGAAAGCATGAAAGCCAACTTTCTTGCTGGTTGCGTGCAAAGCCCGGAGGACGTTGCGCTGTTGAAGTGGTCGTCCACTCTTTGCGGCGAATAGATATCCGGACTTACCGGTCAGGTGCTCGCGTAAGAGCTTGGCCAGCGGATCCGCAATATCAACCACGCGTAGAGCGCTTGGGGTTTTGGGTACCTGTTCCTGACCGCCCCAGATACTGCGCTTCACATGCAGAACAGAGCAGTCCTCTGAGACGTCTTCCACCTTCAGCCCCAATGCTTCACCAATCCGCAATCCGGTTCCGGCCAACAACGCGAAAAGAACACGGTATCGCTTGTTTGCAGTGGCGAGGATTTCTCCGACTTCCGCCTCGGTTACGGTGGGTCTGTGTTGTTCTTCTCTATTCAGGATAGGCATCCCGACAAAGTTGTGGTTCCACTTGCGCGGGTGAATCTGCTCGCCTTCAGCATCAACCGCTGAAGCCACAACCATTTTTACGACTTTTGTGTAATTGATGATCGATTGTGCGGAAAGCCCCGCACAGGCCATTTTCTCTATGAGCCCCTTTAGCGCAGCATTTCCTACATCTGAAAGAGGCATGGCACCAAGACTTGGAAATAACCATTTATTCAAAGCTTGCTGCCATCCATGAATAGTTGCGGGTTTCACCGGCTTGCGCCTCCGTGTGGCGAGGGACGCAACCCACGTCGTTGCTTGAACGCGAAAGGTCGTCGCCGGTGCTGTGTTGGTTGCGAACGCTTCTTTGCCATTGATGCCTTCGCGTTCGATGTGCTCACGGAGTTTGCGCTTTGCGGTGCTGCGCGAAGGGCAAATGCCCAACGCAACCGTTCGGCGTTTCCTCCGTTCAGGAGTGTCAATCCAATAGCGCCCATAGGCGGGGGCTGCTGGATTCCAATCCTTTTCATGTTCGTGTTGGAACACGTTGCCTGTTTGACCTATACGGCGGGACAAGGATGGTCCTCGTTTCCGCCCTATCGCCGTTGCGGTTCGTATGGTCTCGGCGTTTCGCCCATAAGTCAACGACTTCCCAATGTGGCCGCCGGTGGGATTCGTTTGGCTGGCTAGAACAGGCTGCGCTCCGGCGGCTACGGGGCCGCCGAGCGATGGCACTGCCTCGACGGCGACGGCGTTCGGATCCTTATGTCGGGTGCCCCCACCTAAATCCAAGCGATTGGTGGGAGGTATTTCTTGGATGGTGCTTACTTCTTCTACATCGACGTCACGAAAATGCTCAAACTGCATTTCCTCGCTTTCTTCGCTGTTGTTGCCAGGCAGGCGAAGCCGCGAAACTTTGCTCCGCCGCTTGTGCCGTCTACGGTTGGCACGTCCACTGCGCTATGCGCAGCCGATCACGATTTCCCCGCCACGACATTAGGGTCCGCGTGGCGTCGGACATGAAAAACCGGCTACGAACCGGCGGCACCGACGTTCGTGCTTTCGCAGAATTCATACGCGGAGGCATAAAGCTTCCGAAATTGATTTCCGCTGATCGGCTTGGCACGGTCGATGTGCGCGCAAATCTTATCCACGACCGCCGCCCTGGGCTGTCGCTGCCTCCATTCCCGAGTCGCCAGTACCGCATCCGGTATCGCGTGTGGCTCGTAAATAATTCCGCAGCCAGCAAGGCAGAAGTAGGCCGATTCGCGCCCGGCAATGAACTCTGCACTTACCGGAGCGATGAACGGGCAGGGCAAGTTATCGATGTCGAACTCTTGGTTGCGGACCTGATCCAAGGATGCGTCGATCAGCAACCCGTGACCCGGGAGAACGACGATCAGATGCCCGGCCACTGTGCCGTTCCACTCCGGTGGCTTGCCGATGGTTCCGTCGACAGAGCCAAGCGTAACGCCGTCATCGGAGCGAGTGACAACAGTCCGTGCCGCCATCGGGTTGCTCGCGATGCCGTAGCGTTCGAGGACATCGATCACGATCCGGGTGCTGGCGATACAAGACTTCGGGCCAAATCGTCTCAATATCTCGCCACGACCGACGCGCGCAAGCGCAGCGGTGATTACAGGGAAAAACGATTCCTTCTCCATTCATGATGCTCGTCGTGAGAAATTCCAGGATGGGCGGTTACACGAGTTCCGCTAATGCCGTGTTACCCAACGGCTTCTGGTCACCGAGCGCGGCCAGGATTCTATTTCGCGGTCCCAGGGATGGGCCGGATTACGAAGGATGGTTTCCGCTCCTTATATAATACCGGAAACGCATCGGCCAAAATCGCGTTTGGGGGCAGTTTTAAAAATATTTTTTCCGTACACGGCGATCAAGCTGTGAAAATCTGCACGAAGATGAGCGCCACCTTCACGGTTGCGGCGTCTGGTCATCATGCGGCGGCAGAACTCTTTTCCCCGCCACGACATTAGGGTCCGCGTGGCGTCGGGACATAAAAGTTCGACAGTAATTTTCTGGGGACGGCGCGCCATCTGAGACCGTGGAGTTAGCGGTCAACAGAATCAGGCGCGCCATCATCCCAGGCAATCGGAACCGGGAAGCGACGGTTCCGGAGTGCCGCTTTTCGCGTTCTCTGCTCCTCCTTTCCGAAATTAGCGCTGCAGGTATATGATTCAGTTTTGAAGTGAACACCCTTGATCCAAAACGGACATTTGGCTATCTAGCAGGATCACCTCGGCAAGCGAGAAAGTTCCTGTCGTCTCTCGCGAACTTGGACGACCGCCGAAGCTGGGACACTTCTCTGTTCGTCGGTGTCGTACCCGGGGTCGCCGTGTCGATGTCGACAAAAAAGAAGCGGCAAATATTGCGCGCTTTGCGGGATGCCTTAAGGAACGTATGGCGAATACAGGATTTGAGAACGAGGCGATTTGGGATCTACCAAATTCTGGCGCTCACGGTTTTCGACATCGATCACCCGGGCAAATTCTGGCCGTTTTCAAGCGCGCCGCTGGATCTTCGAGAGCCATCTCCGTTTGAACATTTTCTGGCCTATTTAATGCAGCCTCGCGTCCGGCCGAAGGTTTGCAAACTTCCGGAATGCCAAAGACCGTATTATTTCGCTGTCAAGCCGGGGCAACAGTACTGCTCCCGCCCCTGCGGACGTATAGCTGTCAACCGAAGCCAAGCGAAGTGGTGGGATCGGACAGGAAGTGTTCGCCGCGAACGGCGGCGCAAGAAAATGGAAAAAGAAAAGATTAAGGCGCGGTATTCGCTTGGCCTATAGCACACCGCCATGAACCGGCGTTGACCCCGACGAGAAACCCACGAAAGGTTGGCAAGGCAACCCGGTCGACCTCCCGTGGGTTACCTTGGAGTTGAAAAGCGGATCACTAACTTTCTAGAGGGATACCGGGCGGGCCGCGCTTCTCATACTATAGACGCAAACCTATATTTTATACCTTATCTTCAGTTACCGACCTTGACATCATAAGACCGCTTGTTGGATAATCTCCTCGCCACGGTAGGAACGAGCTTTATGGTCCGCAGTCGGCTTATGTTGACGCCACGGCAGGAACGAGTTTCGCCTCCACAGTAGGCAAGCCAAACAATTCAGGGCTTCGGACTTTTCATAACCTGATCCCAGGGAGAGGCGCGTAGCCGTCTCTTGGTTTCGCCGATAACACCTTAGGCATCCTGCACCGCGCGGATCTGACGGTGCCGGTATCTCGGCGTGGCGTCGTTCACCGCGCCGCGACGCCCTTCCCAGGGGGTTGATTCCGACGTCCCGACCAGCGATTCCGATTCCACCGGGGATGTCGGCCCGATAACGATCTTCCCGCTTGTCCAAAGGCGGCTACTGAGAAAGGGAAATCGATGGCAAACAGTGAAGCAGCAGTACAAAAGCAAGCACCACAGGGAGGTAAGGGCACGACTCCTATTTCTAGGGAGGAACTTATCGAAGTAGTGAAAAAAGCTGTGAAGCGCTCGTGCATGGAGCACTTTCAAGCTTTCTACTTCCTTGTTGAACCCAACCTCGAAGCCGACGCCCACATCTGGTCGGGGTTGAGGGATCTTCGCGAACTAGTCGATCCTTCCGAGTTCGAGAACGCGGTCCGTCAGGCCTACCGTGAATTCCGGGGGCGGCTGAAATTGGGCTGGGGCGAAGAGGTGGACGAAATGATTCAAAAAATCTTCGCCCTCGGTACCGAGGAGCAGCGCTGCAAGGCAGGCTTCGCTATCGCCCGAATCGGTGAAAACGGTGTGATGCCAACTCCGGAGGGTGAAAAGCGGCTGCGGGAACTCAATCGCTCCATTGATACCGAAACGCTGCTGCCGCCGGAGATTCAGGCACGGCTGGTAAGCGTAAGCGCCGGCGAAGATCCAACAAAGAGATATAACCTTTTCGACTTCAACCTTTAACGCAACCTTGGGCGGGGAGCTGCCATTTAGCTCGCGGCTCCCCAGGCCCACGACTCTCAGCTATACAGCAGGTCTTATTCGATCTTGGTATCCGGCGCCGGCTCATCGCCCCGGCGTCGGCTCCTGGGGATGTGGCGCGGTCCCCGCTGATCGTGGCCGTTACTGCCGTTTCCGGTTCACGAAAAGCGCGCGCCTGCCCCGGGGAAATATCCTTCGGGCTGCTAGAGCGGGGGGCTGCACGAGAGCGCAGCGAAGTCCTTGAGAATTAACTATGCGTTTGGTATACTTAAATCAACCCTACCCCTGCTTTCTGCTCGGGTTGCACGCCGAAACGTACCTCAATCAAATCGCTGCACAACTGCGGCGCATTATTCCGGAGCAACACAATGGCTTTTACATCACAACGCATCCTCCATGCCCGGAGGGATTCGGCGGACCTGCTTTCGATAAGTTTGCGAAAATTGGATTCCTTGATTCGCGAAAAAGCGATCGGGACGGTTCGCATCGGGCGTAGAACCCTCATCGCTCACGATGAACTCGTGAGATTCGCGGAGCGGAATCGGACGAAGTAGCGGAATCACGGTAATCGCGGAAGTACCACAGCACGGCGACTTGGAGTTTAAAAAAATACGGCGGGCAAGCGGTATCGGATCGCCGAAGTAAGGCATTTTATGCAGGGGAACCACGGAGAAGGAGCAGATCTAGCACGCATCAAGCAGGGAATCGCCACACTTTTCGAGGCGGATCAGGTCGTTGAGGTACGCACGCCCGGAAAGTACGGGTGGCGTAGCGGCTATTTCGATGATCACGAACGGATGGCGGTCGTCATTAAGCGGGCGAGCG
>Ga0302324_100010812_pt1 | contig 18821 bp, 15 predicted proteins | sample Palsa_T0_1_FD_201949 | JGI IMG/M metagenome (GOLD analysis project Ga0302324, IMG submission 201949) | Peat permafrost microbial communities from Stordalen Mire near Abisko, Sweden - Palsa_T0_1 | ecosystem: Environmental > Terrestrial > Soil > Palsa > Peat permafrost | place: Sweden: Abisko...
CTGATGTATCACGTGGCGGCGTTGCTGTTAATCGCCGGATTGGTAGTTGCGCGGCGCAACGGCGGCGCCCACGGCTCGTCCGTTTTACCGTTGGCGGCAGGAAGTCTTGCGCTCGCCGTGGCGCATTTCGCATTGCTGCATCGGGCGCATATCGGCTCAGTCCGCAAAATCCTTGGCGTCATGGTCGGGCAGCCCAGTATCTGGCCTTACCTGCAGGTGGCTGACTATTCACCGCTGGCCATGGTATTCGTGTTCGTCGCCATAGGTGCGGGTCTATGGCACGTGGCCAGCGGCGGCAGAATGCGCGATGACGTTTTGTTTGCGATTCTCGGTGTGCTCGTGCCGCTGTTTGGGATCGGATTTTTCGGCTGGTATATCCCGCCGCGCTATGGGGAATTTGCGCTGCTGCCGGTATTGCTATGCGCGTTGGCGGCGGCGCAACGCTTTGTGGCCTCGCGGCCGAGCATCCGCCATCCGAACACGGGGATTGCTGCAGTGTGCTTCGCGGCGCTCGCCTGCATCGCAATCCTCAATCCTCGTGCCGTGGCCAGAAGCGTCAACGCCGGCAGCACATTCGCCGACCACAAGGATGCGGCGCAATACATGCGTTCAATCACGGTTGGACCCCGGGACGTCGTCGTGGCCGAAGAGGCCTTGATGCAGACCTATTATCTCGGTCACATCGATTATTGGTTCGCGGGACCGGACCACGCAGCGGATTTTGTGGTACGCGTCAATGGTCGACTGGTTGATATGTACACGCACACGCCGCTGATTGATTCCCCGACTGCGATGCAGGAGTTAATTGACCGGCCGGATCGCGGCACGATTTATCTGATTGGCAGCGGCGAGAATCAGGAGGACGGGCGCGAGGCGCTTCGCGGACATGAACTCAATGAATTGCTGAAGGATCCCGAATTCAAGACCATCTACACCGCCCCTGATGGCGTGACCAGAATCTGGAAGATAGCCCCGACCGCAGCGGTTGCCTCGCCAGCAGGGTCGCCGTGACTGGCCTGGGCAAGCAAACGGTGGTGCTGACCGCCGCCCGTCTGGCCAATTATGGGCTCATGCTCATCAGCCCCATCATTTTGGTGCGGCTGCTGTCGGTCGAGCAGTTTGGCCTCTATCGACAGTTTATTGTATACGCATCATTCCTTCAGTTGGTCGCGGCGTTTTCATTTTCCGAAAGCTTGCTTTACTTCATACCCTCCCGGGCACGAAGTGTCTGGCGGGTCGTGGGCCAGACCAATCTGCTGACGGCGTGCAGCAGTCTCGCAGTCGTGGTAGCGCTGAGCGTCGCCGACTTTGTTGGACACGGCACGGTGGTCGGTAGTGACCTGTTGCCGCTGGTGGCCTACGTGTTGCTGTTCGTCAACGTGGATTTCTGGGAATACTATTTCCTGGCAACACACCGTCCACTTGCCGTATTTGCATATACCGCGGGGCGCCTATCGGCGCGCATGGCGGTAGTGATCATCATCGCCTATGTCACCGGAGATGTTCGGACAATCATCTGGACTCTGGTGGCTTTGGAAGGCACACGGCTTGTGGTCGCCAGTGTGAGCTGGCGACTTCTGGATCGTAGCCGCGCGGAGCCCAAGCTCCACGGCATGTGGCGTGATCAGCTTCGCTATTGTCTGCCGGCAGGTACGGGAATGCTCCTGTACATGCTGAACCGCAATCTGGGGAATATTGCGGTGGTAAAGGTGCTGGGACCGGTATCTTTGGCTCATTACACGATTGGTACGTACGCCGAATACGTCTACCTGGCGCTGGGAAATTCGATTGCCGCCGTGGTATTGCCCGAGATGGTGCGGCGAAACGCGCAGGCGGCAGGACGGGGCTGCTGCTGTGGCAGAAAACCGCAGTAGTGACTTGCATCCTGTTGTTGCCCACGGCCCTGTTGCTGGCGCGGTATGCGACTCCGTTAATTGTGACCGTGTTCGGAAAGAACTATCTTCCGGCGGCAGCGGTCATGCAGATTCATATGCTGTTTCTGGTTCGCGCGTGCTTTGATTTTTCTCCCGCGGTGCGGGCCATCAATAAGACGCGGGCGTTGGTATTCAGCAATCTCGCCGGACTGGTGGCCAATGCCTGCGCTCTGGCCGTTCTCCTGCCGTTGGCAGGCATACGGGGGGCCGTCGTCGCTCTGGTTTTTTCGAGCGTGGTCGAGGCGGTAGCCCTGGGCATTCAATCGGCGCGGTTTTATGCGGTGCCGCTGGTGAGTTTTATTCCATGGAAAAACATGGGCAAGGTTGCCGGCGCCGCGATATTGGCTGGCGGTATACTCATAAGCCCGGCCTGGGAGCGCTATTGGGGTCTGCCGGGTATTGTCTCGGCCTGCTTGCTGTATCTTGCCGCCTTCGCCGTACTGCTGCGGCTGGCGAAAGTTCCGGAGGCGGAGTTCCTGTTGCGGCGCGTCAGGAATTCGGTGCGCTCCATTTTGCCTGTGGCAGACGTCTAGCAATATGCCTGCCGTATTCGTAGTAGTAGCTTCTGAGCGTGAGATTCATCAGTGCGTATTCTCCTGATCGCATTGCTGTGGGTTCTGACGGCCAGCGACGTCATGTCGCTGGATCTTAGTTTGGCTCCCGGCCTGAGCGTCAAGAATGCCATGCTCAATCTGATCGCGGCATTCCTGGTAGTGCGCATCGTGGTCCAGGGGAAATTCAAGCTCGAGATTCCGGTCATCGTGATGTCCTTGGCGGTGACATTCCTGTACGCATTGGGCTCGATATTCATTGCCAGCTTTGTCGTCGACTATCCTCACTACTCGCTGCGAGACAGCATTGTTGCCTTGAAGTACGACATTGTGGATCCGGCGCTGCTTTTATTGATGTATTTCTACGGTGCGCGCACCGCGGCCGATTCGATAGCAATCACAAAAGCGTTGCTGGTGGCTATGGCGGTCGCGAGTCTCATTACAATCACAAATGTTTACGGACTGACAGATATTGGTGCGACGGTCTTTGGCGGAAACGACAACTATGAAGCGAACCGCGTGTTTGGCTTCTTTGGGCACGCAAATGAGACCGGAACCCTAATCGTCGTGCTGTTGCCGGCTTACCTCGCCATGTACAGCGGCGCGCGTGATTTCTGGCGACCGCTGTCGATTGCCGCGATGATGGTGACGGTCGTGGTGTTAATCATGACTGGATCGCGCGGCGCTCTTGCCGGCCTTGCCATTGGCGGCGCATGGGCCGCATTCCTATGTCGGCGGCAATTGTCGCTGACCACGATAACGCGCAATGCCGGCCCTGTTGCGCTGGTCGGCCTGCCGATCGTCCTGATTTTGGGTGCCAAATATGGCCAGGAATTTTTTCAGCGAATCTTAAGCCAGGGGTCATCGGTGGATGTCGGTGAGCTGTCTTCGGGTCGAACAGAATTATGGGCCAAGGCGATCGGGCGAATGATGGAGGCACCGCTTTCGACGATCACGGGGTTTGGCTGGAATGTTTACGACTCCATGGGATTCCCCCTGATCCCACACAATCATTACATTGCCACGTGGTTTGAATTGGGTCTGGTGGGCCTACTATGCTTCGTGTTCATTATTCGCCAAATCATGGTGAGGTTGCTTAGGGCCTTCGGCAGCGCCGACCAGCAGACGCGGCCATATCTCGTGGCGGCGGTTTTTGGTGTGACAATTCTGCTGGTTGCGATTTTCTTCGAGCAGCTGTTCAAGCCATGGCTTTATATCTGGCCGTATCTGGGAGTAAGTCTCCGGGCCGCCGTCGACTCCAGGTCGGCCCAGACGGTGAGGCGGCGCAAAGAAGCCCTGGCGGTAGCAGGACCATTACAGGTCGAAAGAGCGCAGCTGCTGGGAAAGGGCATGAGCGAGAAACTTTGAACTGAACCGGTAATCAGAAGCAATAATGGCGCCGGGCTCGGTTTGCGGTAATCCCGGAGTCTGCTGACGGAAAAGATTGCTGTGCGCGACGGGGTTGCGACCATGCAACGCCTCATTTTTTTGGTTCCGCTCGCTACGCCGCGTCGAGCAAATGCGGACTCGGCGCCAGGGACATATTCATACGGGAACACTTACAGATATGCGAAAGTTATCACTGCCTGTAACTTGGACGGTTCTGCTTCTCGCGGCCAGCGTACCGGTGTTTGGTCAGGTTCCCTATCCTCGATTGGCTGCTTATTGCCTGGCGTGCCCCATAGCCCGGAGCGAGGTGCAAAAGCAGCTCGCGCGCGACAACGTGGCCATAGTCACCGTTTGGCCCGGCTGGGAAACCACATATCGCACGACGTTGGATCAGGTTATCCAGAACATCAAGGCAATCAATCCCAATACATTGGTGTTTGATTACATCAAGAATAATGAGATCGATGGAAGCGCCGCGACGAACCGAGCATATGCCGAGCTCTTCGACAAGCTCGACTCAATGCGGTGGTATCTGTATCCGATTGGCACGAGCGGTACACCGGTACGCTCGTCATGGCCGGGAGCGACAGAATTGAACAGCACGCTGTTCACTGCAAAGGACCCAAGCGGTCTCAATTGGGTGGACTGGTTTGCAGGTTGGGCCGTCGGCAAGTACTACAAACCAAACCCGCGGCTTGACGGGTTCTTCCTGGACAACGTGTTTTGGCAGCCGCGCGTCACGGGCGACTGGAATGTCGACGGCATGCCCGATTCAATCCGCGCTGCAGCGCCGTGGCTGAGGCAGGGGAATGCGGAACATTTTAGATACATCCGCACCCTCATGCCGGGAAAACTGCAACTTGGCAACATAGCCGACCTGGGCCATCCGAACGCGGAGATTGCGGAATACCAGGGGCAGATGGACGGCGGGTTCATAGAAGGACTTATCGGCTATTCATGGTCGGTTGAGACGTGGGGTGGTTGGCAGGCAATGATGACCTGGTATCGGAAGGCGATGAGCGTTCTCGGAACCGCCAAACTCGGTTTGTTCGGGCAAATTGGCAGTCCGACGGACTATCAGGCATTTCGGTACGGATTTGCGTCATGTCTGATGGATGACGGGTACTTTGTCTTCAATTCATCCAGTGCCTATAACGACGCTCCGGCATTCGACGAGTATGCGGTGGCACTAGGCAAAGCAATAAGCTCTCCTTCGGTGAGGGCGTGGCAGAACGGCGTTTATCGCCGTGACTTCCAAAACGGCATTGCCTTGGTGAATCCAAAGGGCAATGGTCCACAGACAGTGACGCTCGAGACGGCATTCAAGCGCATTTCCGGCAGCCAGGCGCCATCGGTTAACACTGGCCAAAATACGACCACCGTCACGTTAAATGATCGCGACGGTCTCATATTATTGAGGCTCAAGCCGTCAGCCGACTCTGCGGCACCGGCTAACGTGACTGCCGATAAGTGATTTGGCCATTCTTCGAAAGCCCCGCATAGCTATTTGCCATCCCATCGACCCCGCAGGTCACGTGCCCAGCGGGATCGATACGTATATCCGCGGGATTCTGAATTGGGCGCCAGACGATCTGGACTACACTTTATTCGGGGCCACCAGTGATCCGCGAAGTCGACCCGTCGGCGAGGTGGCGTCGCTGGCGCTGGGCAATCGCACCATACGGTTCCTGCCGCTCTGCAGGATGGATCCTACCGCTGCACGCGGTCGTGTACCGTTGATCCTTCGCTACATGTGGGCGCTGCGCCGCCTGTCGCGTAGCGGCAAGCTGCGAGAATTCGACATTCTCGATTTTCATCGCATAGAACCGGTGGCTCTGTTTCGCAGTGACCATCGACCCATGAACATTCTGCTGCACCAGGACATGTCAGTATTGCGCAGCGCCAGCAGCGATATCATGTGGCGCCACGCCCCATGGTTGTACGAAGCAATGGAGCGCCGGTTGTTTGCGCAACCGGACAGGATCTTTTCGGTACGTCAGACCGCGGTGGAGCGCTACTCACGGCTTTATCCGCAGTTCTCTGCAAAATTCGCGTTTCTGCCTACTTGGGTCGACAACAGTTTTTTTCAACCGGAGCGGTCGGCACAAGCCAGGAGCAGCCTGAAAGCGCAGATTCTTGCCGGCCTGGGCATACACGGACCGCGCCGACTGTTGGTCACGGTGGGTCGCCTGGATCACCAGAAGAATCCGCTGCTGCTTTTGGACGCATTCCGGGAGGCGAGCGCTCAGATGGACGATTTGCACTTGGCCATGGTGGGGGACGGCGAGCTGCGGGGAAGAGTGGCTGCCGCAATCAGGGACGCCAACCTCGAGCAGAAGATAAGCTTACTTGGAGTGAAAGGTCCCGCCGACATCGCCCGTCTGTTGCAGGCGAGTGATCTGTTCGTGCTTTCCTCGGCCTACGAAGGCATGCCCATTGCCGTGCTGGAGGCGCTTGCATCCGGCGTACCGGTGGCGACCACCGACGTGGGCGAGATCCGCCTAGTGGTGCAGCCTGGCCTCACAGGTGAGATCAGCACAGGGCAGACGCCAGTTGAGCTCGCCGCAGCCATTGTCGGTGCGTTAGCAAACCTGGAGAGGTTACGCGGCGACCCCTGCGTGCAGTCGATACAGCCTTATCTGCCTGACAGCGTGCTAAGCGTAATGTACGACAATCATCGCCGGCAGTCCCGGGGCCGCCCATAGGACTGTGCCGGGCGGATTCGGCCACCGCGCTGACCCGCCATGGCCGGCCCCATGTGGCCGGGCCGGGCCGTGATTTTGTGGCACAGATCCGGCGCGCCGACCGCACACCTGGGTAGTATTCAGGATACTATTTTTGTGTTTACCTCACTGGTTGAAACCGCCATTTGCGAAACCGCAACAATCTGCGACATTCCGGTTAGTCAGATAGACATCGACCGGTTGCTACCCGAAATCGACCGCGCCATCCAGGCGCGGCGCATTGGCGCTTATATCTCGATTACCAATACAGAGTCGATGTATCACGCGCTTCGCATTCCCCAGCATCTGCGTTTCATTCAGGGTGCCGATTATTCCTTGTGCGACGGAGTCGGCGTGATCGCCGCCGGCTGGGCTTGGGGTCATCACATCCGGCGCCTCAACGGGCCCATCCTGCAGCTGGAATGCAGTCGCTACGGTGTAGCGCGCGGATGGCGGCACTTTTTCTACGGCGGCAAGGAAGGTGTGGCCGAGCAGATGGCGCGCAATCTCACGGAAAAGTTTCCCGGGTTGATTGTTGCCGGGAGCTACTGTCCGCCATTTCGACCGGTGTCCGCTGAAGAGGATGCTGCCGTGGTGCAGCTGATCAACGCCGCTAAGCCGGACATCGTCTGGGTGGGCCTGGGGCTGCTCAAGCAGGAGCGGTGGATCGGCGAGCACCTGAACCGCGTGCAGGTCCCCTGGATGTGCGGGGTTGGGGCCGCGTTCGATTATCATTCGGGCGCCGTGCCATGGGCCCCGGCCTGGATACGCAGCCTGGGGCTCGAATGGCTTTTTCGTCTTATCGTCCAACCGAAGCTGCGTGCCAAGCGCTACTGGTGGTCGCTGGTGTTTGTGTTGGAGTCTCTCGCCAGGCGGCTGACCGGCGCATGCCGCTCAGTCGCCTGAATCACCTCGGAGTCAATGCATGATCAGGGCTGGCCTCATTGGCCTCGGCAAGATGGGCATATCGCATCAGGCGATCCTGCACCCGCACCCGGACGTGGATCTGGTTTCGGTCTGCGACGCCTCGCAGTATGTGCTGGACATTCTGAACAAATACACCGGCGTCAACACCTTCAGCGATTATCGCAAGATGATCGAGGAGTCGCGGCTCGACTGCGTGGTCGTGGCGACTCCCTCGCGATTTCACGGCGAGATGGTCCGGTACGCTCTGGAGCATGGCCTGCATGTGTTTTGCGAGAAGCCGTTCTGCCTCGACCTGCAGGAAGGGCAGCAGCTGGTCGAATTGGCGGCGGAGCGCAAGCTTGTCAATCAAGTCGGATACCACTACCGCTATGTCGAGACCTTCCGCCAGGCGTACCGGCTGCTGCAGGCTGGGGTGGTTGGCCAAGTGCATCACGTGCGAGCCGAGGCCTACGGCCCCGTGGTGCTGCGGCCGACCGGTTCGACCTGGCGATCGAACAAATCGGAAGGCGGCGGCTGTCTGTACGACTACGCCTCACACGCGCTCGATCTGGTGAATATGCTGGTCGGCTCGCCCAGCGCGGTCAGCGGCGCGATTCTAAACAAGGTGTTTTCGCGCAATGTGGAGGATGAGGTGTATGCCTCGCTGCATTTTGCCGACGGCGCAACCGGGCAGCTCGCGGCCAATTGGAGCGACGAGAGCCATCGCAAGATGTCGACCAAGGTGACGGTATGGGGTGTCAATGGGCGTTTGGCGGTCGACCGGCAGGAATGCCAGCTGTACCTGCGCGCGCCGGTCAGCGGCGCCGTCGAACTGCCGCAGGGCTGGACCGTCACCTACACGACCGACCTGATCGAGCCGGTGTGGTTTTATCTGCGCGGCGAGGAATATTCCAAGCAGATCGACAATTTTGTACAGGCGGTTCAGGGCAAAAGCGCTCAGGTCTTGAGCACATTTGCCTCCGCGCTGGAGACCGATCAGGTCATTCACGCCATCATTGCCGGTGCTGAGGTCAATCCCATCGCTGTCGGAACTCAGCCGGGCGGCGCCGAAAGTCCGGCAAAGCGTGGTCTATTCGGTCTGCGCACGAAAGGCCGCCGCTAAGGCCCCGCGCCAAAAGAATCGGAGCGAAACGATGCAGCGTATTTTATTCGGTGACAATCAGTTCTTCGGCGTAAATCACATGTCGGAAGAGAAGGCGCGGGCACAGTCCATGCGCTTTCAGCACACGCAGGCGGTCATCGATGTGCTCGATGCGGCATATGCCGAGGGCATCCGGGTGTTCATGTGCACCACCCATGAGCGCATCGCCGAGGTCTGCGATCACGTACGCGCCAATCCCGCGCGCTATGACGGCTTCGAGTTCTATCCCTGCATGCCTTACGCTCATAAATACGCGAACGCGGTGACCGAGCACGGCATGCTCGAGGCATTGAAGCTGTTTTTGCCCGACGACGGGGCGATTGGAGCGCTGCTCAAGGGAGGCCTGTCGGTCGCTCGCAAGGACATCGACGGCATCGGCCAGCTGCTGATCGATGCGGAAATGAAGATGTTCGCCGGTCTGAAGACACCGGTTATATTCCTGCAGAACGTAGTGACCGACCTGCTGCTCGGGCTGGGATTCAAGCAGGCATTTCGGGTGTTCGCCGATCACGTCAAGGCCAAGTATGGCGCGGAGCCCGGCTTCATCACCATGAACATGCCCATGCTGCTCGATGTGCTGGAAGAAGTCGCTATCGACAATCCCATCATCTGCAGCAATATCAACAAGATCGGCTTTCGCATGTGCGGTGGCATCGATCTGTATGAGAAGACTGTTGCCACGCGCCGCTTCCGGCCAGTGGCGATGTCGGTACTGGCTTCGGGCGCGATCAAGCCCAAGGAGGCCCTCGAGTACGTGTGCCGGCAGTCGAAGATCGAGTCGATAGTGTTTGGTGCGTCCAGCCGCGCCAACATTCGCCAGACCAGGGAGTTGATCGAGCTGCTCTCGGACCCGAGAGCCGCCGCCTAGAGCTCATCGAATGGAGAGCGACGTACCGACAGCTTACGAGCTGTTCTTCTCCGGCAGGCGTTTTGAACCTCGCGAGCGCACCGAGCTCGAGAAGCTGTTCTTTTCCAATGTTCGGCTCAGAAACGGTACCTTCAAGACCACCAACCACCGTCGGCTCGACGATCTAAATGAGCTGGTGAATCGACATCTGCCTGGCGCGCGTCCCTTGCGAATCATGGATGTGGCCGTATCTTCCGGTGTCAGCACCGCCGAATGGGTCGAGTCGCTGGATCGACTGCAGACCCGCTATGAGATGGTGGCGGGCGACATCAGTGTGCGGGCGCTGCTGATCTCGGCCGGCTTCGGGTTGCGATTGCTGACTGACAGATCGGCATTTCCGCTGCAATACGATCTGCGCGGATATGCCGTGCGCGCCGACGCGGGTAAGCGCCAACGGCTGCGCCACGCTGCGCCGCTGCTGTGGCTGTCGGTCGCACGCCTGCTCGCCAGGCGTTCCTTGCGGCGCATCGACAGCGCGCAGTCCCCGGTGCATCCGGCGCGCGCTTTCGGCCTGAAGGTGCGCCAAGTGCGTCTGCTTAGCGAGAAGCTTCAGTCGCTCGACAATGTCGAGGTTGTCGAAGACGACATTTTGGTCGACAGCCACTTTCAGAATAGCCTTCACATCGTGCGCGCCGCGAATATATTGAACCTGGTCTATTTCAGCAAACCAACGCTGGCCAAAATGGTGACCAACCTTCGTGCCCGTCTCAAGCACGGCGGTATGCTGGTTGTATGTCGAACGCTCGACAGCGGTGTCAATCACGGAACGATCTTCAAATTGGCTGATGGAGGTCAATTCGAAGTTATCGCGCGGCTCAATGATGGCTCGGAGATCGAGAGCATCGTGCTTGCAGCACATACCAGTGCGGGGTGAGCTGGCGGGCAGCGCCACCTGCGGATGCTATGGGTGTTGAGCCATGGTCTGGCTGATCTGTTCCACGTATTGCTTCACCATACCCGATTCGGTGAAGGAGCCGCGCACTCGATCTCGTGCTGCCGCTCCCATACGCAGGCGAGTGCTCTGCGTGGCGAGAGCCTGCAGATGGACCGCGAGCTGTTGTACGTCTCCGGCTTCAAACAGAAAGCCATTGTCTCCATCGGTTACCAGCTCTTCGGCACCGCCGATTCGGCTCAGCACCACGGGCTTGCCGAGCGCCATCGCCTCCAGTGCGGCAATCGAGAAGGTCTCCACCGTCCGTGAAGCCAGGACAATGACGTCGCAGCTGGCGATGAGGGGACGCACGTCGGCCTGAAACCCCGTTATCGCTGCGCTGTCCTTCAATCCCAACTGTGCGATCGTGCTCTCGATGTTATTGCGCTCGGGCCCGTCGCCGATGATCAGACAGCGCGCGTTGATGCTCAGGCTTCGTAGCCGTGCCAGCGCCTGGAGCAGGTCGCCGTGGGCCTTTTCCGGCCTCAGGGCGGCGCATATGCCGATCACGAAGTCAGCGGAGGCAAACCCATATCTGGCACGTAACGTCGCCTTTTCCGCGGCGCTATAGGTGTCGCGAAAATGCTCGCAATCGATGCCATTGTGAATCACTACGCTGCGCTTGGCGCCCAATCCCTTGCTCTGCCAATACTCCATCTGCTTTCGACTGACGTATACAAGCAGGTCGAGTCGTCGAAAGATCCGCCGATACAGCCACATCTGCACACGGCCTTTGATCGTACCGAATACCGTGGTATGGAATATCTCAATGAGCTTGGGCCGGCGGCGCGCTTTTCTGGCCGCCAACAATGCGATCAGAGCCGGATATTCGGTTGCGCACAGGATCACGTCGATGGCCAATCTATCCAGGTGTCCGGTCAGAGCAGCCACCGCCCGCCAATCTATCCGTCGCTGGACATTCAGTGAGATGATGGCGTCGAGGCGGGATGCAATAAGTTGATTCAACAGCGTCTCGTCGGGCTTTAAATATACGACCGAACAGCGGAAGCGTTCGGCATCGAAGCTGTTGGCAAGAGTTACCACGTGCTTCTCGGCGCCGCCGAAGCCCAGTGTGGCGGCCACGAGCATTACGCGCAGCGGCGGCGAACTCATTCGGCAGCCGCAGCCAAAGCGCCCAGGGCGTCCGCGTAGGCCGCGAGCGCCGTCTCGCCGTGTTTCGACGCGACGTAGTCCTGGCAGCGCCGGGATAGTTCCGACCATAGGCGAGGCTCGGTCAGCAGTCGGCGCACAGCCTCGCCCATCTCCTCGACGCTGTGAACAATCTCTCCCAGGCCTTCGCGGGCAATTACGCCATCGGGATCGAAGAAGGCGACCACCGGTGTGCCTCTTGCCCAAGCCTGAAGGTAGGTGTTCGGGAACCCCTCGGAGTCCGAGGTATTAATGAATACCCGCGTATGCGCCAGCCGCTCGTTCACGGCCTCGTAAGGTTGCTGGCCGTCGAACAGGACGTTGGGCACTTGCGCGGCCTCGCGCTGAATCTGCTGGTAGTATTGCTTCTCCCCGGGCTGCGTTCCACCGATAAGGCGCACTGTGATCGAGGGGTTTTGACGTGCCAATTCCAGCGCCAGATCCGGTCGCTTGAATGAGCGGATATTGCTGATCCACAGAACGTCCGTGTCGCGAGTCGCTAACTGCAGGACGCTGCCAACCGCCTCGACGAGCGATGGGACTACCAGGCTGTCGCGCTGGTAGTTGCGCTGCATAGCCCATCGCTGCGATGCAGATTGCGCCAGAATGAGGTCGGATCGCCGCAGCCCGTAGCGATAGAGCCACTTATCACGCCAATAGGGAATCAACAGCTTGTCCGGCTGACAATCGTTGTCGTGAGCGATGCGAAATATGCTACGCCGACCACGGTGGCGCGCGTACATGGCTACTTCACCGATCAGCATGCCGGCGCAGCTGACGTAGTAGAGTTGCGCATCCGCGCGCCGCATCGCCGACCATACCGAGGTCCATCGCGGGTGGAGAAATCGCAGCACTGGCAGGCCGGCTTGGAATCCATAGGCGCGATAAGTGCGCACGCCCTCCCACTGTGCGCCCTCAGGCTGGCCATAGTCGGCGACCACCATCGAAACTCGCCAGCCGCGACGCGCCAGACCCTTGGCCAACAATGTCTGCTGCAGTTGCGCGCCGCCCATGACGTGCTGACGGAATTCCGGCGCGAGTGCCGGCAGATTTTCCAGCCCGACAAAGCAAATGCTCGGGGCGTTCATGTCACGGGCATGCGGCGCTGGTGCCTGCGCTAAGGCCTTCATCGGTAGTCGTGCGGATTATTGCGAGGCAATGCGCCGGGTCTGCGGATCGTCGGTCTGGCTTGCGACCCCGTCCGGGAATTCAATGACACGATCGACCTGGTAGTCCTTGATTGCCCGGGCGTGCGTGAAGATGATCAACTCACCGAGCAGGCCGATGGCAAAAAGCTGTAAACCCAGGACAACGAGCAGCGAGGACAGCAGCAGTGCAGGGCGGTCGGCTAGCGGCTGATTGAAGACCAGTCGTTGGAACACCAGAATGAGCGTAATCACCACGCCGATGCCGAAGGTCGACACCCCGGCCATGCCGAAGAAACGCAGAGGCTTCTTGGTGAACCGTACCAGGAAAAATACCGTGAAGATGTCAAGTATTCGGTGCGTGTATTCGCGCACACGGTATATGCCCTCGAAATGATCCTTGGCCGATTGGCGAACATCGATCTCGCTCACTCGAAACCCCTGGCGATCGGCGAGTATCGGAATGAAGCGGTGCTGGTCGCCGTACAGCGAGATTTCACTCAGGACCTGGCGTCGCATCGCACGGGCCCCGCAACCCAGGTCGTTGACCTTGAGCCCGGTCACCGCCGACACAAGTCTGTGAAACGCAATGCGGCGCCGCCCCGCGAGCCAGGTTTCGGCTCGCGGCCAACGGCGGCCGTAACACAGATCAGCCGTGGCCAGACCGTCAACGAGCTTGCCGATATCGGCGGGATCAATCTGATGGTAGGCGGGCAGCGTTACGATAATGTCGCCGCTGGCCTGCTCAAAGCCGGCCATCAGGGCCGTGGCCTCGCCAAACGAGCGCGTCAGCTTGACGATGATGATCGGTTCACCTTGCCCGATCAGCTGCTCAAGCCCGGCACCGAATTTTGGATTCGGGCCGTCCAGAACGAAGATCATCTGGTAGGGCGAGCCTGTGCTGTCCAAGCCCTGCTTATAGCCGGCGTAGAGTTCGGCAACGTCGCTGCAGCGCCAGCCTACCGGCACCAGCACAGAGATTCTTCGATTACTATCGAGCGGCATCATTGATTCATACCCTCTATGCGAGCGCGCCGGCCCGTTACGACCTGCTGTGTGAGGCGTGAGAACTGCGATTCGCGCAGATCGCCTAATTTGTAAACCAATTCGCCAAAGGCGCCGGCGCTGAGCAGGATGACCGCGGAGGTCAGGCAAATTACGCCGGTGCCGGCGATCGGCAGGGAGAAAGTGGAAGGACCGCTAAACGCGCTGTAAACCGTGTAGCCCAGCGCTACCGTGCCGAAAAACAACATGGGCAGCGTCAGCAGGCTGAACCAGAGCAGTGGTCGCGACGTGAATGAGGCGACCGTCTTGATGACCATCAAGTCAAGCAGGACTTTGTAAACGCGCGAGAGGCCGTACTTTGATTTGCCGAATTGGCGAGCGTGGTGCCGCACTTTGATCTCGGCTATCTTCGGCCCCGCGATCGAGGCCATCGCCGGGATAAACCGGTGCATCTCGGAGTACAACGGAATTTCCTTGATCAGGTCGCCCCTATAGGCCTTGAGTGAGCAGCCGTTGTCCTGAATCGGAACGCCGGTCACCTTGCCGATCAGACGGTTCGCGATCCGGGAAGGGATCTTGCGCGAAATCAGCTTATCCTGGCGATTGTGTCGCCAGCCGACCACGATGTCGTAACCTTCCGCCATTTTCTCCAGGAACAGGCCGATGTCCGCCGGGTCATTTTGCAGATCGCCGTCCATGGTCACCAGGATCTCGCCGCGAGCATGCTCTATACCGGCAGCCATCGCGGGAGTCTGACCGTAGTTGCGGCGGAATTTCACCAGCCGCACCCGCGGGTCACGGCGGGCGAGTTCGGTGGCCAACGGGACGGTCTGGTCGCGGCTTCCGTCGTCCACAAACACCATTTCGTAACTGATGTTCAGGGGATCGATGGCGGCAACAATGGCCCGGTAGAGGGGGCCAATGCTGTCCTCCTCATTGTAGAAGGGTACTATTATCGACAATTTCGGGCGCAAAGCTGCCGTCTCGGACCATTTCCAGCGGACCGCCATGATACCTCACCCAATTTCGGCGAATCGCGACATATATCAAGGAAGTCGCAAGGCATTCCTGATGGAGTGAGTGGCGCCTGCTGTCCCGCCAAGGTACATTGCGTCAAGTATTGAGTCCCAACTGAGGAGCTTCGGTGAACTTCAAACTCCTGTGGCCATTGCGCGTTTTCATTCTTGCCTTTTACGCGTTTTCTGGCAGCCCCGCGCTGGCCGCGCAGGCCACCGAGCAGGCCTATCAGGTGCAACCCGGCGATACCTTGTCCATCGCTGTCTGGAAGGAGCCGGACCTGCAGGGGGTCGCGGTGTTGGTTCGGCCGGACGGAACTTTTTCTTTCCCGTTGGTCGGCCAGGTCGATGCGCGTGGCAAATCCGTCATCGATCTGCAAACGATCGTTACTGAGCGACTGAGGAAATTCATCTCCGATCCGGTAGTGACCGTTTCGGTTGCGGAGATCAAGGGCAACAAGGTGTATGTGATCGGTCAGGTCACCAAGCCGGGCGAGTTCATCGTCAATCCGCGAGTGGACGTCATGCAGGCGCTGAGCATGGCCGGAGGCACTACCCCCTTCGCTTCGCTCAACAACATCATCATTCTGCGGCGTTCGGGCGGTACTCAGACTGCCATGCAATTTCACTACGGCGATGTCGCCAAGGGAAAGGATCTGCAGCAAAACATCGATCTTCAGAGTGGCGATATCGTAGTAGTGCCCTGAGTCTGGGGGTATCAGATAGGTCTGGGCGCCCTGAGCTGTAAAGCATCATGAGCACCGGCGCCTTGGGAATTACGGAGTCAACTTGATGTACGTTCGCTTGCCCGTGAGAGCTATGAGCTTGGCCGTCGGCGCGGGGCTGTTCGGATTTGTTGCGCTGCCGGCGATCGGCGCTGATTGGGAATTCGACCCGAAGATCGAAGGTGGCGCGGAGTTTAATAGCAATTACCGTTTGTTTCCGCCTGGCTTCGAGGACCGTGTGTATGGCGCGTTCACCAACGCGGCTTTTGAGTTTCGCTATCTGAGCCAGACCGACGATTTCAATATCACTCCGGCCGTATACGCCAGCTATCTGCCGGATAGCACCGAAGACAACACTACAGATCCATCAATCGATCTGAATTGGAAGCACACCGGGCAAACCTATACTGCCGGCCTATTCGCTGAATATATCAAGCAGTCCGTGGTGCAGGCAGACCTCACAACGGCCGCCACCATAGGCACGCAATTGGGCAATCCGACTCCCGGAGATTCCGGCTACGTGACGTTCCATGATCGCCGCCAGCTCAGCGAAGTTACACCGACGTTCACCGAGGATTTGACACAGCGCCAGCATTTGGAAGTGACTGCCGATTACACCAAAGTGGACTACGACCCCGTGCTGCCAGGCTTCTACGTCGGCTACAGTGCGGCCACCGGCGCCATTGCGCTGATAGAGGACATCTCCCAGCGCACCTCACTGACCTTGCGCGGCCGGGCTTCCGAATACGAGCCAGAAGGGGACTTTCCCAATACACGAACCTACGGATTGGAAGGTGAATGGGGTTATCACGTCTCACAAGTGTCTCAGGCCTATGTACGCATCGGTGCGGCGCGATCGTCATTTGAGCAATTGCCCGGCGCCGTACCCTTGGCCGATACCACCGGGATTGTGGCGGGCGCTGGGATGAACTGGACCTATCAGGTGACGCAGGTGTTCCTCGACGCCACGCGCACGGTTGAACCAAACGGGACGGGCTACACAGTGGATCGCGACCAGTTTCGCCTCAGTCTCACGCGTCTCTTGAGTCCTACGCTGAGCGGCATAGCAGCTGCGCGTTACATCCGGGATTCGCCGAGCGAGCCCACGGTGTTGTTTGCTGACCGCAATTATGCCTTGGCTTCGCTGGGCTTCAAATGGCGCTTTCGCCGCGCTTGGACCCTGAGCGGCGAATATGACTACACCAACCAGCGCTATGCGTCCGTGCCGCCCGTAACGGAGACTTCAAATGCCGTCCTCATTTCGGTGATTTACGAACCAAATCGGCGAAATTGAGCCGCGTGTTGGTCGTGAGTCCGATCACACTTCGCTCGCTTCCTGCATGTTAAACTGCTGATCGCAGCATGTTGCCCGATTTTGGGGCATTAGCGGCCAGTGTTCAAACCGGATTGAGGGCCGATCGGCACTTAGGCCTTAAGCACAATAGCGAATATGGAACAAACAAAAGACCCCGGCCTCGGTGATTACTTCGCAGCCTTTCGTCGGCGCCGCTGGTTGGTCGTCGGCATCGGGCTGCCGGTCCTGGCGGCGGCCGCCATGGTCACACTGGCGCTCCCGACCTTCTACAGCTCGCCGGCAGTGTTTCGCTTCGACGCCTCGGCAATAGAGCCGCAGGGCGGCGAGGCTGTGAATAATCGCAACAATTATTTGGACCAGTACGTCTCGAAACTCCAGGACACGGTGCTTGCGCCTGCCAGTCTGCTCAAGCTGCGCGAAGCGCTGCAATTGGGGCCTGAGGGCGACGGCGCCATGGGGACCATGCAGAAGAAAATTCGCGTGGAAATGACCACCGAACGCATTCTGGATCCCGATTCCGGCCGGCAGAAAGACGTGAACTCCGGATTTACAGCGCGCTACGAAAGCCAGTCGCCGCAAAAGGCACAACAAGCCTCGCAATGGCTGGCAGAGCAATTTCTAAGTCAAAGCCGCCAGAATCGGCACGATCGCGCCATGCAGGCGGCGACATTTCTGCAAACCGAAGCGGACAAATATCGGGCGACCATATCGACTCTGGAATCCAAGCTCGCGGATTTTAAGCAGCAGCACATCGGTGAACTGCCCGATTCGGCCAATGCCACTCAGGGCGAGAAGGAACGCGCCGAGCAGGATTTGACCAATGTCGAACAGGAGCTTGGCGCGCTGCAGCAAAACCGAGTGTTCTTGCAAACGCAGCTGCAGCAGAGCCAGTCAGTGAATCCGGATAACGAAACGCTGCGTCAACTGCAGGACGAGTACAACCGCAAGCTTGCCACCTACGATATCGATCATCCCGATATGATTGCGCTCAAGCGCCAGATCGACGCGCTGCAGCGCGGCGGCGGCGTTCTCGGCGGCGATTCGCTGCAGGCGCAGCTCGAGACGCAACGCTCGATTCTCGCTCAGACGCGTCAGCGATACAGCGAGGACCATCCGGATGTGAAGCGCCTGGAGCGTTCGATTGCGGCGCTCGAGGCGCGCATCGCCTCGGGCGAGAAATCAACCCAGGCCACCTCTGCAATTACCAACCCGGTGGTCGTACAGCTGCAGACACAAATCAATGCCAACGACAGCCAAACTGCGGCGCTAGTCGGGCGCCGAGCACGACTCAATGCCAAGCTGGCGACGATTGCCGGCACAATGTCAGCGAGCCCGCAGATCGCGAAGCAGTACGATGTAATGACTCGGGACGTTGCCCTGGCGCGCGACAAGTATGATGAGTTGCTCAAGCGCAAGATGGATGCCGAAGTCACAGCTGCAGGTGCACTGGCTGGCAGCGGCGACGAGTTCCGTCTATTGCAGGCCCCCGGTAAAGCATTGCCGTCCATCAAGTCGAAGGCCACCGTCGGTATCGTCGGGGTATTTTTGGCTGCAATTCTCGCCTTCGGTGCGGTGCTGGCCGCTGAAGCTTTCGATCAAAGTGTACGCGGAAGCAATGATCTGTTGAGCATACTCGGCGTGGTGCCGTTGGCCGTTGTGCCGGAAATTCGCAATTCGCGCTATCGCGTCGTACACAAGCAAAGGCTCATGCGTTTGGCGCTGAGTCTATTGGTGGGCGTTCCGCTTCTGTACGGCATCGTCCGGTTTGCGGTAGCTTAAACAATTGAATTTGAACCCTCACTATCTGGCCTTTCCCTACGAGTACCCGACATGAGTCTTATTGAATCGGCCATACAGCGTGCCCGCAGCGCAGCCGGACGCGAACCCGCGCGCCAGGCGGAGTCCGGGCAGCAGCGTCGTGCCCAGAGGACTCCGACGGGAGAGGTCAGCAAGGCCCCGATTC
>Ga0302324_100010813_pt1 | contig 18821 bp, 17 predicted proteins | sample Palsa_T0_1_FD_201949 | JGI IMG/M metagenome (GOLD analysis project Ga0302324, IMG submission 201949) | Peat permafrost microbial communities from Stordalen Mire near Abisko, Sweden - Palsa_T0_1 | ecosystem: Environmental > Terrestrial > Soil > Palsa > Peat permafrost | place: Sweden: Abisko...
ATGAAGCTTGCGACGATATCGGAAAGCGTCGCGGGCGACTCGATGGCGCGGATCGCATTGCCGAGCTCGGCCGGCGCCTGGGGCAGCAGCTGCAAGGCTTCGATGGCACGCTCGCGCAACGTGAGCGCGCGCGCCTCGATGTCCTTGTCGACCGCCGCCGGCTCCTTGTGCGCCTCGGTGCGCGCCACCAGGAACGGCTCGCGGCTCACATAGTCGAGCACCGTGAAACGCTGCTCGCCTTGCGCGATCAGGTGATGGGTGCCGTCGGGCGCGGTCACGAAGCGCACGATGGAAGCGACCGTCCCCACGCGGTGAAGCTGCTCGGGGTCGGGATTCTCACCCTCCGTCGACTGCAGCAGGACGCCCACCTTGCGTTGCGTGCGCACCGCTTCCTGCGCGGCGGCGAGGGCGCGCTTGCCGAGGACCGCGATAGGCAGTACCACGCCGGGAAACAGCACCGCATCGGTCGCGGGCAGGATGATGAGCACGTCCTCGGGTACGGAGGCTGCAGGGGCGGCCGTCATGGGGGTTGCGTTTTCGTTCATAGAGTAGTTCCCGTCAAGCGCAGGAAGAGATAGCCGGCGTCGAGGCGAAACTCGAGCAGCGTGTAGCTGCCGGGCGGCAGCTCGATGCGGCGCCGCATTCGGCCGTAAGGAATCTCGAGTCGAACCATCTCGGCGCCCTGCGCAAACGCGGGCGGCGGCACGGTCGCCTCGATCAAGAGCCCCGAGGGCGTCACTTGCGCGACCACCTGGTCGGCACGGGCACCCGGCAATGCCACCGTGACCTGGAGTTCCCGCCCGGCCGAAAGAATATTGGCGGGCGGCTCCCACACGGGCGCTGCCGACGGCACCGCGAGCAGCTCAAAGAAATGCCGATGCCGGCGCTCCGCCTCCTCGAGGCGCGCGCAAGCTTCTGCCCACATCCAAGACCGTCGACGCGATGTATTCATGTTTCCCGGCTGTCTGTCTAGCCCACTGGTCTCACCGAAGTGAGGGCGCCCGGGATGAAGTCAACCCTTCGGGGCGAGCGCCTTTTCCGCGACGCGGACCGTGTAACCCCCTGATTTCTCGTCGGGTCGCAGGGTGAGCAAACCGCGTTTCTCGGCATCGGCCAGAAGATCGTTGAAGGAGCGAAAGCCGTAGAACCGCTCGTTGAAGCCCGGATGCCGCCGCTTGATGGCTTGCTTGATCATGGAGCCCCAAATGGGCTCGTTCTCGCCGCGCTCCTCGGTGACTGCATCGAGCGTCTCGACGACCAGATCGAGCGCCTCGCTGGCATCGGGGCCCTTGGTTTCCGGCGCCGGGGTCGCCGCGCGCGACGCGGGGCCTGCGGCGGACGGCCGCCGCCGCGAGCGCTCCTTGCGGACGAGGTCGTCGTAGTAGATGAACTCATCGCAATTGTTGAGAAACAGATCGGAGGTGGAGTTCTTGACCCCGACTCCGATGACCGTCTTGGCGTTCTCGCGCAGCTTGCTCACCAGCGGTGAGAAGTCCGAGTCACCGCTGATGATGACGAAGGTGTCGACGTGGCCTTTGGTGTAGCAGAGGTCGAGGGCGTCGACGACCATGCGGATGTCGGCGGAATTCTTGCCGGACTGGCGAACGTGCGGAATCTCGATGAGCTCGAAAGCCGCCTCGTGCAGGCCGCGCTTGAAGTCCTTGTAACGCTCGAAGTCGCAGTAAGCCTTCTTCACCACGATGTCGCCCTTGAGCAGCAGCCGCTCGAGCACCTTGCCGACGTCGAAGCTCGGATAGTTGGCGTCGCGCGCGCCCAAGGCAATGTTCTCGAGGTCGAGGTAAACCGCCATGGTGGCGTCGGTCGTTGAGGTCGTCATTGGAGTTTTCAGAACCAGTTGTAGTTGAAGCTCACGCTGACGCGCTCGCGGGCGTGGGCTTGGGGCGCGACCTCATGGCGCAGCCAGCTTTCGAACAGCACGACATGTCCGGCTTTCGCCGCGACAGTGATCCACGCTTTGTTCGCCGGACGCGCTCGCGGCTTTCGCGGGGGTGCGGCCATGAAGCGCTCGAGCCGCGGATCCTCGAACTTGAGGCCTGGCGAGCCCGGCGGAGTCTCCACGTAATAGGTGCCGCTCAAGGTCGAGAGGGGATGCAGATGTCCGGGATGCGCAGTGCCTCGCGGCATGATGTTGATCCAGCAGTCGGTCATCGACAGCGGCCGCCCCGCAAGATCCCATTCCACGGCGGCGCCAAAGGCTTGCACATGCCGCGCGAGCCTGCGCTCGAGCTCCGCGAACGTGGGGGAAAGACGCTGCAGCCGGTGCGCGGAGGCGTAGGAGGTGTACCCGCCGGGATAATTCGCCGCGGACCAGCGTCGTCCGGAGGCATCGTCGGCGCGCAGCTGCCGGCATTCCTCGAGGAGCCGTGCATTGAGCTCCGCTGTCCTGCGTCTCTGCAGCGCAGCCGTGTACACGAGTGTCGGGAAATACGAGTGAATCGGCATACCGGCTCACAGCGACAGCTTGACCTCGTTGAACTGAATGAGCGGCGCGACGTCGGTGTAGCGCGGAATGTCCGCGGTCAGCTCAGGCGCGGCGGATTTCCACACCTCGAGGAAGGCATCGATGGAATCGAAATAGAACTGGCATCCGCCGAAAAAGGGCGGGGGCTCGCCGGGAGCCGTACCCTGGATGCCGGCATCGACCTCCGTCTTGCGCAATCCTTTGGCGAGCAGACGCATCGCGAGCGGCATGTGCGTATTGATGTAGTAGCCCATGTCGAAGTGAGATCCGGGCTTGTTGGGATACAGAACGCTGACTTTGATCATGCGGGCCTTACCTTGGATGGCGGTGGGAGGAGGCGCCGCTAGTCTAACCCGGCGGAGGAGCGACGCGCCCCAGCGCCTGCTCGAGCGACGCTCCGATCGACAGCAACGCCCGATCCGAGCCGGCCGGCGCGTCGAACTCGAGCGCCACCGGCAGCCCGCCGGAGGTAAGTCCTGCGGGCAACACGAGGCCAGGAATACCGGCAGTACTGCCGGGCGCGATGTTGCGGGCGACCGCGTCCTCGAAGGGTACGGCCTGTCCGGCGATATCGAGAGTCGTCTCATCGCCGATGCGAGGCGCCGGCACACGCGTTGCGGGAAAGACCATCGCATCCAGCCGGTGGCGCGTGAAATAGTCGTGATAGGCGCGCTTGAGCTCGGGCACGTAGCGATCGCGCGCTGCGACATACACCGTCTCGCTGACGAAACCGTTGCCGCCCGGCAAGACGTAGTCGCGGAATGTCGCCTGGATATCAGGACTGGCCCGCTCGATGAGCTGGTCCAGGTCCACCGGCGCTCCGTAGGTCGCCAGGTAGCGGGCGAGGGCGAAGCGTACGTCGTGATTCTGGATCTGATCCGTCGCGTGATCGACGAGCGGGCCGACCCCGGGCAGCGGCGCCTCGACGAGGACAGCGCCGGCGCTCTCGAGCCGATGCAGCGCTTGTGCGGCGATCCGCTCCAGTTCGGGATCGAGAGCCGCGAACCAGTAGTCGCGTGAGACTCCGAGGCGTACGCCGGAGAGCGATGCCGCCGGCGCGAGCGGCGCCTCGCCGGTGACGACCGAGTCGAACAGCACGAGATCGGCGACGCTGCGCGCGTGCGGGCCCACCTGATCGAACAAGGGTGAGATCGGCACGCAGCCTTGAGTCGAGTATCGGCCCGTCGTGGGCCTGAACCCGGCGATGCCGCAGAACGCCGCGGGCACGCGAATCGAGCCCTCGGTGTCCTCGGCAATCCCGAGCGGAGCGAGCCGGGCGGCGATCGCCGCCGCAGTTCCACCGCTGCTGCCCCCCGGAATGCGAAGCCGATCGTAGGGATTGCGCACGGCGCCGAAGGCGAGATTGTTGCTCGTCCAGCCAAAGGAGAGTTCGTGCAAATTGGTCTTGCCGAGCACGATCGCGCCCGCCGCCTTCAGCGCGGCGACCACCGGCGCATCGGCACCGGGGCGGAAGCTGCGCAGGGCCGGAGTGCCGCCCGTAGTCGGATAGTCGCGCGTGTTGACGCTGTCCTTGACCGGAATGGGCAAACCGAAGAGAGCTCCGAGCTTTGCTCCCGCGCGGCGCTCGCCGTCGCGGGCGCGCGCTTGCTCCAGCACGAGGGCAGGCTCGAGGGTGATGAAGGCATTGAGCGCCCGTTGTTGCGCGCAACGTGCGAGCAGAACCTCTGCATAGCGTTCGCAAGTGAGCTCCCCGCGCGCCATGCGCGCGACGGCCTCCCCCGCGCTCAGATCGGCGAGAGAGGCCGGGGCGACCGGGGCGGGTGCCGCGGCCGGCGTCGCTCGTGCCGCGCCGACGCCCGCCGCCGCCGCGGCGGCGCTCAGCACAAAGCGGCGGCGTTCCCGGTCATGAGCCAAGGATGCGGTCTCGCTTGAGGGCCTGACACATGCAATGCACCGCACCGCCGCCGTTGGCGATCATCGCCACGTCCGGGGCGTATACGGTGAGGCCCTCGGCGCGGCAAGCCGCGATGAGATTTTTGCTCGATGCGGGCACGAGCACGCGCTCATCGCCGAGAGCCACCACGTTGGTGCCGAGCTGCATGGCATCACTATAAGGAACGGCGATGGCGCGGATGCCCTGCGCGGCGAGCCAGTCGACGAGTTCGGGCTCGACCGCCTCGACACACACCACCGCGAGTCCCTCCGCCAGCATGCCCATCTGCACATCCAGGTGCAGGAAGTGCGAGTCGAACTCATACGTGTGCAGCTCCCATCCCTCGGCCTCGAACCAGTCCTTGAGCTGCCGCACCGCGGGTTCGATGGAACGCTCGCCCGAGTAACCGCATGCCGCGACGCCGGGTTTCAGCACCATGAAGTCGCCGCCCTCGACATTACCGGCGGTGATCAGATCGTAAATGGGAATTCCGGCATCCAGATAGAACTGAATGCAGGCCGCGTACTCGCCGCGGCGGTAAGGTTTCTGCGTCTGCAGGATGACGGCCCCCCAAGGCGTCATGGCGCTCGAGTCGCGCGCGAAGATCTGGTAAGGCAGGTGCGGATCGGCGGGCAAGATATGCACTGCGACGTCGGCTTGCCGATAGGCGTCGAGCATTTCCGCGTACTGGGCGCGGGCGGTGCCGAAATCGAACTTGAGCCCGACGCGCTCGCTGCGCTGGGCGACCGCATTGCCGCCGCGCCAGCTGAAATGATCGATGGGACCGACCAGCACGTCGCGCAAGCGGCCATACTCGCTATCCACACCCCAGCGCTCGAGGCGCGGGGTGCCCCCGCCTTCAATTCGCGTTCTCAGCCTCATCGTGTATTCCTTCATAGTGGCCACGCGCAGCGCCGCATTGTAAACAAATATGCGGCTGCGCTCGGCATCTCAGGCCATTGCCTGCTGAAAAGACCGCGCCATTCTGTTAGTTTTCCCGCATGTCCCCCCCTCGAACGGCCCCGAAGCTCCTCAAGCACCTGACGACGGTGCTGGGCCTCATGCTGTTCCTCATCAGCGGGCAGCAGGGCGCCGTCGTCCATGAGCTCGGCCATTTTGCGGCCGCACATACCCCCGAAGGGTCGAAAGCTTCGGACGACGCGGTCGATCCGGCGTGCGCCCTGTGCCCCTCCTTTGCCCAGGCGGCGAGCCCGGCGTTCAGTCATTCGTTCGTTCTGCCGTCGCTCGTCCGCGCTTACATCGACCGCGAGGTCGAGGCGCCGATCGGAGCGACGACCGCCGCCGCACCCGCGCCCCGCAGCCGCGGCCCTCCCTTCGTCAGCTGAGCACGTCTTGCGCCGGGCAGCCGCACCGCGGCAGCCGGTGCGTCCCGTCAGCTGTTCCGAAGGAATCCTTGATGTTCAGATGTCAATTGACGCCCGCGGCGTCCTGCGTCGCGCTGCTTCTCGTGAGCGGCGCGACCGTGGCCGGGGACGATACGGCGGCGGCTGCGATCGACGCCGGCGGCGGTGCGACCGCCGCCACCAATGCCGCGTCCACACCCGACGCCTTGCCGGACATCGTGGTAACCGCCCAGCACCTGGACGAGGCGCGCTCGCACATCCAGACGCAGACGGGCGCCTCCACATACACGATCGACGCCGCGGCCATTGCCGCCACCCCGGGCGGGGCAAACACGCTGCTCAACCAAGTGGTCTTGCAGGCACCCGACGTCGTGCAGGACTCCTTCGGGCAATTTCACGTTCGCGGCGAGCACGCGGGTTTGCAATATCGCATCAACGGCGTGATTCTGCCCGAGGGCATTGCGGTGTTCGGGCAGACGCTCGACCCGCGCCTGATCTCATCGATCAGCCTGGTGACCGGGGCGCTCCCGGCGGAGTACGGACTTCGCACCGCCGGCATCATCGACATCACCACCAAGAGCGGCGTGCAGGCCCCCGGCGGGTTCGTGTCGATGTACGGCGGCAGCCACGGCGAGGTTCAACCGAGCGTCGCCTATGGCGGCGGCAGCGGACCTTTCAGTTACTTCGTGACGGGAGATTTCCTCCGCGATGACCTGGGGATCGAGTCGCCGGATGGCAGCTCGAACCCCATTCACGACCACACCACGCAATATCACGGCTTCGGCTACTTCGAGGACATCCTGAACGCTGAGAATCGAGTGGCGCTTATGCTCGGCAGCGCGGTCGGCAAGTTCCAGATCCCGAATCTTTACGGCGAGGAGCCCGCACTCGGCTTGCAGGTCGGCGATCTGTCGACGTTCCCGAGCCAGGACTTGAACGAGAATCAACGTGAGGTTACCCAGTTTGGCGCCTTGAGCTGGCAGCACTCGGCGGGTGACCTCAACGTCCAATCCTCGTTCACCGCGCGCTATTCGAGCTTGACCTTCGTCCCGGATTTTCCGGGGGACCTGTTGTTCACCGGCGTTTCCCAGAACGCCTACAAGCAGAACGTCGCCTATGCGCTGCAAAGCGATGCCGGCTACAAGCTCGATGACGCGCATACTCTGCGCGGCGGCGTCTTTCTGCAGACCGATCATTCGATCAGCGATACCGCTTCGCAGGTGCTGCCGGCCGACCCGACCGGCCCCGGCGGCTACGGAACGGTGCCCGAGACGATCATCGATAATGGCACGGCGACCGAATGGATCTATAGTGCGTATCTCCAGGACGAATGGAAGCCGCTCTCGGATCTCACCGTGAATTACGGCCTGCGCTTCGATAAGTTCACCGCCTACACCGCGGACAAACAGGTGAGCCCGCGGTTGAACGTGGTGTGGCAGGCGCTGGCGGACACGACCGTGCACGCCGGGTATTCCCGCTACCTGTCGCCGCCGCCCTTCGAGCTGGTGGGCGGCAAGGACATCACGCTGTTCGAGTCCACCTCCTCGCCGCCGCTGTCCCCGAACGACGCGCCGCCGCAGGCCGAGCACGCGAACTATTATGATGCCGGCGTGCAGCAGAAAGTGACGCGGCATCTCACGGTCGGGCTGGACACGTATTACAAACAGTCGAGCAATTTGATCGATGAAGGTCAGTTCGGCGCGCCCATCATCTTGACCCCGTTCAACTACCGTTACGGCAAGCAGTACGGGGCGGAGTTCACGACCAACTACACCACGGGGAGCCTCAACGCGTATCTGAACTTCGCGCTGCAGAGCGCGAAGGGCAAGGACATCGATTCTGCGCAGTTCAACTTCTCGCCGACGGATCTCGATTACATCGCGAACAACTGGATCCACCTCGATCACGAGCAGCAGAAGACCGCTTCGGGAGGAGTCTCCTACGCGCACGAGGATACCCGTGTGAGCGCAGATTTCCTGATGGGGTCCGGTTTGCGGGCCGATCTCGAGCTGCCGCCCGGCGAGACGAACGGCTACGGTGGCGATGATATTCCGAACGGCGAGCATCTGCCGTACTACACCCAGGTGAACGCCGGCATTTCGCATGTCTTTGATGTGCCCAACGCCGGCACGCTCACGGCGCGGTTCGATGTCATCAACGTATTCGACAAGATCTACGAAATCCGCAACGGCACCGGCGTCGGCGTGGGCGCGCCGCAGTTCGGCCCGCGGCGGGGCTTCTTCTTCGGCTTGTCGAAGTCGCTGTGATCCCAGCCGCGCCGATCGACTTGCAGCGGGCGTGCGACAGCGATCTCGAGGCCTTGGCGGAACTCATGAACGCCGCCTACGGTGGCACGGGGGAGGTCGCGGGTTGGACCCACGTCAAAGACTACCTCGTGGGTGACCGCACCAGCGTCAGCGCCTTGCGCGCGGAGATCGGCGTGAGTCCGCAGGCGCAGTTCCTCGTGTTACGCAGCCCGTCGACCGGCGGATTGCGCGGGAGCGTTTGGCTCGAGCCGAGATCCGCCACGGTCTGGTATCTCGGATCTCTCACCGTCGATCCGCGCGAGCAAAATTCAGGGCTGGGGCGCAGGATCTTGGACGCGGCGGAGCGCCGGCTTGCGGCTCTCGGCGTCACCCGGGTGGTGATCGATGTGCTCAACGTGCGCGGCACCCTCCTCGCGTGGTACGAGCGCCGCGGCTATAAGCTGACGGGCGAGTCACACGCCTTTCCCTACGAGGATAATCGCTACGGGGTACCGCAACGCCCGGATCTCAAATTCCTCGAGCTCGCGAAGGATCTGGAAGCGGGCGAAGATCCGGGTGCTAACCGCCCGAGCACTCCGAATCCGCACGGACGCTCACCGATGCGGAGTCCGTGAGTCCCGTACTCGACGCATGTCCGCACTTGCGCGAGCGCGGGTCGACGGAAACCGCCGTCCAGGCGACGTTACCGCGGCCGGTCTCATCCGACGACAAGGCGACCGGTATTTTGGTGAACCCGTTGATGCGCTCACTGGCGAGTAACACGCTGCTCGGGTGAGTGCTCGTGTCGTAGACCGTGACCATGACATCGTCCGTCGAATCATTGGTGATGACGACGTCGACGCCGTTGAGTCCCCCCACCGCGGCCGCGCTCACCAGAACAAGCGGTAAACAGGCCAGCAACAACCCTTTGTGGAAAATGCGCATGTCCGCCCTCCTTTAAGAACACGAGACTTGCGACCCCATGTTGGCTCGGCCTGCCGTCATGCAACAGCGGACCCCCGCGGAAGACGGAATAGGAGAGCTCCTACGGCCTCGCCGTCAGACGCGATCGCCTCACCGGTGCCCGGTTGGGGCCGAGGACGCCCGCGATGACGCAGCTTGCGGCGGTGCGACCTGCGGCGGTGCGACCTGTGGCGGCGCGGCGTGAGGCGCAGCCGTGTCAGGCGGTGGGGCCTGCGCGGCCGGCGGAGTCTGATCGTTCACGTCAGCTTGCACCTCCGCGACCACCGCCGTGCAATCCTTATTCTTCGCCAGCCCGGGATCGATGTAAGCCAACGCGGCGGCGAAGGGTGTGAGTAGAGTGCCGAGCGCTACGGCGACGCCCGCCTGAGCCGCCAAGTTCTCCGCTTTCACGCCGATCTCGGGGTGGAGCAGGGTGCCGTGCAAAGTGATGGGCGTCCGCAACCGGAAGAAGCGCACTTTTTTCGGGTCTCCTTGCAGAGACAAATCGAGGCGCTCGTCGCCGAGATCGACGTGGCCGCGTCCGGTTATCAGTACATTGGTGGTATCGATGAATACCGAGCGCGCATCGAGTGTGCCTTTCTGCGCCTGGAAGTCGATCACGCCGCAACGAATCCCGGCGTTCGGCTGCTTTTGCGAGAGCAGCAATCCGAGGCCCTTGGAGACATCGATGCCCGTGAGTTCGGCGAACGCCTCGTTCATCTGCCCACTCGGCAGCGCGACGCTGACCGTGCCGTCGGCGGACGCCGCGAGCTTGTGTACCGAGGCACCGTAACCATGAATTTTCAGCCGTCCCGTCATGGAGCCCTGTATCGGCGGTTGCTTCAGCTTCGCGGTCGTGAATTGACTGAGGTCGACATCGACGATGCCCATGTCGATGGTTGACTCGGGCACGTCCTTGGCGGCGTCGATGGTGACATTGCCGTCGAATGTGCCGGAGTCGAGAACGAAAGAGAGCGGATCGAGCTTCAACACACCGCCGTTCAGGAGCAGATGAAATTTCACTTCTTTCATGGGCATCTTCGGCGCCACCACCGAGCGGGCCTGGTAAGCCACATCGGCATCCATGCCGCGCACGCGATCCACCTGCAGATCCGCATCGGGGAACAGCCACTGTGATGCCGGAGCCTGCGCCTGCAATGCTGTCCCTTGTGCCGCGGCGCGCGGCTTGGTGCCGGCCGGCGGCGTCTGCGCCGACAGCGTGTTCGCCGGCGCTGCGGGATGCCCCAGGGTCGGCGCAAGGTCGACGATGTTGAGCGTATCGGAGCGCAACTTGGCGGTGAACTTCGGCCGCTTCCGGCTGGTCTCGATCTCAACCATGCCTTCGATGTCGCTCGATCCGAGCTTGCCCTTCAGATTGTCCATGCGAAACAGCGTCCCGCGATGCTCGACATCGGCGGACAGCCGATAGGGCGGCGTGTTGGGCAATGCCAGTCCCGTCAGGTAGAACACGTCCGCCAGATCGTTGCCGGACACTTCGAATTTCACACTGTACCGGGCCATATCGAACGGCTTCGGGAACGAAGTGCGCGCATCGACCTTGATATCCGCAGCCGTGAGGTGCGCCGTCATCTGATAAGGATGGTCCGGATCGAGATCGATGAGCGGGCCGCCGTGCAGGTCCGCCCGAAACGGCTTGTCGTTGAGCGATCCCGTGCACTTCAGCTGGAATCCGCCGCTTTCCTGACCCGCTAGGGCCGAGGCATTCAGCGTGCCCTCGAGCTTCAGTTTGCGAATGCCGTCGGATACGCGAATCTTGCCGGATTCGATGACCAAGCGGCGGATGGTGGGAATCTTCGCGGGCTGTGAGCTCTTCTGCGGGCGGCCCTGCTGGGTTCCGAGCTCCCAGCTCGCGCGTCCCTTGGTATCGCGCTCCAGATCGATGACCGGACGCACCACTTTGATTTGCGGCACCACCACTTGTCCGCGCAGCAATCGCCCCAGACTCACGCTCACCGTGAGCTCATCCGCCGTGAACATCACCGCGTGTTGGGCCCACGCAGGATTGTCCATGGTCAGGCCGTCGATCTCCGCGCTCGGCTCAAAAGACCACAGATGCACCCGCAGATTTCCCCGAATGACGGTGGGGCGTCCGGTTTTCTCCGAAATGAGGCGAGCCAGCGCGGGGCGAAAGTGATTCCAATCGAAGAATAGGGCGAACAGGACGATGAGCAGCACGAGGGTGCCGAGAACGATGAGAGACCCTCGGGTCTTCGGATGATCGGCGAGGAAATTGCGCATAGTCGTTGAGCTGGAAGTATCGTTCGAGGACGGCTGAGGGAATGTAGGAACCCGACGGCAGCGCCTGTCGGCCGGTGGTCGAATTCGAGTGCCGCGGGCCGCGCACAGTTGCCGCGGTGCACCTGACCCAGTAATGTGAAACTCATGGATTCCGCCACTCCGCCTGAGGCCGCCTGCGACAGCACTAGGGCGGAGGTGCACGATAGCCACAGCCAACCGCTGCGGTTGACCATGCTCGCGGCGCTGGGAGTCGTGTTCGGTGATCTGGGCACGAGTCCCCTGTACACGCTGCAGACCGTCGTGCAGGCGATGGACGGCCAGGTCACGCGTGCGGGCGCTCTCGGCGCTCTGTCGCTCATCGTGTGGACGCTGATCATCACGATCTCGATCAAGTATTGCCTGTTCGTGATGCGGGCCGACAATCGGGGCGAGGGCGGTATTCTCGCCTTGATGTCTCTCATCGGTGCCAATGGGCCCGGCCTGAAGCCGTTTACGGTCATGGGACTGCTCGGCGCGGCGCTCATCTATGGCGATGGCGTCATCACCCCCGCGATCTCGGTGTTGAGCGCGCTCGAGGGCGTCAACGTCGCCACCGACGCGTTCAAGCCCTATGTGATGCCTGCGGCGGTGCTGATCCTGATCGCGCTGTTCGCCAGCCAGCGCTTCGGAACCGAGCGCATCGGGCGAGCCTTCGGGCCGGTGATGTTGCTGTGGTTTGCGGTGATCGGCCTTCTCGGTGTCATCTCCATCGTCCATCATCCCGGGGTGCTGGCGGCGCTCGACCCCAGCCACGCGGTACGCTTCATGACGCACTCCGGCGGGCGCGGATTGCTGGTGCTCGGTGGCGTGTTCCTCTGCATAACGGGCGGCGAGGCGCTCTACGCCGACATGGGACACTTCGGCAAGCGCGCTGTGCGCTGCTCATGGTATTTCATTGCGTTGCCCGCGTTGCTCCTGAGCTACGCGGGTCAAACCGCGTTCGTGATGGACAACCCCACCGTGAAGGGTAACCCGTTTTTTCTGGTGGCCCCTGCCTGGTCGATCTATCCGATGGTGGTGCTCTCCACCGTCGCGACCATCATCGCCAGCCAGGCCATCATCACGGGGTCATTCTCGATGACGCGCCAGGCGATCCAGCTCGGCTGGCTTCCCGGCCTTGTCATCCGCCAGACCTCCGACCGGGTCTATGGTCAGATTTACGTTCCGGTCGTCAACTGGCTGTTAATGGTGGCGTCGGTATCGACGATCATCGCCTTCGGTAGCTCCGATCGGCTGGCGTCCGCTTACGGCACCGCGGTCGCAACCACCATGCTCCTCACGACCGTGCTCTTGTACCAGGCGATGGCGGAGGTTTGGCGCTGGCCCCGCATTGTCGCCGTCCTCACCGGAGGATTCTTTTTCATCGTGGATCTTTCCTTCTTCAGCGCCAATCTGTTGAAGATCCAGGACGGCGGCTGGCTGCCGCTCAGCCTCGCCGCGCTCATCTTCCTGGTGATGACCACCTGGCGCAAAGGCCTGGACGCCATTCACTCTGAGCTCACGCAAACGCCCGAGGAGGCCGAGCGCTTTCTCGCGAAGCTGAAGTCGGGCGCCATCCCGCGGATCGAGGGCACCACCGTATTCATCACCCGCAGCAACCAGAGAGTCTCGCGGCTCATCGTCGATCACTCGCGCTATACCGGTGTACTGCCGCGGCGCACTGTGGCGTTGAACATCCGATTCGAAGCCACGCCGCGCATACCCGAACCCAAGTGCACGGTGGTCGAGCAGCTCGCCGAGGGCGTGTGGCTCATCGACGCGCGGTTCGGATTTTTCGAGATTCCCGACCTTCGGGCCGTGCTGAATCACGCCAGCGGGCTGGATCAGCCCATCGATTTCGATCGCGCGCGATTCGTTGCGGCGCGCGACCTGGTGGTGCGGAAACCGCGGGGGTCGGCACTCAGCGGCTGGCGCATCGCACTGTTCGCGTTTTTGTATCGAAACGCGGCGAAGATCGTCGATCGATTCAACCTACCGCCCCAACGGGTGGTCGAGATTGCTCGGCAAATCGAGATCTGAATCGCGCCCAGTGCGCGGAATCACCAGCGGCCGGAAGTCGCGCGCAAGCAGGTCGCGGAGCACGCTCGCGAGGCCCGCGAGCAGCAACACGACGAATGAGCAGATTAGAAGGGCGGACAAAACAAAGTGTATTTTCGGTGCTCCCTCAGGTGAAATGCGCGCGCGCCAACGGCACGTCCGAGACGGCAGCTTCCGCGTCGGGCTCGGTGAGCCGCGCAGCAACGGTGGTCTTCGCGCTGAGGAAGTCCACGAGAGGCTTGCCGCCCGCGGAGTGCTCGGCGATCACCTTGAGCGCCGCCAACGATGGGGTGGCAAGCACGATCCCCGCGATCCCCCAGAAAAGCCCGCCGAACCACAGAGCGAGGAACACCAGCATGGGATTCAGTTGCAGCCGCCGGCCGACGAGCAGCGGCTGGATCACCTGTCCCTCGAGCGTGACCAGCGCCAGAAAGCTGCCGGCGACGGCGGCAACCGGCGCGATGCCGTCGAAGGACACGAAGGCGACCGAGGTCAGCAACAGAAGCGACGCGGTGGGTCCCGCGTACGGCACGAAGTTGAGCAACGCCACCAGCGTGCCCCAGAGGAACGGATTGGGCATGCCGCACACCTTCATGGCGCAGGCGGTTGCCAAGCCCAGCCCGACGTTGATCAAAGCGGTGGTGGCGTAGAAGCGGCCGACTTCCGCGCGCACCTTCTCGATGACGCAAATGACGTGCGCGGAGTTCAGATCGCTGACCAGCGCCGAGGTCATGCGCGCGAGCATCGGGGGACCGCCGCTCAGCAGGAACAACGTGAGAATGATCACCGTAACCGTGCCGAGGAGCAGGCCGCGCGTGATGTCGAGCAGCAGGGCCGGGCCGCTCTCGGCGGGCGCCGCGCTCAGCGGCACGGGCGTCGACGCCGGCGCCGGATGAGCGGCGACGGCGATGTTGTCCGCCGAAGCCCGCAGCTCATCGAGGCGGCTCATGAATTGGGAGAGAGGACGAATCTTGCGGGCAATCACTTTGACGGTGTGCGGCGCTTCGGCGAACCAGTGCTGCGCCGGCTCGGCGAGAAATTCGGTAAGGCCGCCCACGGCCCCGACGATGATGAGCATCACCAGCGCGGCGCCGAGGCCGCGAGGCAATCCCGCGCGATGAAGCAATTCCACCGGACTGGACAGCACCAGAGACAGGAGCAAGGCGAGCGCGACCGGGATGAACGCGACGTGCGCGACGTAAAGCAGCAAGCCGATAGCGCCCACCACGAGAATACGTACCGCGGTGATCCTTCCCGCCGGTGGGCTCGTGCTTGCTGGGCTGTCGCGCCCGCCGCGGGCCTCGGCCGGTATGCGATCTTGTTTTTGTCTCGTCCCGGGGAGCATCTTCTTCTCGAGGTTCTCGCGGTGGTCTTTGCGCTCATCTTAGGCGGGCGCGCGTCCTTGAATAGCAGCGGGGCGCAGCAAGCGAGTGTAGGACGGGGCCGACCACCGGCGAGTACTGCACGCCGATGGCCTCTTGTACATAATGCGCACATGCAAGCCGGCCACCTCGAGGTGTCTCGATGAGGCTCGCGAAGATCGCCCGCCGCTCGCTGACTTCATGGCTCAAGGACGGCGCGCCGGGCATGGGTGCAGCGATTTCGTTTTATTCGTTGTTTGCCATCGGCCCCATTTTGCTCATCGTGATCTGGGTGGCAGGGGCATTCGTGGGCCCGGGATCGGTGAAGGCGCACTGACACTGCTCATCAGTGCCACCGGTATGTTCGCCGAGTTGCAGAATGCGCTGCGCCGTATCTGGGGCTCGCCGGTGCGGGACACTCGCGAGAACCTGTAGGAGTTGGCGCGCACGCGCGTGTTGTCGTTCGGTTTCTGCTGGGGGTCGGTTTTTTTGCTGCTCGTCTCGCTCACCGCGGGCGCCGTGCCGGAGGCTTTCGGCGCGTGGATGGGAGCGTTCACCGAGGACTGGCGGCGGGTGGTGCTCGGCTTCAACGCCTTGCTCGCGTTCGCGCTGTCGACGTTGCTGTTTGCAATGATCTTCAAGTACGTCCCGCCGGAACAGAAGATCACCTGGCGCGATGTCTGGGTGGGCTCGATCGTCACAGCGACGCTCTTCTTGGCCGGCAAGTTGTTGATTGTCACGTTCCTCAGCCGCTTCGCTTTCCGCTCCGCGTACGGCATCACGGGATCGTTCCTGGTGCTGTTGCTCTGGGTCTACTATTCCAGCCAGATATTTCTGCTCGGTGCCGAATTCACGCATCAATATGCGCTCGACCACCGGGGCCGCGATGCAGGCGCCGAGGGCCCCCGGCCGAATGCTGCTGCGCCCTCGGGCTGATGTGCGCAGTCATGGCCTGGAGCGGGCGTTTGTGCGATGCTCGCGCGCACTGTGGGAACGAAGGACTTGACAGACATGGCGGCTGCGAATTTCAAATGGGAAGATCCGTTGCTTCTCGACGAGCAATTGACGACGGAAGAGAGGCTGGTGCGCGACGCCGCGCGTGATTACGCCCAGGACAAGCTCGGGCCGCGCATCGTCGAGGCATTTCGGCACGAGCGCACCGATACCGCGATCTTTCGCGAAATGGGCTCGCTCGGCCTCCTCGGCGCGACGATCCCGGAGGAGTTCGGCGGCGGGGGCCTCAATTACGTGAGCTACGGACTCATCGCGCGCGAGATCGAGCGCATCGATTCGGGCTTCCGCTCGATGATGAGCGTGCAATCCTCGCTCGTCATGCTGCCGATCCATCGGTTCGGCACCGTAGAGCAGAAGCGGCGCTATTTGCCGTCGCTCGCCCGCGGCGAGACCATCGGCTGCTTCGGACTCACCGAGCCCAATCATGGCTCCGATCCGGGCAGCATGATCACGCGTGCGCGCGAGGCGAGCGGCGGATTTCGTCTGACGGGATCGAAGACCTGGATCACCAACAGTCCGATCGCCGACGTATTCGTCGTCTGGGCAAAGACGGACGACAACGCCATCCGCGGGTTCATTCTCGAGAAAGGCGCCAAGGGCCTCACCGCACCCGCACTGCACGGCAAGGTCGGCTTGCGGGCATCGGTCACGGGGCAGATCGTCATGGACGATGTATTCGTTCCCAAGGACTGTTTGTTGCCGGGGGTGAGCGGCCTGAAAGGTCCCTTCACCTGCCTCGATTCGGCGCGCTACGGCATCGCCTGGGGCGCACTTGGCGCAGCCGAGAGTTGCTGGCACACCGCGCGCAATTACGTGGTGGAGCGCAAGCAGTTCGGCCGGCCGCTCGCCGCCAATCAACTCGTGCAAAAGAAGCTCGCCGACATGCAGACGGAGATCACTCTCGGGCTGCAGGCGTGTCTGCGGCTCGGGCGCATGAAGGACGACGGCACTGCGGCGGTGGAGATCACCTCCATGCTGAAGCGCAATTCCTGCGGCAAGTCGCTCGACATCGCACGCACCGCGCGCGACATGCTGGGCGGCAACGGCATATCGGATGAATACGGCGTGATCCGCCACATGGTGAATCTCGAGGTCGTGAACACCTACGAGGGCACGCACGACATCCACGCGCTCATCCTCGGCAGAGCGCAGACGGGAATTCCGGCATTTTCTTGAGGATTAACGCGGATCGCTGCGCTGAGCTCCCTGGGTGATGAGACAGGCGCCGCGGGTGCCGGTGACGTAGATCCACAGCCAGTTGAGCGCGACAGCCAAGCGGTTGCGCACGCCGATCAAGAAGTAGATGTGGGCGAGCCCCCAGATCCACCAGGCGATGTAGCCGCGGACCTTGAGCCAGCCGAAGTCGATGACCGCGGAGCGCTTGCCGATGGTGGCGAGGTTGCCGGCATGCCGGTAGCGGAACGGGCGCGGCGAGGAATCGCCGGCGAGCCGGCGCTTGAGGGTGTCGGCGACGTGCGTGCCTTGCTGTTTGGCCGCCGGCGCGATTCCCGGCACAGGCTTACCATGCCAGGCATCGATGGTGGCCGTGTCGCCGATGACGAAAATCTCGGGCCGGCCCGGAGCGGTGAGGTCCGGCGACACCTTGATGCGCCCGGCGCCGTCCGCGGGCGCACCCAGCCAGAGGCCAGCGGGCGAGGCTTGCACGCCTGCCGCCCACAGAATCACTTTGGCGGCGAGCCGCTGCTCGCCGAACACCACGCCTTGTGCCGAGCATTCGCTCACGGCGATTCCGAGCTGAATTTCGACTCCGAGACGCTCGAGCGCGGCGTGCGCATAGGCCGACAGATCCGGCGTGAACGTGGGCAGGATGCGCGGTCCGGCCTCGATCAGCAGCACGCGCGCTTTGCGCGTATCGATGTGCCTGAATTCATCGGGTAAGGTCACGTAAGCGAGGTCGGCGATGGCACCGGCGAGCTCGACGCCCGTGGCGCCTCCGCCGACGATCACGAAGGTCAGCCACGCATCGCGCGAAGCGGCGTCGCTTTCGCGCTCGGCGCGCTCGAAGGAAAGCAGGACGCGCCGCCGGATCGAGGTCGCATCCTCGAGCGTTTTCAACGCCGGCGCATAGGGCTCCCACTCGTCGTGGCCGAAATAGGCGTGGCGCGCGCCGGTGGCGAGCACCAGAGAGTCGTAGCCGATCCGCCCGCCGTCCTCGAGCAGCACCTCCCGGGCAGCCGTATCGACGCCCGCGGCGGTGCCGAGCAACGTGGTGATGTCCTTGCGCCGGCGAAACAGCTGGCGGATCGGCCAGGCGATTTCCGACGTGGCCAATGTGGCTGTCCCGACTTGGTAGAGCAAGGGCTGGAAGAGGTGATGGTTGCGCTGATCGACGATGGTGATGCGCACGCCCGTGCCCTTGAGTCCTTGCGCGACGGCGAGTCCGCCGAAGCCGCCGCCGACGATCACCACGTGATGCGCGGAGGCCTCGCTCACGCTGGAGCTTCCGGAACGCCGTCGACAGCATAGCCCGCCTCGATCCACGCATCGAGACCGCCGTACAAGGGCCGAACTTCCTTGAAGCCGTGATTGATGAGCAGCTTCGCGACACGGGCCGCCGAAGCCTCGCTCGGGCACGTGCAATACACGACGATCTCGCGATCCCGGGGCAGTTCCGCCAGGTGCCGGGCCACATCGTCCACCGGCACGTGGATCGCGCCGGGTATCCAGCGCGGCTGGAGCGTTCGCGCCGTGTTCGAGCGCACGTCCACGACGATGGGTTGCTCGCCCGCTTCCTGGAGCGCGTAGAGATCGGCGACGCTGATCCGCGCCATGCGCAGCTCCTTGTAGAAGCGCTGCCGTTCCCACCACTTGTAGACCACGAAGCCGATGAGCGCCGCGGCGACCAAAGTGCCGGTGACACTGCCGATGCGGTCGAGGTGCAGGAGCACCGATTGAATTTGCGTCTTGAAGAGCACGCCGGCGGTGAGTCCGGCGCCGACCCAGGTGGCTCCGCCGAGCGCACTCAGCGTGAGGAATCGCGGCCAGGCGATGCGCATGGCGCCCGCGAGCGGCGGAGCGATGATGGCAAGACCCGGCACGAACTTGGCGATCACCAGCGAGTTGATCCCCCAGCGCTCGAAGCGCGACTGGGTCTGGTTGACGCACGAGTCGGGCTCGAGGGAGATGCGGCACAATGTTTTC
>Ga0302324_100010814_pt1 | contig 18819 bp, 19 predicted proteins | sample Palsa_T0_1_FD_201949 | JGI IMG/M metagenome (GOLD analysis project Ga0302324, IMG submission 201949) | Peat permafrost microbial communities from Stordalen Mire near Abisko, Sweden - Palsa_T0_1 | ecosystem: Environmental > Terrestrial > Soil > Palsa > Peat permafrost | place: Sweden: Abisko...
CGGTGCACTTGTAGCTAGAATCTTTCGAATTTCACTGATTAGCCGTCCAATCTCGGCGTCGAATTGATTGAAATCGAGCATCAGCGCATTGCGACGTGTCAGCGGTCTCAGCGGCTCCGGTAAATCCGCGGGATCCGGCATTTCCGCACCATCGATGAGGACCGGTACTGTTCGAATGCCGCGCGCCAAAGCCGTCGCGATCTCGGTACGGACGTAATCGTGTTCTCGATCAATGCGTCGTAGCCCCTGCTTGTCCGTAGCAGTGGCCCACTGCGGGTCGATCATTGCCATCATCACTTGGCAGCCATTTAACTGCTCGTTGAGAATATCGACAAAGTCAACCCCGTATTCCATTCCTTCAAGATCAATGAAGACCTGACCGGGCCCAAACTCATTGCGCAATCGCTCGAACAACGCACGCGCGTGAACGAGGGCGCCGACCCGTCGATAACTAATAAAAATTGCTGCCATGGCCGGATACTACTTACACCGTGTCCTCAGTGGAATGGCGAGCGGCAATCGGTAGCCCAGCAACTGAATTTACGAAATCGAATGTGCAACCTACGTTGTGCGGACTTAGTGCCATGCAGGAAAAGGAAGCTGAAACAAATCCTGCCCCCGATGAACTCGTCGCAGACTACTGTTCTTTTCGAGACTGTACCGCACGCGGCTACTTACCGCCTGCCTGAGGCCGAAAGCTGGCGCCATCGATGCCGGAAAAGCAGTAAGCAATGGTTGCAAATAGCCTAGAGTTATATTAACTCACTGATCGGTAAGCGTTATTCAGTTGAGACGCCTCAGGCAATCTCGTGCGGCGGCCGGCTCGGTGATACAGACCAAGATGGCCAAGACCGACTGGTACAATCGTTTTCGTTGGCGATTGTGCTGCCGATTGTCCTGTGCCCTGACTGGCAATAAGTTGCAACTTCCTTGACTGCTTCTACGATGCCTCGAATCCGTATCGAGAAAAAAATGCTCGATCACACTGGCTTTGCTCCTGTTCGAGCTGAACGCAATCCGCCAGCGTGCACAGTGGAATCGCCTCGAGCCACGCAAATTCCGCTGATTATCAGCGTCACCGGTCACCGTGACCTTGCAGCTGAGCACACGTGTTCTTTCTAGCGCATAATCATTCCGATCAGCATTCTCTGTGGCGCTACTCGATTCTGGCCTACTTCCTGGTTTTTTTTGAGTCTCGCAATCTGCAACCGACAGATCCGTACCGGGCACAAACTTTGCATCGATGGGCGAGGCAATGCCGGTTGCGAAATCTATTGTGTCGAGATGGTCGACTTCTTAAGGTCGGCGCCACCTGAACGGTCAGCCCAGGGCTGAAGGAGTTGCGCATTGTCGATTTGGCGGGAGGTTGTCCGCCAAAAGGGAATGTTGCTTGTAATGAAGCGCTCGCCTGGATGGAGTCGTGAATCGACGGCACCTCGTCGAAGTGGAACGTAGCCTTGTCCTTGGCTCGCAATATATTGAGCAACAGCAGCTTGTCGGTTATGTCCTCGATGGCATCGTCATAGGATACTGTCTCGGAACTAACGATGGCGGAGGACACCCCGCAACCGCACAGCATGGCGGCTAGCATCGGAAGCAAAGTGGCACGCATTCTTTTCTCCCTGTCCTTAATTGCTGTCGAGCGCTTCGCAGACCTGCACGTTGGCCGCGAGGTGCGGCCTGGTGCAGCTTGGATTTAGGCCAGACTGAGACCGAAGCCCGCCAGATTGGACTTTGCTAGGAATCTAATTCAATCAGATCGGTTCTCAACCACCGCACGATCGAACGCGCCAATTCCTGGATGCCCTGCGAAGCCGCCCGGGCTATCAGCAACTGCTTGCTGCCGCGCGGGCGCATAATCTCGAGGTCATCGTCGTGGAGGACGTGAGTCGCCTTTGGCGCGACCGCGCAGAATTCGGACCGCGCTCGGCCGAGCTTGAAGACTTGGGCGTCCACTGCCTGACGTGCGTCGGGGATGACACGCGGCGCGATGGCTAGGGGCTCGTGATCCAGATCAAGCAGGCAGTCGCCGAGCATGCGCGCCGTGAAGCCAGCTACCGCACGCGGCGTGGACTTGAAGGTCGGGCACGCAGCCAGCAGTCCACAGGTGGCCGTGCGTACGGCTACATCGCCGCGCGTGACTCGGCGTCAGGCAAACGTGAGATCCACGCCGAGCAGGCTGACATCGTCCGCAACATCTTTGAATGGTATGCGAGCGGCCGCGCTCCGCGATGGATTGCGAGCGAACTGAATCGACTCGGTGTGCCATCACCGGGGTCATCACGACGTCGGACATCAGATCGGTTGAACGCGACACGTCGTAAGGGTTGGGTGGCGTCGGCCATCCATGGTGACCGCAAGCGCGGCACGAGGATACTCAACAATCCGCTGTACAATGGTGTAGTGCTGTGGGGCCGCTCGGCGTGGAAGCGTTCGGCGGTTGACTCTAAGCGCAGACGCTGCACGATGCAGAATGACCGTGATCAACGCGTCCAGTATCAGGACGAAGCCCTGCGTGTCGTCCCAGCGGGCCTCTGTGAACGAGTGCAAGCTCGCCAGCGAGCAGTTGAGCGAGCCTCGACTGCAATCCGCAACGCTCTGCATCGGAATGCACGCACGGGTGGATGCGACAACCCGATCCGCGACCCAAGGCCATCGCCGAGTCTCGCGTCGTGACCGGGCTCAAGGCGGAGTTGCTGAGCCGAAACGACGGGAGTTCTTCCAGGCGCAGGCGCGGCGCATACTCGATGCCAAGCGCGACACCGATCAGTGGGCTGATGCCGATCGGCGTGCTCAATTGGAGAAACTAGAGACCGAGATCGGATATCCTCATGAATTAACCACGCCATGGCCTACGGCGGAAAATTCATCCGCGCCACGAGTGCCTTGAACTGCGGCTCATTGCGGATCGGATCGAGCAGCGAATCGACCTTAAGAAATTGCAACCCGATCCCTAAGCCGCGGCGTTGCTCGAGCTTCGCCAGCCACTGCAGCGCAGCGGGCGCATTACCCCACTGGGCGTAGATCTCCGCGTAGTCAAATGCACCAGCGTCTCCGACCAGCTTCTCAAGATCTTCGAGTTCATGTTCGGCGTCCGCTTGCCGACCCATGGCATGATAGACCAATGTCAGACACGAGTGCCGCGCGTCTTCATGCATCGGTGTCGCAGGCGTTTCACACAGCTGCCGCGCCGGCTCGGTGTGGCCCGAGATGAAGAGAACCTTTGACAGTGAATCATTCAAATCCGGTGCGCCGGGCTTGAGAACCTGGCCATGCTGGAGCGCCGCAATAGCCTCGCCGTAGTGCCTCGCCCAAATGAGAATCTCCCCTTGCAAGTAATACGATCGCCAAGCCCGTGGATCAAGACTGACGGCGCGCCGCGCCTCGGCGAGCGCCGGCGCAAAATGGCCTATAAGAGCCGACTGGATAGCGGCACCGATCTGCACTTCCCAGCTGCCCGGTGCCAAAGCCAGGGCTCGATCATATTCGGCCCCGGCGCCCATCAAATCTAACGAGATGTTTCTACGAACACGTCCAAGTGCTGCGTGTGCATCCCCGAAATCCGGTGCCAGCGCTACCGCGCGCTCTGCGGCCTCAAGAGCTTGCTCGCCTAGGTCTTTGGCCATGTCTGGGTTAGCAGCACCCCAAGAGTCTAGCCGTTCCATCGACCGCATCGCGTAGGCCGCAGCGTAGTTGGGATCGAGCGCAATGGCCTGATCGAGCGCGTCCAAGGTTGCGTGATTGCTTCCCCGTTCATCGTCGTTGTTCTCGAACTCACGTAGCGCGCGCAGGTAGGCATCGTAGGCGGCCGGATTCTTCGTCCCACCGACTTCGAACTTGGCGGACTCGCTGCCAGCGAGCTTGATCTCCAGCTGCTGCGCTACGGCCGTGGCTACCTCCGTCTGGACCTTGAAGATGTCAGTGAATGGTCGGTCATAGGTCGCAGACCACAGATGAAAGCCGGTCACGGTATTGATCAACTGCGCGGTGATGCGCACCGTGTTTCCGGCTCTGCGTACGCTGCCCTCCAGGATCGCGCCAACATTGAGCTTGTGCGCAATCGTGGCCATATCGACGTTTTGACCCTTGAAGGAGAACGATGAGGTCCGCGCGACCACCTGTAGATCATTTAGGCTCGAGAGCGCATTGAGCAGCTCCTCGCTGATGCCGTCGGAGAAATAGTCCTCCTTGGCATCCCCGCTCATGTTCACGAACGGCAGTACGGCGACGGAGTGCGCCGGCGGAGAGAAGACTGGCGTAGCACTTTGCGCCTTCTGGGCGACATCCTGGCTCGTTGCCTGAGCTCTGCCCGGTGCGGCAGGCTGGAGCGATCGCCACAGCAGCCACGCGGCGATCCCGGATACTGCGATTACAAGAACCGCGGCAGCGGCGATGATCGCCGGGGTGCGCATCGATTTTCGCGCCGCCGCAGCCGGGGTATGCCAGCCGCCATCCGCGCGGTCGAAGGGCAAGACGCTTTCATCCTGCGTGCCGGACCGGACCATCTGGGCCAGCCCCTTGGCCAGTTCGGCGAGTTTCGCTTCGGTGTTCTCGAAGACGTTGACCCAGTTGCGCGAGGCCAGCTCGTAGAGAAACGCCCCATCGGGCGCGATGTCTTCCAGACGGACCGGGATGATCAGCTTTTTCTCGAAGACAGCGGCAGCCAATTCCTTGGCGATGTCGGTGGACTGGGCGGCATTCGAAGAAAACAGCAGCACGAAAATCCGGCTCGCTTGCAGCGCTTTGGCCGTGGCGATGCGCCAATCCTGGCCCGCGCCGACCTGCGCGTCATACCAGGCCTCGACGCCTTCGGCCCGCAACTGGCTGTGCAGCAGCTGCGCCCAGGCCTGGTCCGCGCGCCGGTAGCTGATGAAAATCTCGCCCGCCATAAGGCTCCCCGATGCCACGGCGTCCCGCAGCTTGCTTCAGCATCGGCGATTCGGGCAAACCGGGCAACCACGGCGCGCGGGATGATTACGACACAGGCGTGCCCCGCGGGGCCTGGGCCGCGCACTATCCGACTTCCCAATCCACTTCGCCGCGCAGATCCTCGGCGATTTTGCGCAGTTCCGCGTCCAGCCGGTCGCGGGTGCAGCGGCGGGAGCTTGCCGCGCTGGTGAACCCGCAGGCGAGTGCGGCGGGCGCAAACCGGGCAGCCGACGTGCACGAGGTGCTGGAGAGTAACCAGATCCGGGGGTGTAGTTCTTGCAAAAATCTGAGCAGCCCTAACAACACCTTTCGTTCCAATAAGTTAGCGTCGCAGCGCCGGCCACGCACAGTGCGCCCCCGGATCTGGTTACTCTAGTTACGCCGGATGCGGTCTATAAGACGGTGCGTACCTACTCGGCCGCACTCGGGTTTGAGATCGGCGCGCACCCGCTGCGTGCCACAGCTGCCACGAATGCGCTAGATCACCAGGCCGACATCGCGAAGGTATGGAATGGCTCGGGCACGCGAATATTTCGACGACGCGAATTTATGATCATCGTAAGACCAGGCCCGGAAGACAGCCCGGCGTTCAAGATAATCTATTAATCACTTCCCCAAGGCTGCGCTATCGATCATGAACCCCAGCCGTCGTCCCTGCGCCGTGGACAGATTGGGAAAACGGTTCAATGTCGGTGTCAAAGCCGCGGTTTAACGCCGCTCAATTCGCGGTGGCCGGCAACGAGCGAAGTCGACCCGTTCCCGTCGCTCGCGAGGCGGTTGCTGAGTGTCTGCTTTCCTCGTTCGATCCCCGTATCAGTGGCACGCCAGCTTACCGTCTTTGAGTTCACAATCGTCCGGCGGACCATATTTTTCGTAATACGCTATGGCTCCGCGGCGTGCAATGTATGCCTGAAAACGAGGATCCTTCCGGAAGTTCCGCCACTCGGGTTGCCACGGGCAGGCTTCGCCACTGACTTGTCCGGCTGGCGCCTCGTCCAGACATTGGTTTGCCAGATCAAAGGCTGCGTTGAGATCGCCGAGAATGACATAGGCACGCGCCCCGCTGTAGCCGCAACGGTTTGCGGCCCGCGCTGTCAGGGTGGCACCGCGAGGATAGAGTCGCGCGCGGGCCGCCAGCGCCGCAGCACGTTTGCTAGGATCAGTCACCGCGGCAAGAACCATACGCGAAAGCTCCAAAGCGGGCTGCAGCTCCGCCACTGTCTCTCCGGGTTCTGGCAGGAAGCTGTCGCGTAGGTAGTCGGCATAACGCCCGGCACGCAACGCCGCTAGGCCGCGAATTTCTCCGAGCCCTGCATTATCCTGTGGAACACCCAGCGCGGCCGCCAGGTTCGCATACTTCAGCGCCTCGGCGTCTAAGCCGGCCCATGAGTGGACTGTGCCAGCGAAGAGCACTACCTGAGGAATGGCTGGCGCCCGTGCGTACGCATCACGCATTGTCTGCACTGCGTCGCGCATGTGGCCGACATAGGCTTGAACCACGGCGTGGTCGAATTTCAACAGAGCGTCGCTGGGATCCAGCTCAGCCGCCCGGCGATAGTGAGACTCTGCCTCGACCATATCGTAGTGCTGGAAAGCGAGTCTACCGAGGACTGTCTCGGCTACGGCAGAATTGGGGTCCAGCCGCAGTGCGTGCCTGGCAGCTTGCTCGGCGGCAATCAACATTCCCTGCTGCGTTTGACCGCTTCCAATCGTTGGATGCGTGTGCAGCTGCGCCATTGCCATACCGGCATAGGCCCGCGCGTAGCTGGGGTCGCGCGCGACCGCCTGCTGGAATAAATTCAGCGCGTTCGACGGGCCCTGCGGACCACCGCCAGCTTCCAACGCCGCAAAGCCTTGCAGGGTGAGCTGATACGCCTCGACGTCCTTGGTCGGCAACGCCTGTGTCACGCTCTCGGGCGATGCGCCGTTGAGATTCACCTGCAGGGCCTTCACGATGGCCACGGCCAGCTCATCCTGCAGCTTGAATAGATCAGTAAACTTTCGGTCATAGGTTTCCGACCACAGGTGCAAGCCGTCCTGCGCGTTGATCAGCTGTGCCGTAATGCGCATCTCAGTACCGGCACTGCGCACGCTGCCTTCGAGAATCGTGCCGACCTGAAGATCCTTGCCGATGTCGCGAACGTTGACATAGCGGCCCTTGTAGGCAAACGACGAGGTACGCGCCGGTACCTTGAGGCCCGGCACTTTGGTCAGCGTATTGATCACTTCCTCGGCCAAGCCGTCGCCGAGATACTCCTTGGTCGCATCGCCGGTGAGATTGGCGAACGGCAGTACGGCGACGGAGTGCGCCGGCGGAGAGAAGACTGGCGTAGCACTTTGCGCCTTCTGGGCGACATCCTGGCTCGTTGCCTGAGCTCTGCCCGGTGCGGCAGGCTGGAGCGATCGCCACAGCAGCCACGCGGCGATCCCGGATACTGCGATTACAAGAACCGCGGCAGCGGCGATGATCGCCGGGGTGCGCATCGATTTGCGCGCCGCGGCAGCCGGGGTATGCGCGCCGCCATCCGCGCGGTCGATGGGCAGCACGCTCTCGTCCCGCGCCCCGGTCCGCACCAGATGGGCTAGACCCTTGGCCAGCTGGGCCAGCTTGGCTTCGGTATCCTCATAGGCGTTGACCCAGTTGCGCGAGGCCAATTCGTACAGAAATGCCCCCTTGGGAGCGATGTTCTGCAGCCGCACTGGGATGATCAGCTTCTTCTCAAGCGTCGCTGCCGCCAGTTCCTTGGCGATGTCGCTGGACTGGGCCGCATTCTCGGAAAACAGCAGCACGAAAATCTGGCTGCTTTCCAGCGCCTTGGCCGTGGCGATGCGCCAATCCTGGCCCGCGCCGACCTGCGCGTCATACCAGGCCTCGACGCCTTCGGCCCGAAGCTGGCTGTGCAGCAGCTGCGCCCAGGCCTGGTCCGCGCGCCGGTAGCTGATGAAAATCTCGCCCGCCATAAGGCTCCCCGATGCCACGGCGTCCCGCAGCTTGGATCAGCATCGGCGATTCGCGCAAACCGGGCAACCACGGCGCGAGAGATGATCACGACACAGGCGTGCCCCGCGGGCCTGGGCCGCGCACTATCCGACTTCCCAATCCACTTCGCCGCGCAGATCCTCAGCGATTTTGCACAGTTCCGCGTCCAGGTGGTCGCGGGTGCAGCGGCGGGACAGGCGAAAAACGAACTCGATCCGCTCTCTTTCGGCGGACCGGTGCTCGGAGATGATCCAGCAGCCTTGCCCCTTCAACGCGCCGCGATAGGCCTCGGCGCTGTCTGCGGTTCGCGCCTTGGGCAATCCTTCGATCTTGATGCGGAAGGGGGGGCTGGAATCGAAGAAGTAAATCAGCGCGAAGGCGAACACTGTGATTATCACGGCGAAGTGCAGGAGACCGAGGCCGGCGATAAGGCCTGCCAGGGTGACAATGATCAGACGGACAGTGTCGCGCGTCGAGTCCGTGGAAGAACGGAAGCGGATCAGGCCGCCGATTCCGAACACGACGACGCCGACCACCGTGCCGAATTCACGGACAGCCACGCCGATCACCGCGCCGATTACAGCGTACATGACATACACATGCGGCATGTCCGCCTCATGTAGCTTGTCTATCGTGCGCCGCGTCGCCGGATGATAGCCGATCAGGGCACCGAGCACGGATGCCAGGAGAAGGGTGCCCAGCGAACTCAGGATGAAGTGCGCATCCAGAAAACCCGCCCAGCCCAGTACCGCCTCTGGCGATGGGTGTGACCCATCGAAAAGGCCCGGAACCGCCGCGCCATTGTCCGTCTGGAGATGCGCCATGGGACTCCCGAACTCCTTTGTTACCCGCCCATTAAGGCCCGACGGGGCGCAGGCAGGTCTTCAACATCTCGGTGACTTTCTCTGGAGAGGCGATCTCATCGAAGAAAATGCCAAGATAAGCGTCGGCCCGCTTGCGGTAGCCCTCACCGAGCTGCGGCGTCTGATCGAGAATGCCGAGAAGGGAGGCGCGACGCGCCGCTAGGCCCGCAGCAACAGCCTGCGCCTGTTCATTGTGCGCGCAAAATCCGCGATAGCGCCGGACGCGCACATTCGAGACATTGATGCCGGCGGGGGGCACTGCGTAAGGCGCATCGACCAGCCCCGAAAGATCGAAATCATAAGGCACGTTGATCAGACCGGTCGTCGCGCCCTTCGCCCCGATGAGCCTTGAATTGTGGCAGCAATTCTCGTCGCCAGGTTGGCTTGCGGTCATCGCCCAGTCCAGGTTGCTGATCATGTATTGAAAGAGAGCGAAGCGCGCGCCGGATTCCGGATCGATTTGAGATGACGCTATGTGCTTCACGCCTCTAAGCCGCACCTGGCCATTGCGTTGCGCGACATCATCGATGTCCTCAATAAAGAAGCCATACCGAGTGCTGATGGGGTGGCCGTTCTGGCTCGTATAATCGATCTTGGCGAGGCGGACATTGAAGCTTTCGGGAGTGAGCGCCTGGTACAGACGGTAGGCGGCATATTCCAGAAACACGTCCTGCTGAAACTTGTCAATGGACTGGCAGTGCGTCACCAGCTTGAGCCGCTTCTGACCCTTAAAGAGCGATGCCGGGCCCGGCTTTTGGGTGAACTCCACGCGCAGGGGCGGAAAAGCGCAGGTCTCCGGCATCTTCCGCGAGCTGCCGCGGGTGGCTAGCGCGATGGGCAGGGTTTCGGGCGCCGACCCTTGCACCTTGAGCACGCCGGGAACCGGCTTTGCCGCTTCGGCCCGCGATAGGCCAGTGATGGGTCCGCTGATGGTCAGGTCGATCACGTCATCGCTGGCGAATAGCGGCTTGGGTATATCGGCGCCGATGGCGGCTTTGGCCCATGAAAGGACCAAAAACGCTGCAATGGCGAGTGTCGTTCCTGGAACCAGTCGCATCATTGTGCTGCCTCTTTCATGGGTAACGGCGATCTTTCGACGGCATGGGGAATGAGCGTACCCTCAAAAATTTCCAGATAGGAAACCGTGCCGCCATAGACACGCGATATTCCGGTATCGATCAGGATCAGGCGCGCGTCGTAAAGCATTGCAATTCCCGATAGATGCGGGGTGTGGCCAATCACGATCCGATTGGCGCCATAGGCGGACAGCAAATAATTCAATTGATCTTCGACGGGTGGTTCGACCGGGGCTGTTGATGCCGCCGCTTCCGGGGATCCGGTGGATGGGCCGTCTGCCCCATGCGCGTTCGCAGCCGCCAGGCCCCGATACCAGAGCGGTCCCAGCGGATCGTTGATGATCGATTTGGGATCGGTGGCTTTTGCCGCGAGTGCGGCATCGACCTGACGGTTGATCTCCGCGATCGGTAGATGGACGTAAGCGGGACTGATACCACCATGTAAAAAGAGAGTGCCGTCGAGCAGGACGATGGTTGGATTGCCGTCAATCCACCGGCCGATTTTGCCATGGGGGTCCCAGGCGATCTGGCGCTCAATGCTGCCCAGCGGTGTGGCCTTGAACCACGCCTGCTTGATCGCATCGTCCGTCATCTGGGGATCGTGCTTGCGATAGCTCGCCTCGATGATGGCCTTGTTGGCTTCGTATACGTTCTCGCGCCGCGGGCCCGAATTTTTGTCGCTGTAGGCTGCGTAATCTTCAACGGACACATACCGCAGGTCGCCGGTCACGTTCATGGCCTCATGATTGCCGACAAGCGCAATGACCTGGCCGTGAACCCGCGGCGCCTCCTGCTGCAGCCGCATGAGGTCCTGGATAATCTTGAGTGATTCCGGACCGCGATCGACGGCGTCACCGGTCTGGATCAAGACGGTGTCCCCCCCAATCCAGCGGCCCCCATCATTGACCAACTGAGCGGCGCGCATAATGTCACGCCAGGCCGTGAAATCGCCGTGCAGGTCGCCGACCGCAACGATTCGGTGCCAGGGCGCCGAGGCTATGGCCGGCGCGAACCCGGTCCAGGCCAGGATCGAGATCGCTACCCAAAAATAACGGCGCGTCCGAAGCCATCGCAAGCGCGATCTCCTTTGCGCTTTCGCGTTCACTATGTTGTCCCACAGGGGGTCTTCGTGCAATCATTGCCCGCAACCGGGGTCGCTGGCCGAGGCTGAACCGCCGCGCTGTGCCTGCGTATTCACGCGCCACGAACGGAGCCCTATCGCCGATCATGCACAAAATCATGATCATCCGGCATGCGGAAAAACACCAAAATGGCAGCCAGGGCCTTGGGGTCACCGAGGAAGGCCGCCCGTCTGCACATGAATTGACGGTTCGGGGCTGGCAGAGGGCTGCCGCGCTGGTCCAGTTCTTCGCGCCGGAAGGCGCGGCTCACAAGAGCCCAGCTATTGAGACGCCCCGGTCGATCTTCGCGTCGGACGCGACCAAACACAGCCCCAGCCTCAGGGCGATGCACACTGCCGGGCTGCTGGCCGCTAAACTCGACATCGCAGTCAATCATCATTATGCCGAGGGCGAGGAGGATGCGCTTGTGTCCGCCGTACTCGCCGCCCCCTCGCCTGTCCTGATTGTGTGGCACCACGGCAGCATTTCAATGCTTGTCCGGAAAATCGCTGGCCAGCGGATTGGCTGTCCGGGCCACTGGCCCGACGACCGGTTTGACGAGGTGTGGATATTGGAACGCGGCGGCGCGCATGGCGGCGCCTGGAGTTTTACCCAGGTTGCTCAGTGCTTGCTTCCCGATGACTGTCCCGACGTGGCTTAGTCCATCGGGACATTGTGTCCGGTCGCGCAGGCGCGAGCGGTTTTGAACTTGGGGTAGGGCGGCAGGATGCGTGCGGGAGGGTACCAGTCAATCGCGGTAAACAATCGCGATGTCAATCCGTCGGATCAGATGGCCGCCGCCTATCCCGACCTCACCTGCCTCTTGCGCAATGAGGTCATATCGGAGGCTTTCGCCGGGTTCGAAGACAGGGCGTTGCGCTGGAAGGGCATCTATGCGTTCTTCGGACGGCTATCGCTGATCGCTGTGATGCTCGCTATGGTCAGTTTTGACTATCAGATCACTCTGAAAAGCATTTATGGCACGCCGCCTTTCATGAACAGCCTTGCCGCGGCCTTCGCGGCCACGGGCCTGTTCTCGCAGGCGTTTCTCGGGCTGACGCACGCAAAAGACCGTTGGCTGGCGGCCCGTTTCGCGGCAGAAAGATTGCGCTGTTTCAAGTTTCAGCTTTTCACGGTTCTGGAGGAAGTGACGGATGCTGAAACCCTGGCGGCCAGGGTCAAGCTGCGCACCAGCGAGGGATTGGCCGCGCTAGAACAGGAACTGATGGGCGGCTCCTCCGCGATTCTGGAATTCTCACCCTTTGACGTGCTCTTGCCACCCAAGAAGAAGCCGGCGCATGCCAGCACAAAGCTATTAGAGGATGCGGCGTCCGTATACGAGATTCTGCGATTTACCGTGGAATCGCAGCATTTCGAAGACCGTTTCCGCGCCCATGACAGCGAGACCAAATTTCCCTCGGCCGTAAGCGAAATCAGCTTCATGTCAGGCGCGGTGTTGGCATTTATCGGAATCCTGACCGCCCTTCTGCCGGCGGGATGGCATTTGTCGCGGGTCCTGACCGCACACGAGGTGGTGCAATGGGTGGATTTTCTGACTTGGGTGCTGTTCGTCTTGAGCGCCGTGGTCGCCATTTATGAGAGAGGCAGCGCAAGCCAGCAGAATGCCGAACGCTATGTGACCTTTGGCCGTGAGGTTCGGCGTATCCGGACCTACGCGACGACCCATATGCCGGGAAGCTTTTTTGAAGCGGTGCGGGAAATGGAGCATCTGATGCTGCGGGAGATCCAGGATTTCTGCCGGGATGTGAAGCACTCCAATTATATATTTTGAGTAGCGCTGGGCTCGTTTATTCCCATCCATGGTCTGCCTCTTGTGCTTGGTGTAGATGACGCTCTTGCAGCACTCTATATGTGGCTCGGCGCGAAAGCGCGCAACCCACGGTACTGCGGGACGCAGATCTTGTGCTGTTCTCAACCTTGATCGCCCGCTTCTGCATAGCGGGCCATGATGTCCAGGAAAGCGGATTGTTGACTATATCCACGAGCGAGTTGCGAGATTCATAAGCGTGCTCAGGTCTCAGTACGGTCAGTATTGGCTAGAAGCACTGCGCCAATGGGACTTACGCCTACGCGCGTGTGCGACTGCATAGACTCTCATCACGAAGTTAAAGGCCAACGCTCCTCTACGGGCGGGGGCACGCGCACAATTGCACGGATCACTAACTGCGTCTTTCACGCTCCAGTACGAGCTGATCCAAGCATTGACAGGGGAGAGAATTAGGTGGGTTCGGCGCTTCCGGTGATCATAATTGGCGTCATGGGCCATCGAGACGTCGATGAGGCCCACATTGCGAGCGCGGCACAGTCAATACACGATCTCCTTCATGAGCTCCAAGAGATCACTTGCGGGCGGGCCCGGCTGATCGCCGCCTCTGCCCTTGCAGCCGGCGCGGATCAACTATTCGCTCGCGAGGCATTAAGCCATGGCCTCGACGTAATTGTGCCGCTGCCTATGATGCGCGAGGAGTATCGGTCCACTCTCGCCGACCCGCATGCGGTGGCCGTGTTCGATACGCTTGCACGGCAGGCGCAATGCTTCTACGTGGCCGATTGGAAAGAAGCACCGCCGCTGCGCACGGACCTGCCTGCGGCCGATGCGCCATATCGACGGCTAGGCGACGTGCTTGATTCCACGTGTGCAGTGCTGGTGGCCGTGTGGGACGGCACATTCACTGGCGCGGTCGGAGGCACCGGCGATACCGTCGCCCGGCGCCTCGCACGCGACCGGCCCCCCGCACCGATCTTTTGGATTCCCGTGTCGCGACGATCCGGTAGTCACACACGCGGCAGTACCAACAGCCGACCTGGGTTCATTGGCGCGGGGCCCGTTCCTGGTGAGCTATCTCAAGTAGCGGCGGCGGATGTTCATAGAATGTTGCGTCGCGCTTGCGACAACGCGGACTCGCCAGCCGATGACGAAAGCCTCAAAGCGCTTCGCACGCGGATGGGTCGGGCTGCGGACCTCACCCATTGGCTGCTTCGTTCCGACAGCCGCAGCGTGTAGAAGGGTCGTATTAATCGATCAGATCGAGCCGCTGTGCTGGTCGATACGCGTGCAACGGCGCGGCCGCGATATAGCGTTTCGTAGCATGTTTCTGCTCCCATGGATTTATTAACGAGTGCGTATCAGATGCAGAAGCAGCTTGGATGAGATGGCAGAACGCGGCTGACACTTTTCTCAAGCGGTGCATATCGTCTTTGGAATTCGCGATCTGTGCAGCACGCAGAATCTGCCGGCGCAGCTCACAGGGCGGCTATCGGATCACCAGAAGGATGGCATCCTTCGCGCCGCGCCGCGCGGTGAGTCGCGCGTGGAATGGGAGCGCGAGCGCAATGCGCTCCGGGATATTAGATCCAGCCCGGCAGGTCGATCGGCGAGCCTAGGGCGGATCGCGCAAACGGCTGAAGCTGTGCAGCACGACTGCCTTCTGACGAGCGCAGCGCTGGAGAGCCAGGGCTACAACCGACTTGCCGCCGAGGTGGAGAGATTTCGGCATTCACTTAGCGTCCCGCGGACTCGGCAAGAGCGGGCGATGCCAGCGTTCGCGCACAGTCGCGCCGAACGTCCACCCATGCAGCTCAAGATTACGAGATAGGGTTGCACATGACAATTTCGACCCCGGTGCATGCGTGGATGCTACCGGGGGATGGCAACAATCCCGCGGATTGGTCTCCAGAGAGTAGGCCTTTAAGGAAATGCAATGCAGACCGACGAACGGCCGTTGCTGGGCCAATACCCGCCACCCATGGAAGTAATTTGGCCGCCCCGAAGCTGCCGTTCGCCGGCGTGCAGTTGTAGCCCCCACACGTCAGTCAGATTCAGGGCGCGGATATTCCCTTTCCTGTCCCATCAGGGGCGTGTTCACAGAGTCGATAAGCCCAGCGCAGTCCACAAGAATTCTGCCCGTATTCCGGATCTGTGCAGCTTCGTGTGCGTTGACGTACAGATTCCCCGTATCGGCGCGCGCATATTCGGTGTCACGGGATGCCGCCATGAGAGATTGACCATGCCTAAATTCGTAGCGATCGGATATGGCGATTGCAAAGGGTACGACAATACCGAGGCATGCATTCGCGATGCGGCACACGCGCACGACGCGCGGCTGCTCGAAGCTGGGGCTGTAATGGGTGTCGCCGGCACACCTGTTCAGGTAAGAAATCCTGATGCAACCAAGATCGAGACCCAGAACGCGCCTTTCATGACTTCCTCGCTGCCAGTAGCCGGCTTCACCGTAATTGAAGCCAAAGACTTGGAGGAGGCAGTGACAATGGTGTCGAAAACACCTTGTGCTGTAGCCCACGGCGTCGTCGAGGTGTGGCCGCTAGAAGAGGCAAGATAGACCTACTGTATACGTAGGCGAGGACAGAAACTTAGCGGAGCCACATCATGGGCCAGCCAGTTGCGCATTTTGAAATTATTGGTGCCAATCCGGATAGGCTCCGCGATTACTATCGCGAGCTTTTCGGCTGGACATTTAACGACAATGCTCCGGTGGCTCAGGCGATTTCCGAGAAAGGAAAGTACAGTTTCATTGACACTATGCAGAGACCGGACGGCGTAGGCATACCAGGGGGTGTCGGCGGCGGGAGCGGCTACTCACCTCGGGCTCTATTTTACGTTTGGGTTCTGGATGTCGAGAACGCGCTTCAGAACGCGGTGCGGCTTGGCGGAACCCGCCTCGTAGGACCCGCTGCCAACCCTAATGGGAAAGTGGTGGTCGGTCAGTTCGCGGACCTCGAAGGCAATTTGATCGGCGTCGCCGGTCCGAAATAGAACGCCACCGGAGTTGGCCCCGCAGGACAAATCCCGCTTCATACCATCGGTCGATTCCACGAAAGACTGCCTCCATGTTGTTGCCGTCGGGGTCGAGCACAAACGCCGCGTAGTAGCCCGACGGATAGCCGTCAGCGACGTTGCGAAGATGAGGTGGCCCATTGTCGACCCCACCGGCCTTCAGGGTTGCTGAATAGAAAGCGTCCACTTCGGCGCGGTTCTTAGCCGCGAAGGCTGTATGCTGCTGCGCGGCAGGTATGGTCGCATCTCCCAACGCTCAGGGACACAAAACCTGATCGCGTGCTGCCCTGCCGGAATGCGGCCAATCGCGACGGGCAGCAACGGGTCCAGGAGCCGGCATAGGGAGGAGATGTCGCCATCCCGCCCGTTGCGGAGCGAGGCAACGCCTTCCATACAGTAGAAAACGATGGGGAGTTCAACATGCAGCGGGTAGACCTTACATTTCTGAGGGCGTTCAAGGTCTGGTGGAGCATTTCGTGGCGTGCCATCGTGCTGTGGTGGCCATTTGCAATAGCCTCGGTGCTTTCGGCGCGTGGGGTGCTTCATGCGGGACCACACGTCACGCCGCCGGCGCCTGCGGAATTCGGACACCACATGGCGCGACTTTGGGTGGTGTGGCTGCCATTTTTTGTTGCTGCTGTGATTGTCCACGCCTTCGCCATACGTTGGGCACTGAGAAGAGCACGCTGGTCGGATTTTCGATTGCAAGCTGTTGCTGACGATCAAAGCACTCCCGCTACCTGACGGATAAGGCCATGAAGGTGGACTCCACAGCCGGAGTACCGATATAACAGGAGCGGCCCGACAGGGAGAAACGGGACTTGAGCGATACCCCAGCCGGATCTGAAGGCTCGCCACAAGGCGGGTCGGGAGCGCCTGCGCCTTCGATCCCCACTTCACCGGTAGCCCACGCTACGCACGAAGCTGAAGCGTCGTGGTGGAGTGGCGTCTGGCCCCGCATCAAAGAACATAAGATCGCGGAATGGACGGTCGCCTATGTGGCCTTCGCCTTTGTGGCTTTGCACGGCGCGACGCTTCTCAGCGATGCCCTCGAATGGCCGCACGCCATCGTACGTCTTGTGACGTTCCTGTTGATCCTCGGGTTTCCGATCGTGCCTATCCTCGCCTGGTATCATGGCGTACGAGCTTTAAAGCGTGTCAGCGGCTCAGAGTTGATCATCATTGCTTTGCTGCTGGTGATCGGCGGCAGTCTATTGTGGCTTTTCCCACGCCCAACTGCGGAACGCGTCAGGACTGAAACCCCGAGCCCACTGGCGACCATCAACCCTAGACCTGAGAGTAGCGCGCAGATATTTGCGCCCCCGGCGCACTCCATCGCCGTACTGCCCTTCGTGAACATGAGCGGGGATGCCACGCAGGACTACTTCTCCGACGGCATCAGCGAGGAGCTGCTCAATGCGCTCTCGCGCCTGAATGACCTGCAGGTCGTCGCGCGCACCTCATCGTTCTCATTCAAGGGGCAGAACGTCAATGTGTCCACGATCGCGCGCGAGCTAAACGTCGGGGCCATCCTGGAGGGCAGCGTACGACGGGCCGGCAACACCGTGCGCATTACTGCGCAGTTGATCAACACCGTTACCGGCTTTCACCTGTGGTCTGAGACCTATGACCGACCGCTCAACGACATCTTCAAGGTACAGACCGAAGTGGCCACCGCGGTAGCGCAGCAGCTGGAGATCAAGCTCGCCGGAAATGAGTCCACTAAGTTCGAGGTCGGCGGGACGAAGAATCCGGACGCCTACGATGCCTACTTGCGTGGCCAACGGCTGTACTTCACAGATATCTATACGCCGGCGACACTCCGCATGGCCTTGGAGGCGATCGATCAGGCCATCGCACTCGATCCCAATTACGCTGGAGCCTACGCGCTGCGGGCGAGCGTACTCGTAAACCTCGCATACTCATCTAAAGCGGATTCGGCCTCTCCTCTGCGTGAGCATGCTAGGGCGTCTGCCGAGCGTGCGGTAGCGCTCGCACCAGATTTCGGCGATGCGTACGCAATCCTCGGACGTGTCCGTGAACAATTGTTCTTCGATTTTGTCGGAGCTGGGGCCGAACTTGACCGAGCCCTGGCGTTGGCACCAGGCAGCGCGTTGGTGCAACGCATTGCCGCGCAGTACTCGGCTCTCATAGGTCATATTGAGCCGGCGCTCATCGGTGCGCAGCGAGCTGTCAGTCTTGATCCGCAAAATTGGCTGGTGTATGCGTACCAAGCTGAGGTTCTTCTTGACGCAAAGCGGTACAGCGAGGCTCTCGCGGCGACTCAGCATGCCCAGGCGCTCAAGCCTGGCGCATCCGAATTGAATGAATTACTGGGCGAAATTCTTTTCAACTCTGGCCAATTTGAACAATTACGGCAGCTCTATGAAACGCCCGCGACACCGTCGGATGAAGCCGATCGGTACTACTTTCTGACGTTGACCTATCATGCCCTCGGTCGCCAGGCGGACGCCGAACATGAACTCGACCAATTTAAGAAGGTGAACGGAGACTCTTCGCCATACCGCTATGCGGAGATATACGCCCAGTGGGGCAATGCTCCGGCTGCACTAAAGTCGTTGGTCAGAGCCGAGCAGGCCCACGACACTTATCTTATGTTCCTTAAGTTGGACCCGCTACTCGATCCGATCCGCAATGAGCCACCGTTCAAGGCGTTGCTGACGCGGATGAATTTTCCGCCGTAAGCCATGGCGTGATCAATTCATGAGCCCCGCGGGGCTCTAACCTGCTCGCGACCTGATTTGATTTCGCGATACCGGACAGTCCCGAGCGGCAGCTCGGGGTCAACTCCAGCCCCATACGGTAACCAGGTTCCCTTAGTCGAATTGGCAGAGCACTACTTGTCTCCAGGGCCGTGCCCCGCCGCCCAACTAGCCAGGTTCGCACTGAGAAGCGCCTTGGTGTTATCGCGCAAAGCCGAGCAGATTTTCAGCATCGCCCAGAACTCCCCCCGTAGCGAACCGGGCACCTCTCCGCCGCCGCTCACCGCCCTCGCGATCTGATTAATGTTCCG
>Ga0302324_100010816_pt1 | contig 18818 bp, 18 predicted proteins | sample Palsa_T0_1_FD_201949 | JGI IMG/M metagenome (GOLD analysis project Ga0302324, IMG submission 201949) | Peat permafrost microbial communities from Stordalen Mire near Abisko, Sweden - Palsa_T0_1 | ecosystem: Environmental > Terrestrial > Soil > Palsa > Peat permafrost | place: Sweden: Abisko...
GCCGACGGCGCCGCGCTCAGCTTCGCCTTCAAGCCACCTGAACGCAGTGGGCGGGTCGTCTTCGAGCTCGAGGACGGAGAGATCCAGGCGGGCGAGAAGCTGCTGCTCGAGGATGCCGAGCTGTGGCTCGAACGCGGCGAGCACGTCTCGCTCGTCGGTCCGAACGGAGCGGGCAAGACGACCCTGATCGAGACTCTCGCCGGGCGTCGTGAGCTGGTCACCGGGAAGCTCCGCACGGGACACAATGTCAAGCTCGGCTACCTCTCCCAGCACGCCGACGAGCTCGCGGCCGGCACCGCACGCACCGTGCTCGAGGCCACGACGCACCTGACGGGGCTGACCCCCAATCGGGCGCGCGCCCTGCTCGGGCGGTTCCTGTTCTCGGGCGAGGAGGCGGAGAAGCCGCTCGCGGGGCTTTCTGGCGGAGAGCGCCGCCGCCTGTCGCTGGCCATCCTCGTCCACTCCGGGGCCAACGTGCTGATCCTCGATGAGCCGACCAACCATCTCGACCTCGAGAGCCGGGAGGCGCTCGAGGAGGCGCTGAGCTCCTTCGAGGGTTCGCTGCTCCTGGTTTCGCACGACCGGGCACTGCTCGACGCCGTCGGCAGCCGGACCGTCGCGATCGAGGACCGGACGCTGCACAGCTACGTCGGGGGCTGGCCCGAATATGTACGCGTGCGCGACGAGCGCGCGGCGGCCGCCGGTGCGCGCGAGCAGAGCCCCGCGGCGCGCGAGCAGAGCCCCGGGGCGCGCGGGCAGAACCCCGCGGCAAAGGCCAAGCCACGCGCCGCCAAGGCGGCCGGCAAGCGTGAGCCGCCGGCGCCCGGGGCCGGGGACGCCAAGGCTCAGCGCGAGCTCGAACGCAAGATCGAGGCGGCCGAGGAGGCGCTCCGCGCGCTCGAGCACGAGCTGTCCGATCCCGGCGCGTGGTCCGACGCGCGGCGCAGCGCCGATTCGACGGCCAGGCACGACGCCGCCAAGCGCACGGTCGAGAGCCTCTACGCTCGCTGGGAGCGAATAGCCGGCTGAGCGCAGCTTCGCTCAGTCGCGCAGCAGCGCCCGCGCCTGCAGCTCGAGCAGCTCCGCGTACAGCCCGCCGCCGCGAACGAGCTCTTCGTGCGTCCCGGACTCGACCAGCCGGCCCCGCTCGAGCACGATGATCCGGTCCGCGCTCCTGACGCTCGAGAATCGGTGGGTCACCAGGGCGATTCGGGGCCACTGCCCGCCGGACAGCTCACGTCCGCGCGTGAACGCGCGTCCGAGCTGTGTTCCAGCTCGCCCCAGGTCGCGCTGGCGCTCGTCGGCGCAGGGTTCGGGGTGCACCGGATCCCCGCGTCGGCGGCAAGGGCGCACCGCGACACGGCGCGGCTGCGCCCGCGAGGGGTCAGATGATTGATTCCGAATTGACGCGGCCGGAGAGTGGGCCGGATCGGTGGCGACCGCCGCGTCGCCGAGTCCCGTGGTGTGGGCGATTTCTGGTCCTGGCGATGAGTTTCTGCCCCGCACCTAGTCTCGCGGCCTAGCGTCTGTCTCCTGACGGGCCGGATACAGGAACCGCGCATGGGCCGTCCCCATACGGCTCTACACTCGTGTCGTAGATGTCCCCGTCCAACGACGCGTCCGTGAGGATCGCGCTGATCGACGATGACAGCGGCTTCCTCGCGGTCCTCGACCGGCGGTTCGATCTCCTCGGCTGGGATCGTCGCGTGCTGACATATGCCCCGGGGCCGGACCAACTTGCGGCTCAGCGCCTGCATGTGGTGATCGTGAATCCGGCGCTCACGGGGCTGGACTACGTGGAGCGGACCGCGGTCGCCCTGCCGGGTCTGGCTCTGCTCGTCTGCACGGGCGCGTCGACGCTCGCCGATCGGGTTCGTGGCCTGCGCGGCGGCGCCGATGACTGGCTCACGAAGCCCTGTCATCCCGAGGAGCTCGTCGCCCGGATCCAGGCCGTACTGCGGCGCCGGCGCGTGGCGGACCTCCAGGGAGAGGACTCGACGATCGTGGCGGGCGGGCTGGCCATCCGGCCGGACCGCTTCCAGGCATTCGTGGGCGATCACAGCGCGGACCTGACCCGCAAGGAGTTCGAGCTCCTGCACCTGCTCGCGCAGGCGGAAGGCCGGGTGCTCGAGCGGGAGGAGATCTACCAGCGCGTGTGGGGCTACACGATGGTCCGCGGGGACCGGTCCGTGGACGTGTTCGTGCGCAAGCTGCGCCAGAAGCTCGAGCGCATCTCGCCTGAGTGGAGCTACCTGCACACGCAGTTCGGCGTCGGCTACCGGTTCGCCGCCGAGCCGCGTGGGACAGCCCCCGCCGGCGGGGAGGCGGCGGAGCGTGAGCCCGCGGAGCCTGAGCCGTGGGCCGACCGCGCGGACGAGCCGATTGTGAAACTTGCGTACGACACCGGCGCCTGACCGCTTGGTTGCGGCGGGCCGGCGTGCTCGGGCGCGTACGATTCGTGCTGATGGTCAAGGTAGCCCGGAACATCGCCATCGTCCTCGCCCTCGCGGCGGTGGTCGTCTACGCCCCCGGCGGCGGTACGGGCAGCGTGGTCGTGATCCAAGCGGTATCGATCGCCTTTCTCGCCGTGATCGCATGGTTCGCCTCGGTGATGTACCGCCAGCATCGCGTGACCCTGTACTCGCTCGGCGACACGCGCCGCACGTGGCTCTATGTCGCCGTCGGCGTGGCCATCCTGACCCTGAGCGCGACCTCGCGGCTGTTCGCCAGCGGCGCCGGTGTGCTGGTGTGGTTCGTCCTCATCGGCGCCGCGGCCTACACGGTGATCGCGATCGTGTGGGCGGCGCGAAGCTACTGAGTCTCGACTGGCCGACGTACACTGGCCCGCCGTGAGTAAGGATGATCGAGGCGTAATCGCCGACTGGGTGGTGCTCCTCAGCGGGGTGCTGCTGTTCGCATCGCTGTTTTTGGCCTGGAGCCGCCTGTCTCCGGCGTATGTCGCGGTCGCCGACCGGCTGCAGACGCTCCAGGGGGTGCCGCCTGACCCCACCGCGTGGCAGGTCTACTCAGCCGCGGACGTCGTGCTCGCGGTCCTCGCCGCAAGCTTGGCGGTGATCGCACTGGTCGGCAACAAGCGAGGTCAGATCGGCGCCATGGTCGCCGCTCTCCTGGCCTTGGCCTTCGCGATCCACGCGGTCGGCGCCGCGCCGACGAACGGCGCCCCCGATGCGCTACGGGCGAGCGCCGACGTCACTCAATACGTCGCGCCGGCACCGAATCCGGGGGCCGGGGAAACTCTCGCGATCATCGCGCTGGTGTCGGCGATCGCCGGGCTCGGGGTCTCGCTGGTGTCGGACTGAAGGCGGGGCTAGGAGCGTGAAGATTTCGAGCTCGCGCTCGGGCCGGCGGCGTTAGCGATTGATCCCGGCGACCGCGTGAACCTGACGTTGATGGCTCGGTCCTCGGGTCAGACATTCAGGATCGTGGACAAAACGACGGGGAAGGTTGCGACCTCCACCGGCCCTGGCTACATCGCCAACGAGAGCATGGAGATCGGCGTCGCAGCACCCACAGCGACGGCAGCGGCGGGATCCTGATCTCGGTTCGATACCTTGGGACTCAGCGCAGGACATCCCGGGCCCAGTGCCGTCGTCGCCGTGGCAATTCAAGTACGTGATGGTCGACCAGACCGGGCTGTCCACGATTTCGTTGGAGCTGTTCGTCGAGACGCTTGGGCTGCCGCTCGAGGGCCACGGCGGCGACTGTTACCACAGCGAGCAGATCGCGGGCTGCAAATCCTTGGGGATCTGGCCGCTGTCCCAGACCGCTGAGGCGTGCTTCGGGACGGCGCACTGGCCCGTGGAGCGGCCGGTGCCGCAGGTCAGCATCGAGTTCGACGTCGCGGACGCCGCGGCCGTGGACCCGGCGGCGCGGGAGCTCGAGCAGGCCGAGTAGAACGCGACCTGCGGGGCGCCGGCCGACTCCGCCGCCACACCTTCGTATCCTCGAATACGGATGTCACTGGTCTCTGCCGATAGCCGCCTCAACCTTCCGGATGAGCCCGGCGTATATCTGTTCCGCGACGCCCGCGGCCGGGTCATCTACGTCGGCAAGGCGAAGTCGATCCGCAAGCGGGTCGCCTCGCACTTCTCGAATCCGAGCACCAAGGCGGGGAGCGAGCTGCTGCCGATGATCGACCAGATCGAGGCCCTCGTGGTTCATACCGAGGCCGAGGCGCTGCTCGCCGAGCAGAACTTCATCAAGCAATACAAGCCGCGCTTCAACGTCCGGCTGCGCGACGACAAGTCCTACCCGTACATCGCGATCTCGCTAGACGAGGAGTTCCCGCGGGTCTACTTCACCCGCGAGCGCCACCGTCGCGACCGCGTCTACTTCGGTCCCTACAGCAACGCCAAACGCGTACGCGGGACGCTCGATCTACTCGGCAAGGTGTTCATGTTCCGCAGCTGCGAAGGCCCAGAGCCGGGCCGCCGGAGTGGGTCCCCGTGCCTCGACTTCTACATCAAGCGATGCGAAGCCCCATGCGTCGGCTACGTCTCGAAGGAGGAATACCGGAAGGGCATCGACGGCGTGATCGATTTCCTGTCCGGGCGCTATCGCGCGATCGAGCGATCGTTGCAGGAGGCGATGCAGACGGCGTCCGATGAGCAGCGGTTCGAGGACGCGGCCCGTGAGCGCAACCGGCTGCGCGCCGTCCGCTCGCTGCTCGAGCGCCAGCGCGTCTCGAACGATGCCATCGGCACCCTCGACGCGATCGCGGTGGCGATCGAAGGGACCGAGGCCAACGCGCAGGTGTTCCAGGTCCGGGACGGGGTCCTCTCGGACCGGCAGAGCTTCTATCTCGACAACGAGGCCGAGGACGACGTCGCCGCGGTCGTGGAGGCGTTCATCCTGCAGTACTACGCGAGCGCGATGATGATCCCGCCCCTGCTGGTGGTTCAGCCTGGGGTGGGCGATACCGCGACCCTGGCCGAGGCGCTGGCCCGGCGGCGTGGGACCGCAGTCGAGATCCGCGCCGTGCAGCGGGGCGACAAGCGGAGGATTCTCGAGCTCGCCGAGCGCAATGCGCGGCTCGCGCTCGATCAGGAGAAGCTGCGTTCTGAGCGCGGGCGCCAGCAGCGAGTGGAGGCCCTCGATGGGCTCCAGCGCGCGCTCGGTCTCGACACGATCCCGCTGCGGATCGAGTGCTTCGACATCTCCAACCTGATGGGGACCAACGCGGTGGCGTCGATGGTTGTGTTCGAGGGGGCAGCACCGAAGAAGTCCGATTACCGGCGCTTCCGGGTGATGGGCGGCGAGGACGGGATTCCCGACGACTTCGCGGCGATGGAGGAGGTCTTGTCCCGTCGCCTGGCGAGGTGGGAGCACCAGCGCGACATCTCGCCCCACGATAAGGAGTACGACGCCAGCTTCGCGGCGCTGCCGAACCTGATCGTGATCGACGGTGGGCCGGGCCAGCTCTCGGCGGGTCTGCGCGCCCTCGGTCCGTTCCGGGAGCGGGGCGTAGCCGCCGTCGCGCTCGCGAAGCGAATCGAGGAGCTGTTCATCCCGGGACGTCCGGCGCCGCTGGCACTGGCGCACGACACGCCCGAGCTTCAGCTACTGCAGCGGGTCAGGGACGAGGCGCACCGGTTCGCGATCACCCACCACCGGATCCGTCGCGACCGCGCGATGACCGCATCGATCCTCGACGGCCTGACCGGTGTCGGCCCGGCCCGCAAGCGCGCCCTCCTGCAGCATTTCGGCTCGCCCGACGCGATTCTCGCCGCTTCTCGCGAGGAGCTCGAGGCGGTCCCCGGGGTCCATGGAAGGCTCGCGCGGGACCTCTACCGGGAGCTGCACAAAACCGGGGTGTAAGGCGAGGACTTCGACCTCGGGAAAGACATCGGCGTCTTCCCTTGGCGAGTTCGCCTGGCGGCGAACTCGGGTCAGTGCAGGGTCAGCATCGTCGCGCTCGCCGCCGGAACGGTGAGCGAGTACAGGTCGAGCAGCGACGGGACGGTCGTGGTCTGCGCCTGGCCCGCGAGCACGCCGGTGTCGGTCTCGTCACCGAAGCTCTGTCCGGCGAGCGTGACGCCGTCGGTCGCGCTCGCGCTCTGGGCGGTGAGCTGCTCGGCCGTCGCCGCCGAGCCGTTGCCGGGAAGATGCAGGAGTATCGGCTGAGCCGCCGAGGTGCTCTCGTTGATCAGCACCACGCGGATGGTCCCGTCGGGCGCGATCGTCGCCCACACCTTGAGCGGGCCGTCCGGGACGCCGGTGATCGGGAGCAGGCGAGAGCCGGGCGGGGCGGCCTGGGTGAACAACAGCATCCCGTAGTACTCGGGATGGACGTTGGCCTGCCAGCCCGCGCCGTTTTGCGTGAAGTTGAACAGGCTGTAGCGCGCGCCTGGAAGCGTGTGAATGTTGACGCCGTCGACGCCGACATTGGCCATCTCGAACAACGTGTCGAGTACCCACAATGCCGAGGCGAAGGTGTCGCTGACGCCCTGGGTTCCCGCACAGGCGACCGAGTTCATCTCGTCGACCCGGAACTGCACGCCCTGGGCGTGGGCCATGGCCACATACGGTGCGACGCCTTGGGCGAGCTCGGACTGGGAGTAGTCGCTGAGCAGGTTGGCGATCGTCGGGTAGGAGGGCGAGGTCACGGGGACGTGGCAGCCGCGCAGCGGGTAGCGGTGGAAGGTGACCAGGCCCAGCTTGGGCTCGGCGGCGAGGAATTGACTCAGGCCCTCCGACAGCCATGTCAGGCTTGAGAACGTCGGCCCGGCCAGGGGGGCGGGGGGAAGGGCGTGCTGGACGTCAGAGAAGTCCTGGAGGAAGTCGGCGACGTCGTACGAGGGCGGGCGGGCATAGATGCTGTGGTTGCTCACCGTCTGGTACCACGGCAGGGTCCCGTAGAGGTCCGGTTCGTTGCCGGGCTCGAGCGCCTCGACGGAACCTCCCAGGCCGGAGAGCAGTGCCCGCGCCTCGACCGCCGACAGCGCCGGCCGGTTCAGGATCAGGTTGATTCCGACGATCAGCTTCGCTCCGAGCGCCTTGGCCATCGCGGCGGTGGTGCGAATCCATCCGGGCGTCAGCGTGTAATCGATGCCCCGCGGCGGGAGAACCCCGGGAACCGGCCACCAGGTTTGATCAGTGCTGTCGCCGCCGATCCTCAGCACGGGCGCCTGACCCGGCGTCAGATTGCGGATCAGCTGGAGGAAGACGGGGTTGATGGCGTTCGGGTCGCTGCCCGTGAACTCGTGCACGGCGTAGAACTCCATCGACAGCCCGAGGAAGCCGGACGGGATCGGGGCAGAGCTCGGCTCCCCGCCGACGACCGGAGAGACCAGCGACCTGCTTCGTCTCGCGCTGGCCGCAGCCGTTCCCACCGGAAGCACCAGCAGCAGCGCGAAGACGAACGCGATCAGGCGGCCCTGCCGTGACACTCGGCCATCGTCGCACAGGTTGCCCTGCCTTACGTGCAGTCGACAAGCATCCGGCATTGCCGTCAAGCTTCGGATATGGAAGCGTCCAGGCGCGCGCCTGACGACAGCTCGCGGGCGGAAGGATCGGACGGTGGGGCGCCTACGGCTCGCTTTGCCCTGACCGACCTCGTCATCATCACCGGCTTCTCGGGCGCCGGGAAGTCGACCGCGATGGCCGTGTTCGAGGACGAGGGCTACTTCTGCGTCGACAATCTCCCGTCGGAGATGATCCGCTCGCTCGCCGAGCTGTTCCGGCATGGCGGCTCGAAGATCGAACGGGCCGCCGTGGTATCGGACGTCCGGGCCCGGAGCTACTTCGAGGGGCTTGTCGAGATCCTCGACGACCTCCACCAGGCCGGCGTCAAATACCGCGTGCTGTTCCTCGAGGCCGACGAGCAGACGCTGCTGACGCGCTATAAGGAAACCCGGCGGCGCCATCCGCTCGCCGCGACCGGGAGCGTGGCGGACGGCATCGCGCGCGAGCAGGCGCTGCTCGCGCCGCTGCGCAAGCGAGCCGACGTCGTGATCGACACCGGCGGAATGACGGCTGCCATGCTCCGGCGCAAGCTCGCCGACGAGGTGCTGCCGACGCGGACCACGGGCCGCCTCGCGATCAACTTCCAGAGCTTCGGCTTCAAGAACGGCCCGGCACGCGACCCCGATCTGCTGTTCGATGTGCGCTTCCTGCCGAACCCCCATTACGAGCCCGATCTGCGGCCGCTCACCGGCACCGACCAGCGGATCGTCGACTTCATCGATCGGGAGGGCGCGTTGTCGACGTTCTACGACCACATCTACCCGCTGCTCGACTACCTGCTGCCGCAGTACCTCACCGAGGGCAAATCCCACCTCGTGATCGCGATCGGCTGCACCGGCGGGCGCCACCGCTCGGTGGCGGTCGCCGAGCACCTGGCATCGCGCTACGGCGGTTCGAATGACTACCGTGTCGAGGTGTCGCACCGCGACGTCCACCGGTCAGAGGGCCGATGATCGACCACATCGGCTTCGAAGTCTCCGACCTGACGCGGTCAGCTCGGTTCTACGACGCCCTCCTGTTCGCGCTCGGGGCGCGCCGCATGTTCGACAGCGAGCACGCGATCGCGTACGGCATCAACGGTCCGCTGCTGTGGATCGTCGTGCGGGGACGTGAGCCCGCGCCGGGGTATGGGCACGTCGCGCTGCAGGCGAGCGGTCGCGCGGCGGTCGACGCGGCGTACCGCGCCGGACTGGCCACCGGTGGCTCCGACGACGGTCCGCCCGGGCCTCGCCCCCAGTACGGGCGCGGATACTACGCCGCCTACCTCCGCGATCCCGACTCGCTGCGGGTTGAAGTCGTGAGCCACCGCTAGCTAGGCGCTTACGCGACCGCGCGAGCGGCCTGGCGCTCGGGCGAGACCTTGACCACGTCCCAGACCAGTCCCATGCGCTCGAGGGCGAGGATCAGGTATGCCGAGGGGTCGAATTGCCAGCGACGGAGACCGTGGATCGCCGAGGTGGGAAAGGCGTGGTGATTGTTGTGCCAAGCCTCGCCGAAGGTGAAGGGCGAGAGCCACGCCAGGTTGCGTGACTCGTCGTTGGTCTCGTACGGGCGACGGCCGAAGCAGTGGCAAAGCGAGTTGATCGAATAGGTCACGTGATGCACGACGAGCATCCGTACCAGGCCGCCCCAGAGCAGGCCGGTGAGACCGCTCTTGATCGTGTGGCCGATCGCCACCCCGAGGCCGAAGGGGATGGCCAGTCCGATGGCCGCCCACAGCAGGAACGTCCGGTTGATCCACGCGATCACGGGATCGGCGAGTAAGTCCGGCGCGTACCGTTCTCGCGCTCCGCGATGCGTATGGATGAACAGCCATCCGACATGGGCATGGAACAGTCCGGTGAGCGCTCCGCGCAGGCCGGGGCCGTGTCCGACGTGGGGGCTGTGGGGATCGCCGTCGCGATCGGAGAACGCGTGGTGCTTGCGGTGGTCGGCCACCCAAGAGATCACCGGTCCTTCGATCGCTGCCGACCCGAGCGCGGCGAAAAACCCGCGCAGGAACGGCGAGGTCTTGAAGCTGCGATGGGTGAGCATGCGGTGAAAGCCGACTGTCACCCCGAGCCCGGTACAGACATATACGATCACGAACACGAACACGTCGCTCCAGGTCAGCGCTCGCTGCCAGGTCTGCCAGATCGCGATCCCCAGGCCGATGAAAGGCAGAACCGTGATCAGCCCCGTGATCAGGCGGTGGACCGACTCGTTCGCAACCGGCTCGGCGTCGTCGAGTGTGAGTTCGTGAGCTTCCACCGGTGCGCTCATCCTAATAGCTTTTCGTAACGACGGGTGGCCGACGATGAAGCGCGACCTAAGAAGATATGGTCAGGGCTGATGGTCAGGGCTCACGATCCGCAGCCCGCCGAGTCCGCCGCGCTCTAGTACCCTTCCGGCGCTTCGAGGGTTCGTTCAACTTCGTTTGGTGCGGAGGGAGAGAAGATACGCATGCCGGTACGTGTCGGAATCAACGGGTTTGGCAGGATCGGCCGGAACGTGTTCCGGGCCGCGTACGCGCGTGGCGCCGACCTCGAGTGGCTGTCGGTGAACGATCTCGTCGACCCGCCGACGATCGCCCACCTGCTCAAGTACGACTCGATCCTGGGTCCCTTCCCCGGTGAGGTCGAGGCGACGGACACGGGTCTGCGCGTCGACGGGACGGACATCCGCGTGACGGCGGAGAGGGATCCCGCGGCACTGCCGTGGGGCGAGCTGGGAGTGGATGTGGTGATCGAGTCGACCGGGCTGTTCACCGACCGCGAGAACGCCGCCAAGCATCTCGAAGCGGGCGCTAAGAAGGTAGTCATCTCGGCTCCGGCCAAGAACCCCGACGTGACCGTCGCGCTGGGCGTCAACTTCGACGAGGAGTACGACCGCGAGCGGCACGACGTGATCTCCAACGCCTCCTGCACCACGAACTGCCTGGCTCCGGTCGCCAAGGTCCTCAACGACACGATTGGGATCACCCACGGGCTGATGACGACGATTCACGCCTACACGGCCGACCAGCGCCTCCAGGACATGCCCCACTCCGACCTTCGGCGCGCGCGGGCGGCCGCGCTGAACCTGATCCCGGCCTCGACCGGAGCCGCGAAGGCGATCGGGCTCGTCATCCCTGCCCTGAATGGCAAGCTCAACGGCATGGCGGTGCGGGCGCCGGTACCGACCGGATCGCTCGTCGACCTGACGGTCGTGGCGAGTCGTGAGACGTCGGTCGAAGAGGTCAACGCGGCGTTCCTCGAGGCCTCGCAAAGTCCTCCGCTCCAGGGCATTCTCGAGTACACCGAGGACCCGATCGTCTCGTCCGACATCGTCAAGAATCCCGCCTCGTCGATCGTCGACGCGTCGCTCACGGCGGTCATGGAGGGCACGATGGTCAAGGCCGTCGCCTGGTACGACAACGAGTGGGGCTACTCGAACCGCCTCGTCGAGCTGGTCCAAAGGTTGCTGTGAAGACACTGGGGGACCTGGGCGACGTCGATGGCAAGCGGGTGCTCGTCCGGGTCGACTTCAACGTCCCCCTCGATCACGGCTCCGTTGCCGACGACACCCGGATCCAGGCGGCCTTGCCCACGATCGAGGAGCTGCGCCGTCGCGGCGCTAGCCTGGTGCTCGTGTCGCACCTCGGACGGCCCAAGGACCGCGAGCCTGAGCTGTCATTGCGGCCGGTGGCCGACCGACTGTCCGAGCTCACGGAAGCCGAGGTGACGCTGGCGCCGGCGGTGATCGGCGCCGACGTGCTCGCCGTCGCCGAGAAGCTGAAACCTGGCGACGTGCTCGTGCTCGAGAACGTTCGCTACGAGCCGGGGGAGACCAGCAACGACCCCGAGCTCGCCGATGCCCTCGCGAAGCTCGCGGACGTCTACGTGAACGACGCTTTCGGAGCCGCCCACCGCGCCCACGCTTCGACCGAAGCGATCACCCACCGGATCTCGAACCATGCGGCCGGACTGCTGCTGGAACGCGAGGTGACGACGCTGCGCAAGCTCCTGGACGCGCCCGAGCGGCCGCTGGTGACCGTTCTCGGCGGAGCCAAGGTGAGCGACAAGCTCGCGGTCATCGAAAGGTTCCTGGAGGTCGCGGACACAATTCTCATCGGCGGCGCGATGTGCTTCCCCTTCCTCGCCGCGCGCGGCCACTCCGTCGGCACGTCGCTGTGCCAGGAGAAGGACGTCGAGCTCGCGAAGCGCCTGCTGGCAACGGGGGACGCGCACCGCGCATCGCTCCAGCTGCCGACCGACCTCGTGCTCGCCGACCGGTTCGCCGTCGACGCGCGAACGCAGGAGCTCGACGGAGTCGACGTTCCCGACGGGTGGATGGGCGTCGACATCGGCCCGCGAACGTCGGCCGCGTACGCGGCGGAGATCGCCCGTGCGGCCACCGTGTTCTGGAACGGCCCGATGGGAGCGTTTGAAATGGAGCCCTTCGCGGCCGGCACGCGTGCCGTCGCCGAGGCGATCGCGAGCGCGCCCGGCCAGACGGTAGTCGGCGGCGGTGACTCGGCAGCCGCGATGCAGAGCTTCGGCCTCGCCGACCGCGTCACCCACCTCTCGACCGGGGGCGGGGCCGCGCTGGAGCTGATCGAGGGTCGCGTGCTGCCAGGGGTGGAGGCACTGGCGTGAACCCTGCGGCTCGGGCTCCAATGATCGCCGGGAACTGGAAGATGCATAAGACGGTCGCCGACGCCGAGGCGTTCATCCAGGCGCTCCTCCCTAGCGTCTCCACCACGGACGGCGTCGAGGTCGCGATCTGCCCGTCGTACCTGGCGCTGCAGGCGATGGTCGACTCGACGCGAGGGTCACGCGTGGCGGTCTACGCGCAGAACATGCATCATGCGCCCGAGGGCGCGTTCACCGGCGAGGTGTCGGCGCCGATGCTGTGCGAGCTCGATGTAGCGGGGGTGATCCTCGGGCACTCCGAGCGCCGGGAGCTGTTCGGCGAGACCGATCGCGCGCTCCAGCTCAAGGTTCCCGCCGCGCTCGAGGCCGGCCTGCAGCCGATCCTGTGCGTCGGCGAGACCGAGGAGGAGCGAGACCGTGGCGACACCGAGCGCAAGCTCCGCCATCAGGTCCAGGAGGACCTCGCCAAGGTCCCGATCGAGCGGCTGGGCGAGATCGTCATCGCCTACGAGCCGATCTGGGCGATCGGCACCGGGCGGGTGGCCACGGCGGAGCAAGCCCAGGAGGCGATCGCCTTCGTCCGCGCGCTGGTCGCGGACCGATCGCGCGAAGGAGCCGACAGGGCCCGGGTGCTCTACGGGGGCAGCGTGAAGCCGGAGAACGCGGCCGAGTTGCTCGCCCTGCCGGACGTCGACGGCGCGCTCGTCGGCGGCGCGAGCCTCGATCCAGAATCATTCGCGACGATCGTGGCCGCCGCGGTGACATGACCGTGCCGCCGGGGCCGCGGACGCTGCCGGCCGGATCGGCGACGCTGATCGTGCTCGACGGCTGGGGGCTCGGGCCGGCGGGCCCGGGCAACGCGGTCTCGCAGGCTCGGACGCCGGTATTCGACGAGCTGTGGTCGACCTACCCGCACACGCAGCTGACTGCCTGCGGCCGCGCCGTAGGCCTGCCGGACGGGCAGATGGGCAACTCCGAGGTCGGGCACCTCAACCTCGGGGCGGGCGCGGTTGTGATGCAGGACCTGACGAGGATCGACGCCGCCGTCGCAGATGGCGAGCTCGCCTCGAACCCGGTGCTGAAGGCGGCGTTCGCCGATGCCGACCGGGTTCACCTGATCGGCCTCGTGTCCGACGGCGGTGTCCACTCTGGGTGGAAGCATCTCGAGGCGTTGATCGGGCTCGCCGCGGAGCTGGGCGTCCCGGACCTCGTGCTGCACGCGTTCACCGACGGACGTGACACGCTGCCGCGGGGCGGCGCCGGCTACCTCGAGACGGTGGAGGGCTGGATGGCGGCGGCCGGTACCGGGCGCGTGGGCAGCGTCATCGGACGCTACTTCGCGATGGACCGCGACAAGCGCTGGGACCGCACACAGCGCGCCTACGACCTGCTCGTGCACGGACGGGCCGAGCATCACGCGGACAGCGGGCCCGCCGCCGTGGCGGCGGCGTACGAGCGCGGCGAGACCGACGAGTTCGTCGAGCCCGTGACCGTCGGGGACGAAGCCCTGATCCGCCCCGGCGACTCCGTCCTCGCGTTCAATTTCCGTCCGGACCGGATGCGGGAGATCACCCGCGCGCTCGCCGACCCGGAGTTCGCAGAGATCGATCGGGGCGGCGCGCCGCCCGTGCAGCGGTACGCGAGCATGACCGAGTACGAGGAAGGCTGGCCGTACCCGGTGGCGTTTCCCCCGGCGCGACCGAAGACGACGATCGCCGCCGTGCTTGCCGCGAATGGCCAGCGCCAGCTGCATGTGGCCGAGACCGAGAAGTACGCCCACGTCACCTACTTCTTCAACGGTGGCGACGAGGCGCCCTGTCACGGGGAGCGCCGGGAGCTGGTGCCCTCGCCGCGGGATGTCCCGACCTACGACCACCGACCCGAGATGAGTGCCCGTGAAGCGGCCGCGGCGTTCATCGACGCCTGGCGCGAGGACGACCCGAGATTCGGGATCATCAACTTCGCTAACCCCGACATGGTCGGCCACACGGGGGTCATCCCCGCCGCGATCCAGGCGATCGAGACCGTCGACGAGTGCCTGGGAGCGGTGGTCGCCGCCGTGCACGAGACCGGCGGCGCGTGCATCGTGACGGCGGACCACGGCAACGCCGATCACATGCTCGAGCCGGACGGCAGTCCGAACACAGCGCACTCGCTGAACCCGGTTCCGTTCATCGTCACGGTGGCCGGCGTCGAGCTCGACGATGGGGGCGTGCTTGCCGACGTGGCGCCGACGGCGCTGCGAATCCTGGGAATCGATCAGCCTCGTGAGATGACTGGGCGCTCGCTGATCCGCTCGTCGTAGACACTGGTGGGCACCCGAGCCCTTGCCCGGGGGAGGGCTTGCCGGGATGAGGTGCGTACTCGTGTTGTGCTTCGACGCAATTCCCCCTAGGCAAGGGCTCGGCCGTCCCAGTGCCTTCGGGCGGCGTGCGCGGACGCCTGGTCGCTCCTCGCTTTTAGCGTGCGCCTCGCCGCTCTTCGCTTTTAGCGGGCGATCTCGGCGGGCCTGTCAATCGCACTCGATCGTCGGTAGTAAACTTGACAACAAGCCACTCAGATTTCATACTGGGTGGCACACACCAATTCGTCCCTGTGAGGGGGTTTGCAATGGCACTAATTCGCTGGGAGCCGGTCCGCGAGCTGAACACGATTCAGAGCGAGATGAACCGGCTGTTCAACACGTACTTCGATGCTCCGGCGGGCGGCAACGGCGGCGCTACGGCGCGGCGGTGGATCCCGCCTATGGACCTGGTCGAGACCGACCAGGACTTCGTGCTCCGGGCTGATCTGCCCGGCGTAGAGGAAAATGACGTCAAGATCGAGCTCGAGGACCGCGTCCTCACGATCTCCGGCGAGCGCAAGGCCGAGCACGAGGAGCGCAAGGAGGGCTACTACCGCGTCGAGCGCTCATCCGGGGTGTTCACCCGCACCCTGACGCTGCCCGAGGGCGTAGACCCGAGCGCGATCAAGGCGAGCTTCGACAAGGGCGTGCTCGAGGTGCGGATCCCGAAGCCCGAGGAAAAGAAGCCCCACCGCGTCTCGATCGCGGTCGGCGGAGCCCAGGAGGGCGAGCAGGCGATCGAGGGCTCGGAGTCCTCAGCGTCTTAGCCGCACGGGGGGCCGGAGCCCTCGCCCCGGCCCCCCGGCCTTCGGGAGGTAGGGTCCCTCGCTTGTTCAGGGTCCTGTCACGCGATGGGTCGCTTGCTCGAGCGGGGGTGCTCGAGCTTCGGTGCGGATCGGTTTCCACGCCTTGCTTCGTGCCTTTGGCGACCAAGGGCGCGGTGAAGGGGCTTGAGCCGCGCGATGTCGAGGCTCTGGGCTATGAGATGGTGCTGGCGAACACGTTCCATCTCTTTCTGGCGCCCGGCCCGGAGGTGATCTCCGAGTTCGGCGGCGTTGGTCGGTTCATGCGGTGGGGGCGACCGGTGATCAGCGACTCCGGGGGCTTTCAGGTGTTCTCGATGGGCCATGGGACGGTCGCGGATGAGATCAAGGGGCGCCGGGCCCAGGGGGAGCGGTCCGGGGCGATCCTGAACATCGCGGAGGATGGCGTGCGCTTCCGCTCCTATCTGGACGGGCGCGAGCGCTTCCTCGGTCCGGAGACCTCGATGGAGGTGCAGGCCGCACTCCATTCGGACATCGCGCTCGTATTCGACGAGTGCACCCCGTTCAACGTCTCACGCGACTACACGGCCCGCTCGACCGAGCGGACCCATCGCTGGCTCGGCCGCTGCCTGCAGTGGCATGGCGATCACGGCCCGCGCGATCAGGTGGTGTACGGGATCGTCCAGGGGGGCGTGTTCGAGGACCTGCGGCGCGAGTCGGCCGCCACCCTCGCCGCGAGCGCCTGCGAGGGGATCGCGATCGGCGGCTCGCTCGGGCAGGACAAGGCGCAGATGTACGAGGTCGTGGCGTGGACCACAGAGGAGCTCGAGCGGGGTGCGCCGGCGCGGCCGCGCCACCTGCTCGGGATCGGCGACATCGACGACCTGATCACCGGCGTCGAGCTCGGCATCGACACCTTCGACTGCGCCATACCGACGCGGCTCGGCCGCCACGGCGTAGCGCTCGTCCCCTCGCCCGAGCGCCGCTGGCGCCTCGATCTGGTCAAGGCCCCAAGCCGCCTCGATCCCCGGCCGATCCTCGAGGGATGCCCGTGCCCAGCCTGTTCATCCGGCTTCTCCCGCGCCTACCTCCATTACCTGCTCCGCGCCGGGGAGCTGACCGCCATGCGCCTGGTCAGCCTCCACAATCTCAGTTACACGGCGAGGCTGATGTCGGACCTGCGCAGCGCCATCCACGCCGGGGCTCTCGAACAGACCGCGGCCGCGCTCCGTGCCGGGGCGCCGCCGGTCGGGTCCGGGCCACCTACTTCGTGTACTGGTGGACCAGGTTCTTGAAGTCGTTGACCGCGGTATTGAAGTCGTTGGTCGCGACGCTGCGCGCGTGCACAACGGTGCTGGAGGTGCTGTCGACGATGGCCACCGCGACGACCACGGCGACGACGAAGGCGACCAGGAGCACCACCAGCATCAGCAGCCGCCGCAGCGCGCGCCCCATCCCGCGGCGCGGCCGTGCGGCGGGCTGAGGTGCCGGTGCCCGGCGGTTTGCGCTCGTAGTCGCCGGCCCGGCTCGGCCCTGGGCCTGGGCCCCGGGCGCACTGGCCGCCCTGGCCGGCACGACCCTGGCCGGGACGACTTCGGCCGGCGCCACCTTGGCCGGTGCGACGCGAGTCGCCGCGGTCGCCCCCTCGCGCCGGGGCATGACATTGGTAGCGGCGGCCGTCCCGAGGTGCGCGGTGACGGCGGTGTCGAGGTGCGGTTCGATCCCCTTGGCTCCGGCGCGGATCGCTTCGGCGAGCACCAGGGCGTCCGGCGGGCGTCCTTCCTGGTCGATCGCGAGCGCCGTGGCCACGACGCGGGCGAGCTCTGGCGGCACGGAGGGGTTGATCCGGTTCAGCGGTGGCGGCGACTCCCGCTGCTGACGCAGCGCGAGCTCGGACAGCGAATTGGCGTCGTAGGGCAGCCTGCCCGACAGCAGCTGATAGGTGACGACGCCGAGCGAGTAGATATCGGCGCGTGGCCCGGCCTCTTCCCCTCGCGCCTGCTCGGGCGAGAGGTAGGCGGCGGTTCCGAGCACCGAGCCGACCTGGGTGATGCTCGACTGGTCGGTGGCGCGGGCGATCCCGAAGTCGGCGAGCTTGACCACTCCGGAGTCGGACACGAGCAGGTTGCCAGGCTTTACGTCGCGGTGAACGACGCCGTTTCGGTGCGCGTAATCGAGGCCGCGGCAGGCTTGGGTGACGATCGAGACCGCATCGTCGACGTCGAGATGGCCCCGGTCGCGCAGCAGTTCCGCGCAGGACTGGCCGGAGACGTGCTCCATGACGATGAAATGCTGATGGGCCGGCTCGTCGAAGCCGAAATCGAACACCTGCACGATGTTCGGGTGCACGAGTCGGGCGGCCGATAGCGCCTCCCGCTTGAACCGCGACACGAACGACTCGTCGTCAGCGAGATGCTCCGCGAGGAGCTTGACCGCGACGTAGCGCTGCAGGCGCTCGTCGAAGGCGAGCTGAACCGTCGACATGCCACCGATGCCGAGCCGGCGCTCGAGCCGGTACCGCCCGGCGATCTTGGTTGTGTTGGTAGTCATTTGTCGCCGTTCGCCTGTCTAGCCGCCTGGACCAAATCCGGTGCCACCGCCTGTGCCACCGCCGGTGCCGGTACCGCCGTCATCGCCCCCGCTCCCGTTTCCCGGGAGGGTGGCTCCTCCGTTGCCACCCGTAGAGGTTGTACCCGAACCGGGCGGCGTGGTTGCAGTCGAGGGCGTCGTGGGGGGCTGGGTGGTGGTCGTCTCGGTCTGGGTTTGGGTCGTCGAGGTAGACGTCGTGGTCGTGTTCTGGTTCGTGGTGGTTGGGGTGACGGCGGGCGATCGCGTGGTGTCCGTTCCCGTGCCAGTGGCCCCGCTACAACGCTTGTCCGCGAGCGAGCGGACCGTCGCAGCGCCCTGGTCCAGATCGGACACGAGCGTCGGATTGATTGAGGCCGGCAGGTTCGCGACCTGAGTCTGGAGGCGCCCTAGGACATTGTCGGCGCTCACACAGTCGCCGTTGGAGACATAGGTCGAAGCTTGGTTGACCTCGGCCGTCAGCATGTTCGCCTGACTGGTGGAGAGCAGGCCGGAGCCGCCGCCACAGGCAGCCAAGAACGCGGTGGCGAGCCCAAGCCCGCCGGCCAGGAGAGCGCGGGAGACGTAGCGCATCCGACGGCTGATGCTACTGACCGAGGCTAAGACGTTCGGCGAGGGAGTCCGGCAGCCGGGCCGCCCGAATCGCGGCTGCCGCCCCGGCGATGTCGTAGTCGGTACGGCGATAAGCGGCGGTCCAGTTCCCGGTGTCGAGCTCGATCCAGGCTGCTCGCGGGTCGCCGTCGCGGGGCTGGCCGACGCTCCCGGGGTTGATCAGCCATTCGCCCTCAGCGATTTCGAGCTCTTCGTCCGCGACATGCGTCTGGCCCGTCGCCGGGGCGCCCTCGAAGCGCGAGAACGCGAGCGCGATGTGCGAGTGGCCGATCAGGCATACGCGGTGGGGTTGCACGTCGAGGCACAGCTCCGCCTGCAGCGGGGAGAGGACGTATTCCCACACCGGGTCGCGTGGGCTGGCGTGATACAGGCCGACCGCCTCGTCGAGGTTCGTGGGCGCGAGCCCCTGCAGGT
>Ga0302324_100010817_pt1 | contig 18818 bp, 14 predicted proteins | sample Palsa_T0_1_FD_201949 | JGI IMG/M metagenome (GOLD analysis project Ga0302324, IMG submission 201949) | Peat permafrost microbial communities from Stordalen Mire near Abisko, Sweden - Palsa_T0_1 | ecosystem: Environmental > Terrestrial > Soil > Palsa > Peat permafrost | place: Sweden: Abisko...
CGAACAGACCGCGAAACTATTCAACTGGGATCACCTCTATCTCGGGGGCGGCAACACCAAGAAGATCGAATTCGTGCCCGGCAAGAGCGTCAAGATCGTCTCCAACGAGGCCGGACTGCTCGGGGGCGTCGCTCTCTGGCGCGAATGGTCTTAAGTGGAGATGCTCAGCGCATAATGAGCATTCTCCACACGGTACTCGCCCTAAATCTCTCGTTTTATTAATTGATAGACAAATGCTCGCCGGTACTTTTGTTATCCCCGTCGTGACGTTAGACACTTCCCTTCAAGGCACGCGACCCTCAGATTAGAAGCAGGCAGACACTTCAGCAAAGAGAACGTCACCAGCCCTGGCCTGGCGCATCAATCGCCGCCTGCAGGGGATTCTGATTCAGTTCCCGGCGTCGGCTGCACAGAGCAGTCGAGCTCTGCGAAGAGGGAAAAATGATTTCTGGTCCGAGTGGCACCGTTTCCGCAATCGATTTTGTTCGCAAGATGCAAGGCAAGTCCCAGGCCGCTCTTATCAAGGCCAACGACCACGAGCAGTACGTTGTCAAGTGGATGCACGGCCCGCGCTCCACCATCAGCGTCCGGCTTGAGGCCCTCCGCAACTCGGTGTATCAATACCTCGGCCTTCCCGTCTCGACATGGACCACCATCGACATTCCCGATGAACTCCTTGATGCGCATCCGGAGATGTGGATCAGCACCCCCAAAGGAATGATCCGCCCCGACGCGGGAATCCATTTTGCATCGCGCCTCGTGTCACCCCCCGGCGGCGCCTTCTATGAATTCCTTCCCGATCGCATGTTCTCACGCGTCACCAATCGCTCCGATTTCTGGGGCGCCTATGCAGCCGATGTGTGGACCGAACGCTTCGAGATCCGGCAGGCGCTCTTCGTTCCCGATGAAGCGCCTTCGAGCCTGCGAGCCATCTTCATCGACCACGGAAGTTCGTTCGCGCTGATGGGCTCGAAAGAAGTGGCGCGCCTTACCTCATGCCTCTATTCCGACAGGCTCATCTATCCCGAATCCGAGATGGTCACCGGTCTTCACGACTGGATCGAACAGATTCGCAAAAACGGCCACGCGGCAGTTTCTCAGGCGCACGATAGCCTGCCGCCGGAATGGATCACCTCGTCGGTAGTCGAAAAGGAATCCAGGTTCATCGATCGCATTCAGGATCTGCGCGACATCATGTTCCCGTCGATCTCACGCTTTTCCTCGGCTGCGAGCCGAAAAACCGGCAGGTGCTGCAGCGTGCGCGTCCTGTTGCGGGCCGGGACGGTTCTCTAGAGGCCAGGCATTCCGCGAATCCCTGCAACCCGCCCATGCAAATGCGGCATCGCCAGCTGGACCATCGGCGCGGAACAACTGCGTAGAGTTCGACGGCGCGTCTTGCCGATGGCCGCGATCCTTGACCCGGATCTCACTTTAACTCCCGGGCAGCCTTCATCACGTTCTCCGGTCGGCCAAGGTCCCGCCATTCGTACTCATCTGCGCGGAACGCGAGAATCTTTTCTCCTTGAGTCGATAAACGCAGATACGCGTCGATAATCGAAAACGCGCCCCTCTCGTTCAGCTTCGAGAAGATTGCCGGAGACACAACATGAATCCCCGAAAACGCCAGAGACTCCGGCCGTTCTGCAGTTCCCGGTGGCTCCGTGCTCTCGTCTCCTCTGCCCCCGCGCCCGCGCAATCGTCCCGCTTCATCAAACAGCAAAGGCCGCGAAGTAGCCCGCTGTTGCACCGCCAGTGTCGCAAGCGCACTCTGTTCTGCGTGGAATTGCACCATCCGCTCCAGATCGATCGTGCTGATCACATCCACGTTGTGCAGCAGAAACAGCTCCGCCGCATCCGGCCCGTTCTCCACAAAAAACCACGCAGCCTTCTTGAGGCCGCCGCCTGTATCCAGCAACTCCTCTTCGCGGGAAATCTCAATCCGCATCCCGAAGTTGTCATGCGTTTCCAGATACTCGGGAATCATCTCCGCAAAGTGATGTGTATTCACAATCACCTCGCGCACCCCAAATTCCTTCAGCCGTGCCAGCGTAATCTCCAGCAGCGTACGTCCGGCAACCTCCACCAGCGCTTTCGGCCGGTCATTCGTCAACGGCCGCAGCCGCGTCCCGAGGCCGGCAGCAAGAACCATCGCCTTCACTTGCCCATCTTCTCCAACTCCACATGCCGCACCACCACGTTCACTCCGGCGCTCCCGCGCAAATGCTTCGCCAACAGTTCCGCCAGATACACTGACCGATGCTGCCCTCCAGTGCACCCCAAAGAGACCATCAGGTTCGAGAATCCGCGCTGTTGATACGCGCCCACACTGCCATCCACCAACGCGATGGCATTCGCAAGAAAATGCCCCACACTCTCTTCGCGCTCCAGATACTCCTTCACCGCCGCATCCTTGCCGGTTAACAAACGAAACCGCTCTTCCCGTCCCGGATTCGGCAGGCTCCGCGCATCGAACACAAATCCGCCGCCATTCCCCGACTCATCCGCCGGCATTTGCCGATGAAACGAGAAACTGAAAATCCGCACCGTCAATTCGTTGGCAGGCGCCGCCAAGCCCTGCAGCTTGTCCGAGGAAGACAGGCTGCCCAGCGCCTCCATCAGCGCAGGCAACGCAATCGGCAACTTCACATGGGCTGCCAGCCAGTTCAGGTTCTTCAGCGCGTAGGGAACGCTTTGCAAAAAATGCGCCTTGCGTTCGTAGAACCCCCGAAACCCATACGCTCCCAGCGCCTGCAAAATGCGCACATACACATACGCGAAGTAGTGCTCCATGAAAGCGTCGCGCTTTAGATCAATGAATCCACCCAGGCAATCCAGATAGCAGTCAAGCAACTCCTGGCGCAACGCGGGAGGCAAATCGGCCTTGCCATCGTAGAGCAGCGATGCAATGTCGTACTGCAGCGCGCCTCTGCGCCCGCCCTGGTAATCAAGGAAAAACGGCTGCCCGTCCCGCAGCATCACATTGCGGCTTTGAAAATCCCGATACAGAAAATACTCATGCGGCGCGCCCAGCAAGAACTTCGTCAGCCGACTAAAATCCGCCTCCAGAGCCTGCTCGTTAAACGGCACCCCCGCCAACCGCAAAAAGTAATATTTGAAATAATTCAGATCCCACGCAATCGATTGCCGGTCGAAGCTCGCGCGCGGATAGCATACCCTGTAATTCAGGTCCCGGCCGGCCTCGACCTGAAAGCGCGGCAGCAACGCCACTACTTTCCGGTAGGCCCCCACCGCCTCCGGTGCAATGGTCTCGCCCACCCGATGCGCACTCAAATACTCAAACAGCGTCGTGTCGCCCAGGTCTTCTTCGAGATAAGCCCCCTGACTCAAATCCTCGCCGTAAATCTCCGGCACCGGCAAACCCTTCCGCCGAAAGTGCCGTGAGAACTCCAGAAACGCGACGTTCTCCTCACGCACCCCATACAGAATGCCAATCGCGCTCGAAGCCCCGCCGGTGAGCCGCACAATCGTCCGCCCCGAGCCGCCAAGCTGCCCCTGGAGCGGTTTTACCTCTTCGGCTGGCGCCTTAAAATGCCGCTCAAAAAGCCCTTTGAGAACTTCCATCCCACTCTTTCCGCCAACGATTGAAGTCGCTCTCCAATCATACCCAGCCAAAGGTTGGCGTAGCGCCTCCTTAGTGGCGCAGGGTATCCCCTCATCCACGGTCGAAGCGGAATCATTTTTCTTCAGTTAGATCGAGTCGGAGAATCCGCCGACCGGTTTTGCACCACCAGTTGGCCGCAGCGCGCGGACAGATTCGATTGGGATGCGTGCGAGCCAAGTTACAACGGCCATGCGCGTTGCCTTCAATCTCTTCGCCAGTGCTTACCTCAGCCTACGGCGGCCCGCCATCACCGCCAAGGCACTTCCCGGGCCTCGGGCATAAAAATCATTCCTAGAAAAATGAAGAAAGCCACTCCGACGATCAAAAGCGTGAAGCTCCCCACCGCAAGGTAGAGACCCTTCACAGTCTTCGGTCGAAGCCGCAACGTTCCAATTCTCATTTGCCCTCTCTCCCATTCACTTTCGTGGGGACAGAATCGTCTCCCCAGGCAATCAAATCGAGCAAAGACACTTGCCAACGTTCGCATTCCACTGAGCGAACTCACGCCGCTCTCTGCGAACTAACCGCCGGTCAGCTCGCAGTTTTCCATTCGATCCGCATTTAGGCGTACCGAAGCGGAAGTAGCTCTTTCTGGGGGAAAGGGTTGTCTTAGATTAGCACGGGCGCCGGAGACCGATTCAAAAGTTTTCCGAGAACCTTCTCTAAATAATTCAACCCGAAAGAATCTGATCTCGTTGCCTGGAGTCTTGGTTTGCGACTCGCGAGAGCAAGCACTAGCCTCTCCGGAGCATTCGCCCGTTTGTTCGTAATTCTCGACACTTGGCTTAAGAAACCGCAGTCGTGTTAATGTCCGCCGCCCATACCCTAAAACACAAACGCCGACTGTATCCGGATCCGACGTAGTTTTCGGGTCATTCGAGGCGGCGGCACAGTTATCCGCGGTTAGAGCGCACTTACCACTGTTAATTTCCCAAAGATGGTCAATTTCGCTCGCCAAACTTGCTCTTTCGTCATCAATCGAAACGCGACGATGAGCTGTTTCATACATTACCTCAAGACCTATCTTGTTAAGTTTGCAAAAAACGAGTCGACTCGGCGCTCTCCGCCAAGCCGAAGTATCGACGATATTTAGACGCCGTGCCATCAGGGTTGGAGCGAGAGGGATTAGATGAGCAAGTATAAGTTGGATATCAAGCATTGGTTAGCAATTCTACTGCTGGTTTTTGTTGCCGGATGCGGTCAGGAAACGGTCAACGTTCCCACTGTGGTGTCTACAATTCCCGCCAATGGCGCTACGAATGTCGTTGTCAACACACCCATCAGCGCAACCTTCAGCAGGTCGATGAACCCGGCTTCGATCACCACAGCAACCTTTACGGTTACAGGGCCCGGCGCAACGGCAGTAGCAGGAACCGTTGCCTATAGCGGCGCTACCGCGACCTTTACGCCGGCCGCGGTTCTCACAAATGCCACGGTTTATACGGCCACAATCACCAATGGGGCCACAGCTTCGACCGGGGCTCCGCTGGTCGCCAATTATGTGTGGACGTTCACAACCGTGACTCCTCCGCCGGTTACGATCGCCACGGTTCCAGCGAATGCAGCTACAGGTGTACCGACGAACCAGGTGCTCAGTGCAACATTCAGCGAGGCAATGAACTGTGCGACGCTCGCATCTCCGGCGACGACGTTTGTTCTCACGGGGCCCGGTGCGACAGCGGTAGCCGGCACAGTCGCTTGCGCGGGCGCAGGCGCCACTTTCACGCCAACGGCAGACCTTGCCGTCAACACCGTCTATACGGCAACGATCACCACCGGGGCCGAGGATCTGGCAGGGACGCCACTGGCCGCCAACTACGTGTGGACCTTTAGAACTGTTCCAGCTGCGACTTCGCCCACCGTGATCTCGACAGTGCCCGCCAACCTCGCATCGTCTGTGCCGATCAACCAAGCCCTTAGCGCGACATTCAGTGTGGCGATGAACCCCGCGACCATCGACACGACAACGTTTACGTTGTCTGGACCAGGGGGGGTCGCCGTTACCGGTGTAGTCACTTATGTCCCAGCCGGTTCGGTAGCTACGTTCACGCCGTCTGCGAACCTGACACCGAGCACGCTTTATACGGCCACGATTACAACAGGGGCAACCGATCTGGTCGGCACCGCGCTAGCCGCCAACTACGTCTGGACGTTCACCACCTCGGCCACTGCAGCTCTCACGCCACCGACGGTAACTGCGACCATTCCACTCAATGGAGCTATAGGCGTACCGCTAAATCAGATCGTGGACGCCACTTTCAGCGTGCCGATGGATCCTGCCACCATTAACTCAACAACCTTTACGCTCACAGGGCCCGGCGCCACTGCAGTCCCAGGGCTGGTTGCTTACGCAGCGATTGGAAACACGCTGACATTTACACCGACAGCGATTCTGGCGCCGAGCACCCTGTTCACGGCTACCATCACCACCGGGGCACAGAACCTCGCAGGCACCGGGCTGGCCGCCAACTACGTGTGGACGTTTACAACTGGTACGACCTTATCCACGACCGCACCCGAGATAGTTTCGACTGTTCCTGCCAGTGCGGCCATCAACGTGCCACTGAATCAGGCGGTGAGTGCAACCTTCACCGAGGCAATGAATCCACTCACGATCACGACCGCGACCTATCAGGTTACTGGGCCAGGCGGAACAGCCATCGCGGGAACGGTTTCCTACAACCCAGTTAATTTCATTGCTACCTTCACGCCCACGGCGTTGCTGATCGCCAACACCACCTACATCGCGACGATTACCAATGGCGTGACGGATGTGTATGGCAATCCGCTCGGAACCACGGGTGCACCGAACCCATGGACGTTTACGACCGGTACTGCGGTCGTCACGCCGCCAGTGGTTCTTGGACCCACCATATCGCTCTTTGGCGGATTTGGCGGGGGTGCCGGAATAACCAACCAGGGAACCCTCACAGTGGTCAATGGAGAAATCGGCACAACCGGCGTTTCCACCACGATGACCGGGTTCTACGACACGAGCGTTGCCGCTGTTGCCGGCGTCTATCCGTGCTCCTATACGGTGACGCCAAGCAATATGGGGTTAGTGAATGGGGCGATCAACACCGCCCCACCCCCTCCCAGCGGTGCGTGCTCAAGTGAAGGAAACGCGAATACCTTCGCTATCGCAACCCAAGCCGCGTTGGAAGCTCGCACCGCGTACACCACACTTCAGGCGCTCCCTCCAGGCATCACTCTGCCAAGCAATGAGTTGGGCAATCGAACCCTGGTCCCTGGCACTTACACATCCGCAAGCTTCTATCAGATAACTACAGGGCCACTTACTCTCGACGCGCAGGGCGATCCCAATGCGTCCTGGGTCTTCCAGATGGGCTCCTATCTCACAGTGGGTACGCCTACAGCCTCTGAGAGTGTGATCTTGATCAACGGCGCCCAGCCCGGCAATGTCTTCTGGGCCGTCGGAGGTCTCCCCGGTGCGGTCATCAACTACGGGGGAGGCGGGACGATGGTAGGAACCGTCATCTCTCAACCGGGAATCACGGTCTCAAGTCCAGGGGTTGCGGCCGTAACGACGATCAACGGCAGAATACTCGCCTTGAACGCATCGTCCACAATCGTAAACACCGTCATCAATGTGCCATAAAGTTTTGCTGAGACCGCGGCCAAGGTGCGGTCTCAGCTCTTTTTTTTTTGCAACGCGGTGTTGAGTAAGTGTTCGTTGCGTTTGGCCTCTCCGGCGATCAGATAAAACGACGTTCGCGGGGAGCAATTTGGAGAAGACAATGAGATTGAGTGTAAAGATAACTACGGCGGTGACACTTGCTGTCCTATTCGTGCCTGCGTTCACCGCTTTTGCGAGCGAAGCGCCAAATCCGTCCACCGGCGCCGCCCTGGGCGATAACTCCGCCGATTCCAGCGCCGTCGCAGATCCGCCTTCTCCGCAGACCATCGAATCTATTCCCGAATCATCCATGGCTGGGGGCTCGCCTTATTCAGGTGGAGGGGACAGCTACTATCCAAGAGTCGAGTTATTTCTCGGTTACTCCTATCTGCGCGCCGTGCCGACAGACACGAACGGAAACCGGCTCGAGTGGCTCAATGGCGGGAGCACATCGCTTGCCTTCAATTTCAATCGATATCTGGGCATCGTCGGCGACTTTGGTGGCTTCAACGACTCACGTCTCCAACTTACCGGCGCTGGCGTTCCGTCCACCGTGGTCGACTCCGATGGAACAGTCTTCACCTATCTACTAGGTCCTCGGTTTTCCTATCGTAAATACTCGAGAATCACTCCGTTTGCGCAGGTCCTGTTTGGCGCCATTCATGCAAGTGACGTAACACTGGAATCCGGTTGCGCCGGGGCAGCCTGCACCGTCCTCCCCACCGAAAACAGCTTCACCCTCACCGCTGGTGGCGGATTAGACTTCCGGTTGCACCACCATATCGCCCTGCGCCTCATCCAGGCCGAATACCTCATGACCCGGTTCGACGACCTCGCCACCGGATCCACCGGCACACAGAACGACATTCGCCTATCCACGGGTCTTGTCTTCCGCTTCGGCGGCGCACGCGCTCCTGAACGGGAGCCCATCACTTACTCCTGCTCCGTCAATCCAACCGCCGTCTACGCGGGCGAACCAATCGCCGTGTCGGGCACGGCCATGAATCTTAATCCATCACGAACCGACGTCTACACCTGGTCCGTCGATGGCGGTACGGTAACTGGGTCCACGAGCACGGCAAGCATCGACACCACCAATCTGGCTCCCGGCACTTATACCCTCAAAGGCCATATCTCCGAGGGCGACAAGCCCCACAACAATGCGGATTGCACCGCGCCCTATCAGGTCAAGGCTCCGGAACCGCCAACCGTAAGTTGCTCGGCCAGCCCTTCCACCGTTAACTCCGGCGATCCTTCCACCATCACCGCCATCGGTGTAAGTCCACAGAGCCGCCCTTTGAGTTACACCTATAGCTCCACGTCCGGCACTGTAAGTGGCGACGGCTCCACGGCAACTCTATCCACCGGAGGCGTGTCGGCCGGCCCCATCACCGTCACCTGCAACGTTGCCGACGACAAGGGCCAAACAGCCTCAAGTCCCGCCACCGTCACCGTCGAGGTCCCAGCCCCGGTCAAGCCCGCGGTCAGCGAAATGTGCTCCATCAGCTTCGAGCGTGACGCCCGACGCCCCACCCGCGTAGACAACGAAGGAAAGGCCTGCCTCGATCAGGTCGCCCTCAACTTGCAGAGTAATTCCGATGAAAAGCTCGCCTTGGTCGGAAATGCCTCCAGCAGCGAGAAAGGCGGCAACAAGCTCGCGACCCAGCGCGCAGTCAACACCAAGGCCTACCTGGTCGGCGAGAAGGGCATCGATCCAACCCGCATCACCGTCTACACCGGCTCGCAGGATGGAAAGGTCGTCTCCACCACCATCATTCCAACCGGCGCTACCTTCGACACCACCGGCGACACGCCCGTGGAGTAAGCCACATCCCCCAGAGCCGCGTCCAGTGCATCACCTCGATGCCTGGACGCCTCTCGCACTCGACGGATGCCGCAGCCAAACCGCGTGCCGCAGCATCGCAACAGCCCTTAGCCAGTGCGGCCGCCTATACGAGATCACCACCAGCCGCAGGCACAGCGCAATCGCTCCCCCCAGCGCCGTGCAAAAGGTTCGCCGCTCCGCAATAAGCGGTCCCGGAACCAGATTCAGCGAAAGAAGAAACACGATATATCCAGTAATGGCCACCGAAAACAGCGCATAGTTCACGTTCACCAGCGCAAACGCTAGCCACGCAAACAGCACCGTGAAGCTCGCCAGCACCACCGGCGTCGTATGCAGATGCGCAAGGCAAAAGCTCACCGCAATCGCCCCGCACATCGTCCCCAGCGTCCGCGCAATCGCACGGCTCACCGTATCGATCAGGTCCGGCTTCAACACCAGCAGCGCCGTCATCGGAATCCAGTAGCCGCTCTGGTAATGCAGTCGGCGATAGATCTCCGTCGCAAGCCCAACCGTGAAGGCCAGCCGCAGCGCATACGGCAGCGCCGACTCCGCAAATCGCAGCTGCCGCACCGATTCCGCAGTCTCAATCAATGCCGAGCGAAGCGCCGCCTGCTCTTCCCAGAGATAGCGTGTCAGCTGAAACAGCCGCGCCCGCAGATCGCCAAACAGATGCAGCAGCACAGAAGAAACCAAAAGCTGCACCGCTCCCCCCGCAAACAGCAGCAGGCCTTCTGCGACGGCCGCCTTCAGCGGCGCCGGAAACGCCGACGCCACCAGGAACGTAATCACACACTGCTGGCCCACCCAGCTGTACCCGTCGGGGCGCGCCGTGAGCATGCCATAACCAAAAGCCCATAACGCCGCCGCAACCACCAGCAGAAGATTCTCATGGCCCAGCACCACGCCCACAAACCCGGCGAAGGCCATGCCGCATGTGACAAAAATCATCGGCAGCAGATGCGATTCGTCGATGGAGTGCTTCTGGCCGAAGCCCGTGTTCGCCGCGCCGCCCGCTGCAAGCATGCCCGCCGCGGGATGGCCCACAGCAATGCCGACTCCAAGACAAATCGCAATCGGCAGCGTCAGAATCAGGTCGCTGCGCAGCGTCAGGTTCTCCCACCGGAACACCGTGCTGTCGTTGAGGAAACGGCGAGGGACAACCGCTCCGGCATCGGGCGCTGACATGCCTTCCAGCATACGGGACTGGCCCCTTCGGCTTCGCTCAGGGCAGGCTGTCCAGGCAAAGGGTTTGCGCGGCTCGGCGATAGCTTTGTGTGGCTCGATGGATAAGTCACGTTACTTTGAAATGTTCCACGTGGAACAATTTCGCGGCGCCAAGCGGCGTTGCCACGCGAAGCCCTTGCCTGGACGGCTAGTCCAAATTGTTCCACGTGGAACAATTGTGAAAACTGACACAGGTGTTCGGTGGGATTTGCGAAGAATTATGCGGAGATGGGCCACACTTGTGGGCCACGGGGAGTTTTGGCGCCCTCAAGCTTAAAACCTCCACCAAAATGGATATATGTGGTGGCGTCCACAACCCCTGTGTGATAGCGAGCGTGTCGCGCGACCAGAGTTTTCCGGACGGACGAAGATACTCGACGAATTCGAGGTCAGTAAATGCCTTTACATTTTCTGCTTCTTCAATCAGCTTCCCGAGAAATTGATCGTCGTGCTTACCTTTCGCGGTGCGCAAGATTGAAATTATGTCATCTCGCTTCTGCACAAAGAGCAGCCGAACCTTGTTCGATGTCTCGGAGGCTTGGGATAGATCGGGGTTGCCAGCGCGTCTCCTGATCTCCTCCTTAACGAGATCCGGTGAAAATTCCTCCCATTCCCCCCTTGATCCCATTCCGACCGCACGATCGAAGCCCCATTCACTGCTGAAGTGCGCGCCTGGAGGAGGCTGTTCCAACCCGGCATAGTAAACGCGTGAGTGATATCCGAACCACGAACGGCTCCAGGCCTTCCCTATCTCGTTGGCCCTGCTTCGAGCGATTCCAATCGCTTGAAAATTTCAGGCTTGTCGAAGACCTGGGCCATCGATACCAGTTCCTCGTGGATAGCTCGGAGTTCCTCGACTAGATTGCTCATTGAATTTGTCATTCATTTTAGTCTTTCCCGCTCTCGGATTGTCGGAAATGGCAGCTCGAAAGCCGCGTCATCGCCATAAGCGGCCAATCAGTTCCCATTTTGAGGTATGTGAAATATTGCACGTTGCGAGCGCGATTAGGCTATATCTTCACCAGCCCGATAGCCGGTGATAGAACGAGAACGCCAACTCTCATTTGCGCCTCTGCAACGCACTGCTGGATTCCAGGTATCAGAGGCCGTCATGAGCCTAACTCTCGACGCCACGCGGCACGGCAGTCTCTGCAATCACCCATCCGCACTCAAACAAGAAGTGAAATCAATCTGATTGAAGGTAAGAAATCCAGCTGAAAGATAATACAACGTCTCTCCCACCTGCGCTGTCACTGGCGTTCCCCGGATAATGCCGTCCAAAAAGATTGGCCGCTTATCTCCGCCAAAGCGCGTTTCGAGGTTTCGCCGGTGTTGGAAACGTGTTTCAGGTGGAAGCATTGGACGATGGCTTGGCAGAATTGATTGCATTCAACATCCACCGAGGTTGGAGAGGCGGCCGCCGAGCACGACCGCCTCTTCTCAGTTGGGTACTTTACGACTTAAGGGCCTTCATTGCGGCCTCGAGCTGCGCAAGGCTCAGGCCACCAGGGGTCGTACCTTTGGCTGTAATCCACTCGGGATCTGCAATGGCATATGCCTCGTCAACGAATTTCTCGAAGAAGGCCCATGTCATTGTGTAGTACTGGCCCCACGAAATGACGCGTGCGCCTTGTGTGTTATAGCCGGCGAGGACGACTGCATGACCGCCGACGATTGTATTGTCCGCCTGGGGATTAACATCCCACACCGAGAGTGGCAGCTTTCCCGGCGGCATTATGTACTGCGGGACATTGAATCCGATATAGCAGACCCCGCAGTCGGCTATGGTGCGTTTGACGTTGTCGAGGTTGGTAACGGCGACCTCTACGAAGGCATCGATCTTCTTCACCTGCGTTCCATTCGTGCCGCCTGGGGCGCCCTCCCTGAGAATGTATGTGAGGACCTTTTGCTCGTTTCCTCCTGGGCCCTCGCCGCCTTGCGCTGGCTTGTAGCCACAGGCCTTCTCGTAGAGTAGCTCGACGTCCGAATCTGGCTCGGTATCGATAGGAGTGCCCGTGTTGAAGCTCCAGACTTGAAGAGCATGGTAGAAAGCGGCGCAGGTACAGTCGCCGAGGGTGTTGTTGAGCATCACGCCGAGGTTGCCAGGCATGCCTTTGGTGAAGTCGACCGCAGGTCGCGGGACTGACTGCACGATGCCGACGGTGAGGTCATGCATCATGGGAATGCGCTTATCGTGGCCTCGGGGGAGACGTCCGAGTTTGTGGGTTGAGGTGGATACGGCAATTTGCTGAGTCGGCATGGGCATTCTCCTTTCAGGTTTCCATTGAAGGGTTTTGTGTCTGACTCGCCGGTGCGAACCAAGGATTACTAGACAGGTGCGTGTTCCGGAGCCGTGCGACCGAGCTTGAATGTCTGCACTTCGTGCGTTGAACCGATCTGGCGATTGTGCAGCGCCGCCTTAGATGCGGCATAGACGATCGCCCAACTGGTTATAACGCTCGCGGCGGAAGTGAGGCCCCCGTATTTTGCGTAGATCTGCGCAGCTTGCTGATCTGCTGCTTTTATGTCGTGATTAGGATTCGGAATTTGAGGATCCGAAGCATTTCGAACAGCGTGCCACGTGAGGCCAGGGATAACCTGCAACGCGCTTGCGACCATGGCGTCTCCCATTTCGCAGACCTGTCCGAGGCCTTGGAGTTTGTAGAAGTCAGTCGAATCGTCGAAAGCAAAGATGTCAGTCGTGACGATGGCATCGGCAGGTGCGTTCCAGATCTTGGGAGTCGGGCGCGCACCCGGAATACGAGAGGCATTCAGGGAGAGCAGGGCTGGTGTGATTGCATCCAAAGTGCCCGACGGGAAGGGTGAGGCGTCGAAGGAGGCGTGAGCCCATTCCTCATTCTTGAACTGGCCGGTGCAGTCGAAACGAACGATGCCGCCGGCGATGACGTCGCTGAGAAGGACGTCCGCGCCAATGGCGCCACCGGTACCGGTGGTGATGAAGATCCTTGGTTCGACGGCGGCGGCAATCTCGGCCATGAGCTTTTTTACCGGAATCGCCGGACCGTCATACGCAAGGTGGAGCCCGCTCTTCATCAACAGGATTTTGGCGCTGCCGATGGTGCACGGAAAATAGAGGGCAAGGGTGTGATAGTAACGCGCCATCTCTGGTGTGTTGTCATTGAATGGCGCGTTGTGACCGGTTACGAGAGGGATATAAGCGGCGATGTCGCGGCGGTACTCGAACCAATCGCTAATGGGGTGGCCGGGCGTCATCAGGGCGGCCAGAGCGGCAGCTTCGGCGGATGTCCATGTGACTATAACGGCGTCGTAGCCCTTGAAGCGGGTTAAGTCATCGGCCGCCTCCGGAATGGGCGAAAGGGTGATTGGCTTGGGCGCTCCGTCCGTGGGCCACGGAGGTACCGTGGGCAAGAGCGCGGAAGGCCGCTCGAAGGCGGCCTCAAGGCCCGCGTCTCGAAAGCGCTGCTGCGGCGCGCTTGGGTCGTAGTTCAGCCGTACATCGGCGTACGTAAGGGCTCGGTTCATCGGTCTCCTCCTTCTCGGGTTGATCCGTGCGGAGCGAAAGACAGGATGCTTCGTTGCGACTTCCTTCGGATCACGGGGCTCGGCTCGCACCATCAATTGCGGCTTTCCATGGAATGCAATGCGCCGCTTCGATCAGAACGCGAGTATGGATGGAATCCTGCGCCTAAGCGGCAAGAAAAAACAAGAGAAAATACTTAGTTGGAAACTAGTAACTAAGGATATCGCCTACACGTTAAGGAGCAACGCAATGTGGTTCAAGGAGTGCGTTTTCGAGATATTTCTAAGCGAACGGCAGTTACGGTGGAGGATGATAATGTCGGTGGATTCAATCGGTCGACGCAACACCTGCTTGCAGTCTACTTGCAGGAGTCTGGAAACCCAATGTCTTTCTAGGACGTTGATTCAAGCGTAGGGATATTTGGTCGAGCTGCGCTTGAGAGATAGAGGACAGGTCGGTTCCTCTGGGGAAGTATTGTCTCAGCAGTCGATTGGTGTTTTCGTTCGTGCCGCGCTGCCAGGGACTTTTCGGATCGCAGAAATACACTTTCACATCGGTGGCCACTGTAAACGCCTTGTGCCTGGCCATCTCCAACCCGCGATCCCACGTCAGCGAGCGTCGCAATGTCGCCGGGAGTTTACGAACACGTCGGCTCAGGGCCGCAACCACAGCTTCCGTATTTTTGCTTGGCACCTTTATCAGCATGGCAAAGCGTGAGTGACGCTCTACTAAAGTCGCAATGTAACTGTTCTTTGCACCGCTCAGCAGATCGCCTTCCCAGTGCCCAGGAACCGCTCGGTCTTCCACTTCCGCAGGCCTTTCGCGGATCGAGAGAGCGTCGACGATTTGCCCCCGTGACTTTCCCCTGACCGTCGCATGTCGCGAGCGGCGCATCCGCCGCTTGGACCGCAGGTGCTCCATCAGCTCTTTTTTCAGCACGCCCCGCGCTTGGATGAACAGGCTACGGTAAATGGTCTCGTGGGACACGCGCATGACCTCGTCATCGGGATACTGCGTCCCCAACCATCCGGAAATCTGCTCCGGTGACCAGTTCAATATCAGTCTATTCGCAACAATCTTCCGCAATTTGCGGTTCCTGGCAAGAAGACACATCTTCGGTCGCAACGCGGATTTCCAGGCTTGGCTATCCGCTTCGTGGGCGCGATAGGCCGAATGACCACCATGGCGGGCGACCTCCCGGCTCACCGTTGACGCCGCTCGATCGAGGCCAATGGCTATCTCACGAATCGATGAGCCGGCAGCAATGCCTCGTGAAATATCCTCTCGTTCAGCCAAGCTGAGCGCTAGACGAGAGCGCGCCCGAGCGGTTGGGGCAATCCCCCCACGAGGCACCAACAAACAATGAATGCAGCTAGATGGCTTGCTGTAGGCACGCCCAATCTCATGCAACGATTCCCCCGCCTTCCATCGCCTCCAAACATCTGTTCTCTGCGTAGCAGAAAGTCTCGACCGTTTCACTTGGTCCACAAACACCATCCCTTCAATAGAAGAAGTTCTACTAGATGGTGTTGCATCGACCGATTGAATCCACCGTCATTATCGTTCATAACCTCGGTCGATATTGAATGCAATCAATTCTGCCGATCCATCATCCAATGCTTCCACCTGAAACGCATTTCCAACACCGGCTGATCGATGTGAACGAATCGTCGTCCAGGGACGCGCTTGTGTTCCGAGTTATTGCAGAGGCCGGCTGGATTCGGGAAAAGCCGTTCTTCCTCTAATAGGCGAAGAAATCCTGGCCGATGATCACATTTAGGAAATGATAGCTGAAACGTGCGCCGATCGAACCATGAGACGCAAGAGGCTCTGGATGTGCTCCAAGCGCACGCAGAGCGCCTGCACCGCAGCTAACACACGCGATGGCGATCGAACGCATCGACGAGGCCCTCGCGATAGCCAGCCAATATCGCAGCGGCGTTGGGAAGATGATCTTCAGGCCTCAGAACCTTATAGAAGGATTCCTCGGCCGCTCATCGCGGATGGGGTACTGATTTACCTCAAGCTATGTGAGGAATTACGCCCGCATCAATTTCCTTTTCACTCTTAGGAAGCTTCTTGGGGCGTGTTAACAGATCCACCCCAATATCGCTGACAGTTGAGCCGGTGACTATCTTCGTGAACAATTCCTTCGCGAAAGACTCTTCGGGCTTCTCTATCTCCATTCGCTCCGTCCCGCGCTCAAGAATCAGACGTTCTCTGGAACAAGAGACGACATTCCATAGATTCGGCATGAATCCTCCTTGACGAATCCGCCCTCCATTCTACGCTTCAGTGAATCCCCATGACATCCAACCGCTTCAAGGCCTCGCCCCGGCCACTCTGCGTCTTAGTCGGCAGAATCCTTCTTTCGCGCTTTCTGTTGACCGAAAAGTAACTGCCGGTTGGTCCACACACATCGGAACTCGAACACCTCGAAGTGGCACAACCTAGTGAAATAATCCGGAGTGGCGACGCCACCCCAAAGCCCTCAATTCATCGGTTTCCGTGTTCACAATTGCTCAGTTATAGGGTTATTTGTGTACATACGATGATCTAAGCCGTAGGTGTATCGCATGAAGGAACGAAGGGTGGATGGGCTCATGAAGCTTCTACATTTCGCTTTGTTCCTGATCTCAGGTCTGCTCTGTGGAGCCGTCACGGTCGCCACCGCACAAGATCCACTTGCGCACGGTCAGCGTACAGGCCTCTCTGTACGACGGCCACCACCCTCGCGGCGACTGCATACTCTCACCACAGCCCATGATGCCCACGATATCTCTCTCGAAGAAGCAGCGCGCGGCTATCCGGTTCGGATTCGAGGGGTGGTCACGTTTTACGATCCGAACGTCGATCCCAGACATGCAGCACTCTTCGTCCATGACTCAACAGGCAGCATTTTCATTGGACTCCCGTCGCGCCCGATCCTTGGTTTGAAACCGGGAACACGGGTGGAAGTTACCGGTGTCAGCGGAACCGGAGACTATGCACCGTTGATCCGCAATGGGCATGTGAGAGCGATTGGAAACTCGCACGTTCCAGAGAGCGCTCCACGGCCAACGATGGCCGAACTGTTTGGCGGAAGAATGGATGGTCAGTGGGTCGAAATCGAGGGCATTGTTCATTCAGTACGACTCCTGCCCACGAATGCAAATCTCGAAGTCGTCACTGTGGGCGGGCCAATCACCGCCACCGCGCCCAGGGAAGCGGGAACGAACTACGACTCGTTGGTCGACGCCCGTGTTCAGATCCGAGGAAATGCGGTTCCGGTGTTCAACGGTGATCGGCAAATGGTCGGCGCCCGTCTCCTGTTTTCGTCCCTGCATGAAGTCAAGGTTATACAGCCTCCCCCGGCTGATCCCTACGGCACGCCGGCCATTCCGATCGCCCAACTGCTGTGGTTCTCCCCGGGGGTCGTCCTGCGGCACCGCGCGCATATCCGAGGTCGGGTGACCCTCCACTGGCCGGGCCGGACGTTATGTATCCAGGAATCCCCCTCCGGCCTATGCATGGAGACCTCGGAAGTCGACCAAGTGCAGATCGGTCAGCTGGTGGATGTCGTCGGCTTTCCGGCCATCAGTGACTTTAAACCCACTCTCGAGAATGCGACATTTCGCATCGCGGAAGGAAATGTGCCCTTAACGGGTGCATTCGTGTCCATTCAGCAGGCGCTGCGCGGAGAGCACGACCGGGAATTGGTCCAGATCGAGGGAGAATTGATCGGCCAAGACCGCGCGACGGGCGATCTCACGCTGGTTCTGCGTTCCGGCGACTTCGTTTTCTCGGCGATCCTCCCCGAAGAGAATGGTGGCATCGGGACGCTCCCTTGGAAAGACGGTAGCCTGATCCGCGTAACCGGGATATGCAGTATCAGAATGGACCCAAAAACCAGCGGTGAGGGTTCGGGTTCGGTGCAGCCCGATTCGGTCAAAATCCTGCTCCGCTCACTCGACGACGTCACCGTATTGCATTCCCCCTCCTGGTGGACAGCCCGCCACACCCTCGCCGTCCTCTCCCTTGTGGGAGTCCTTGCGTGTGCTTCTATCGCGTGGATCTTTGTCCTGCGCGGCCGAGTCGAGCAGCAGACCCAGGCAATCCGACTGAGCGAAGAACGCTTGCGCCACCTCTCACAGCATGACGTGCTCACCGGTCTGCCCAATCGCTTTCTGCTCAGTGACCGTCTCGGCATCGCTCTGAAGCGCGCGGATCGATTTGACCCAGTTTTGGGCGTGTTGATGATCGATCTGGATGGATTCAAAGAAGTCAACGATTCTCTTGGCCACCATGCGGGCGACCTGGTGCTCTGCGAAGTCGCGGCGCGCCTTGTATGCTCCGTTCGCGAGGTCGACACCATTGCACGCCTCGGAGGGGATGAATTTATCGTCCTGCTGCCCGACCTGCACTTCGCAGCGGAGGCAGAATCTGTGGCCAGTAAGATTGTGGCTGCACTCTCTGAACCAATCGATGTGGGGGGGATTCACGTTCAGCTTTCGGCCAGCGTCGGTATCTGCACCTCTCCAGAACAGGGCAGGGATGCCGAGAGGCTGATGCACTGCGTCGATGCGGCGATGTACCTGGCCAAGGCAACCGGAAAGAACCGATACCAAGTTTATTCCGACAACAGACAGATCGCCTCTGTCTCGCTCTAAGCACAATTAGCAGCAAAATGCTGCCATCGCTCACCACGCACATCTGGAAGAATTCCCTGATCAGATAAATGCCGGCCGTCTCGCGGCAGCCGTTTAAGTACCTCACGCAATCTGCACCGCGCGTGAGCCACGATCGAGGTGCAAAACGGAATCGGTCACACTCGTCTCGCACTTTGTGGTCCTCATGGAAGGTACGTGTTTGATAGGGCGCTAGCCGTGGTTTCTCACGCGGTGTAGGTGATGAGTAAAGGTAGAGAGAAGAAATAAGTGGCAAAAGGCCGCTGTTTTGAGGCATAACTGCGTTGTCGAGACGTAGCAAATGCCGAGAAAAGGAGCGG
>Ga0302324_100010819_pt1 | contig 18812 bp, 16 predicted proteins | sample Palsa_T0_1_FD_201949 | JGI IMG/M metagenome (GOLD analysis project Ga0302324, IMG submission 201949) | Peat permafrost microbial communities from Stordalen Mire near Abisko, Sweden - Palsa_T0_1 | ecosystem: Environmental > Terrestrial > Soil > Palsa > Peat permafrost | place: Sweden: Abisko...
GACCGTGCTGACGGTCCCGGTGGGCTTGTGCAGCGCGATGTAGACCAGGTGCTTGGGCGGGCGAAGCAGGCGGCCGTCCACTTTGATGTGATCGCGTTCGAAGTCGGCCTTGGACCCGAGCTGGGTTATTACGGAGCCGTTCACCACGACGCGGCCTTCCGCCATGAGTTGCTCGGCGTGGCGACGGGATGCCACTCCGGCTTGCGACAGAATTTTCTGCAGGCGTTCTTCTGCCATCAGGACTCCTGGTCCGGAGCGGCGGGTTCCGGCGCCGCTGGCGGGCCGTCCGCTTCCTGCTTCGACGCTTCCGGCGCCGGCGGTTCGCTCGCCACCGGCTCGCTATCGGCGAACGCCATGCGGCGGATCTCTTCGAATTCCTTGAGAGACGGCAACTCGCTCACGTCGTTGAGGCCGAACTGAATCAGGAAATCCCGTGTGGTCTTGTAAAGGATCGGTTTGCCGATGACGTTCTTGCGCCCGGCGACGGCGATCAGTTTGCGGTCGAGCAGAGTCTTCAAAACACCCGTTCCCTGCACGCCGCGGATTTCCATGATTTCGGGGGCGGTAACCGGCTGCTTGTACGCGATGACGGCCAGGGTTTCAAGGGCCGGCAGCGAGAGCTTCATGGGCGGCTTGAGGCTCTTCACGAAACTGCGGACGGCCTCATGGTGCTCGGCCTTGGTGGCCATTTTGTAGCCGCCCGCGACCTCGCGGATGGCGATGCCGTGCTCGGGCTTCTCGAGTTCGGCGATGAGCTGCCGCAAGACTGCGTCAACGCGTTCGGCGGGCTGCCGGAGCGCTGCCGCGATCTGCGCCAGGGTCAGCGGCTCTTCGGCGACGTAGACCACCGCCTCCAGCACGGCCATTAGCTGCGTGTCTTCCATCAGCGCCGCGGCTGGGGCTTCGGCATCCTGCGCAAGCAGTTCGTCCATGGAGACGGGCGGCTCCGGCGTGGCGAGAGGCTCCGGAGCGGCGGGCGGCGCTTCCTGCGCTTGCGCGGTTGCGGCCTCGGGCTCTGGCGTGGTTGCGGGCTCTGTCTGGTCCGGGCTTGCGGCCTCGGGCTGTTGAGGGGCTTCGCCCTCCGGGTTGATTTCCAATTCTTCCATTTCGAGTTAGACGTAATCTTTTTCGATCGCCGCAATGGGCTGATCGGAAGCGAACGCAGCTTCAAAATTGCCGTGCCGCGTCAGCGCAATTTCGCCGAAGAGGTCCTTCTGCATCACCACTACTGCCTGCATCCGCACCATTTCGAGAACGGCCAGGAAAAGCGCGATCATGGCGCGCCGCGTGCGCTGCCGCTCGAACACCCGCAAGATGAAAACGGGCCGGTCGGGACCGGCTTCGATGAACTGGTCCCTCAAATACCGGATCATGTCCGAAACCGTAACGTCGGAGGCCTCCACTTCGTAAGTGGGCCGGTTTTTGGCCCGCTCAATGATCTCGCCAAATGCCTTCACCAGATCGAAAAGCGTGATGTTCAGGCCGGGATCATCGTCCTCGGAGAGGAAGTCCTTGATGTGCGGATTGGACCAAACGTTCTCTTCGATCAAGCGCTTCTGCTGGAGCATTTCGGCGGCGTTTTTGAATCGCTCGTGCTCGAGGAGCCGGTCCACCAGCTCCTGGCGCGGATCTTCGAAGGCGTCGCCGTCCTCTTCCAGCGCCGGGTCCCGCGGCAGCAACATCTTGGACTTGATGTGAATCAGGGTTGCGGCCATGTAGACGAAATCGGAGCCGAGGTCCATATCCATTTCGCGCGCGGTATCGAGGTATTCCAGGTACTGCGCGGTGATGGTAGCGATGGGGATATCCTTGATGTCGATCTGCTGTTTACGGATCAGGTCGAGCAGCAAATCGAGAGGTCCCTCATAGTGCTCCAGATGAAAATTTAGGGGCGATGACACCGTATTTCACGATAGCACGCGGGCTGCTGCGGCCCCGGTGGCCCGCGCGACGCCGTCCCCTTCGCCGAAATGATCCGCCGCAAGACCTTCAGCACGCTGACCGCTCGGCTTAAGGCTTTGTCACGAAATAATCTCGACATTTCGACGTGGCGCAGACACTTACATGTGTTGGCGCGGGGCTGCGCGGGGCCGAAGCGCGCTCGATCCCGAGTCCCGCCATCTGCTAAACTAAAGGTGGCATAATCGGCCATGAGTCGAGCGGCCCGGCTGTTTTGCGCCAGAATGTGCGATCCAAGAAGGATTACATGGCAGTGACCCAGACGGTGACGCAAGCATGCGAGACACGGGAAAGCACGGATAAATCATGACCAAAACGCTTCGCTCCCGATTCAATCATGAAGTAGGTGAGAGCGTCGAGGGCTGTAAGATTCTTGAAAAGAGCATCATCGCGCCGCCCGACCTCATCGAGAAGCGGCGGGGAATTTACGATTATCTGGTGGAAATGCCGCCGGAAATTGTGAAGGCGCGAACCGCTCGTGAAGGGACTCGTGAATCGGTTCATGGATCGGCTCGTGAAGCCGCGCCCGCGCGAGATTCCTACACACGATCGACTCCCGATGAGAGGGGTGGGCGGGTAATTCGGCGCATCCCCTCACGGTGAGTTAGCTATAGCTTCCCTGCCAAAGTGCGCTATTTGGCTGGTCTCCCGTGCTCGAGGCATAGAGCAACCAGATCCGAAAGGTTGGCCTCGCCCACGCACATTACAGTGTCGGCGCCGCCCCAATAAATCTTCACGGTTCCATCGGATTCCGCAACGGCCCCGCATGTGAAGACTACGTTGTGGACGTATCCTACCAGCTCCCAGGGGTCTTCGGGTTGCAGAATCCATGACTCGCCAACGCCGATCAAAGCGGCCGGATTCCGCAGGTCATGAAGAGCGACCCCCAGGCGATAGACCGATCCATCCATGGTCTGGAAAACTCCGTGATAGATGGAAAGCCATCCCTGGGCGGTTTTGATGGGCGGCGCACCGGGACCGATTTTCATTTCGTCCCAGTGATACTGTTCCGGCCGCATGATCAGCTGAGAGTCGCCCCAAAAGCGCAGGTCCGGAGAGTAGGAAATCCAGATAGACCAGGGAGAGATTTCCGAGTGAGGACGGTCAAGCCTTGCATAGAGCCCGTCAAACTTCTCGGGAAAGATCACTACATTCCGATAATCCGCCTCTGTGATGAGGGAAAACCTCTCCACCTGAGTGAAGTCCTTCGTCTTGGCGAGGGCGATTCTAACCCCATTTCGCGAGTACGCGCTGTAAGTGATGAGATACTCGCCATCGAGCGGAGTGACTCGCGCATCTTCCACGCCGAACTCTTCATAGGCGGCAAACGGGCCGTCCGGCGCGGGAGTTAGAAAGGGCTGCGGATCGGCGGTGAAGTGGAATCCATCCGGGCTGCGCGCCAAACCAATAATGGACCGGCCGGTGCGGAGATGGGAGCGGAACAGCATGATGTATTCGCTCTCATGCTTCACCACCGCGGCGTTGTGGACCGTCTCTACCGGGTAGGGTATGTCGGCCTTAGTGAGGATGGGGTTGTGAGCGTATCGTCTGACAATGTCCTGCTTCATGACTGTTTCTTCGCCTCCAGACTGAAAATCGCCGCATAGACTCGTTCATACCCTTCCACCATGGTTGAGATGGAGAAGCATCGCTCCACCCTCTGGCGGCACACGCTGCGATCGATTTCAGAAAGGCGTTCCAGTGCCTGCGCCGCCTGATCGGCGCCGTTGACCAGAAATCCCGTGCGGCCGTCTTCGATCACCTCGCGGCAGGAGCCGAGATCCATGGCGATTACGGGCACGCCGGCTGCGTTGGCCTCCGCCAAGACAAGTCCGAAGCGCTCCGGGATTGTGTTCAAGTGCAGCAGAGCCCGGGCACGGGCGAATAACTCATTCTTGCCCGCCACGTCGACAGGACCGATATAGCGGATCGTGCGATCGAGGTGGGGCTCTACCTGTTCCCGGAAGTATGTCTCGTCTTGGATAATGCCTGCGATGAGCAGCGGCAATCCAGCCAACCGAGCGGTCTCAATCGCCAGATGGACGCCCTTGTCCGGGTGAATTCGCCCCAGAAAAATCAAGTCATCGCCGCCGGATTCCTGAAACGGATACAGCGATGAGTCGATTCCGTTATAGACCGTCGCCAGGTAATTCAGGCCCGGCGCACGATCGGAGTCGCTGATGGAGACAAAATATCCGTCGCGATACTTCTGGTAGACAGGCATGATTCGGGGCGAGGAGAATCCGTGGATGGTTGTGAGAACCGGAGTCTTGACCAGCCGGCTATAAGTGAGCGGCATGAAGTCGTAGTTACTGTGTATAAGGTCAAATTCAGCAGCGTGCTCGAAAACTTCGGAGATGTGAAGATATTCGGCTACTTTAGGGTCGGCCGTGCGATCCTCCTCATATCCTCGATCGACCACGGCATGCAGGTGAGCGCGAGTCACAGAATCCCTGGTGGCGAAGAGGGTCACATCCCAGCCGCGGGCGGCCAATCCTTCGGTAATGTTGCTCGCGACTGTCTCCCAGGCGCCGTATTGCCGGGGCGGCGTTCGCCAGGCTACGGGGGATAAGATAGCTACTCTCTTGTTAGAGCGCATAGGTCGCCAGCTTTGTGATAGGTCGCGGTCTTGTAGTCATGCTGGAGATCACTCCCTTACGGTCGTGGCTCCGATCAGAGCCGGGCCCAGAGGGCGCCCCGTTAGCAAGCGGTTTTCCCCCAGCGCCGAATCCCACGGCCTGGGAGCCAACGCGCGTCATGTGGTCTGCATGGCCGCCAGTACCTCATCGAGCGGGACGGTCGCGAAACCGGCGGCGTGATCGGCCAAGCCATAGGGAATGATCAGCTCGCCGTTGTGGACCAGCGCGCCGCACGAATACACGACGTTGGGCACATAGCCTTCCCGCTCGTTTTCGTTGGGTCTGAGCAAAGGCTCGCGGAGGCGGCCGATCACTTGAGATGGGTCGTCGCGATCGAGGAGGAACGCGCCGATGCAGTACTGCCGCATGGGCCCGACGCCGTGGCTGAGAACCAGCCAGCCAGCATCGGTTTCAATGGGGGAGCCGCAGTTCCCAATTTGGATCAGCTCCCATGGGAAAACCGGCTTCAATAGCGCCTTGCGCTCATACCAGAAGTGCACGTTGTCGGAAAACATCAGGAAGATGTTCTCGTTATCCTGGCGTGAGATCATGGCGAAAAGGCCGTTGACCTTCCGGGGGAAAATGGCCATGCCCTTGTTTTCGGCGGCCGGACCATTCAAGGTGTTGAACCGGAACAGAAGAAAATCGGAGGTCTCCACCAACTGCGGCATGACCACCCTGCCATCGTAGGCGGTGAAGGTTGCATAGTAAACGTAGGCGCCGTCATCGTTCCTGAAATGCGCGAAGCGGGCGTCTTCGATGCCGTTGCGCTGCGATGGAGTGGCCGGAAATAGTATGCGATCGGACAGTTGCTGCTCCGGCTCGAATTGAACCTGAAAATTGGAACGGGCAAGCATCCAGATTCCGTGTGCGGCGTCTTGATCTTCGTGGGACATTCCATCCGACAGCAGGGATCGCCTCACTTCCACCTCCAGGCTGGCGCGCAGCTCCACCACTGCGAACGACTCCCCAAGCCGGCTCATGACGCGGCGCGTAAGGTCGCTGTGGAACCCCAGCTCAAAGAGTTTGCGCACGAACAGCGCCTTCTCATATACCGGGTTGGGAACTTGACGCGGCTCGGTGAGGAAGCCGACGGCGGGCTCCACTTCAATTAGACTGCCGGGGTGGACAAGGCCGGTGCGAAACGTGATGGAGGAAATGTGTCCTTCCCCGGTGGCGCGCAAGCTGAGCACAAAACGCAGAGCGCCGGGCGGCACGCCGGTTTGATCGGGGTGCGGGACCATCGAAGGGTTGAACAGCGCGGCGGATTCCAGCGAATATTCGGCCAGGAAATAGGAGCCGATCAACAGCCGTCTTTGTTCGCAGAGTTCCTCATCGATCGACAGTAAGTCGCGGATTTGCTCAAAACGCGTCAGAAAGGTTTTGCGGATCTGGCGGTGCCGCTGCGAGAATTCGGAGCAGACTTCATCCACAAGGGAGCCGACCTGTTCTTCCGGTAGCGACATGATCCGCGAGAAGATTCTGCCCGCGCGTTCCGCGTCTCCCGGATTGAATGGCCGCAGGAGAACGCGCTTCTGGTCCGGCTTGACGATTGTGGCCGAACGCTTGACATGAATAGACATAAGATTTGTTTCGGGGAAACTAGTTACTCTTCGATGGCGATGGGCTGCTTGAAACTGGTCACCATGTTGTTCGCCAGGCGCATTTCAGCCAGCGAGAGTAAGAACGCCAGAGTGGATTCAGCGCCCTGGTTCCGGTTGACGCGATCGACATGCAATCCATCGAGGCAGCCGCCTGTCTCAGGGGAGTAAAGCTCTAACCCCAGATCGTTCCAGCCGATAAACCAGTCGAAGGCGCGCTGCGCCTGTTCGTACCACCAGACGTCCCCCGTGGCGCGAAAGGCTTCGAGACAGGCCGATACGGTGGCTTGCGCCTCAATGGGCTGTTGGTCGAAATTCGCGCGTTCGCCGCCGCGAGTATAAAAGCCGTTGCTGCCAATCGGCCGGAAGTGGCCCTTCTCAGACGTTTGCACTCCCGTCAGCCAGCGCAGAGAATGCAATCCGGCTTCAAACACCGCCTGTTGTCCGGTGGCGCGTCCACTTAGAATCAAAGCGTGCGAGAGCTTCGCGTTGTCATACGACAGCTCCTGTTCAAACCAACACCAGTACTCATGGACGTTCCTTTCGTAGAGGTCCATGAGCCGGGCGGTGAGGGTCTCGCGGGTTTGGCTTACCAGGCTGTCGCCGCCCAGCCGCCGCAGGTATTCGTGGATGCCTATGAGGCCGAACGCCCACGCCCGCGGCGAAGTGAGCTCCGTCAGCGCCGGCAATGCGCGCGCAAAGAGTTGTCCGGCCATGGCCTGAAAGCTCCCGAAAGGCGAACGGCCCACGCTTACGCCCAGCGCCCAGAGCGCGCGGCCTTGACAATCGTCGGACCCTTGCTCGTCAAGCCAGCGCCGGCAAAAACTCATGTGGTTATGGAAGCGTCTGGTCTTGGGGTCGAACGCATGATAGAGAAAGGCGGCGCAGGTGGTCGCCAGGGCGCGCACGGTTTCCGGGTCCTCTCCCAATTCACCGAGTAACACGGAAAAGATAAAGGCCCGCGCGTTATCGTCTGTGCAGTAGCCTTCGGAAAAATTCGGCACGCTAAAGATGGCATGCTGGAAGACTCCTGTGGAATCGGTCATGCGCGCGAGATGACTCAACTGTAACTGCGGCAGCTCCCGCGGCTTTTGATCGAGCGTCTTTGTGGCCAGAGATTTTCGGGACCTCGCAGCCCCCTCAGTCCTCGATAACTCGAAGGACCGCATGTACATCTGGGCGACATTGCTCCAGATCATGTCGCGGCCGATGCGGTAGGCGTTCTTGCGGATGGCGTGGCGGCGGTTGTCGTCGCGCAGCAGGCCAATCACCTCGCGTGCGATAGCTGGTGCGTCGGCGAATGGCACCAGCACTCCGCGGTCTTCCGCCAGCAATTCCGCGGCGTGCCAGTAGGGTGTGGAAACTACCGCTTTGCCGGCGCCGAAGGTATAGGCCAGCGTGCCCGAGGTGATCTGCGCTTCGTTGAGGTAAGGAGTTATGTAGAGATCCGCGGCGCCGATGAATTCTTTCAGATTCTCAAGTTCCACGAACTGGTTGTAGAAGATGACATTCTTCTCGATCTTATTCTTCCTGGCAAGAATTTCCAGACTTAGCCGGTAGGCCTCACCGTGCTCGCGCAGCTCGTTCGGATGGGTGGCGCCCAGTACGATATACACCACGTCTGGGAACTCCGCCAGAATTTCCGGCAGCGCGTTGAACACATATTCGATCCCCTTGTTCGGCGAGAGCAGCCCAAACGTGAGCAGCACCACGCGGCCTTCCACGCCGAACTGGTCCTTGAAATAAGCCGGATCGACGAAACCTACATCGGGAATACCGTGCGGGATCAGATCGATTTTGGCGGCGGGGGCGCGATAAATCTCCTGAAGCATTTTACGCCCGCGGTCCGCCATGACTACCAACCGGGTAGAGAGCGAGATCAGTCCCTGCATGACGCGCCGCTGGTCGGGTTTAGGATCGCGCAAGACCGTATGCAGCGTTGTGACTACAGGCATTCTCAATTCATGCAGGAATGCCAGAATGTGACCGCCGGCGGGCCCGCCGAAAATGCCGAATTCGTGCTGCAGACAGACTATATCCACGTTGCCGATGTTGAGAAAGTCCGCGGCCCGCAGATAAGACGACAGGTCCTGCTCCTCAATTTCAAAGCGCACCACTTCCGGATACTCGTAACCGCCCTTGACGTCGTTAACCGCCACCGCGAAACACTCGCTTTGGGGATGTGCGGCTGCGACGGCCGCAAGCAGGTCGGACGTAAATGTAGCAATGCCGCATTTGCGTGGCAAATGGTCGCCGACGAAAGCGATTTTGCGGACTTTAGATATCTCTTTCATGAGGGATGCCTGGCCGCCTGGCGAGCTTCGCACTAATTCCGTCAAGCCGATTCTCCGGGTTGCGCAGCGGGCGGGAAATGGAGCGGATCCCTCAGGTTTTGCAGCTCCCGGTAATAATAAACTGGAGATGGCTGCTTTCCTTTGAACCTCATCGCTTTCAGAAACTCGATTTCCTCTTCGGTGGCATCACCGCTTAAGGACGTATCCCTCAGAAATTTTTCCAGCCCCGGTTCTACCGCGAAGGGTGGTTGAGGCTCCTGTTCGGCAAACTCAAATCGCTTCACGCTGCCAGCCGCGAGACGGCGGTTGAGGACAACCTCCATGCCAAATGTCATCAGGTCGATATCCCAGGAATCGATCATGGGGTCGAGGAAGCAGATGCAGTATTCAGCCGAGACGTTAAAGACGTCCGTGTCCAGGAACTCGAGAACGGCAACGCGCATTTGCTCATAACTGCGGCCGCTAAGCTGGGCCATGAGGCGCAGCCACTCTTCACTTCGCAATTCCTCCCTGGCAACTCCCTGGGCAACATCCAGAAGCTTTTGAGTGACCAGCCGTTCCAGCTCTCCAAACGGCTCTTTCTCAAAAATCCTGCTCAGTTCTTTTTGCTTGGCGGTATCGCATTTGCGCAGAATCATCGCCCGGCACTCCTTGAACAGAGGCCGCGGCGGCTCCGCCACTTTCTTTCTCAATTCTTCCTTACGCTGCAACTCCGCCAGATTCGTGAGGTCGCCGGTTGGGAGCCGCAAGACCCGGGCGATCTTCTCGTAGATGTCGGTGCGCCCAGGCGCTGGAGGCGCCTTCTTCCGGGTCAACAATTGTGAGATATAAGACTCTGTCACTTGAGCGGCAACCGCGAGATCTTTCTGCTCAAGTCCAAGTCCTTTTAAACGGCGCTTGATCAATAGAGAAACGTCCACTTGTGTATTGTGTGTTTTTGCACTTAACCGTAATAAGTCAACCTGACAATATCATCTTGTCATAAGCTCAATTGACAGGCAAGTCTACTTAACCGATAATGGTTAATATGTGGGCGTTTCCACCCGCTCACAGATCCTCGGTATAGGCCGAAACTCCGGCCTTGAGCCTGTGGTTAGTTGGCGGCCAATTGGCCGCGGCTCAGCAGAAAGGCCGAACAGTTGATCGCCTCCGGAAGCATTTTGATTGAAAACGGCGCCCCTCTCCCGCAGTTTTTCCGCGCCGAAACCGAGTCGTATCCGAATGGGTGGGTAGCGATCGATAGCAGCCTGAATTTTCACGAGCGGGAAAACGAGCTCGCTGCCACTGGATGGACGTTCCTCTATATGGCGAGTAAGTTCAGGGCCACAGCTTTCGGTTTCGACAGGCCCAAAATGGTGCAGCGGGCGCTCAAGCGGCTCATCGCGCGCGCGAGGCTTCAAAAATGCAACTGCCTTGAGATCGACGAAGTGGCGATGCATTCGTTCCTGGGCACGCCATATGTAAGCGTCTCTGCCCATTCGCGCCATATTCAAAAAGGCCTGGTCTTCTGTGCCCGGTGACTTATTAGGGCGATCATCCACTCTTCCGAGGGATGTTCAGTTGGAAGCGGAGCAAGATGACAGGTACGCTGAGCCAGATAGAGTGGGCAGAGCAGATTAAGCCACGGGTCAACGCCGAGTTCGATCGCGTTGCGAAGGCATTCGCGGCGGTTGCCGCCAATCAGGGAGAACAAGCTCGGGCCGATACCCAGGCCGTGATCGCTATCCTCGAAGAGAAGCGCGCCGAAGTAATGGCGAGAGATCAGGCCGGCTATTTCATCCGCGACTGGCAGGAGCTAAGCGACCAGGTGCGGCGAATGGTCGGCCAAGACTCCAGGTACCAGGCGATCAAGGCCAGGAAAGCGACAGTGAAATAGTTCATAGGTCTGATACGATCCCGGTCGAACGCTCAACGATTGCCCGCCTCGCTGAATACGGTCACTGTGAAGCCACTCCAGTGGACAAACGACCTCTTCAAATTCTGAGGATGTGAACTCGCGGGGTGCGAATAAGGACATCTGGTTGATGACTGGCACGGACGAAGCGTCCGCATCTTTTGTAAATGGCGACGCAGCTGTATGACGATGCGCCCTGGCGAGCTGAGATCGTTGACCGCCATGCGTACCGCGCATGATATCTCCAATTTACTACCTCCTAGTCTCTCCGTGACGCATTTCAATGAGCTATGCTATGAGGCGGGAATTCCGTGATGGGACGGAATCCCCGAGGAACCTAATGGACCTTAAGACCTTGCTCGACACACCTCCGTGGGACTGGCCGAGAGATGCCGGTAGGTTGTTTCTTAAGATTCTGATCGATCGACGGGCCGATGAATCCGAACGGCTGGTCGCCGCCACGCTAGCGGGTGATTTTACCGTGATCAACGACGATTTGGCAGATGCCTTATTGACCGTCGTAGGAAGCGCCAATGAGCCAGAGCGACTGCGCGCCAGGTCGGCGATTTCTCTTGGACCGGTCCTGGAGCAGGCGGACAGCGCTGGGTTCGAAGATCCGGATGATGTACCCATTACCGAGCGCACGTTTCGGCACATCCAGAACTCGCTCCAGAAGCTCTACCTCGATAGCAGCACTCCCAAAGAGGTACGGCGGCGAATCCTCGAAGCATCGGTGCGCGCCCCCGAGACGTGGCACAAGGATGCGATCGGGAATGCATATTCCAGGGGAGACAAAGAGTGGATGCTGACGGCCGTGTTTTCGATGCGCTGGGTTCGCGGTTTTGACAGTCAGATACTGGCAGCTTTGAAGAGCGCCGACCCTGAGATTCATTACGAGGCAGTCAACGCGGCTGGCGATTCGGAACTGGACGCGGCCTGGTCTCACATCGTCCAACTCGTCAAAGACACTCACACGCCGAGGCCCTTATTGCTTGCGGCCATCGGCGCCGTCGGCAGTATCCGTCCCGCGGAGGCGCGGAAAATCCTCGCAGACCTGGCCGGCTCCGACGACGAAGAAATCGCTGAGGCAGCCGAAGAGGCAATATCGATGACCGAAGCAGTTCCAGACGACGAAGACGACGACCAACCGCTGCTCGGCCAGCCTGAAAAGACAGATAAGTGGGTCAACTGATCCAAGCCCGATACCGCATCTGCTCAGACGGTGGAGACCAGGCGCGCGGTACAGGGAAAGGATCGCGTAGGTTAGGTTAGGGCGGCGAGAAACGGCGCCACTTCCGGCGGGTTCGCCAAGCGCGGCGCGCCCTGGCTGATAATCCTGGCAGCAGCGGCTCTGGCGACCGGCGGTATTGCGATCGGCATTCCTGCCGCACTGGCGCTCAGGCATATATCCGCGCGTTGCTTTACGGCGTGGAATCTTTCGATCTTCCGGCGCTCGTGTGCGCCCTTCTGGTACTGGTTGTATTTGCAGCCATTGCGGGAATTGTGCCGGCGCTACGGGAAGGCCGGCCGGATCCGCTGTCCGCCCTCAGATGCGAACAACGGCGAGCGCTTACGGCAACGGCCGTGGGTTTGTTCCGCAAATCGTCCCGCCGCGTTGCAAAACAGTGCGATTCACGGCCGATACTGCGTCCGCGCAGAGCGTCAAAACCACGCGCGCGATACCCGCACCCATAACTGATACGCGAGATACCGGCCGCGGCCCGTCGAACTTTGACGGGCATCGCACAACTCGTACCAGAACACGACTACTGTTTTCGCCCCATAGGAATTCCACGATCACGCGACTTTCAAAAATAGAGTCCATTTGTTATCAATGACTTAGAGATTCAATTCAATTAGACTGCATTCTTAGTGCGGTAATTTGAAATCGAGAAGGCCGTCCGCAAGGCTGTGACGGTCCCTCCAAAAAGGGGAAGATGTCGGATCCGATTATCATCATTATGACCTGTTTGTGGATCGCTCTTAGCTTCTAAACCACGCTCACCACAGCGCGCACCCATTCGATATACCCTCAACAGAGGGGTAACAATTTAGGATAAATACTGGTATTATTTCTTTGGGGGTATTTCCTTCGGGAGATATTCTCAGAGAAAGACCAGTTTCGTTTTCTAAGTTTGAGATGCAGCAACGGAGATTTTTGCAAGCCGCCAGGTTTTTGGCTTTCTGCTTACTCGCGATCCCGTTCGCCGGCCCCCGCTCACGGTCGGTTTCGAGCCTCGAGGCGATGTCCCCGACCCGCTTACCAGACGAATCTTCGGCTAGCTTCTTGCGTGCAGAACTCCTCAAGGGCGCCAATCTCTATGGCGCCGGTCGCTATGACGACGCCGCGAAACAGTTTGATCGTGTCTCCAACCTCGCCGCCCAGGCGCACAATCCCAGCATGTCGGCCCGCGCGCGTGGCAATGTCGGCGCGGTTCAACTTGCGATGCACCAATACCGGGCCGCGTTGAGTTCCTTCTTGACCGCCCGGCGCATGGCCGAATCCGCCGGAGCCGTCAGTATAATCGCCATGCTCGATGCGAATCTCGCTTCCCTTTGTAACCAGATGGGCGATCTCGACGAAGAATCCCGCTGGATTCAAGGCACGCTCGACCGTTTGACGGGAACCGACCGCCGCGATCACTACGCCCAGATCGAGCTCCAGCTCGCCACCGTGCGCGCCCGTCAGAACCGCATGCCGGCCGCGGTGGCTTTGTTCCGTCAGGGAATCGAAGCCGCTGCCCGGTCCGCCGATTGGAACCTCTATGCCATCGGCTGGAGTCGCCTCGGCGAAGAGTACATCGAGCTCGGCGAACTGAGCCAGGCCGAAGGACCGCTGCTCGAAGCCTATCGCGTCCGCACGCTGCGCCATCTGCCCCTCGACACGTCCTATCGCGATCTGGGCCAACTACGCCTAGAGCAGGGCGACCTGCAGGGCGCCTCGATCCTGCTCGATCGCGCCATCGAGATCTCCGCGCAGCCGAATGGTCCCATTCCCTCCTGGTACGCCTATCACTATCGCGGCCGCGTGCGTCTGGCGCAGGGACGTCTCGAAGAGGCGCTCGCCGATCTGCGCGTGGCTGTCCGTCTGGCGCGTGCGTGGCGCTGGTCTGCGCCCGCCGAAGACGGTATGCGCATGGGCGCCGAAAGCTGGCTCGACCGGGTCCACTCCGCGCTGACGGACGCGGGCAACCGCCTCTACCTGCAAACCGGCCATACGGCGCTGATCCGCGAAACCTTCGAAGCCGTCGCAGAGAATCGCGCCAGTAGCTTGCGGGCGTTGGTGGAGGGGCGGAAGGCCGCCGCGGAATCGCTGCCCTCTTCCTATTGGGCAGCTCTGCTTCGCCTGCAGCGCGCCGAAGTGCTGGCGGTGCGCAGCCCCACGGCCGAATCCGAAAGCGCTGTACTCGATGCTCGCGCCGAAGTGGCGCAAATTGAGGCATCTTCCGCCAGCGAGCCGGCTCCGCCGGTGGAAAATCTGCTCCAGCGCACACGCGCCAAATTGGATCGCGATACCGCCGTGCTTAGCTTTCACTTAGGCAAATCGGCCTCTTGGATGTGGGCTGTAGACCGTGATGGCATTGCGCTCTATCAGCTGCCGCCCGTAGAGACGCTCAATCCGCTAATACAAGGCGCAGTGCAGGCCATCCGTAGCGGCGCTGGGGAAACCACCGCCGGGGCCGGCTTATACCAGGCGCTCTTTGGCTCGCTGGCGCCGCGGTTTCAGCGCAAGTCGCACTGGCTGCTCGCGCTCGACGACACGCTTTTCGGCGTTCCCTTTGCGGCGCTGCCGGTTCCCGCGCTCGAAGGCCGCCCGGCCAACACCCAGTTTATGGTGGAGCGCCACAGCGTGGAAATTATCCCCGGCGTGGCCTACTGGCTGGCACGGGATGGCGCGCCTGCGCAACACTCCGGCATGCCGCTCTTTCTGGGCATAGGCGATCCGATCTATAATTCGGCCGATCCAAGGCTGACGAAGGCGGCGCGCGCCGCCTCGCCTGTCGTTTTGCTCCCGTCCGCGGCCGCGCCCCTGCCGAGACTGGTGGCGAGCGCGGCCGAGCTCGATGCTTGCGTGCGGGCGTGGAAGGGAAACCGGATTCTTCTCGAAGGCGCCAGCGCCTCGCGCAGCGAGATCGCGGCGCAGCTCGACCGCCATCCCGACGTGCTGCATTTCGCCACGCACTTCGTTCCGTCGGCGGACCGGGAACCGCAAGGCATGATCGCCCTCAGCCTCACCGGTCGCGGCGTAGCCGAAACTCTGCAGCCGGCCGAAATTGCGCTTTGGCGAACTGGAGCGCAATTGGTCGTCCTTAGTGGCTGTAATTCGGCCGAGGGCGCGGTCCTGCCGGGTACCGGCTTGCTAGGGCTTAACCGTGCCTGGCTGGCTGCGGGCGCTCGTAACGTAATCAGCAGCCGTTGGGCGGTTCCCGACGATAGCGGGGCGCTTTTTGCCGCGCTCTACCGCAACCTGGGACCCGGTGGATTGCCCCCCGCCGAGGCGCTGCGCGCCGCCCAATTGGAGATGTTGCACTCGGGCGGCTGGCGCGCCCGCCCGCAGTATTGGGGCGCATATTTCGCGATGGGAAAGGAATAATAATTGGCCTCCTCTATATTGACGCTGCCCGCTTATCCCGTTGTTCAGGAGCCCGTTGCTCAAGGCGCCTCAAACTGGCCCAATCTGGTGGAACGTATCCGCCGCGGCGATGGCTCCGCCATGGAAGAGCTGTACAAGATGTTTTCCACTGGCATCCGCTTTCTGCTGTACCGCCAGCTTGGCCCACAGGACTTGGACGACAAGGTCCACGATGTCTTCGTGATCATTACCCAAGCCATCTGTAACGGCGAGCTGCGGGAACCGGAGCGGCTCATGGGCTATGTGCACACCGTGGTCCGCCGCCAGGTGGCGTCGCACATCGACCGCGCCGTGCAGTTGCGGCGCAACTACGTGGACGTGGATTTCCAGGAATCGGTATCCGATAAGCGTCCCAATCCCGAGCGTCAAGCCATCGAGCGCCAGAATATCGGCCTGGCAATGAGCGTTCTCCAGTGCATCCCCAAACGCGATCGCGAGGTACTGACCCGCTTCTACCTGGACGAGGAATCGGCCGAGAATATCTGCGAGAATATGGGTCTGACCGACACTCAGTTTCGCTTGATCAAATCGCGCGCCAAGGCGCGGTTCGGTGAACTGGGCAGACGGCGCCTGGCAACCCGCACTAACCTTCGGGCATGACTCGAATTATATTTGAGAGTTTTCCGGAGCCCGGCAACTAGTAGGATTGGAGGGGGATTGCCGACCAACAATCAGCACGCCGCGGAAACCGACCTTGAAGGCTATTCGATGCAGACTCTGTCGTTAGAAGCGTCTGCGCGCGTCGAACAGCACCTACTGATTTGCGAGACCTGCCGCGGGCGGTTGGGGGAGGCGGATACGTACGTGGCGGCCATGAAGAACGCTGCGCAGTATCTTCCGCGCCAGGAGCGCGCCTCGGAGCCGTCGGCGCCTCGGTGGCGTTGGCGGTGGCCGCATCTTATTCCCGCCGTGGCCGTGGCGGCCTCAATTGGGATAGCGGTGGTCGCATTGCCCTTTAACCGCCACGCTACGTCCGCGCCTTTCGCGGTAAGCCTCCAGACCATGCGCGGTCCGCAGCATTCTCAGGCCCCGTCGCGGCGGCCATTGACGCTGCAGGTTGATCTCACCGGCTTGGCTGCCTCGCCTACGTATCGCATTGAAATGGTGGATCAATCGGGCAATCGCGTGTGGCAGGGCGTAATCGCCAACCCCGTCTCGGCAGCGTCTGTAACGGCGCCGCCGCAAAAACGAGGAATGTATTTCGTACGCGTGGCCCTGCCCTCGGGTGAAACGTTGCGCGAGTACGGACTGGAAATTCGCGGGACCGATTGAGCGGTCCGCGGCTAACCTCCATCGAGGATCTACGCCACAGCCGGCGACTCAAGCGGCGCGCAAATCTGCAACCCATGGACGATACGCTTCCACTCGACCTTGGGCCTCTGAAAATTGACTAGAAGACAGAGGGGCACGCCGGCGGCTCGCAGATGATTGAGACATTGCGCGGTGTGTTGGTCGGCGAGGCGCTCTGCACATTTCAACTCGACCACCAGCGCGTCTTCGACCAGAATATAAGCAAAGTATTCTCCAACCGAGCGGCCCTTGTAGGTCACTGCAAATGAAGCTTGGGCGGTAGCCCGGATGCCACGGAGGCCGAGTTCTCTGAGCAGAGCGCGCTCGTAGACTTTTTCGAGGAAGCCGGCGCCAAGCGTGCCGGAAACCTCAAAGACAGCGCTGAGCACGCGCTCAGTCAACAAATCGAATCCACGTTTATTGGTCTTCATTTGGCAACCTTATTACTATTACTTATGTGCCGTCCTACGCCAATACCTCTCAGAACTTTTATGAGCCGCGCTCTCAAGCCGGCGCAATAGTCGTGCAACGGCGGCCAACCGCTGCCGAACGCAACGTCTCAGTGTCAGCGGGTATGGTTTCTGGACGATGGAGGCGTGGGGGCGACCGGTGGAGCGATTCGGCTAACGGGCGGCGTTATAATAAGGCGCGATATCGGTAGCTTCTTGTGCGCCAGCCTTGTACGAGTGGCGCGCGGTCGATGAGTCTCGAACTGACGCCCTTCCGGTTACCATGCGCCTCTGCTGTTGCAATGGCTGGAGCTTTTATCGACAATTAATCCTGTAGCCTGGAGAAACCCCTTATGAAAAAAACGCTTCTGTTCGCGGCCGCGCTGGCCCTCGCCTTTGTGATCGGCGCCGTTTCCCAAACGCCGAAGACTTCGAAACATCGTGTTGTCTTTCAGCTGGACGAACCGGAGGGCGCCGCATGGGACAGTCTCGTGAAGCACGTCAACAACACGCGTGACGCCCTGGCCAAAGACGGCGGATCTCAGGTCGAGGTCGTGTTCTGGGGAGCTGGGCTCAACATGCTACGCAAGACCAACACCGCTTACGAAGCGCGCCTGAAACAACTGTCCGATGATGGCGTCACATTGTCCGCCTGCCGGAACGCGATGCGTGTCATGAACGTCAAGACCGAGGACCTTCTCCCCTTCGCGTCGGAAGTCGATTCCGGCATTGCCGAAATTGTTCGCAAACAGGAATCGGGGTGGGCATACATCCACTAGCTGCGATTTCAACTTTGGCGAATTCTCGCTTCAAGTACTTCGGGACGCTTTCTAAGGCGAACCAAGTGGCAGGGTCGAATCGGGTCTCTGCGCGAACGTTAACGAATATCGGTCGGCGTCCGGTACTAGCTTTGTAAGAGTGGCGTGTCACCCAGGTCCACCAGGGCGCCCGCGAGCCTGAATTGCGCGGTGGGGCGATGACCGCGCTATTTCGCTAGCGACTTGACTAATTCGTAAAGAAACTGCTGCCCTTCATAGAATGCTGTGACCCCCATCCGCTCGTCGCGCCCATGGAAGCGGATATCGTCGCGATCAAAGAAGAAGCCCTGCACGCCGTACGTGGGAATGCCGGCGGCGCGCAGATACTTGCCGTCGGTCGCTCCCATCACCATGATGGGGACGGTAGGAACGCCAGACCAGATGGTGTCGGTGAGGCGGCTGACGGCCAGCAGGAGATCGGAACGCATGGGCGATGCCGGGCCGGCGGACGCTTCCCCCAAGACCTGGACGCCGACCTGCGGGTCCGCAATCACCTGGTTGAGAGTGCGCTCGACGTATTCGACGGAGTCCTCGGGGAGCACGCGGCAGTTCACGTTGGCGGCGGCGAGTTGCGGAAGGGCGTTGATGGCATGTCCGCCTTCGAGTTGAGTGGCCACGCAAGTGGTGCGCAGGGTGGCGTTCCACGCGGGCGACGCGGCGGCGACGCGCTCCATGGCCGGCTTCGATCCCTGAGCTGCCAGCGCGAGGTCGGCCTTCGCTGGGCCGGTCTCGATCTTCGCCATGGCGGCGAAATAAGTGGCCGTGACTTCATTGGTCTTCAGCGGAAAGCCGAATTTGGAGAGGCGGTCGAGCGCGCCTGCGAGGTGATAGATGGCATTATCCGGTACGGGTAGGGAACTGTGGCCGCCCTTGTTGCGCACCTCCAGCCGGAAATTGACGACGTATTTTTCACTCACCTGGACGTCGTTGGCGATTTTCCTGCCGTGCGCCATTTCGCCCCAGCCGCCCTCGTTGAGGGCGAATTCGGCATCGATCTTGTCCCGGTGATTCTTCAGCAGCCATTGGATGCCGCTGTACGGTCCGCCGCCCTCCTCGTCCGCAGTCAGGGCCACTACGATGTCGCGGGAGGGTCGGAAGCCTTCGCGTTTGTAACGGATGAGATTGGCGATCCAGACGGCGGCCTGCGCCTTGTCGTCGCCCGTGCCACGGCCGTAGAAGTAGCCATCGCGTTCATTGAACTGGAACGGGTCCATGCTCCAGTCTTCGCGCTTGGC
>Ga0302324_100010820_pt1 | contig 18811 bp, 25 predicted proteins | sample Palsa_T0_1_FD_201949 | JGI IMG/M metagenome (GOLD analysis project Ga0302324, IMG submission 201949) | Peat permafrost microbial communities from Stordalen Mire near Abisko, Sweden - Palsa_T0_1 | ecosystem: Environmental > Terrestrial > Soil > Palsa > Peat permafrost | place: Sweden: Abisko...
GCCTGGGCCTCATGGCCAAGGAAGACGGCGGGAACGGCGCGTTCGTTCTCGCGCCAACTTCTCGGCGGCGGCCCCCGGAAACATTGGACTTTCGCCTTGCCGTCGAAAGTTTCTGCCTCCCGATCGACTGTTTCGTCGCCGCTGTCTGCTTTGATGTCGTCAGTCGATCGCCGGACCGCTGGCTGCAGTGACGGTTTGCACGGAGGCCCCTCGAGAAGGGGCACGGATGTTTGCCAGACGCCAGAGGCAGCGATTGCAGACGCAGGGGCCGGTTGAGATATGCGGCCAGCGTGGTTCCGGAGTTCCGCAGTTCACCCGTAGTACCGTCGCACTTTGGGCCGAAGTCGGCCCGGCGGTTTTTGATAATCGAATAGAGGACACGGCGAAGTGGAAGTTCAGCTGCGTTGCCGGGGTCGCAACGGACGGCCTGTGATCGCGAAGCTGTCCAGAGACCCGCCGCCGGCCCCTCCCTCCTATCACGAGGTTCGCGACGGACTGATCTGCCGCTGGATCGACTGCCCCGGCTGAACCTGGGTTACACATGATGAGAACTCGCGGGGCAGATAGACGCCTGCTCGACAACATGCCCGAGGCCGAGCTCGAGTCGGTGCTCGGGATACTGATGTCAAGACTAGGCAATGAGTACGACCCCGAAGCCGGCCCATGAAGCCGCGTCCTGCTCTGCCGATGAACCGCGACGAGACGGCCGGTGATCCGGACGAGCTGTTCGTAGTGCTCTTGACCACGATCGGTGGCCTGCCTGGCGAGGTGAAGCTCGACGCCTCAGACGGAATGCCGAGGGCATGCGCGCTGATGGGCAGATCAGATCGACGTGGTCGACAAGCGCCACCTGGGCGCCCGCGTCACTGTGCTCGATGAGGCGAAGATGAGCGAGGCGTGTAGCGCGCTGACGCGCGTCCACCTCTGATCCAAGGCCGGGCCGGCAGATGGCGAGGGAATGGTCAGCCAACTCCCACATCTCCGCCCGACCATTGTGGTTCTAGTGTGCTGCGCTCCACACCGGACGGCAGTTTCAGTCTTGGTGGCTCGATCCGGCGCGGCAGACCGTAGTCGCGCGACATGAATGAAAGAACGCGACCGAATTTTGCGCCCTCGACATCCTCTGTTGTTGCGTGCTCGATGTCTGCACAGTCGCCCATCTTGCTTGTCCATGTCCCACTTATCGTCTGCCGCGCGACGTGGCAACACTCTGACGCGTCATGGCCATAGAGCGCGACCTTCTCAATACCAATGACGTACGCGCCGTCATCACAGCGACGGTATCCGATCGTTTCGTAGACTTCTTCGTAGGCTCTGATCGAGTAACGTGGCACAACCGCACTCATGGGCCATGAGTAACCTCCTATCAGGCGCCCATTCCGCTGTATCGCTGGCGCAATTTTGGTGTTCTTCATCCCGGCTGCCCAAGCGGCACAGTTGTAACGGTAAGTCGAGCAGCTCGTCACGGTTACAAGCGAGTCCGCGAGTTCGGCGAACTGCTCGATGAGCGTCGCCAGCTCTCGGTCCCGGTCCAGCTTCTTGCGCAGGCGAACTCCGCTATGACTCGACACTCAGCAGCCTCGTAGCTCTGCCCCACTCGAGCCATCGAAACGCGGCGTCCCTAACGTCGCTGATACCCTCGGCAACATCGATCCGCGTAATTGCGATCAGCGCCCAGAACCAGTCGCCGCCGTCGGTCTCAAGCGATTCGAGTATCAGCGGTAGAGCGTTCGGCCCAAGGCCGATGATTTGCTGATACGCGAAGTGCATAGCCTTCCGATGTGGGAAGGACTCACTCTTTGTCTCACTCCGCCACTCAGTGACGAGTTCATTGAAGACTACCCTCAGAGCCTGCGGTGTCAGAGTCACCGCCGCAACCGTAGTCTCTGCTTCTTCAAGGATGGCTTCCGCAAGCTGTCGGAGCCAGCTACGCTCCATGTACCTCGCTTCCGGCGCACCAAGAATCCAACGTGTGAGGGTGCTGGGAATCGACGGGCCGTCCGCCGGCGGTTCGGCGGTCTTCACCGCATATTGCCAATACGCTATCGCTGGAGATTGCGATGTCGGCGTCTCGGGTACCTCGCTAGGTTCAAGATAGCGGCCGGTCACGTCTTCGCCTCGGTATCTCTATGTTCATTCTCTTCTTGATGAATTAGCGCCTGACTCAGACGTGTCAAGTCCTCTAGCAGTGCGCTGAGTCGATCCGCATCAAGCGCGAGTACGGTTACATGCTCGGGGGCGTCCCATCCGACCGTCATTAGCCGCTCTGCAGTAAGGCGAAGGATCGCGTAGCGGCCTTTCTGAGCGGCAGCCCTCCGCGAGCTGTCGGCCTCTCGATTTACTACCTCCCACTCGTGTGCGGCGAGAATCGGCAGCTTCGATGTGGCGGTGAGTAAGAGGCGCTCCTGAAGGTGAGCCTCGGTGACGACACGCTGGACAGCCTCGTACTTCTGCCCCGCGACCTCCGGCGTCTCGGGGTCCGGGAAGTTCAGGCGTGGCTGCGAACGAGCTGTTACGAACTCGTCAACTGCTGTGCCAGACGCTACGGCGTCGATCGCGTCTTCGAGATCGTTATACAGGCCGCCCCCCGGCGCCGGCTTCTCCGCCTCCGCCGCCTCGTCGAAGACAAACGATACACCTACGCGGGGCGAAACCTCGAACCGAAGCAGCTTGCGGTGCCAAAGGTCGAGCAATCTTTCGACGGCGTCAAGGAACCGTTGAAGATCGGCGTACATACAGGGAGTCTAGTCAGTTTCGGCGTTACCGTGGATCCGCAACGGGTCCCTCACGCGCGCGGAGGAACCGGACGACACAGAGCCGTCTTGGCTAGCGCCACACGTCGTGCCGATCGCGTAGGGGGGCAACTGGCGGATCAGGGCGTCGCTGCGTGTAGGTACGGGCGTTAAGCGACACGTAGCAGCGGAGTAAGAGGATCGCCAGCGTCTAGGGGCAGCGGTGGCGATCGAACTGCGTGACCGTGCCGGATATGGTCCTCTTCGTGGCTACCGGATCCGCTGGCGCTCCACAAGATGACGCGATATGGCGTTCGTTCGCTCGTGCCAGCCGGTGGTTCGTTTCGGCGGTCCTAGGAGCCATCGTGGCCCTTGGCGTCGCGGACGTCGCAGGATATCTCGGCCATAGGCCCGCATCCCTTCCCGCGCAACTCAACGCAGTCCTCGTGGACGCCGCACGACAAGGACTGGAACCCGTCTATATGCGAGAACTCGACCTACAAGGTACGGGCGAAATGACTCGTCTAGTCGTGCTCAGGCCCCGCATCAACTCGCGCTATGTCGATCGCTCCGACGAACTGCGTGTCTATCGGACGACGAATCAAGAACTCCGAGTCGCCTACGTGATACGTCCTTATCCGCTCAAAGACCAACCGCCGTATCACCTGACGCTACTTGGCGTGGGCAGCTTTGATCGAACGGATCGCGAGGAGGCGATCTTCACACTTGACCCGGAGTACGCGGACCAAGCGCTGCCGCGACCATTCGCATTGCTATGGAATGTCGCACGTCAAAACTATGAAGTCAGGAGCCTATTGCGCGAAGGGCCTCACTTGGTGCCACTACACGGCTTCTGGGCTACCTCCACCGTGCGCCTCGACCACCCCATAAGCGTGCCACTCGGTGGGGGGCTCGTACTCCACGGTGCCGGCGGTGCCCCATATGTCGCACTCGGCCGCTCACGACTCGCGGCCGCCTACTCGGTAAGCAAAACCTGCAACGGCTGCACCGGAGTATGGGAGTTTAAGACGTTTTGCTTGAACTTCGACAACCACCCTTACTCGGAGGGCGAAGCCTCCGAATACTCACTGACTGGTCGCCGCCGGCACCACACTGCCCTGATTAAGGAACCGCTGACGGGCATCCCCGCTCACCTCAATGCAGCACTGCACCGCGGCTACTGCGAATGACCCAGACGCCGAACGAGCGTTCCCTAGTTCGAGACGTCGGACTTCTTGTGGTCGGCGCACTGATCGCCTTCGCTGTCAACGAATATGGCGCCTCCCTTCTTCGTAGCCTTAGATCTACGCCGGCCAGCGTGTCGGCACAGCTCGCCGCGATTGAGCGTCACGCGACCAGTATTGGCCTGTATCCAGTGATCCGAAGGGCGCATCTCCACGGAGACGGCACGGAATCGCTCATCGTTGAATCCATCTTCGCGTACAAACTCCCTGGAGACGACGCATCGAATCCACGATCAGACTCGCTTGCTATCTATGACCTACGACCCGACAACGGCGGGACAACCCTGGAACGGCGCTTCAGCTTCAGCCCAGCGGGGGTCAGCGGCGGTGTCGATACGCCGAGCTGGCGACTCCGAGAAGTCGCAATCGAGGACGTCGCAGACGATGGCCGGCAAGAGATAGTGGGAGGTTGGAGCGAGGACCGCGCTGATGACTCGGATGTACGGCCCTTCATGGTTTCGTGGAATCCCGTCAAGCACCGGTACGTCATCGCTCCGCTACTGACTCGCCCGGTGCCACTCCCCGAGCCCAGCGAACTGAGTGAACGCGACAGAGAGGCCCGCCACCTATATGCGACCGCCGCCATGCTCCGCGACCGCGCAGCCGGCATCTCGATCACTGCGTTTGGGACTGAGCGGTTCGCCGTCCAGGCGGCCTCCGTCGTACCCGACAGGCGGTTCGTACCTGCGAGCCTCGTGGTTGTTGAGGAAGCCGAGACTAATCGAGACTTGCGTGCCGCTGTACGGCGGCACCGATTCAGAGTTGACGTTGCTTCGTACCGTCTTGATGCGCGCTCAACGCCGGTACTGTCGTCGTACTGCGGAAGCGCTGCGACGACGACGAGCCCGTTTGTGGAACCAGACACCGCCGCGATCCTAAAGCTGTACAACACCCTGCCAATCGAAGACTACGAACCGGGGTGCTAGCTCGCCATCTGGTCCGTGAATCGCCACCTCCGTTGGCCTGCCCCCAGCGACGAGCGACATCCGCCGTCGGAGGTTAGAGCAGCGCGCGCCGGCACGCCGATCCCGTCGGTATTCGTGGGATGGCCAGACCGGACGCCCACTACACCCGCGGGTGCATCGGCATGGGCGCACCGACCATAGGGTCGCAAGCGGCAGAAGCCGACCTCACTGCCGAGCATCGGAACACCGTTAGACGCGCTTAATTCCGTCCGGTATGCTTGCTATGTGTGGCGGCACCCGTCCCAGAGCCAGAGTCTTCGCCCCAGCTACCGGAGGAGGCGGTCGTCGTGCGCGGTGGTCTGATGGAGCGCGACAGGATCATTGCATCCGCTGTGGCGAACTTTCGGGACTGCGGAATCTACGCGCTGTCGGTTTGGTCTGCGCCCGAGATGACCGCCGAGGAGATCGTCCGCTCGGTGAGGTCGCGCAACCCGAGAGACCTCAAACATGGCCAGATGCGGACGACTACTGCGGGCAGACTCCGCACATGTGGGTTCGAGCTTGTTGAGGATGGGCCAGAGATGCACTACTCGCTAACGCTGCCCTCACCGCCCGCCGACACCGACTGGGATGTTCTAGAGCAGACGTTCGACGACCCCGAACCGACCCCACCGCGAGAGGAGACCTGATGCCCACGCTAAAAGTCGATTTCAACGACGTGCTAGAGGGGCGAGTCCGAGGGTTATCAGAGGAGTTCGAGGGACCCGGCGAGCCGGCCGTGGAGGGTCTGATCCTGCTCGATGATGGCGAGGGCAATGAAGCGCTAGGCGTTGTACGGAGCCTTGAGCGGGGCCTCATTTTCGCCGAGGTCGATTGGGACACATGGGGTCCTACTGGGCATATCAAGACGGGATTCATCGACGATAATAACGGCTGGCAGATCGAAGTAGTTGAGCAGCAGCTTTTGGCTGCCGCTGCATAGACATGCGCGTCGATACGGCCCTTCTATGTGGAGCTGCCACCGCAAGGGATGGCTTGCTATCCGTCCTCGATGGCGGCGTCACGCAGATAGAGCGACCCGAGTACCCAGCTCCCATGGGTCTGACGCTTGCGATGCGGGTCCTCGTGCATCCCACCGAGATGGCGCATCCACATAAGCTAGAAGTGCTGCTGCAAGACGAAGACGGTCAGCAGATCACGAAAGTCGACATAGGGGTTGGGATTAGCGACCAGAGCGTCGTTCCGCCCGGTGACGAAGCATCGCTAGCAATCCCGTGGAACTTCCCAGGCCAACCGGTTCTTCCTCATGCGGGCCGCTACAGCTTCGAGATTTTGATCGACGGTGTGCACCAGGTATCCGTGCCACTCCGTGCCACCGTAGTCGACACGCAACAGGGAGGTGAGCAGGAATGAAAGGCAACATAAACTCAGCCGGAGAAGCCAGCATTACGGTGCTCGGTGAATCCTCCGTTGTCAGCGCAAATCGAGCAAGCACAAGCGAATCCGAGAGCTTCACGGCCTTGACCGCAAAGTTGGTGCAGGTTCCAAAGACTGAGATAGACGAGAAGCGTAAGCAGAGATAAGGGCTGATGTCGCTCGCGGTAGTGCTGAAGGGGCCGGAGGGCCTTGTCTTGGCGGCGGACAGCCGCGTTACTTTGAGCGCGCTGCAGCCAGCCCCACAAGGGGCACCCGCACCCTTTCAACTGCTGCCAACTTACTTCGACAACGCGACGAAGCTGCTGAGCTTGCAGGAGCATCCCCATTTGGGAATTGTGACTTACGGGCAAGGGGCAATCAGTCAGGAACATCCACGAACGGCGCAGGGTTATATCCCTGAGTTTGAAAAGCACCTCAGAAGCAAAACCGCCAAAGCCAAACGGCTATCCGTGAAAAGTGTCGCGCTGGAGCTGGGCCGGTTTTTCAAGAAACAGTGGAAAGCCGCCGGGATGCCCATCGGGGCCGAGCCAATGGTGTTTCTAGTCGCTGGCTTTGACGAGGGCGCCCCTCACGGGAAGGTCTTTGAGGTATCCGTCCCCGACAAAGTCACTCCTGTCGAGAAGACCGCTAACGACTTCGGCCTGAGCTGGGGAGGTCAGACGTTCTTGGCGGAGCGGCTATTGCAGGGAGTTGCCCCCCGCGCCATCGAGCTCGCGCAGGCAAACCTGAATCTGTCAGAACAGCAGGCGACCGAACTGATTGAGACTTGGCGTGCACAACTCAGCCTGCCGATCCCGTACGGTCTTCTTCCCCTGCAAGACTGCGTGGATCTCGCGACGTTCCTGGTTTATATGACCGCCTCAGTGATGACTTGGACCATCGGAATACAAGGCGTAGGAGGTGAGATCGATGTCGCAACTATCACCCCGACTGGCAACTTTCAGTCAATCCAACATAAGAAAATTCACCCACGAACTTAACCCGATAGGTGCTGGGAGTGCCTCGATGAGCTCAGTGGATCTGTTTCAGCAGACCGGGAGTACCACATGGGTGGGATACCCGATTCCGACCGAAGCGATTTCTCTGTCCAGCCTTCGAGCGGCGACTGGATCTCACCGCGACGACTCGTGGGGCGAGCGGGAGGCTCGCCAGTCGCTCGCTGAGGTGGAGCAGGGCGGTCGGCTCTACTCATTTGAGGAAGTCTTCGGCGAGCCGTTGTAACGATCTCATCGCCCAATCCGCCAAGCAGCCCCCGGTTTCAGTGCCCGTTCACTATTCGGAAAGGGCGATGGGGCATCTCCGAAGACTGACGTATCTCAGCGATTCGGTTCGGAGGCAACAGCGTGAGCTTGAAGTTCCAGGCGCAGCGGCTCGTCTTGGCGAACCTTGCAAGGGAAGGCTTCGGCGATGCCGCAAAGTCAGGGTAGGTCGTGCATACCGAATGATCTATCTCGTTCGCCGGAGCGACGTTGTCATACTGGCCGTGTGGTTCCGTAGCGACCTTGCCGCATATGATGAGGCACGGAGGGCGCTGCGAGAACCGCTACCTCCCCTACCGACTGCGTAGCCCCATGACCTTCGGCCGATGGGAAGCTCTGCTCGACCAGGGTCACTACCGCTACGCCGGAGGAACCGCCAAGCAAGATCTGTAGTTTGGGGGAAAACGTCGCCGAAAAACTACCGTTCCCGTGCGACGTTCCACCTTGAACTATCCCGAGCAGATCCCCGTCGGCGATCTCGGCGGACTCCTGGGTCGGTCCCTCATCCTCGGGCTCGACCATCCCAGCTCTGTGACCGGCCACACCTACACCCCACCTGCACCAGCATCACCCAAGGCAACGTCTCCCGGCTGGATGCGCGTGGGCTTCTACGGCGAGCGCATCTTCTAATCGTCGAAGTCTGAGAGATCGACCTCGACCGGTTCCGCCGGCTGGGGTGCAGTTAGGCCCAGGCGATCGAGCGTTTTGGCCAGCTCCTCGGGGTGGAGATCGACATGCTCGTGCGCGACAGTCTGTGGAGCGATCAGATGCATGCCAGAGAGCAAACGGTCCACGCCGTCGTCTCCCAGCTCCTGGACGATCGTCGCGGGCCTCATGCCATCGATCGCGTCATTCGCCGAGATCATCCAAGCGCCGACCCGATGGACATCATCGTGGACCCACTCGTGTGCCGCCTGCGCGAGGACGAGCAGCTGCCGCACGCGCTCGCTGTACTGGCTGCGCGGCCGTGCGGGACCCTCACCCTCCCAGACACGCATCGTGGGTGCGGTCCATCCCAGCGCGCGGCGCAACTGCGCGCGATCGGAAAAGTAACCCGACAGCGCGTCGAAGTTGGCCTTCGCACGGACAGCCTCAGCGCTCGCCACACGAGCGTGCACCCTCGTCCTCGATGGACGCACGGGTCCCGCCTGCGCGTGCCTACGGGGTTTCTTCCTGCCGGCCGCGCCAGGTCGCTGCTCGGCTTGCCGGCGCTTACGAGGTGTTGCTACATTCGCCATTAAAGAAGAAAGTGTAGTACGGCATCTTCGAGAGGCTGCTCGCCGCCTCGCAATGACCGCCACGCCAAGTCGGACGCCTGCTTCGCGCGACTAAGGGGCGTGTGGCGTGGGCGGCTCATGTGCCGTCCGCGAGCCACGCGAGCGTGTTTCCTGCAAATCTGGGCTCTCAGTTGCTGCGATTACTCTCGGCGTAGCATCCGCAGGCCAATGGAGACGAAATCCATCCAGATCGAGGTCGGAGCGTTGGGTCCGGCTTTCATGCATTACGCCGATCCGCCCGTGTTTGAAGGCGATCAGTTTGTCGATCAGCCCGGGGATCTGGCTTGGGAGGACCGCAAGAAGGTCGTGATCTCAGCAGACCTAAGTACTCGATTGGGGGATGTCATAGATCAGGCGGCCGAGGAGCTCGGCGTTGGGATTCGGGAGGGTCCGATGTCGCGCCGTGTGCCGTGCATCGCCTTGTACGACGGCAAGCAGTACGGCTTCATCAGGACGACCGACCGCGACGCCGGGCCGGGCTGGCAGCTCCGGTGGAGCGAGGTTCAGGTGGGCGAGCTAATCGCGAGCGCCGAGGCTGGCTTAATCGACGGCGACCCCGGCCGCCTTCTCCTGTGGCCAGTGATCCCGCAGGCCGTCTTTACGGACATCGGCGGGGCGCTCCTGGTGATGTGGACGATGTGGGAGCACTACCTGGCAGCGCGGGAGACGACCGGCATCATTCGCTCCATGATCGCGCGCCTCCGACGCGGCCGAGATGCGACTCGTGGTGCAAATCCCGCTCAGTGGTCCCAGGCATGGCATGAAGCGTTCCGCCGCGTCAATGACCTCATGGCTTTTCTCGATGAACCTCGAACGACAGAGGAGATCTCGGCTTACATGGGCGTGACGCAGGAGCAAGCTGAGGGCACCTTGCTCGCCTTGGGGTTCACGACCGGCGACGATCGGGCCTGGCGGCCAGGAGGAGATCCTGCGGCCGAGATCCTGCACGCGGGTCTCCTCGATCTCAAGAGAGATGGGCTTGAAAGTCCGGCCCCCGACGACGCAGGTCCCCGCAGCGAGCCTCGCATCCGAGAAGCCGAAGGCCCCACGCGAGCCGACCGCTCGACTTAACCCAGGACCTCCAGATGGGCTTCCTATGCACAAATACCCACTGACCCTGTTTGAGCCGATCCCGATTGCGGTTTGAGGGGTCTCCGCGCCGGCTCGTCGAGGCCCGCAAGGCAAGGCGCACACAGGCGCGGGTGCCGGCTCGCCAGTCGCCTTCCGCTGCTGGCAGCCCCCGGAAGCGAGCGTCTGCGATCGACGACGGCTAACAGATCCTTCTCGTCCCAACCAGGAGTCTCGATGGCCTCGGGCGGACCTGGAGAGACTTCCTCATTGGTCCGGGAGCAGGCTTCTCTTGCCGGTCCTCAACCCGGATCTCCCTTTTACTCGTAGCTGAGCGCGTCAGCGAGACGCACCCGTGCGGTTCGCCAGGTGGGGATCAAGATGGCGAGTGTGCCTGCGACCACGGCGCCGCCCACGACGGTGAGTAGCGTCGAGACGACCACTTCGCCACCGATCAGGAACCCTTGGCCTTCGATGAAGGCGCGCAGCGGACCCTCGAAGGTCGCGATCCCCCCGAGCACCCCCAACGCCGCACCGACAAGCATGATCAGCAGGACCTCCAGTGAGAGCGCCCCGAGCAGCCCGCGGCTGCTCATTCCCATCGCGCGCAATACTCCCCACTCGCGGCGCCGGGCGAGGATCGAGGTCGCCAGGATCCCGCCGACCGCGACGAGCGCCGCGATCAGCGTCAGGAATCGCATTGCCAGCAGGCTCTGGTTGGAGCGGTTGACTTCGCGCTCGGTCAGCCCCACCAGGCTTTTGCCTGAGATCACACGCAGCGGCTTGAGCCTGTCGAGCTTCTGCGTGCGGAGTTGGCTCGTCTTTTCAACCGCAATCATATTGGCGGCGTCTGTGTGGTAGAGCTTGCGATACAGGGCGGTGTCCATGTAGACCGTCCCCGACGGCCACGAGTTGTCTTCGACCTTGCCGATGATCTCAAGGCTGCGCATGCCCGACGGTGTATGGAGGTTGATGTGGTCGCCGCGCGCCAGCCCCGTTCCGGCGGCGAGCGCGTTTGAGATCAGGACGCCGCCGCGATCGTGGCGAAGCTTCGGCAAGCCGGCCGCGAGCCCTTCCTCGGATCGGTAGAGATAGCCGGCTCGGCGAGCGTCGAGCGCCAGTAGCTCGATCCTCCGCCCGCGGTAGCCCACGAAGTTGAACGCCATCGGCACTGCGTAGCCTGGCAGCGGACGGCGCGCGGCCTGTCTGAGCAGGCGTGCGTGCGTGGTGCCTGCGCTGCGCCCACCTCCCGCGGGTGCAAGCCGGCGCGGGAGGATCCGAGGCACCTTTTCTTTGAGCACCTGCCGCGCGTACTGCTCGCTCATCGGGACGCTGAAGGAGGTGTCCTGACTTGCCACGACACGCAGGGTGTCGGGTTGGAGTGCGCCCATGATCCTGCTGGCGCGGTTATCCAAACCGTGCGCGATGAGCTGTGGCGGGATCATGGCCCCAATCCCCAGTGCCATGATCGTCGCCGACAGTGCTGCCCGTCGCGGCGAGGCCGCGATCGCCGATCGAGCCACCAGCAGGGTAGGCGGCCATCCTCTGCCGGAGAGGCGCCCCACGGCGTGTGCGAGCACCCCGAGCAGGCCGAATGCCCCCGATCCGAGCCCAAGCAGGATCATGACCGCCGCCTCGGGGTAGGCGCGCGAGCCCGTCAGAAGCATGCCGAGCGCAAAGCCAGCGGCGCCCGCCACAAGCAGCGCCAGGGCTGCGGGCAGGGAGATGCTTGCGGTCGCGGTGGCACCGGCCTGTGGCGATCGCCCGAGCTGCTGTGCGACAGGCGCTCGTGTGGAGGCCAGCGCTGCAACCGTGGCTGCCGAGCCGGCCGCGAGGGCCAGTGCCGCGGCGATGGCTACGGTGCCTATCTTCACCCCAAGCTGCACCGTGAAGTCAAAGGCGTTGGTTACATAGCTGGGCATCTGACCCACGAGGTAGTGCGCGATCGGATAACCGAGCAGCGCTCCTGGAGCGATCGCGGCGAGGAGCAGCAGCGCCAGCACCAGGATCTCGGCCGCCACCAGCGGCCTCCCGCTCGATCCAAGAGCCCTGATAAGACCGGCATCCTCATGGCGCTCGATCATCCGCATGAGCTGTAACACGTAGATCAGAAGGCCGACGATGACGAGCGTCACTGCGCCGAACAGGGTGGTCGAGGAGCGCACCGTGAGATTGAGCACCTGGTCGAGTTCGTGCTGTTCGTCCGCCGGCGTCGTGATCGTCGCACTGGCTGGCAGCACTGCAAGGGCACGGTTCCTCCAAGCGGACAGCGAGGCGCCGTTGCGCAATCGCACGTAGATCAGATTCGGCCTGCCAGGCGCTCCCCGCAGCCGCTCGATCTCTGCCCGAGGCAGGGTGACGATGTCGCTCAGCGAGCGTGGCACAGCAACGACGCTGGCGACGTGAATCGCCGGCGAGCGCTGGTATGCGAACAGCCATACATAGCCGCCCCTTCCCACCCTCAGAGTCCTGGCCAGGCTCGAGCTCAGCGACAGACCCGACGCTCCCAGATGGTGGCGCCCAGTCGCCACGTGCAGCTCCCGCTGCATCGCGCTGCGCAGATGGTCGGCCGAGTGATCGATGCCGAAGGCAGTGACCGCGACCGAGCCATACCGCGAGCTCAGCGTGGCGCGCTGCTCGGTGAGCGGAACGGCGTAGAGGGTTCCCGCAAGCCGCTCGAGCTTGGTCACGAGCCCCGGACTCAAGCTCGATGGCGCGATCGCTTCGACGCGAAGATTGGCCAGCCCGCCCACCGCCTTCTCCCTGGCCTTCAGGGAGTCATCGATACTCGATACGAAGGAGAACAGCCCGACCATCACCGCGAGGCCCATGACCAAGGCGAGCCACAGCACGAAGGTACGAGCCCGCTGGCGGATGATCGTCTGCAGCAAGTGACGGGTGAGCAGCAGCGTGACCCTCATCGGATCAGCGCTGCTCGTAAGTTGCGGTGTCCACAACCCGCCCGTCCAGAAGTGACACCACCTCATCCGCGTAGTGCCTTGCGAGCTCCTGATCGTGGGTGACCACGATCACCGAGCGGCCCTCGACGACATGCTCGCGCAGCAGCTTGAGGATCTCTTCGGCGTTGTGGCGGTCGAGGTTGCCGGTGGGCTCATCCGCCAGTATGAGACGCGGATTGCCCACCAAGGCACGGGCGATCGCCACGCGCTGCATCTCCCCTCCGCTGAGCTGGCGCGCTGGCGAGTCGGCCTTCTTCGACAGACCGACCAGCCCCAGCAGCTCCTCAGCCCTGGCGCTTGCGTCCCTTCTCCGAGCGCCCGCGATCGCGCCTGCAAGTTCTATGTTCTGGACAGCGGTGAGCCCTGGGAGCAGATTGAAGAACTGAAAGACGAACCCGAGGTTGCCGGCGCGAAAGCGTGTCCGCTCGGCTTCGCTGAAGCCCGCGATGTCGCGCCCGTCGAACAGTAGTCGCCCCCCCGTCGGAGCGTCCAGCGCACCGAGCAGGTTGAGCAGCGTGCTCTTGCCGCTGCCGGAGGGCCCCACGATCGCAACCAGACGGTTCGGCATCACGGTGAGCGTCACTCCTCGTAGCGCCGGCACGCTGATTGGCCCGCGCCGGTATGTCTTGCTGACGTCCTGCAGCTCGAGCGCCGGCCTGCCGGGCGAGAGATCCGGGGCGGGTCCCCCGCGGCGCCACGTGTCTTCTCGCTCCGCGTGCTCCGCGGGATGGTCCCCATCCATCACAGGGCGCGTGCCGACACTCTCGTGGACGTAAAGGTTGGCTCGATCGGCAGTCGTGCTGTGTGTATGGCGATGGCCGTTGTGATCATGGATGCATTCCAACCTGCACCGGGCAATCTATACGGCTGGCGCCCAGCTCATCGCCGCGGTGGGTGCCACCGCTAGGGGACACGGCCGACAGCCATGAAGTGAGCGCTTGCCGCCAACAGTGCGGGCTCGTCCTCGACGCGTCGGATCGCTCTAAGCACGGCATCGCATGACGTCGGGTCATCGAGCAAAGCGCCGAGGTTCTGAAATGAGCCCGGCCCCTCAATGGCCAGGACCTTCACATCGAGCAGTCCGGCTGTGCAGAGCTCTTCGCGTAGCTCCTCTGGCCGGTGAAAGTACGCGAGCGTGAACCACTCAGGCCGCCCCTCGGGATCTGGATTGCGATGCACCCCGTCACGCAAGTCCCCTTCAACGATCGCCTCAAATGTGGGATCGGCGATCAGTCCCCATCGCACGCCCTCGTACGTCGAGGCGAACCGGGAGATACCGGCGGCTATCAGTACGCCTTTGCTGTGTAGGACACGACACGCTTCAGCGAGGGCTTGCCCGCGGTCTGTCGCTGCGGGCAGGTGGTAGAGCGGTCCAAGCATCAGCACCGCGTGCGCGCACGCGTCCGCAAAGGGCAATTCGCGGGCGTCGCCCACAACGGCTGACGCCAGTGGCGCGTCAGATTGAGTGGCCGAGGCGGCCCCGGCAGCGGCGACGTGCGGCTCATACGGATCGACCAAGTGGACCTCGTAACCCTCCCGCGCGAGCTCGAGAGCATAGACGCCTCTCGCGCCGCCGACATCCAACACGACCGCAGGTGCTGCTGGCAGGAAGCGGCTGAGCAGTTCGCGTGTCCGTATGCCCTCCAGCCGAGCCCAGGTATCCAGGCGATCGCGCTCAGGATCATGCCCATAGTGGGCGGCAATCGCCGCATCGAATTCTGGCGCCACGACCCAACGTTATCGGCTGCGGGCGGATCGCTCGCGCTCGCTTTCGCGCGAATGTGAGCGCATCAGCGGACGTCGCTCAAGCTCTCGCACCGGACGAGACGCAGTCGTACACGTCAACGCCGAACTTGCGCCTGCTTCCGCGGAAGAGCGAGCGTGTCCGGCAAACCAGATACCTGCGCGAACTTGCGAGCCAGACCCCTTAGCAGTGGACGTAGGTGATGGGGTTTTGAGCGCCGCGGGGCAGGTAGCCGCTGACATCGGTCCAGAGGTAGATGTCCTCCATTGCGAGGTCGCGCACGCCGTTGAAGTCCCATCGCCCAATCCCATTGCCGACACGCTTCTCCTCCGGCGGCCGTTCCCAGTTCTCGATCCGGTAGACGGCACGCACGATCCCGCCGTACACGGCAAACACCCACGCCGGCTTGTGCCGCTCGGGTGCGACCTTCCACGATGCCCGGGTCTTCTCGTATAGACCACCGGGCGCGAGCCACTGCGCATGGTTCAGGCGAATCAGAAGCACGCGATGCTCCGGACCGATCTCGACCGGCTGGGCGGCGTACTCCGCCATGATCTCCTCAAGCGGTTGCCAGCCACGTTCCGTGCCCTGGCCGGCGACGACATTGGCGAGCTCAATACCGGCGATCTTGAGCACGTCGATCACCGCGGCCTCCACCTCAAACGCTTCGGACTCGTTGGTCAGGTTGTGCCTGATGAGCTCAACCCCGACATCGAATCCGGCAGCGTGAATCTCACGGATGCGCGTGAGCTTCAACTGGGCGCTCGTCTTGGACAGATCGACGCGCTTTGCGTGCCTCGCATGGGCGTACGCTCGGTCACCTATTCCCTTGCCGACGTAGAAGATACGCCCGTCTTCCAAGGGATCGCGGAGCGCGTACACGTAGTGCCCGAGCTTCTCGCTCACACCAGGCAAGAACGACAGCGGGTCACGTGAAGCCGAAGAGACCGTCGGGCTGTCTGTAGGGCGCCTCACAGCGCCATTATCAACGGATTGCGCCCTTGCGACGGTTTTTTCGTAGTGTCGCAGCCTAGAGTGACGCTGCAAGCCCTGTTGGCGGCTCGCCTCGTTGAGTTGGCTTGACGTTGCCTCTGCCGAGATCCTCTACCCCGCCATTTACCCCGCCATTTACCCCGCCACTTTGGCGGGATGGCGGGATAGACGAGCCGGCGAACGAGGATGCGGCCAGATCGGTCCCTGATCCTTTGACTCGAGCATCCCGGCTCTTTGACCGGCGACACTCACCTTCGTTCCGGGCTGGTGGTGTTGTCTCCCATCCAAAACACCTCATATCCCTCTGCGGGTCTTTGGTTCTATAGGCCCTTTCTCCACAGAAACAATCCCCCCACCCCACCTGCTCCAGCATCATCCAGGGCAACTTCTCCCGGCTGGATGCGCGATCCTTTTCGTGCTGCGCTCCTATCGGGTTGAGCAGCCCTCAGGTTGGAAGTTAGCTTGGAACTTCCAACCTCTGCGTCGATCTACACGCCAGGGGAGAGTCGATAGGTCCTGGCTGGGTGCTGGACCGGACCTTCGCTTCCCCGCACCCTTTGAGCTTCCTCCAGTCGCTTCAGATAGGTGCGTGTCTGGCGCGAGGACACGCCGAGGTGACTGGCGATCTCGGCAGCGCTCGCGTGCGGATGTTGGCGAAGGAAGTCGATGACGTCCTCCTCTCGGTTCTTGCGCGATCGCGGTCCTGCCGCACCGCGCTGGCGGCCCTTGCTCGCGTTGGTAAACGAGGGATGCGGCCAGATTGTGGCTGTGAACACGGGCCCGTCCCCGTCGAGTATGGGCTCGGGGTAGCCCCGGTCCACCTCTTGGGAGATCTTTTCCCAGGCGGTACCGAAGCGCTCCATGTAGCGGATACGCCGCAGCACGCCAGCGATCCCACGGTTGCGGATCTTTGAGCGACCCTCGCGAATGTCATCCGTCGTGGTGCCTGGCAGCATCGGTCCCGGGTTGTGGATCTCGATGCGATCGTCATAGACGAACGCCTTGATCGTCTCACCCGACTTCGAGTAGTCCGTGTGCGCAACGGCGTTGATGAGCAGCTCGCGGATCATCACGCTCGAGTACTCCGGCCGCGGCTCGCGCTGAAGCCTGCCCTTCGGGATCGGCTCGGCCTGACGGGTGTTGCGGCGAATGAAACGCTCCGCCGCATCGACCGCCTCCAAGACCGTCAGCTCCTCCTCGGGATCGAAGATGTCCTCGATGTCCGCCGCGCGACTGCTACCAGCGAACCGCGCGCCCTCGATTCGAGCGTCGCGGAGGTAGCGGCGGCGGATCGGGTCCTGGCCGAACAGGATGACGCCAGCATTGGTTGCCACCACCTTGCCCTGGTACTTGGTGAGGATGCCCAGCGCCTCGAGCTTCGCGGCTCGCAACGGGACATCGTGGCCCTCGAAGGCCGCCTTCAGGCGTGTCTTGTCCAGGTTCGCGAGCGTCACTCCGGACCGTGCGAACAGATCGAAGGACTCTCCTGCCGCTTGGCGACGAAGCTCGGCGAGCATCTCCGGGTCGGCGCGTCTGCTGGTCGACCCCAGACGGACATACACGCCCTGCTCAGGACCCTCCGCGCGCAGATGAAACGGCGCCGGATGATGCGCCACATCGACCACCAACAGCTCATGCTCGCCATAGGACGCCGCGTAGATCTCGGGCAGCAGCTGCGGCTCAATCCCATCGCTGATGCTGCTCGACAGACGCTCCTCCTCGCGCAACGGGTCGGCCACACCCACAACAGACCCGTCATCGTCCACCCCGATCACGACCACCCCGCCCGCCGTGTTGGCGAACGCCACGATGTCCTTCAGAACCGACTTCCTCGAGGACAGATCACGCTTGAAGTCCACACGAGGACCCTCCCCCAGAGCTATGGCATCCGCGACCTTCACGCGGGCATCTTCTCAGTAAGCCGGCTTTGGGGCTTCCCCGGAAACGTTGGGGGAAATGTGCCAACTTTGACGAGAGTGTGCCAAAAGTGTGCCAATCGGGCCGAGGGGTTGAAAGCGAACGGGTGTTCGTGCTAGACCTGCGGGAATGGACGGCTTCCCCTCCCCCACTTCCCGATCCGGACGGCGCCTCGGCGTCCGACGCCAAGGCGGATCGAGCGTCATGCGCGCACTCGTCCGGCGGCTGATCGCTCGGGCCATGGCGCTTGGTCGACCAGGCCTGGGAAGCCGGACTCGCGAGCTCGCTGGGGACGTCCCGCGTGCCCGATCGAGCGTGCCGTCTCATGCGCGGCCTACTCTTGCTGACATGGACCTGACTCCACATCTCACAAGGCTTCCCGCGCCGACGGCCGGAGCACCACGCGCCGGCTTGGTGCATCGTCTACGCGCACGCCTCACGGGTCCCTCGCGGGGACGCCTCGCTGGTTCTCCCTGGGCTCGTCTCGCGGGTTCTTCACGCGCGCGCCTCGCGCGCGCCTGTGATCCTCTCCACCGTACGACCGCGGCGCCCGGTGCTCACAACAGCCCGGCAAAACCCACCTCCCCCCCTCCCATTCCCCTCCTCGAATCCCAAACACATTGGATCAACAGAACCATCCCATGTAACCCTAATTTCATTTACATAAATCTCTATATCAAAGACACCAAATACACCACGCCCCACCCATGCTCCCGTACGGTTTGATGAGCGCATCTTTCAGGAGGACCTGGCGTACACGAGCGTCACCGGGATCGCGATCGCCCGCCTGACTCGCCATCGCTACGAAAGCAAGGGGATCCCAGTCGGGGAGCTGCGCCTCACCGAACAAAAGGGACCCCACGCAGCGGTCCTGCCGCGCTGCCTGAAGGTCTACCTACCGCCGCTTGACGGGCCTTTTGGGATGGTGTTTCGGGTGATGATCGACGAAGACGGCTCGCATTTGGAGTATTTGGCTTTTGGGGGGCGGCGGGGTAGATAGGAGAAGAAAGATGCTTGCTTCAATTTGCTACGCCGCGTTGGGAATGGTGTTACACCTGTTTGTGAGCTTGGCTGGGTGGGTGGGGATATGGCTACGCAACGTCGGTCGTGGTCTTACACCTGTCTGTGAGCTTGCCGCATTTGGTTTGGCCAACCTGGGGGTTTTCGTTGGGTTTGATTCGGAGGTTGGTGGCCGGGGACGGACCTTGGTTTGGAGAGCCTGGGCCTTATGGCGGATGAGGGGGCGGCGGGTTCGAGATCGCTTGTGGCGGCGGG
>Ga0302324_100010821_pt1 | contig 18810 bp, 12 predicted proteins | sample Palsa_T0_1_FD_201949 | JGI IMG/M metagenome (GOLD analysis project Ga0302324, IMG submission 201949) | Peat permafrost microbial communities from Stordalen Mire near Abisko, Sweden - Palsa_T0_1 | ecosystem: Environmental > Terrestrial > Soil > Palsa > Peat permafrost | place: Sweden: Abisko...
CGTATTGCAGTCCCTGCCGCACAGCCACCCGCACATCCATGGCGCGCTGCACCACGATTACGTAAGCCAGCGTCAGCGGGAAAATCGTGGTCAGGATCAGTCCAATGGCGATCAGCCAGTCGGGAAACATGCTCCACATGGACTTCCCGCCGTACTGCGAAAACAGCGTGATCACTAACAGCGGAGTCAGGGCAACGGTCGCGCCCCAGTAGAGCAGGCGAAGCCGTCGCTTGGCGTCACGCGATATCGCCATCGACGACTTTGTGAAGATCGAGCCGAAAAATCCAAACCCAACCACGCAGTAAAGATAAATCCGCAGTGGAGTATCAAAAGGATGGAACTTCTGAACAACCTCTTGCGCGTGCGCGTAGTTTGTCATCTCTGTGATCGACACCACCACTACATACATGACGTCCGCAAGAACCGGAGCGATCACCAGTGCCGGGATCCACTTCCGCCACGCTCCCATCCGCGTGTAGAGCGGGAACGGTTCCGGGAAGAAGAAGCCGAACAGGAACATGAACATAACCCATCCGGCCGCGAGAGCCGTACGGTAAGCCATGGCCACTTCGCGATAGCCCCGACCCCAGCTCTCAATCTTGAACGAGCTGAACAGCTGCGAGAAACAGAACATCAGTCCGAGCAGAATCCACGCCAACCGGTCACGTGGCCGTATCAGCACCACCCAGGATCCCAGCAGGAGGCATCCGATCGGCGCCACAATGTTCAGCAGCAAGTCGAAAATCACCTGGCCCAGCGGAGCAGTTCCAGCGGTCACCGGAAGAACCACCGAATGTTCTCCGGAGGCTGACTTTACCCTGAGTTCGATCTGATCTCCCGGGCGAGCTTTAGCATAGGCTTCCGACAAGAGCGCGGTACCTGTGTACTTTTGACCATTGACCGCCAGCAGGGTGTCACCGGTGTGCAGGCCCAGTTTCTCAGCCTCCGGTCGCACGATCTCGAGCAAGGCGCTGGCCGAGGCGGGCATGACAAAAGGGAAAGCTATCTTCTCCGCGCGCCAAATGTCCTGGGCGTACCGAACTTGAAACAGCATTGCGCCGGCAAAAAGAATTGCCAGGCACACATATTGGAAAACGGGAGGAGAAGAATCTCGTCTGCGGAATTCGGTTGGCATGGCTCGGACAGCACTGATTGTAGACGTATCGTGCCCGTGCCAGTGGATCCAAAAAGTTGCTGCGGTTCGCCGTCTTCTGGATCGGGTATCAGATGGCTGCAGCAATCGTTCGTTGCAATTGCCAAACCGCCTTACTGTGAACCGGATGGCTCAACTTCTGTATGGTCGGACGGATTTGCCGCACGTGGTTCGACGCGGAACGCCGGTCACGTGGAGGAGTAGGCTTGAGGCTCTGCGTTAGTATTGTCGTGCTTTTCCCATTGTTTCTTGCGCTCGGCGCGACCTCTTCCAGACCATAGCCCGACTAATTTACTTCTCGAACACTTTTTCGACCTGCCCGGCCTTTTTTCCGACTGTGCCAGCGATGCGTTCGGCTTTGCCTTCAGCCTCCGAGTTCGGATTGTTTGTGACTTGGCCTGCCTTCTCTTTGACTTTGCCCTTCACTTCATGAGCAATGCCTTTAATCTCATCCTTTGTGGTGGGGTTCATCTGTTTTCTCCTTGCCGTGGAATAACACAAGTCCGCGGATTCCGATGTACAGGTTTACTTCCTGCATCCGAAACATGGTCGTTCTTACAGTTCAGCAACCGGTCAAAAGCTTACCAGATAGGCCGTCACAAGCTTCTCGTCTTTTTTCTTCAGTTCAGCGATTACGCCACTTCTTTCCTTTCGACAATCATTGGCACCTGCATCAGTTCCTCAATCAGCCAGCGGTAATGGATCATCGCGGTTCTAAGCTCTTCGGTGGTTGTTTCGGCTTCGCCAACCCGAAGCGCAATCTCATGCGCAGACCGGTAGTTCTGCACCACTCGGGGATGGTCGACAGAAATATCGGCGGCGCGTTCATTGAAATCGGATACGGGATAGCCGCGAACGTTCATTAAAGAGGACATCAGGTCGTCGGCTTCTGCCGACTGCCGGCTTTGGAGAATCGATAAAACGAGACTGTGTGGACTCCAACTGTTTCGAAAAACGCTCGCACTCTCCACCGGATCGAGATCGCGAATGTTGAACTTTTCCACCCGCCTTTCGCGGTCCGCTAATTTCGCTACTGCCTTTCGTACTGACCCTTGCTCCGGCACCGCCCGATCGTACTCGGGTCCAAATTTCTTCCGCCCTACTGCTAACGATAGGGATCGCGGGACCACGCCCGACGCCGCTCGATTCAGGACCCAAGCTCAGCGCAGAAGTGCCAGGGACCGCGCGTCCAGATCCAGAGTCATCGAAATCTCCCTGCATGCAACATTTTCACAAAGCTAATTTCGTTCACGCGAGTCCCTCTGGCATCAGAACCTTGTGAATCGCCAGTATCAAAGTTTGGGCTTCGGAAAACTGGTCAGAATTGATCGTGTTGTGAATCAACCATTTGTTCAGGCTGTCCTGGAATTCTTCGGTCGATGACGAAACGCCACCGTGTCGCGGGACATAGCGGTTTAGATCCAGTGCTTTTGCAGCAGACACACTTTGATGATCTGTGTAAGACCCATGTAGCTAAGCAGCGTGAGCATAAGAATTGGCCAGTACAGCCGCGGGAGATGGGTGAAGCCCAGGGCAGAGGCTAAGGGGGAATACGGCAGCCACACGCCAAAAACCATGATTGATAGTGTTGTGGCGATCAGTGCCCAACTCGCTCGGCTCTGCAGGAACGGAACCTTATTTGTGCGAATGACGTGGATGATGAGCGTCTGCGTCATCAAGGACTCGACGAACCAGCCGGTCTGAAAGAGCGACGCTCGGGATGGATCCCAGCAGTTGAAGAGGTAGAGCATGACGAAGAAGGTCGTATAGTCGAAAATCGAGCTGATCGGGCCGATAAAGAGAATGAAGCGTTTGATTTCCCCGATGTTCCAGGGCCGCGGACTGGCTACTTGCTCTTCATCCACGGCGTCCGCTGGAATTGGTACCTGCGAGAAGTCATACAGCAGGTTGTTCGTCAACACCTGAATCGGGGCCATCGGCAGGAAGGGAAGGAAGGCGCTCGCTCCCAGCACGCTGAACATGTTCCCGAAGTTGGAACTCGCCCCCATCCGAATGTACTTAACGATGTTCGCGAAGACCTTGCGGCCTTCAATCACGCCCCCTTCCAGTACCATGAGGTCCTTCTCCAGCAAGATCAGATCTGCCGACTCCTTGGCGATGTCCGTGGCTGTGTCCACCGAGATGCCGACGTCTGCCGCTCGCAAGGCGGGAGCATCGTTGATTCCGTCACCCATAAATCCGACCACGTGCCCCTTGCCCCGCAGGACACGGATGACCCGCTCTTTGTCCGCGGGAGCGAGGCGTGCGAACAGAGTCGCCTTCTGCGCTGCCTCGGCCAGTTCGGCGTCGGACATCTTCTGCACGGCGCTGCCCAGCAGCATAGGGTCGGCTAAGAGGCCAACGTCCTTGCACACCTTGCGGCTAATCAGGTGATTGTCCCCAGTGAGGATTTTTACGGTCACGCCATGCTTGGCCAGGGCCGCGAGAGCGCGGGCGGCGGTGTCTTTGGGAGGATCTAGGAACGCGACATACCCTCTGAGTACGAGGTCGCTCTCATCTTCCTTAGCGCAAACTTGCTTCCCGGGAAGGTCCTTCGAGGCTACTGCCAGAACGCGAAAGCCGTCGTTGCTGAGGTTGTCGTACTGTGCTTTCAGTCCGACCATGAGATCGGGTTCCATTGCGGACAACTTGCCATCCAGTTCAAACTGCGAGCAACGGTGAAAGACGTCCTCCGGTGCCCCCTTGGTGAGCAGGATCGCTTTGCCTTCGGCGTCGGCCACCAGGACCGACATCATGCGTCGCGTAAAATCGAATGGGAGCTCATCTAGCTTCGTGTACTTCTCGACCGCCGTTTTCCCGTGGAAGTCAGTGCTGTCCAGAATCGCCCGGTCGAGCAGGTTCTTGAGACCTGTCTGGAAGTAGCTGATCAGGTACCCCGCCAGGAGCACGTCCTTGGTTTCGCGCCCAGCGACGTTGCAATGCCGCATGAGGACGACACGGTCCTCGGTGAGCGTCCCGGTCTTGTCGGTGCACAACACGTCCATGGCTCCGAAGTTCTGGATGGAGTTAAGCCGCTTGACGATTACCTTCTTGCGGCTCATGGCGAGCGCGCCATTGGAGAGGCAAACGGAGACGATCATCGGCAGCATCTCGGGAGTGAGCCCTACAGCCACAGCCAGTGCGAAGAAGAAGGCTCCCTTCCAATCGTGTTTGGTGAAGCCGTTGATGAAGAAAACCAGAGGCACCATCACCGCCATGAATTGCATCATGAGCCACGTGAATCGGTTCAGACCTTGGTCGAAGCTCGTCAGCGCTCGTTCCCCGGTGATCGAGCTGGCCATACTGCCCAGGTAGGTTTGTACGCCCGTCGTCACCACGACTGTTGTTGCCGTCCCGCTCTCGACGCTCGTCCCCATGAAGCATGTGTTCTTGAGTTCAGTGGGCGAGATCCCTTTTTCAGTTTCGGGATCGTGGAACTTCTCGACCGGAAGCGACTCACCTGTGAGGCTGCCTTGGCTAACGAAGACGTCCTTCGAGGACAGCAGCCGCACGTCGCCGGGAATCATATCGCCGGCTGCCAGTTTGACAATGTCACCTGGCACCAAGTCCCGGAGCGGTATCTCTCTCGCCGCGCCGTCTCGAACGACGGTCGCGGTCACATGGATCATGGCCTTCAGTTTCTCTGCGGCGGAGTCCGCCCTGGCTTCCTGCCAGAAACGGAGTCCTACACTTAGCGCTACCATACCCAACATCACAGAGCCGGCGCGCGCGTCGCCCGTAAGAAACGAAATTGCCGACAGAGCCGAAAGCAGGATTACCAGGGGGTTGCGGATGATTTTCAGAACGCGGATGGGCCAGCCTTGCTTCCGCTCTTGTGCGATCTCATTTGGACCCGTCGTGCGTGCCCGTTCCTCGGCCTCAGCTTGCGTCAGACCATTGAGAGACGTTCGCAAATCCCGGAGCAACTCTTCGCCGTCCTTCCGGGCGGCATCGAGGACTGCGGGCGAAACACGAATATTCTGGCCCTTCGTCTTGGTCAGGATCGGGCGCTCGTTCGGGCCGGCAGATGGCGGCGCAAACTTAGAATCTGCCGTTCGAGCAGCGACCAAAGCTCCCGTCACGTTATCCGCATTCGGTGTTCTCATCGTTTCCTGGATCGGTCTACGGGGAACCGTTCAAGCCATGGAATTACCCGACAGATTTATCGTTACTGCCAGAACTGACTGCGACTTTCTTGATAAACCATTCCTGACTGTTCATAGTGCGGGCATGGTCGCGATTGGAAGGCCGATCATAAGTTCCATCGGGTTTCATATGGCGGGCTTTGACCACGTCGGCAAGGTAGATGCCAAGCACCTCATCATGGAGAAACCGCACCAGCTTGGGGTCGCGCACTGGAAAGTCCACTTCCACTCTGCGATTAAGGTTGCGCGGCATCATGTCGGCGCTGCCTAGGTAAATCTCCCCTTGTCCAGCATTGCGAAAATAGAAAATGCGGCTGTGCTCAAGGAATCGTCCCACGATACTTGTGAGCCTGATGTTTTCGCTGATACCAGCTATCCCGGGACGCAAGCAGCAGATCCCGCGTACCAGAAGATCCAACTGGACGCCGGCTTTTGAGGCCTCATAAAGGAGTTGAATCATGGGCTTATCTACCAGGGCGTTCATCTTGAAGATAAGGTGACCGCGCTCGCCGTTGCGCTGATGCTCGATCTCGCGGCGGATGAGCCGCTCAAGGTTTCGCCTCATGTCCACCGGGGCTACCAGCAGCTTCCGATAGTCGACCTTGGCGGAATAACCCGTTAAGTAATTAAACAAATCGGTACAGTCGGCACCGATCGCTTCATCACAGGTGAACATTCCAATATCGGTATAGAGCTGAGCGGTAACGCTGTTGTAGTTGCCGGTGGAAAGATGCACATAGCGGCGGATGGCGTCGCCCTCGCGCCGCACTACCAAAGCGGTTTTACAGTGAACTTTCAGGCCCGGCAGACCGTAGACAACATGCACTCCGTCGTGCTCCAGAGCCCGGGCCCACTCAATATTGCTCTCTTCGTCAAAACGAGCCTTGAGTTCTACCAACGCGGCAACCTGTTTTCCCTCGCCCACGGCATCCAGCAGTGCCTCCACCACCGGAGAGTTACGGCCCACGCGGTACAGGGTAATCTTGATGGCCAACACCGCGGGATCACGTGCCGCTTGCTGCAGGAACGTCACCACCGGTTGAAAGGAATCGAACGGGTGGTGAAAAAGAATGTCTTGGCGCCGAATGGCGGTAAATATGTCTTCGCCCTCTTCCTCCGGCCGCAGCGCAGCCGGGACCCCCGGAAGGAAAGGCTTATCCCTCAATTCAGGACGATCGACTGCCGAAAGATGTTTTAGGCGCGACAAGGCAATCGGCCGCCCCACCTGGTAAACATCATCGGAATCGACTTCGAGGTTCTTCTGCAGGATTTCCAGAACGGCCGGTGGCATGTCATCATTCACTTCCAGCCGGATCACGTCTGCAAAACGCCGCTGCCAGACCCCCTCTTCCACCGACTCCAGAAGATCGCCGGCCTCAAGTTCCTGGATGGCGCTGTCCGCGTCCCGAGTCACGTGGAAAGGATGGGCTTCAATGATTTCCATTCCGGGAAATAGGCTTTGCAGATTCGCCATGATGACCTGCTCCAACCACACCAGGTACTGTGGGACCGGCGCTTTCTTTTTCCTGGTCACGCCATCTTCGGCTCCCGGAGTTACCGGTACGAGCTGGGGCAGGATATCCGGCACTTTGACTCGCGCGAAATGTTCAACGTCCTGCTGGTCGCGAATCAGCACGGCCAGATTCAGGCTGAGGTTTGAGATGTGCGGAAAAGGTCTGCCGGGATCGAAGGCCAAGGGAGTTAGCGTAGGAAAGACTGTTTTAGAAAAATACTTGTTAACGTTCGTCCGTTGTACCGAGGTCAGCTGAGAATAATCCAAGACGCACAAACCAGCCTTCTTAAGGGCCGGGAAGAGTTGCCGGCGCAAACACTCGTGCGCGGCTTTGAACAGATCCGAAGCCTGTTCACGGATCGAGCCCAACTGTTGCTTGGGCGTCATACCATCTGGATCGCATTCCAGTACACCGCTCTCCACTTGCCGCTTAAGACCGGCTACCCGCACCATAAAGAACTCGTCCAGGTTTGAGCCCACAATGGAGAGAAACTTCACTCGCTCAAGCAATGGATTGTGCTGGTCCTGGGCCTCCTCCAGCACTCGTCTCTGGAACGCAAGCAGGCTGAGTTCCCGGTTGATGTAGAGGCTTGAATCGTCCAGAGGGGAAGCGTTTCGCGAACCTGTTCGGCTAGATTCTTCTTGCCGTGGTTTGCGGGTCGGTCGCGAAACCCGGTGCTTGGTGTTGGTGGCGGGAGTGTGCTCGGCGGACATCTGGATTCGTCAAGAGTATACCGATTGAGCCCACCCGTTGAGCAGAGAGAAGAAAGCGGCTGTCACACAAGAGCAGCCTGAGGCTTATGTCGAGCGCAAATATAAACGAGGATTGTTAAAGGGGGATTAATTTTCTCTTAGTTGTTCGCAACTGTCTACTATTGCTCAGACCGCAAGAGTTGAGAATGAGAGAGTGGTGCGCCGGGGTTTTTTGAACACAAAGGAACTCGATCGGCTCGGTCACGACCAGCTCCCGCACTGACAGAGGCGCATTATGAAGCTTAATCTTCTCTCCGTTCCGTTCTTCGCCGCAATCATCCTAACTGGCTGTAACTCCGGGACAACGACGACCGCAGCCGCCCGCAATAGCGTTCAGGTTATCGCCGCTGGCAGTTCGTTCGTTTATCCCGTCATGACGCGCTGGATCCAAGCCTATGGACAGGACCATCAGGGATTACAGATCAATTATCAATCGATTGGCAGCGGCGGAGGCATTGAGCAGCTCAAAAACGGGTTGGTGGACTTTGCGGCCTCCGACGCCGCACTCGATGACGAAAAGCTCAAGGAGATGCCTGCCCTAGTGCAGATCCCGGAGAGCGCAGGACCGGTATGCATAACTTATAACTTGGAACAGCTCAAAGAACCCCTGAAGCTGAGCGCAAAGACGCTCGCGGGTATCTATCTCGGCACGATCAAGAATTGGCACGATGCCGCAATCAAGAAGGACAATCCCGAAGTCAATCTTCCCGACCGGGGCATCGTTGTGGTGCATCGTACCGACGGCAGCGGCACCACGAACATCTTCACGACTTATCTTGCTGCCGTCAGCCCCAAATGGCAAAACCAGGTCGGCCAAGGCCTCTCCGTGCGCTGGCCAATCGGACTCGGAGGGAAAGGGAGCGAGGGCGTGACGGGCGTGGTGAAGCAGAGTCTCGGAGCAATCGGGTATGTGGAGCTGACTTTTGCCGAAGAGAACAAGCTTCCTGTCGCGCAGGTCCAGAACTCGGCGGGCAAATACGTGAGCCCGACGGCTGCGGGAACGAGCGCTGCTATCGATGCGTTTTCCGGCGAGCTATCGAAAGACGTGCGCACGCCGATCGTGAATGCTCCGGCGTCGGCGCCGGATGCTTATCCCATCAGTGGCCTCACCTTCTTGCTTGTGCCAAAACAAGCAAAGGACCCCAACAAGGCAGGCGAGGTCAAGGGCTTCGTCCAGTACATCATCACGGGTGGGCAGGACCCTGCGGAGCAGCTGCATTATGCAAAGATTCCAGCGTCACTGCAGCAGATCGATGAACAGATGTTGCAGCAGGTACAAGGTGGATCATAGAGAGCATCTGAGGATTCGGCGGCTTGTAGATACGGGAAGCTAGCTCGGGAAAGGGGTTCCACTAACCCATGACCGCCCTGTCGACCTTCACGACCGCCCCTTTCAACGTGTAATGATTCTCGGCATGCATTGGTATGACAACATGACCCTCCCTTGGAGGCACCAAAATCACCGACGTATCAAAAAGGAGCAAAATACCGCCCTAGCCACAACCAATATCCAGGAGACGGTCGTGCCGGCGAAGCCGCAGTTTTCTGCAGATGTAATCCAGCTTGCGCTCCCGGGTCAAGTTCAAATCTTCTTCCGGTGTTGTGAGGTAGCACGGGAGTAAACCATGCGCTGATCGAGCCACAGCGCGTCAAAGTCGGCAGGAAGATCGTAGTGATAGCTGATGCATTCCGGTCACGGTCTCGAGAATGAATTGAGCCGCAGAAATTGGACGGCTCCCGGCTTTTATGAGCGCGATTGTTCGCCGGCAACTTCTGCCGTCGTTTAGCAAGATCCAAGAGTCGTCCCGAAGCTACGTTCCTGCTGAAGCAGATAATCTGCCCACTCGAAAATTGCTTCGATGTCGCCCTCGATGTCGAAGTCATAGTAGATGTAGGCTTCTCCAAGCGTCGGTTCACTGGGGCGAGAGAACATCGCACGCAACGCTCCCGGATGCTTGAGCACCAACGTAAAGCGCGGTTGCCCTCCCACTCCCAGTGGGTGTTGTCCCAGAAACGGACCTGAAAATCTCGCTGCGGGCAGTCTGCTAGGAGGAAACTCGGCGCTGGCTGGAAGAAGACGTTTCTGTCCAATAGGAAACACATTTCGAATTTGGGTCGCAGAGTGGCAACCGCGGATGGGGATCGTAGTACGTTGGTTTTCGTGACAGCTAGGACGGCTTCTTTCTGGAATCATTGCGACGAAAGGAAAGATGCCCCGAAAGAGTCTTTGCACCATAGTTTACAGGCACATTGACTAGTGCCGCGTGCCGCCTTGCCCAAGTCGCGGCACGCCTGCGGATGTTGTCTCCTTGAGGCAACTGAGCCATCGAAATCAGGTGGGGTGTTCCCGCCGACTCTGTTCAATAGGGAACAGTTTTTCTATTAGAGCGCTGTCATACTCCTTGGCGAGCTAGGTATATGCTCCGAGAAAAGATGGCAAGTCGCCGAGGAGATTAGAAAAAATGTCCACAGAAAATTCGGTTGTCGCGGTATATCGCACCCACACGGAAGCAGATCAGGCGGTAAAGGAACTTCAGCGTGGCGGAGTAGACATGCACAAATTATCCATCGTTGGTAAGGGCTACCACACAGATGAGCAGGTGGTTGGCTACTACAATGCCGGCGACCGGATGAAATATTGGGGCAAGGTCGGGGCATTCTGGGGAGGCTTTTGGGGGCTTTTGTTCGGATCTGCTCTGTTCATCATTCCGGGTCTCGGCCCAATCTTAGTGGCGGGACCTCTGGTGGCATGGATCGTAGCAGGGTTGGAAGGTGCCGTCGAAGTCGGCGCGTTGGGCGCTTTGGGAGCCGGTCTCTTCAGCATAGGCATCCCCAAGGACAGCATTGTGAAGTACCAAACGGCACTCACGACAGATCAGTTTCTGCTGATCGCCCATGGAACGGCTGCAGAAGTGGCCAAGGCGAAGGACATCATCGAAAGCACGCATCCTGCGCATAGCACACTGCATCCAGCCGAAGCAGTAGCGGCATAGCAATAGCAACGTTCCGGCAAATGGCATGGACAAGGCTGTATCGAGGGCTTTGTCTATTGGTTGTGTGTTGTCGCCGAGTTGTGCCGACAATGCCAGTGTGTGAAATCAGATTGTTGCTCCTAGCGTTTGTTCTTGCATTGCCAATCGACCGAGCGCCGACCAGGTGCGGCGGGACCGAATTTGCGGCGAATCGACTAAGGAGAAGCACAACATGGCCGGCGTATCACAACTTGGAAAAGCACAAGCCGTACTAGTCGTTGAGGCCGATATCCTCGACAGAATGACTGAAACCGATGGATTGATCGCGGAGCGTGCCTATGAGATCTATCAGTCCCGTGGCGGTGACCACGGTGCTGACCAGGACGATTGGTTCAGGGCGGAAGAAGAGGTTCTGCACCCGCTTGCGATCGAACGCGATGTGACCGACAACGCATTCCGATTAACAGCGCAAGTGCCCGGCTTTGATGCGAAGGACTTGGAAGTGGCCCTTGGCCATCGACGGGCCGTTATTTGCGGTATTCATTCTGATTCAAATCAAACGGCAGACAGCCGTCGTCAGGTTGCAAGGGTTATGCGAATTGTCGAGCTCCCCTTTGATGTCGATCCGGTTTTGGCTAGGGCAACACTGCAGAGCGGAAAGTTGCAGGTCGTATTGCCGCGGTCACGGTGAGCGAGTCTTCTCAGAGAGTAGGCGTGCAAAAAGCCGTTCGACAAACTGATGGAGACCTTTACGCAAAGGTCACCTCGGCATTTGACGTGAGAGTTATGAAAGTAAGTCCTTCCGCAGGAAAACCCGCCGATGCAGTGAACCAGACTAGCCACGGCCTACTACACGGACGCGTCTGACCCTTGAGTGCCGGCGCACAACTAGCTTCGTTCGGATTGCGGAATGACAAAGGGCCACTCATGAAACCGTCTAACCCGCGCATTCTGACGATCAATGGCGGCTCGTCGAGCATCAAGTTCGCGCGGTTCGAGCCGGGTGACTCACTGCGGCGGATTCTGGGGGGCGAGATTGACTGGATTGGGGTGCCGGAAGCCACCTTCCGTGCGGAAGGCTTGGACCAGGCAGCCAACTTTTCGCGGCCAGTCGCGGCGCCGGATCACACGGTGGCGGTAAGCGTCCTGATTGACTGGATCGAAGACCGCAGCCGGCAGGACGCATTGACCGCGGTGGGGCATCGCCTGGTGAATGGCGGGCCGAAGTATTACAAGCCCCAGCGGATCACTGCGGAAACGGCTGCGGAGTTGCTACGGTGGCACTGAGCAAGCTCCACCGACGGGACTTTCACCCGCTGGAACATCAGCTAGCGTCGCTGCACCTACACCACATTCGTATGACTCTCATTCACTACACCTCGCCGGTTTAACCGGCGCACAGGAGAATTGAACCATGACACCCGACACACTCACTACGGAACTGCTCGACCACAAAACCGAAGCAGCAACGCACAAAAAAGAGCTAACCCTGAATACGAAGACGAAAACCAACACGCTCACTTCAGAACTGCTGCTCAAGATGAATGCTTACTGGCGCGCCGCCAACTATGTGTCGGTCGGTCAGATTTATCTCTACGAAAATCCGCTGCTGAAGGAGCCGCTGAAATTGTCGCACGTGAAGCCGCTGGTGGTCGGACACTGGGGCACGGTGCCGGGCCAAAACTTCATCTACGTGCACCTGAACCGGGTCATTAAGAAGTATGACCTGAACATGTTCTACATCGCCGGTCCCGGTCACGGGGGCGCGGCGCTGGTGGGCAACGTTTATCTCGAAGGCACCTGGAGTGAGATTTATCCGAACGTCACCCTGGATGAAGCCGGAATGAAGGAGCTGTTCAGGCAGTTCTCGTTTCCCGGCGGGATTTCCAGCCACGTTGCTCCGACGACGCCAGGGTCGATTCACGAAGGTGGCGAGCTGGGATACTCGCTCAGCCATGCCTTTGGCGCGGCGTTCGACAATCCTGATCTGATCGTTGCTTGCATCATCGGCGATGGTGAGGCAGAAACGGCGTCTTTAGCGACCTCGTGGCAGTCCAACAAGTTTCTCGACCCAATTACTGACGGAGCCGTGCTGCCGATACTGCACCTCAATGGGTACAAAATCAGTAATCCAACAGTGCTGGCCCGCATCGAGCATGAGGAATTGGAGCAATTTCTGCGAGGCAGCGGCTGGACGCCATATTTTGTGGAGGGCGATGAGCCGGAAAAGATGCATGAACTCATGGCCACGACCTTAGAGACGGCGATCGAGGACATACGGCGATTCCAAAGCAACGCCCGGAACAATAACGACACCACTCGGCCGCGCTGGCCCATGATCGTCCTCAAATCACCCAAGGGCTGGACGGGGCCTAAGGTGGTCGATGGCTTACAAATCGAGGGCACGTTCCGATCGCACCAGGTGCCACTCCTGGTGGATCCCGAGCATCCGGATCATGTCAAGCAACTTGAGAGCTGGATGAGAAGCTACAAGGCCGAGGAACTGTTCGACGAAAATGGGCGACTCATCCCGGAATTAGCCGAGTTGGCGCCGAAGGGCGACCGCCGGATGGGCGCGAATCCCCACGCCAACGGCGGCATTCTGCTGCACGATCTGCGCATGCCGGATTTCCACGTCTACGCCGTGAGCGTGCCTTCGCCCGGCGCAGTTACCGCCCAAGATACGCTCGTGCTGGGTGCGTTCCTGCGTGATGTTGCGAAACTGAATCGGGATCAGCGTAATTTCCGCATCTTCGGTCCCGATGAAACTGTCTCGAACCTTCTAGGTGCAGTTTTTGAAGTCACCAACCGGCAGTGGGATGCCCGCGAAGTAAGTAATGACGAATTCCTCGCGCCCGCTGGCAGCGTGTTGGATTCGATGCTCAGCGAGAACCAGTGCGAGGGCTGGTTGGAAGGATATCTTCTCACCGGGCGACATGGCATGTTCAACAGCTATGAAGCCTTTATTCGCATCATCGACTCGATGTTCAGCCAGCACGCTAAGTGGCTGAAGGTATGCCTCGAACTGCCCTGGCGCCGGAAGATTTCGTCGCTGAACTATCTGCTTGCCTCTCATGTCTGGCAGCAGGATCACAACGGATTCACACATCAGGATCCGGGTTTTCTCGACCATGTCATCAACAAGAAGGCAGATATTGTGCGCGTCTACCTTCCGGCCGACGCCAACTGCCTGTTGTCGGTTTTCGATCACTGCCTGCGGAGCCGGAATTACGTCAATGTGGTGGTGGCAGGCAAGCACGCCCTCCCACAATGGCTGACCATGGATGCGGCGGTCGTGCATTGCACGGAAGGAATTGGCATCTGGCAATGGGCCAGCAACGACCAGAGCGCCGAGCCGGATGTGGTGATGGCCTGCTGCGGAGACACGCCCACGCTGGAGATTTTGGCCGCCGTTTCCATCCTTCGCCAGCATCTACCCGATTTGAAAATCCGGGTGATTAATGTCGTTGATCTGATGAAGCTGCAGTCTGCGAGCGAGCACCCGCACGGACTGAGCGAGCAGGATTACGACTCGCTCTTCACCAAAGACAAACACATCATCTTTGGCTTTCATGGATATCCATGGCTAGTCCATCGGCTCACCTATCGCCGGACCAACCGCAATCTGCACGTGCGGGGCTACAAGGAAGAGGGCACCATCACCACGCCCTTCGACATGAGGGTGCAGAACGACCTGGACCGCTTCCACTTGGTGCAAGACGTGGTCGATCGCTTGCCGCATTTAGGTTCCAAGGGTACCTACCTGAAACAGCAAATGCAGGACAAGCTCATCGAGCACAAGCACTACATCGACGAACACGGTCAGGACATGCCGGAGATTCGGGACTGGAAGTGGAGCAACGGAAAATGAATGCACGAGTGAGTCTGCGCATAGCAAAGACAGAAAGGAATATCCCATTATGAAAGCCATTGCTGAACCGACCCAGGCTCCCGAAGCGAAACCCAAGGCTCCTGCATCGAAGTCGGTGTCCAAGCCCGATCCCAAGGACGATCTAAAATCCCTGCCCCTGCCGGAAGTCGAGAAAAAATTGGGGTCGTCACCGAAAGGCCTGAGCCAAGCTGAGGCGCAGAAACGGCTGGTGCAATATGGTCCGAATGAGATCAAAGAAAAGAAAGACAATCTATTCCTGAAATTCCTGAGCTATTTCTGGGGTCCGATTCCATGGATGATCGAAGGGGCAGTGATTCTGTCGGGGGTGGTTAGACACTGGCTGGATTTCTTCATCATTCTGTTTCTGCTCTTTTCCAACGCTGTAGTTGCATTTTGGGAAGAGCATCAGGCGGGCAACGAAATTGCCGCGTTGCGTGCGAAGCTGGCGACCAAGGCCCGCGCCCTGCGAGATGGAAAATGGGCGACTCCCCAGGTAGCGGAATTGGTGCCGGGCGATGTCATCCGGTTGCGATTGGGGGACATCGTGCCCGCAGACGCACGCTTGTTGGCCGGCGACCCAGTGCAAGTCGATCAGTCTGCGCTGACCGGAGAATCTTTGCCCGCGACGCGCAAACCTGGCGAGGCAGTCTTTTCGGGTTCGATTATCAAGCGCGGCGAAACCGACGCGATGGTGTACGCTACCGGTACCAACACCTATTTCGGCAAGACTGCGGAATTGGTGCAGGATGCTCATACCGTCAGTCATTTCCAGCGTGCTGTGCTAAAAATTGGCAATTACCTGATCGTTCTTGCCGTGGCTCTGGTGGCGGTGATTGTTGCCACTGCACTCTTCCGCCATGACCCGATCTTGAGCACGTTGGAATTCGCATTGGTGTTACTGGTGGCCGCGATCCCGGTAGCCATGCCCACGGTGCTGTCCGTCACCATGGCGGTTGGCGCGCGTCTTCTGGCCAAAAAGCAAGCGATTGTGACCAAGTTGTCGGCCATCGAGGAACTCGCCGGCGTGGATGTGCTGTGCTCGGACAAAACCGGCACCCTAACCCAGAACAAACTGACGCTGGGTGATCCATTCTGTGTCAATGGAATTGCAGCCGATCGAATCATCCTCGACGCCGCCCTCGCTTCGCGCGCGGAAGACAAGGACACTATCGATCTGGCTGTGATCGGGGGCGTGAAGAACGATAAGGAATTGAAAAGCTATCAGGTCCTGCATTTCCAGCCATTCGATCCGGTGCATAAGCGCACCGAAGCCACCGTAAAGGGCTCCGATGGAAAACAGTTCAAGGTGGCGAAGGGGGCGCCGCAGGTCATTCTGCAGATGGCGACTAACCTCGCGGATGTAAAACCCGCAGTTGAGAAAGCCGTCAATGAATTTGCGGCACGAGGCTTCCGCTCCCTGGGTGTGGCCCGCGCGGATCAGGACGACCAGTGGCAGTTCATTGGGGTGTTGCCCATGTCCGATCCGCCGCGCGAACAGGCCAAAGCGACCATCGCGAGGGCGGTGCAGATGGGCGTGAAAGTCAAAATGGTCACCGGCGACCAATTGGCCATAGCCAAGGAAATGTCTCGTCAACTGGGCATGGGCGCGAACATCCTGGACGCCACCGTATTGCGGGACAAACAAGAGAAGGCGGAAACTGCGGCGTCCATCGAAAAGGCGGACGGCTTCGCCCAGGTGTTCCCCGAAGACAAATACAACATTGTCGACGTGCTGCAGAAGCACGGCCATATTGTCGGTATGACTGGCGACGGAGTGAACGACGCTCCCGCGCTCAAACAAGCCAATTGCGGCATTGCGGTTTCCGGTGCAACCGATGCGGCCCGCGCGGCGGCGGACATCGTGCTGCTCGCATCCGGCCTCTCGGTGATCATCGACGCGATTAAGGAGAGCCGCCGTATCTTCCAACGGATGAACAGCTACGCGATCTACCGCATCGCCGAAACTCTACGCGTGCTGTTCTTCATGACGTTGGCGATCCTCGTATTTAACTTCTACCCAGTGACCGCGGTGATGATCGTGATGATCGCCGTACTCAACGACGGGGCCATTCTTTCCATCGCGTATGACAACGTTCATTACAGCGACAGGCCCGAGAAGTGGAATATGCGTCTGGTACTGGGGATCTCGACCGTACTGGGCGTGATCGGAGTCCTGGCCGCGTTTGGGTTGTTTTATCTTGCCGAGCGCGTATTTCACCTCGACCGTGCGCACACTCAAACGCTGATGTACCTGAAGCTGTCCGTAGCCGGACATTTGACGATTTTCTTGACGCGCACGCGCGGTCCATTCTGGTCGATACGCCCGGCTCGGATTCTCTGGATGGCGGTGCTCGGCACGCAAACTGTAGCGACCCTGATCGCGGTTTATGGTTTGTTTATGACGCCCCTGGGCTGGCGCTGGGCAGGCTTCGTTTGGGTCTATGCCCTGGCTTGGGCTCTCGTCAACGACCGAGTGAAACTGCTCGCCTATAAGATTCTTGATCCCGTTAAAGCTGATCCTAAGTCTGAAACCAAGACCGACGCGAAACCAGAAGCCAAGCCCGAGGCAAAACCTGAAGCCAGGGCTGATGCTAAACCCGAAGTCAAGGCTGATGCCAAACCCGAAGTCACGGCACCGTCCGATTTGACGCCGCAGATCGCCAAGCGGGCCTATGAACTCTACGAGGGGCGAGCCCGCAAGGATGGTAGAGCGGATCAAGACTGGGAGAAAGCGGAGCAGGAGATTCGGAAGCCCGGAGCCAAAGCCGAACCGAAGCCAGAAGCCAAAACTGAGGCGAAGCCTGAAGCCGTCGCCAAGCCCACAACAGAAACCAAGACTGAGGCGAAGCCTGAAGGCAAAACCGAGTCTATAGCTGAAGGTAAAGACAAGTCACCGTCCGATTTGACGCCGCAGCTGGTCAAGCGGGTGCACGAACTCTACGAGGACCTAGGGCGCAAAGAAGTACGAGAAGTTGAGGAATGGGAGAAGGCGAATCGAAAGACTTCCTAAGAATGAAGTCGATGAAGAAAAGGCGCGACCCAGCGGCCCGCATGGCCGAAAGGAAGAAATGAAAATTCAGTCGAAGGATTTCCGTGTGCCGCACCACAAGAAGATCGACATCAAACATTTGCCGACGATCATGAATCCCTTTTGCAAGTCAAAAGATGAATATAAGAAACTCCTGGAAGAACATATTGCTGAGTTGGCATCCCTGCAACGACTTCACTACGCCTCCAACCGCTACGCGCTGCTCCTGATTTTTCAAGGGATGGATTCAGCCGGCAAGGACGGTGCCATCCGCCACGTCATGTCGGGAGTCAATCCCGAAGGCTGCGAAGTTTTCAGTTTCAAACAACCAAGCGCCGAAGAACTGGAGCATGATTTTCTCTGGCGCACGACCTGCCGCCTTCCGGAACGCGGTCGGATCGGCATCTTCAATCGTTCGTACTATGAGGAAGTGCTGATCGTTCGCGTGCACCCGGAGATTCTCCGCAACCAGCGACTTCCAAAAGAGTTGGTCGACGAGAAAAACATCTGGAGGGAGCGATATCGGTCGATCGTTGACCTGGAGCGCCACCTTTATCGCAACGGAACAAGGACCGTCAAAATATTTCTAAACCTGTCGTTCGAAGAACAGCGCAAGCGGTTTCTCGCGCGCATAGAAGTGCCCGACAAAAACTGGAAGGTCAGCTCATCGGACAATCACGAGAGGAAATACTGGAAGGATTACATGGAAGCGTATGAGGATTGCCTGAATGCGACTAGTACCCACCACGCGCCCTGGTACGCCGTTCCCGCTGATGATAAGGAGAACGCCCGGCTGATTGTGTCCCGTATTGTCCTCGATGCACTCCAGGATCTCAAGATGGCATATCCGAAGACCACGGAAAAGCGTCGACTGGAATTGAAAGCGATCGGCAAGGAACTGGCGCAAGAGAAGTAACGTGAGTTTGTGGTTTCTTATTTGGCGGGTGCTGCCAAGTTTGTGTCCGGAAGCGCCGCGCGGGCACAGTAGTGCACAGAAGGTGGGACATGGAATCGACCAGGCGGGCCAGGCCGGATGCAGCCCAGCAACCCGTGATCCAAAGGCAACCGGCACCCGATTTTTTCGATACATCCTTTGAGTGGAGACGCGTGTTCGCAGAGGCCTGGGGCACGTTCCTGCTGGTGCTGGTCGCCGCTGGCGGCGGCGTCGTTGCGGCGGTGAGCAATGGCAGAGTCACCCTGGGCATGATGGTGGTGGCGCCGGGACTCATGGTCATGGCGATCATCTATTTTATGGGTGCAGTGAGCGGAGCGCATTTGAATCCGGCAGTCACGCTGGCCTTCGCGGTGCGGCGCGACTTCCCTTGGCAGCGAGTTCCGGGCTACATCGTCGGGC
>Ga0302324_100010824_pt1 | contig 18808 bp, 16 predicted proteins | sample Palsa_T0_1_FD_201949 | JGI IMG/M metagenome (GOLD analysis project Ga0302324, IMG submission 201949) | Peat permafrost microbial communities from Stordalen Mire near Abisko, Sweden - Palsa_T0_1 | ecosystem: Environmental > Terrestrial > Soil > Palsa > Peat permafrost | place: Sweden: Abisko...
CAGCATGCTCAACGCCATGATGCTGCGTTCGCTGCCCGTGGAAGATCCGCACAGGCTCGTCCAGCTACAATTGGCGGGGAGTGCCGCGGACAATTTCACCAATCCGATTTGGGAGCAGGTACGCGATAGCCAGCAGGCCTTCTCCGGGACGTTAACGTGGTCTACCGACCGGTTCGACCTGTCCGTCGGCGGAGAAAGCCACTTCGCCCAGGGCTTATGGGTGAGCGGGGATTTCTTCCGGATCCTCGGCGTGCCTGCCATGCGCGGACGCCTGTTCACCACGGCTGACGACGTTCACGGCGGCGGGCATGCCGGACCGGTGGCAGTAATCAGCTACAGCTTCTGGAAGCGCCATTTCGGAGCCGATCCCAACATACTCGGGAAGACCGTCCGGCTGGACCGGCATCCTTTCGCCATCATCGGCGTGACTCCGCCCTGGTTTACCGGCCTGGATGTGGATCTCACTTACGACGTAGCCATTCCGATCGGCTGCGAACCGCTGCTGCACACCGACAGCAGCGCGTTGGCCGCCCGCAGCTGGTGGTGGCTGCGAATTCTGGGCCGGCTCAAACCCGGCGAGACCCTGCAGCGGGCCGAGGCGCGGATGAAGGCCATTGCGCCTGAAATCAATCGCGCCACGCTTCCCGAGCGTTGGGGCGCGGACGGCCAGCGGCAGTACCTCCAGCGCTCGTTCGCCTTGCGTCCGGCCGCCACCGGCTTCTCCGATACGGGCCTACATTACCGCGCGGCGCTCTTCACCGTGATGGCGGTAGTCGGGCTGGTTCTGCTCATCGCCTGCGCGAATATCGCCAATCTGCTACTGGCGCGCGCCGCCGCGCGTCAGCGGGAGATCTCGGTACGAATGGCCATCGGCGCGGGCCGGTCCCGTGTGATGCGCCAGTTGATGACCGAGAGCCTGCTGCTATCGGTATTGGGGGCGGGCGGAGGCCTGCTCTTCGCCATATGGGGCAGCCATCTGCTGGTCCGCCTGCTTTCGAAGACGGGCAATGAGCTGCAACTGGATGTTGCGCCGGATCTCCGCGTACTCGCATTCACCATCGGTGTGGCGATCCTGACCGGCCTTCTGTTCGGCCTGGCTCCGGCTTGGCGCGCGACAGGCATCCAACCCTACCAGATGCTGAAGGAGCACGCGCGCGGCATGGTCGCGGGAATGTCGCGGCTCAATCTCGGCAAAGCCCTGGTGACCGGCCAGGTCGCGTTATCGCTTATGCTGCTGGTGGGCGCGACCCTGTTTTTGGGGACTTTGCGAAATCTGCTGAACACCGATCTGGGATTCAGCCGCCACAATGTTCTCCTGATCGGCGCCAACGCCATGCAGGCCAATGTCGCGAAAGCACAGCGCAGCGGCGTATATCGCGAGATCGTGGAGCGCTTACGCGAGATCCCCGGCGTGGCGGCGGCCTCGAGTTCGGTCGTGACCCCTATCAGCGGCATGACCTGGAACAATACCGTAACTCCCGAAGGTTATTCGTCGAAAGGAAACGACGATACCCTGGTGTACTTCAATCGCGTTTCGCCCGGATACTTCGAGACCATGCGCACGCCCCTGCTCTTGGGGCGCGATTTCTCGGAGCACGATGATTTGAGCGCACCCAAGGTAATGATCATCAATGAATCGGCGGCCCGCCGGTTCTTCGCGCCGGCCAGTCCCATCGGTAAGACCATCGATCTGGGTCAACCGGACAAGAAGGATGTCTACCAGGTAATCGGCGTAGTCAAGGACGCCAAATATGAGACTGTTAGCGAGACCCCTCTGGCAAGCGCATTTGTCGCGTACGCGCAGGACCCTGACCCGTGGTCCTCGGTCAACTTTGAGGTTCGTTCGGAAATCTCCTCGGATGGGTTGATCCCGGCGATACGTTCCGTGATCGGCGGCGTGAATCGGGGCATCTCTCTCGAATTTCGCAACTTCGAGACGCAGGTGGATGAGTCACTGTTGCAGTCCAGGATGGTGGCGCTGCTGTCGGGGTTCTTCGGCGGTCTGGCGCTGCTGTTGGCCATGATCGGCCTCTACGGAGTGACTGCCTACGGAGTCGCCCGGCGTCAGGCTGAGATTGGCATCCGCATGGCGCTGGGGGCGCAGCAGCGCGCCGTGGTCTGGCTGGTGCTGCGCGATGTGGTCGCGATGCTGGCGATCGGCGCGGTGCTGGGCCTGGCAGCATCGCTGGCAGCCGGGCGCCTGATCTCGAGCCTGCTTTATGGCGTCAAATCGTATGACCCTGCGCCGCTGGCAATCGCCGCTCTGCTGCTGGGCGCCGCAACCGGGATCGCCGCATATCTTCCCGCGCGCCGCGCCGCCCGGCTCGACCCGATGGCGGCATTGCGGGAGGAGTGAGAAAACTCATGCGGCGCCGAACTGCGCGAATACCATGATGTGCCCGGCCGGATCCTTTACCCCGATCTCTTTCGCACCGTAGAACGTGTCGCGTACGGGCACCACCACCGGCGCGCCCTCAATTGCGGCGATAATCTGATCGAGATTGTCGACTTCCACGTAAAGGTACGTCGGTCCACGGCGGATTTCCGGCGCGATTTCTTTGCTCCGAAGATCCTTTTCCATACTGGCATAGCTTTGATACATGAGCTCCACCCCGCCTTTTTGTAGCATGGCAAAGCCGATCTTGTCGCCATCCGGAACTTCGGTGGCCATGCTGAAGCCCAGCCTTTCCACCCAGAACTGAACGCAGGGCTCGACCTCGTCCACCATCAATACAGGAGTAATCTTCTTCACCGTCATAAGCCCTCCACTCCTCCTTGACAAGCATACTAGTCTAAATTAGACTAGTGTGTCAAGGAGAAACTGCAATGCCTCACGTACAACGCCGCTTGAAGGATCTGGTTTCGGTCGGACCGGCCATGCTCCGCGACTTCGAGCTTCTCGGTATCCGCAATGTTACCCAGCTGGCGCGGCAGAAACCCGCGAAGCTCTACGAGAATCTCTGCCGCGTAACGGGGCAGCGGCAGGATATTTGCTGCCTCGACGTCTTCTCGGCGGCTGTCGCGCAGGCGCGCAATCCACTGCTTCCCGCCGGGCAGCGCCAATGGTGGTATTGGAGCCGCCTGCGGAAAGCGCGCAATGCCCCCCGCTAAGGCGCGTGATCTGACCATTCCGGACCTTGTGCTTCTCAGCCTTCTGGCGGAGCGGCCGATGCACGGCTATGAAGCGAATCTGGAGCTCGAGCGTCGTGAGGCGCGCGATTGGGCGGCCATTTCGCGGCCCCAGGTATATTACTCGCTCGAAAAGCTCGCCCGCGAGGGGCTGGTCCGTGTGGTGGAAGACGAAGAGGCTGCCGCGGGGCCCGAGCGCCGCTCGTTTGCAACGACACCCAGGGGACGTACCGCGCTTGCCGGGGCACTCGATCGCGAGGACTGGACCACGCACCGCGACCGGCCGCCATTTCTCACATGGATCGCGCTCTCCTGGCAGGCGCGGCCCGGCGCTTTCCGACGACAACTGCAGCGCCGCCGCAAATTTCTCGTAGAAGAGCTCGCGCGGGAGGAGGCCACCTTAGAAGCAATTCGAAAAGAAGTCGGCCACCGCTTCCATGAGGCAGTCTGGATGGTTAGCCTGACGATTCAGCAGTTCCGCGTCGAGTTGCAATGGCTGGATAGGGTTGCGCGCGAACTGCCGCGCCGGGCGCCGGCCAAGCGGTAGAGCCTCGAACTCACTATGAAAGATGCATCCTACAGGCGGCTGGACTTCATTTCGGACGCGAGGTAATCGGTGGCGCGCCAGGCCAGCGCAAGTATGGTCAGAGTCGGATTCTTTTCCGACGCGGAGGTGAAGGCGGCGCCGTCGACTACGAAGACGTTCTTGACGTCGTGCATCTGGCAGAAGCCGTTCAGCGCGCTGCGTTTCCGATCGGCGCCCATGCGGCACGTCGAATGTTCGTGGATCGCCTGCCCCGGAATTCCCATGAAGGTCGGGTCGTAAGGCAGAATCTCCGCTTTGGCTTCCTTCAGGATGGATGCCGCGGTCTGATACATTTCGGCCATCATCTTGCGTTCGTTTTCGCGGTACTTGAAGTCGATGCGAGCGATCGGAACGCCATAATCATCCACGCCTGCGCTGCCGACGGTGATCCGATTGTCGGCGTAGGGGAGCACTTCGCCGTACGGATGGAGCGCTACGAGGGCGGGGTAGCGCTTGTGGACGGCGGACTTGAAACCGGCGCCGAAGCCGGGAAGGTCCTTGGCCCAACTGGCGTTGTCGCCGGCGCCGCAGCCCCAGAATTGCATGCCGAAGCCGCGAAGGTAATCGCGCTTGCCGCCAACACGATGATTGAATCGCGGCATGTAAACATGTTCGCCGCCGATTCCGTCGTCGTTTTGGACGGGGGCGCCGAGCAGTTCCGGAACAAAGCCGAACATGTGCAGACGCACCTGCTCGGTCAGGTAGCGGCCAATCACGTCCGACGAGTTGCCGATGCCGTTCGGGTGGCGTGAGGACTTGGAGTTCAACAGAATGCGAGTCGAGTCGATGCAAGAGGCAGCGACGATCACAACGCGCGCACGCACGCGGCGCTCCTCTTTGGTGTACCGGTCGAAATACTGGACGCCATGGGCGGCGCCCTCGTCATCGGTGAGGACGCGAGCGACTACGGCGTTATCGATGATTCGCAGCCGCCCGGTGGCGAGCGCCGGCTCAATGAGGTAGTCGGACGAATTGAAGAACGCGCCGACGTCGCAGCCTTTGCCGCACGCGCCGCAGTAATGGCAGGCCGGGTGGCCGTTGTGAGGACGAGTCAGCACCGCGCGCCGGCCGGCCACGATGTTCACGCCAATGTTGTGCGCAGCCTTTTGCAGCAGCCGCTCGCCGCAGCGGGGGGCGGGCGGTGGGAGATGATAGCGGCTGCCCGGCAGCGAGTCCTGATCGTCATCGCCGCCGCATACGCCGATCAGCTGGTCGACCTTGTCGTAATAAGGTGCGATGTCCTTATATCGGATCGGCCACGGAATTTCCCAGCCGTCGCGCTCGGCTCCGGCGAAATCGAGGTCGGCGTAGCGCAGCGCAACGCGGCCCCAGACATTAGTCTTTCCGCCGCGCCCCCAGACGCGGACGAGGTCGAAAGGCTGGCCCGGCGGGGTTTGAAAAGGAGCGGTTTTCAGGTCGATAAAGAATTGCGGCGGCTTCCGGCCTGCGGCGATCCTCTCCTGCGCCTGCCAGGGCTTCACGTGACTCCAGAATTGTGCGCGTGGAAATTTGGTCCCCGCATCGAGCATCAGGACCTTCATGCCCTGGGCCGTAAGATTCCAAGCGGCCATTCCGCCGGAGGCACCGCTGCCGATGATTACGACGTCATGAACTTCGAGACTGTTTCGGTCTTGCATTAGCCCTGGTGCTCCGGATGGGTGCAGCCGTGAAATTCGGTAAGGAAAGTGTTGCCGTGCCAGCCGAGCTCCTGCGTGAGGCCGGCTTCCGAAGTGTAGTAGCCGTCCACCGTAAGGCCTTTGATGATGCGGAAGAAGGAATCCTGCTGGCGCGGGGTAAGCAGCATGATCTGCTGCTGCGCGGAGAGCGCGGGAAACGCCGCGCCGAAGCGGGCTTGCGCGTCGGCGTCGAGGGCCTTCATACCGCTGCGGAAACTTTCGGCGAGCTGCGGGTCTGAGGCGAATCGGCGGTCGATAAATAGCGGTACGCCTGCATCCGAAGCACCGGGAGTGTCGGTACGAGGAATAATAATGTCCACGAGAGCCTTGAGCCAGTCGAGTTCTGGTTGGGTGAGAAAGCTAGTCTGGGCTTCCGCTGTGGATCCGACAGCTAATGCTGCGATGGTTACCAGCGCGTCGCGCCTGGTGAATTGCATTCCATTATCTTACAGGATGGGGGAATCGCGTGGCGCACGCTTCCGCGACGCTTCAGCGTGCTGCAGCGAACTTCAGTTCGCCGTCTGGCCGTAGGCTGAAGCCCACGGCAGCACGCTAAAGCGCGCGCTACAACCACGGTCGGCCGTCTTCACTCCATCGTCCCTGCCCAGCGCAAATACCGCCGCAGGTCCCCGCGCCGCTGCCACGCGAATCGCCAGAAATCCGCAAAGCCGATTTGGTCCGCGTGCAGTCCCCAGTAGGTCTCCATGCGCCATCGCAGATACGGGCTGCGCCAAGGCGACAGCCGGTAGCCGCGCGTGAGACGCCACAGAACCCGCGCCATCAATTGCCGGCGCCGTTGCGCGCCGAGGTTGCGGATTTCGCGCTATCGGGTGTGGCGTAATAACCACTGCGGGTCCGCACCACCGGCCGGTTCGGCGCGCTCGCCGTCACCTTGATCTGGCGGTAGGACCCGTCGAGCGCCACGTCCGTAGGCGAATACCCCAGCGTGTACTGGTTTCGTATATCGTGCGCCACCTGGTTCGCGACACGGCCCACATCGCTTAGGTCTTTGGGAAAATATACTTCGCCGCCGGTGGCCTCCGCCAGCGCTTCGAGCGCCCGTTTGGCGCGCTTAGCCTCGCGGCGCTCTTCCTCGCTCAACAGACCCACCGTATAGATCAGCACACCGGTGTCCTGCGAAGTCTTCACCAGGTTCTCCAAGCTGATCAGGCTGCTGTTATCGTTGCCGTCCGTCACCACCACCAGCACCTTTTTATCTTTCTTGGCCTTCTCCTTAAGGTGATCGATGGACATACGGATGGCGTCGCGCATGGCCGTGCCGCCGCGCGAATCGATGCGCGCCAAGCCCTCCTGCAGATCCTTCACGTTGTTGGTGAAATCCTTATCCAGAAAGGCCTCGTCGTTGAAGTTGACAATGAAGACCTCGTCCTGCGGGTTGGAATCCTTCACCAGCGTAATCGCCGCCGCTTCGACTTTGGCCCGTTTGTCCCGCATGCTGCCGCTATTGTCGACGACCAGCCCCATGGACACCGGCACGTCCTCCCGCTTGAAGACCTTGATGTGCTGCTGGACGCCGTTTTCAAAGATCTGGAAGGCGGACTCGGGCAGGTTGGTCACCAAGTGGCCGGTTTTGTCCATCACGGTGACGGGCAAAACGACCAGCCGCGTATCGATGCGAATGACGGCCGGTTGATCGGACGCCGGCTTGTCGGCCGCCCACAGCCCGAGAGCTGCCAATCCGCAAACCGCGGGAATTAAGATTCTTTTATTGGGTAGGCGCATAGTAGCCCATTCTCCAGAAAGCCCGAAGAGGAGGCAGTCCGCGCGGTTGCACCAGCTTCACCTGGACCCGCCGGTACTTGCCATTACGTTCCCGGTTCTTCGGAGAGTAGCCGATAACATACTGATTGCGCAACTCGATGCCGATCTTCGCCGCAATATCCGGCAGTTCGTTCACGTTCTCCACCGGGAAGTGCCGCCCTCCGGTCTGTTCGGCGATCTCGGTCAACAGGCTCGGACCAGCCAGCTCTTCCGCGGTCCGGCCGCGCGTAGAGGCACCCTCGAAAATTCCGATTGCATAGATTTGGACGTCCGCTTCTTGAACCAGCTTCTTGATTTCGCTTTCCGTGTAGCGGCTGTTGTTGTCGCCGCCGTCTGAAATGATCAGCAGCGCCATGCGGGCATTCTTGGCCTTCTTCATATGATGCAAAGCCAGGTACACGCCATCCAGTAGCGCCGTCTTGCCCTTGGATTGAGTGAACGTCAGCCTGTTCTGAATCTCCTCGAGGTTGGTGGTGAACTTCACTGCAAGCTCGGCGCGGTCGTTGAACTCCACCAGAAAGAACTCGTCTTCCGGGTTGGCTGTCTTGAAGAATTGCGCCACCGCCTGGCGCGATTTTTCCAGCTTGCTGCCCATGCTGCCGCTGCAATCGAAAACTACGCCCACCGACAGCGGAGCGTCCTCGCTCGAAAACTGCAACACTTGTTGCTCGGACTTGTCCTCGAACACCCGGAAGTTCTCCTTCTCGAGTCCCGTGACGAAGCGGTTAAGCGGGTCGGTGACCGTCACTGGAATCAGCACCAGCGTGGTATCCACGCGAATATTGCCGTGCGGCGTTTCCTCGGCCGGCGCCGCGGGCTTGGGACGCGGAACAATCGAGACCTGGGGGTTGTCAGCGTCGTTAGAGGTTTTTTCCCCGGCCCAGGCGAGGCAAACCAAGAGAAGAGAGATACCGCTTGCGAGCACGAGCATGCGGTCCAATCGCAGGCTTGTCACAGCTTCCTAGCCTTTCTTCTTGCTCAAGTGTATCACAGCGGTTTTATGGTAGAATCTCATGTGCCCGGTAAAATCTTGGGCGTAATTCCGGCCCGTTACGATTCCTCCCGTTTTCCAGGCAAAGCTCTCGCCCCCATCGGCCCCAAATCGATGCTGCAACATGTATTCGAGCGGGCCTCCCAAGCTCGTTACCTCACCAGCATTATTATTGCCACTGACGATAAACGCATAGAGGACGCCGCGCGCGCCTTTGGAGCCCCGGTGCGCATGACTCGCGCGGACCATGCGTCGGGCACCGATCGCGTCGCCGAAGTGGCGTCCGCGGAGAGCGCGGAACTGATCGTAAATATACAGGGCGACGAGCCGCTCATCGATCCGTACGCGATCGACGCCGCCATCCTGCCGCTGACGGACGATCCTTCCATCCCCATGGGCACCCTCAGCAAACGCATCGAGGATCCCCGCGAAATCGGCGATCCCAACGTAGTGAAGGTTGTGACGGACCAGTCCGGCAACGCCATCTACTTCTCGCGCTCTACTATTCCTTATGTGCGCGATGTGCGCGATGTGCACCATGGCGCGCACTACAAACATATCGGCCTGTACGTCTACCGCCGGGACTTTCTGCTGCGCTACTCCGATCTGCCTGTCGGGCCGCTCGAGCGCGCCGAGCGGCTGGAGCAGTTGCGCGCGCTGGAGAATGGCTACCCTATTCGGGTGGTCGAGACCGACTACGAATCCCTCGGCGTGGACACGCCCGAGGATCTGGAACGTGTATCGAGGCTGTTCGAGGCCTCGCTCGAACTTTCAAAACCGTATGGCTAAGTACGTATTTGTGACCGGCGGCGTGGTCTCGTCGCTGGGTAAGGGCATTGCGGCCGCCTCGATCGGCTGCCTCCTCGAAAGTCGCGGATTACGAGTGACCCTGCAGAAATTCGATCCGTACCTCAACGTCGACCCCGGCACCATGAGCCCTTTCCAGCACGGCGAGGTCTTCGTCACCGACGACGGCGCGGAGACCGATCTGGATCTCGGGCACTACGAGCGCTTCACCCACGCCAAGCTCACCCAGGCGAATAATCTGACCTCCGGCCGCATCTACGAGCAGATCATCACCCGCGAGCGCCGCGGCGATTATCTCGGCAAGACCGTGCAGGTCATCCCCCACGTGACCAACGAGATCAAGGCCGCCATGCGCAAGGTGTCCTCGGACGTCGATGTGGTCATCGTCGAAATCGGCGGCACGGTCGGCGATATCGAATCCCTGCCGTTCCTGGAGGCCATCCGCCAGATGCGCCACGAGCAGGGCAGGGACAACTGCGTCTTCGTACACGTGACCTTGGTGCCCTGGATCGCCGCGGCGCAGGAACTCAAGACCAAGCCTACCCAGCACAGCGTCAAGGAGCTGCGCGCCATCGGTATCCAGCCGGATGTCCTGCTGTGCCGCTGCGAACGATCTATCGGGCCGGACATGAAGGACAAGATCGCACTGTTCTGCGACGTGGACGCGAGCGCGGTGGTGACGGCGCGCGATGTGGCCTCGGTCTACGAAGTCCCTATCGTATTCGCCGGTGAAGGCGTGGACGAGATCGTGATGCGCCTGCTGAAGCTCGAAGCCGGTCCACGCGACCTGAGCCGCTGGACCGGGATGCTCGATCGCATGCAGAACCCCGTGGATCGCGTCTCCATCGGCCTCGTCGGCAAATACGTCGAGTACGAGGATTCTTACAAGAGCCTGAAGGAGGCCCTGCTGCACGGGGGCCTCGCGCACCAGCTCAAGGTGGACATCAACTGGATCGAGGCTGAGGGCGTCAACGGCGCTGATTGGGAGAGACAGTTGGAAGGCTACGACGGTATTCTGGTGCCGGGCGGCTTCGGCAAGCGCGGCATCGACGGTATGTTGAATGCAATCCGCTATGCCCGCGAGAACCAGGTGCCCTATTTTGGCATCTGCCTGGGCATGCAGACCATGGTGATCGAGTTTGCGCGCAACGTCTGCGGCCTGGAGCAGGCGGACTCCACCGAATTCAATCCGGGCACGCCGCACCGTGTGATCTTCAAGCTGCGCGAGTTGAAAGGCATCGACGAACTGGGCGGCACCATGCGTCTGGGCGCCTGGCCCTGCCACCTGGTCGAAGGCAGCCAGGCGCAGAAGGCCTATGGCTCACTCGATATCAGCGAACGCCACCGCCATCGCTACGAATTCAACCGCGAATACGAGGAGCGGCTGACCGATGGCGGCCTGCGCATCACGGGACAGACACCGGACCAGACCTATGTGGAAATCTGCGAGGTTCCGGAGCACCCCTGGTTTCTGGGGTGCCAGTTTCACCCGGAGTTCAAGTCCAAACCGCTGGAGCCGCATCCGCTATTCAAAGCCTTCGTGGGCGCGGCGTATTGCTACCGTCGGCAGCGGTTGGCCCCGCTGGCGCGTCAAGCCGAGCCTCAATACTCTCGCGCCGATTGATACCTCGTCCCCGTCAATCAGGTGAGCGCCGTGTCATCGCGGAAGAAATGCGCAGTATACCCGGGCTATACCCGAGCAGGAATCTTCTCTTGCAAGCAGAGACCACTTTATCCGAATGATTACTCTCGAATCTAATATGCACTATAGAGTCCTATCTTTGGCGCCAAAAAGTCTAACTCAATATTATATGCCCTTGGGAATATGTTATAGTTTTTTGCATTTCTTGACACTTCTTAGAGTAAACTCGTATTATAGTTAGAGAAAGTAAATGTAAATAACGTCGGCGCGTGGTGACCTGATCGGCGCTGCGGTAGCCCTGCCATATGTCCTCCCTGGAAGGGGTGAGGCGCAACATAGCGCAACACTTACCGAGCCTTCCGAGGGCAGTAAATCGACCGGCCGGTAATTATGGAACTAATATTAGTGTCGGCAGACCCGGAGCTTCGTCAGATGTGCCAGGAGGTTATTGGCGAATTACCTGGTGACTGTAAGCTGGTCATCGCGGATCCGGATAGCGTACCCACCGCGGGAGACTTCTTTATTTGGGATTTCCAACCCGGGTTTTCAATCCCGAACCGTATTGCCGGTCAGCCGACCTGGAAGCATTTGGTCCTGGTGCACCGCAATGATATCGGCCACCTCCACCCGCACAAGGCCTCAGCGGGTCCTGTGTTCCTCTTAAAGCCAGTGACGCGTGTAACTTTGTCGGCCTTTCTCGATCAGGCGCGCACGGTTTTTGTCAGCACACCCGCGCCGCCCGCCGCCATAATGAGCGAAAACTCCGATGAATTGCTGCAATGTCTGATCCAGACAAATCTGAAGCTGCAGGAGTACGACCAGGAACGGGCCAATTTCCTAGCGCGGGCCGTTCATGATTTTCGATCGCCCTTGACCGCTATTAACGGCTATGCCGGGCTGCTTATAGCTGAACCGCTCGGCCCTCTCAATGAAGACCAGAAAGAGGTACTGCGGCGTATGCAGCACAGCGCCAAACGCCTGTCCCGCATGGCGTCCGCCATGTTTCAGCTTACTGTCGGCGATCAGAAGAAGGCCCACCCCTATCTGGAGCGAGGTGACCTGCAGGAGTGCATGGATCAGGTCATACACGAAATTGGGCCCCTCATCGAGGAAAAGCATATCGATCTCTCTGTCGATTTAAGGACCTCGATTGACCCGTTATTCTTCGATCAGGGCCAGATGGAGCAGATACTGCTTAATCTGCTGGAGAACGCTTGCAAATTCACGCCGAAGACCGGCTCCATTGAGGTTAATGGTTATTGCTTTTTCTGGGAGCGCCGCGGCCATCGCACCCGGGCCAGTGCGACGGAACAGCGGGTCCAGGACTACGGGAAGCCGAACTCTTTTCGCATAGACATTCATGATTCCGGGCCGGGCATTCCAGTTGACCAGCTGGACTCGATTTTCGAACAGTACACGCAATATTTAAGTACTCAGGATCGAACTGGGGGAGGCCTTGGGTTAGCGATCTGCAAGATGTTGATGAACCGCCATCAGGGGCGAGTCTGGGCTGAGACCAGTGCGTCCGGCGCAACTTTCTCCTTGGTGATTCCATTCTCGGCGGAAGTCAAAAATGACGTCCGGGCAGTGAAGTATGTGGCGGCCTGAAATCGTTCTGGAGGCAATGGCGTGAAATCTGAAAGGAACGGCAAGTCGGTCCTGCTGGTGGAGGATGAAGCAGAAGTCCGTAGCTATCTTGAAATGTCGCTTCGTTGCGAAGGTTATTCTGTTGAATCGGCGGGAGATGGAGTAGATGCCATCACCTGCCTTCGAAACGCCTCGCCGCCGATCTCGCTGGTGCTTCTGGATATCGCCATGCCGCGACAAGACGGGATGGAAACCTTGCGCCAGATACGGAGTATCAATCCTGTTTTGCCCGTGATCATGGTATCCGGAGGCTCTTCCACGGTAAATGTTGTGGAAGCCATGCGCCGCGGGGCGACGGACTTCCTGGGAAAGCCGGTCGACTATGAAGAATTGCGGAAGGTCGTTAAGCTGGTGTTTGAGACCCAGGCGGGAAATCTTCCCAACGCCCCGGAGAAAGCGCCTGCGCAATCTTCCAAGACTGTTTACGTCAGTGTCAACCCAATCATGCGCGACATTCAGAGCGTGGTGGACCAGATCGGCTGGTCCGAAGCTCCGGTCTTGATTCAAGGTGAGACTGGAGTAGGTAAGGAGGTGTTTGCACGACAGTTGCATGCGGGCTCGCCTCGCGCCAGTAAGCCCTTCCTGAAGATGAATTGTGCCGCATTGCCCTCCGAATTAGTGGAAAGCGAGCTCTTCGGTTATGAACGTGGGGCCTTCACCGGCGCCTTTCAAAGGAAGCCCGGTTTCTTCGAACTGGCCGACGGGGGAACCATGTTGCTCGATGAAATCGGCGATATGGACTTTAAGCTTCAGGCCAAGCTTCTGCACGTCCTGCAAGACCGTGAATTTCAACGGTTGGGTGGGAAGGACACGATTCACGTGGATGTGCGGATAATGGCCGCCACCCACTGCGATCTGGAAAGCGCCATGGTGAACCGCACTTTCCGCGAGGATCTTTATTATCGGCTCAATGTGATCAATTTGCGGCTGCCCCCGCTACGCGAGTGCCGGGAGGATATCGTACCCCTGCTGGAGTTTCTGCTAAGAAAGCACAATGCTCAGGGATCGGGTGTTCCCCCTCTCACTCCGCAGGTCCGGCAGGAGTTAACCCTTTACGACTGGCCCGGGAATATCCGCGAGCTCGAAAACTTTGCCCGTAAGCTGTTGGTATTGAAGGATCCCGAGAAACTGACCGACGAGTTGCGTGCCAAAGCTTGCCGACGGGCGCGGGCGACGGCTGCGGTGGAGGACCGCCCCCAGTCCGAACCCCTCAACGTTCGAACACCGATTCTCGAGCAGGTCAACAGAGCCAAAGACCAGGCCGAAACCGACGCTATTCTGGCCGCACTCAACGCGACTCTGTGGAACCGCAAGCGCGCTGCGAGTATCCTGAAAATCGACTACAAAGCGCTACTTTATAAGATGAAGAAACTCAGTATTGAGGACAAAATCGTCCTTCTTTCGCCTGCAATAACGTGAAGGAAAAGCGATTTTGACAGTGCGGCGGCGCACAAATAGCGGCCCCGACAGCCCTTGCCAATCGAACGAGAAGCGATACAGCGAGATTGGTTTTGGTTAGCTGGTTGGGGGGATATTTGGCACTGCCCGTCACGATCCGGAGCACGAGGTCCGCAAGCGGCTCGAGCATTATTACGTCAGCGAAGAGACCAAAGACCAGATCGGCATCCACCTTCCCACCGGCTCGTATATTCCAACGTTCTGCGCCGCCGGGGTGGCGACTGCACCGGAGTCCGCATGTCCTCAACCGCCGCTGAAAGGTCCTGAGGGCTTTATCGCCGGTTCCAAGAGTTGGATAAGGCTTTGAAAAATTCTGGTGGCTGCAAGCCTTTACGATGGCCTCTTTTATGTCGCCGAAGGGGTGGCCTTGGATTATGATTGTGTTACCGGGCCGAGGAACTGCACTTGACGACAAATCTAAATCGCCGTTCGCTCCTCTGTTCTTTATTGGCCGCGCCCTTGCTGGCAGCGGCGAAACCGCCGACTCATCGCGGGAAAGTTACTCTGCTTTTCCGCTCGCCAGAGGGAAATCCGAACGCTCTTGCCGCGACGTCTGAAGGCCTGTGGGTGGGAGAACAGATGAGCGATCGAGCCTATCTCCTGGACTGGAAAACTGGCGCCGTGTTGAAGAAGGTCGACACCGAATCTTCCAATACCAGCGGCATAGGCTTCGGAGGTGGTTACCTCTGGATGGGCGCGAATGGCGGTGCGTTGGGCCGTTTGCCGCGGCCGGATGAACCAAAGACCGGAAGAGTGGTGCAGGTTGATCCCGATACGGGGCGCACCATAGGGGTGTTCCCGATTCCCGATGGTGGCGGAGTGCATGGCGTCCTTTACGCAGACGATTCTCTTTGGATCACCTGCTTCAAGTGGAACGCCGTGGTTCGCGTCGATCCGCTCACTTTTAAGGTTGCTGGCGATAAACCGGGCGATCGATTTCCATTGCACCTGAGCCGGCCGCACGGTCTTGCCTGGGATCCACCCGGAATATGGGTGGGCTACTCCAACGATTACGTGTTTCTCAAACAGGACATAAGAGACGGGCATGTCCTCGAAGTCGTGACGCTCGAAAAAGGGAAGGATCCCGACCCCCACGGCATGGATATGTATGAGGGAAAGATGTATTACTGTGATGCCGGAATTGCTCCGCCCGGTGTTTTCAGCAATAGTCCTGGAGCAGGATACATATACAGGATCGACTGGTAGAGCAAACCAAGCATGAATGCGGATTTGATGAATCGGCGCCGCGCGCTAACCGGCCTGCTTCAGTTTCTCGCGGCTTCGCCGCTCCTTCGGGCGGACCGGAAGTATGGCCAGATGGGCGATCCGCTCGACGCGCCCGTCAATGTTTTTGACTTCGCCAAATTGGCGAAAGAAAAACTCGATCCGCTCGCCTGGGACTACCTCGATGAGGGTTCGGAAGATGAGCAGGCGCTTCGGGACAATCGCAGCGGCTTCAACAAACTGATCATTCGCCCCCACTTTCTGCGATACGACGTCGGCAAAATCGATCTTTCCACGATTCTTTTCGGTAAAACTTTGGCTCACCCGATCTTCTTATGCCCGACCGGCGGAAAGAATTGTGTTTTCCCGAACGGAGAGCAGGAGACCGCTATCGGTGCCGGAGCAGCCGACACCATGATGATCACCAGCGGTGGGATTGACGATGTCCTCGCCTCCGGTAAGGGTCCCAAGGTGTGGTGGCAGTTTACAACCGCCGCGAACCTCAGAACAAAGAGCCAGATGGTCGCCTTCGCCGGGAAGCTCAAGGACTCGGGTTGCTCGGGAATCTCAGTGACTGTCGATATCTATCTGGTATCTCATCGCGAAAGAAGCATTCACAATGGTCTCGTCCGGGGTTGGTGCCAAGCCAACGGCATTCCGCGCGGCCCGGATGGGAAGGTTGCCTACAAGCCCGATGACATCCTCTGGACGTCTGGTGATTATCCCGACTCCCGGCCCTTCCCTACACCAACCTGGGACGCCCTGAAGCAGCTTCGGGACAGCAGCGATCTGCCTGTGATCGTAAAGGGAGTTCTAACCGCGGAAGATACAGCACTCGCGGTCCAGAACGGTCTCTCGGGAGTTATCGTTTCAAATCACGGTGCGAGACAACTGGACCAGGTAGGCGGCACTATTGAAGCGCTTCCGGAGTGCGTTGAGGCTGCCAACGGTAAAATACCTGTTCTGCTCGATGGAGGGATCCGCAGAGGTACGGACATTTTTAAGGCGCTCGCCATGGGAGCCTCGGCTATAGGCATCGGACGCCCTTATCTCTATGGACTAGGCACGTTCGGAAGCCGTGGAGTGGCGCGAGTTGTGGAATTGCTTCGGGCCGAACTGGCGACCGACATGGGTATGGCTGGCGTTGCAAACCTCAAGCAGATTAACAAGAGCTACGTCCGAGTCCGGGCCTGAATTCTGACTCGGAACTTACTGATCTCTCCAGGTGTCGAATAAGTCAGGTTAGATAGACACAATCCAAACAGGTTGAAGAGGCTTATATGTTCGAGTCGATTAGTGTGTCTGAGCGGACCCGCAAACCGTGGACGGTGGCGGTGTCGTGTGCCGGGCAGTGCGCCATGATTGGTTTACTTGTACTGATCCCACTGGTGACTAATCAGGCGCTCCCGCACGGACGCCTCGCCGGTTTTCTCTTGCCGGAACCGCCGGCACCATCCCCGGTGCGCCGGGCGCAGGCTCTTCCTTCGCGCGTTAAGCCGATCCCCTTTCAGGTGAACCCGCGCGGCCTGCAGGAACCCCGGCAGATCCCACGGCAAGTGGTCCTGATTGACGATCCGGACTTCGTGTCGCCGGCCGGCGGCGAACTCACCGGAGTACCGTTCGGTATGGGGCCGGCCGCCGGATCGGGCAACGGCGTGATCGACGGTATGGCGCGCGCCACGCCACGCCCGGAACCGCCCGCGCCTCCGGTGGCGAGGGACCCCCCGCCGTCCGCGCCCCGGCGCATCACGGTGGTGAGCCGTCTGCAGACCGCCAAGCTGATCTCCGGTCCACGGCCGGTCTATCCGGCGCTGGCCAAGACCGTGCGTGTGTCCGGCGAGGTGCGCCTGAAGGCAGTCATCGCGCGCGACGGTACGATTATGGACCTGCGGGTGCTCAGCGGGCACCCTCTTCTGATTCCCGCGGCGCTCGCGGCGGTGAAACGGTGGGTGTTTGCGCCGACGTATCTGAACGGCAACCCAGTCGAGGTTGCTACGGAGATCGTTGTGGATTTCACGTTGCAACAGTAGGCACGGGGTGGCGCAACCGAATCGGGCAACCAAAAGATCCCGATGATCGTCCAATGGTTAGGTTGCCCGGCTGCTATAATGGCTTGGGGTCCCCTGCGGATTTGGAAACATATGAACAGCCGTATTAAGTACCTGGTGGTTACCACCTCTGCATGTGTCATGGTGCTGCTGGTTTTCGGCGGTGTCCTGGGTAGAAGCGCTTCAACCGACCGGCCGTACCCACAGCTCGGCGTGTACACGGAAGTGCTGCATCGCATCAAGAGCGAATACGTGGAAGAGCCGGACATGAAGAGCGTCACGCTGGGCGCGCTGAACGGTCTGCTCGAATCCATCGATCCGTTCGCCAGCTATCTCAACGCCGACCAGTACAAAGACTATCTGAAGAATAAAGATACGACCAAGGCCGGTGTGGGCATGGTGCTCTCGAAAAAGTTCGGCTACGTGGGAGTGGTGGGAGTGGTACCCGGATCCCCGGCGGCCAAGGCGGGCCTGGTTACCAACGACATGCTGGAGACCATTAACGGCGTAGCCACTCGAGACATGCCGTTGGCCTACGCGACCCTGCTGCTCGAAGGCGAGCCTGGCTCAAATGTCGAGCTGACCGTTGTGCGCGTGCGGCGGCCGGAGCCCCAGAAAATCAAACTCACCCGCGCCAATGAAGCCTATCCCGCGGTGACCCAGAAGCTCATGGCGGACGCGGTGGGCTACATCCAGCCGGAAACTCTGGCTGCGGGCAAAGTGAAAGAAGTGGCCGCTGCCGTGGAGTCGCTCGAAAAGCAGGGCGCGCGGAAGCTGATCCTGGATTTGCGGAACTGCGCAGTGGGCTCGCCGCAGGATGGAATTGCGCTGGCCAATCTGTTCCTCTCCAAAGGCGAGATCACCTATCTGCAAGGGCAGAAAGTACCTCGACAGGACTTCGAGGCGGAAGCCGCCAAGGGTATCACCAAACTGCCGCTGGTGGTCATTACTAACCGGGGCACGGCGGATGGCGCGGAAATCGCGGCGGGCGCTCTTTTGGACGATAAGCGCGCGGAACTGGTGGGCGAACGGACCTACGGCGACGCCTCTCTGCGCAAAGCCATCACCATGGACGATGGCGGCGCTATCATTCTTTCGGTGGCCAAGTATTATTCGCCCAGCGGCAAAGCTATCCAGGATGTTGGCGTAACTCCCGACACGGTGATGGCCGAGCCGGAGACACAAGTGGATGTGGACGAGAACCTGGAGCCTTTGCCTGATGCTGCCGAGCCGGCCGAGCACAAGCAGGACGACCCTTTGCTGAAGAAGGCTATCGAGATTCTGGCCGGGCAAAAAGCCGCTTAAAGCGGAAATCCCGCCGATGCCCGCCGATCAGCCTCGGCCGTTGTGCTTCGTTCTTATGCCCTTCGGCTCCAGGGCCGATGCGACGGGCCTGATCATAGACTTCGATGGCCTCTATCGCGACTTGATCGCCCCTGCCATCCGCACCGCAGGCCTGGAGCCGCTCCGCGCGGAGCAAGGGTCGAGCGGCGACGTTATCGATAAACCCCTGTTCGAACGCCTGCTGCTGTGCGACTTTGCCGTCGCCGACGTCACTACCGCCAACGCCAGCGTTTTCTACGTGCTTGGCGTACGCCACGCCACGCGACCGCACACTACCGTGGTGCTTTGCGCAGAGGGCCGGCTTCCTTTCGATGTGGCGCCCTTGCATGCGCTTTGCTACCGCCTCGACGCGGGAGGCAAGCTTGCCGAGTCCGAGGTCGAGCGAAAGCTTGTGGCCAGAATCGAGGCGGCCCGCGAAGCCGATATCCCGCTCTTTCAACTGATCGACGGTAGCGTGTCTCCGGACGTCGCCCA
>Ga0302324_100010827_pt1 | contig 18806 bp, 19 predicted proteins | sample Palsa_T0_1_FD_201949 | JGI IMG/M metagenome (GOLD analysis project Ga0302324, IMG submission 201949) | Peat permafrost microbial communities from Stordalen Mire near Abisko, Sweden - Palsa_T0_1 | ecosystem: Environmental > Terrestrial > Soil > Palsa > Peat permafrost | place: Sweden: Abisko...
CATGCTGTGCAGCCGCGAGGTGCTGCGGCGCTCGATGCTCGAGCGCCGCACCGGCGTCATCGTGAACTTCTCCTCGACGGCCGGCTGGACCGGACTGCCGAGGAAGAGCCACTACTCGGTCGGCAAATCGGGTCTGCACGTCCTGACCAAGGTCATCGCCACCGAGGTCGGGCCCTACGGCATCCGCTGCAACTGCGTCGTGCCCGGGTTCATCGAGACCGATCTGCTGCGTGACTGGATGGAGCGAGTCGCCGCGGAGGAAGGCATCAGCCTGGAGGAGAAGCGGGCCGGGCTCACGCAGGATGTGCCGTTGCGGACATTCAGCGCCACCGAGGACGTCGCGCACCTGGCCCTGTTCCTGGCCTCCGATCACGCTCGCACGATCACCGGTCAGTCGATCGCGGTCGATGCCGGTGGCGTGATGATGGGGTGATGCAGCGCACCATCGTCGAGCCGGACGTTCGTCAGACCCCCATCTGCGCGGGGACCTCGCCGTCGGCGATGGCCACGGCCAGGCGTTGATGGTCGAGTTCGTTCTGGTCGGCATAGGCGACCGAGAAACGGGCGATCGCCTCGTCGAAGCTCGGACCGCTGCCCAGGTACGCGGCGATGGCCAGCCGGTCGCCCGAACGGGCATGGGCGCGGGCCAGGGACCAACCGCACGCCCGGGTGTACGCGTGCAGCCCTGATTCGCTCATGGTCGAGAGGTCGATGGACGCCTTCCAGTCCCAGAGCTGTCGGACGTAGAAGTCGTGCTCCTTGCCGTCGAGGCCCATGCTCCGGGTCCAACTGAGGAAGATGTCGCTTGCGGCGTGAGAGATTCGTTGCCCGTGGACCACGCGTTCGCCGTGGTTGGCGAAGACACTCGCCCCCAGGTAGGGCTCGAGCACGGATGCCTGTGCCTCCTTGGCCTGGAGCACGAGAGGGTCCTTCCCGTCCCGCCCGACGAGGAGGAACACCGTGGCCCGCGTGCCCACGCTGCCGACGCCGACGACCTTGCGCGCCATGTCCACGAACCGGTAGGTCCCGAAGAGGTAACGGCGGTCCTCGTCGAGACCCTCGGCGTACTCGTCCATGAGCTCCCGTACGTACTCCTCCTCGCCCTGAGGGTGGCCCTCATCGAGCGCGTCGCGCAAGGGAACGAGCAGCGGGGGGACGCTCCGAAAGCGGAGCTGGCCGTCGACCCGCTCGGTCAGCTTCGTGACCGCCCGCAGGCTGGTCTTGCGCCGGCCTTTGGCGAAGGGCTGCGAGAAGAGGATCCTGCCCTTTCGGCCGAGCCTGCCACCGAATCGGTCGACCAGCTCACTGGCGTTCAGCCGGTCGTACCAGACATTGAGGTGGCTCTCGGCGGCGAAACCCCGCATACCCTCGCGGTACTCCCGTACGCAGGCCGTCACGAGGCGGCGGCGCCTACCGGCCGGTAGCCCGACGTCGCGGCCGGCGATCTCGACGCTGGCCGCCATCCGCTTGACGTCCCACTCCCAGGGCCCGGGCAGTGTCTCGTCGAAGTCGTTCGGGCCGAAGACCATCCTGCGGTCGGGGGCCCCGAACCCCCCGAAGTTCGATATGTGGGCGTCTCCGCAGGCCTGCACCATGACGCCCGAGACGGGGGTGGGTGCGAGATCCCCGGCCATCACGGCCGCGGCGCCCCGGTAGAACGTAAAAGGGGAGACCAGCATCCGCCCGTAGCGGATTGGCACCAGTTCGGCCACTCGCGTCGCCGCCTGGGCCTTGAGAACGGCGATCGGATCGGGCCGGCCGGCCGCGGGCGCCCAGTCCCCGTGCGCGGACCGCGGTGACGTCCGGCGGGCCGCTCGGCCCCGCTCGGCAGATTCGCCCGACTGCAGCAGGGCCTGCTCGGGGATAGGTCGCCGATCGGAGGGGCCGTCATGGCCGGGGCCTCTCGATAGCGTTGTCGTCCCCGATGACACGGTCCGAAGCCTATAGTCGATCCCACGGTTCACGGCCGCTCGATTCCGCCGACGGGGGCGGATCGGTGGCCGAAACCGCCGAAACTCAGACGCTCCACTGCACGACGAGGAACATGTCACATCACCGAGACGTTGGTAAGGAGCTAGAGGGGATATACAGGCGACGAAGGAGTGGATATGACAGACCGATACAGCAAGGAGCCTGAGGCGATTGCCCAGCTCACCCCCCGACAGTTCGCGGTGACCCAGGAGAGCGCCACCGAACCGCCGTTCGACAACGAGTTCTGGGACAGCAAAGAGGCGGGCATCTACGTCGACGTGGTGTCGGGCGAGCCGTTGTTCGCGTCCACCAAGAAGTTCGACAGCGGGTGCGGCTGGCCCAGCTTCACGGTACCGCTCGAATCGGGAAACGTCGTGGAGAACCAGGACCGGACGCACGGGATGATCAGGACCGAGGTTCGCTCGACCCACGGGGACAGCCACCTCGGCCACGTCTTTACCGACGGCCCCCGCGAAGAGGGAGGCCTGCGGTACTGCATCAACTCGGCCTCCCTGCGGTTCGTTCCTTACGACGACCTCGAGGCCCAAGGCTACGGCGAGTACAAGAAGCTCTTCGAGGGCGCGCCCGAGGAGGTCGTACAGTGAGCTCCACCACACAGAAGGCGGTCCTGGCCGGCGGGTGCTTCTGGGGAATGGAAGACCTCATCCGCAAGCGCCCGGGGGTCCTTTCGACCCGGGTGGGGTACACCGGGGGCGACGTTGCCAACGCCACGTACCGCAACCACAAGGGCCACGCCGAGGCGATCGAGATTACGTTCGATCCGGCGCAGACCTCCTATCGTGAGCTGCTCGAGTTCTTCTTCCAGATCCACGACCCGACGACGCTGAATCGCCAGGGCAACGACGTCGGTACGAGCTACCGATCGGCCATCTTCTATCTCGACGACGAGCAGCGACGGGTGGCCGAGGACACCATTGCCGACGTCGAGGCGTCCGGGCTGTGGCCGGGAAAGGTCGTCACCGAGGTGGCGCCGGCCGGGCCGTTCTGGGAGGCAGAGCCCGAGCACCAGGACTATCTCGAGCGCTACCCGAACGGGTACACCTGCCACTTCCCGCGCCCGGGCTGGGTGCTGCCCCACCGGAGTGACGCGGTCACCCGATAGGGCACGCGCGCGTCATGACGGACATGCTGGCGCTGTCGACGCACCTCCCCGTGGTCGAGTACGCCCCCGGCCAGGCGATCTTCGTCGAGGGGGAGCCCAGCAGGGCGATCTGGATCCTGATGTCCGGAGAACTCGAAGTGCGGAAGGGCGACGTGTCGATCAACACCATCAACCAGCCCGGAGCCCTCGTGGGAGAGGTTTCCGTCCTACTCGGCGCCGACCACACTGCGACGGTCGCGGCAACCGAGCCGAGCCGCCTCCGGATCGCGGCGGACGGCCAATCTCTCTTGCTGGGCGATCCGATCATCGCCGGTCTCGTCGCCGTCGGCTTGGCGGAGCGGCTGAACTTCGTCAATACATATCTGGTCGATCTGAAGCTCCAGTACGAGGAGGTGCCCGGTCTGGCGATGATCTCTGACGTCTTGAGTCGCCTGGCTCAGCGACAGGCGCCGTCGGCCCAACCTGGATCGGCGCGCGACCCGGATCCCGAGTACTGAGTGACGGCGTTGTCGTCGTGACGGCGTTGTCGTCCGGGTAGCGCGAGGCACCCGGACGGCGAGCGGTCAGAACAGGGTCCGCGCCAGCGGCTCGGTTCCGGTCAGGTCGAACTCCTCGGTTCCGAGAGTCGATACCCACGTGGCCCTGTTCGCAGTCAGGTCGATCTCGATGTAGGTCGGCGCATGACCGATCTGATGGCCGGGATTGAACACCCATGTGTCGCCGACCCGATCGATCCACGAGCCGTCGGGTTGGAAGGGCGATTGGTGGACGTGGCCGGCCAGTACGAGATCGGGCCGGTACGCATCGATCCAACCGCCCAGGTCGGGGTCCCCGTAGTCGCGCCGACCGGTCCAGCAGGTCGTCGAGCCGAGCGGGGGCCAGTGGTACACCCAGGCCCAACGCGCCGGGCGACGCGCCGCATCGGCCGCGAGCTGTGCTTCGAGGGTGGTCCGCCCGACCGGACCGTCCCACCAGGGGCAGACCGTGATCAGCGTGTCACCGACAGTCAGCGAGTCCCCATCCGTCGCTATCCCCTCAGCTCTTGCTTCGGCGAGCCACAGCGCCGACTGCTCACCGTGGGCGTCTGGCCCCGTGAGATCGTGGTTACCGGAACTGACGGCAACCGGGCTGACCGAATGCAGGGCCGAGAGGTAGCGGAGGACCGCCACACTTTGCGCGTCGAGCGGAACCGGCGAACCGATGTTGAGAAGGTCGCCGGCCACTACGACCAGGTCGAACTCCGGTGCGGCTCGGATGACCCAGTCGAGCTGGGGCAGGGAGTAGTGAAGATCGGAGACGAGGAGGATGCGCATGGGATCGGCGGGAGGGTGGTGAGTGCTCGAGTCCGTGCGGCCCTCCTATTCCACCGGCCGGAGGCCGAGCGATGACCCCGATCCGGGCTGGACAGGCGGGATGCACCACCGACCACCGCACGGGCGACAGTCGACTCGGCCATTCGAGGTCATGGGGCCAGAGTGGCTGCGAGGGTGATCTCGGGCACTCCAGCCAGTGCTCTGCTCACCGGACAGCCGGCCTTTGCGGTATTGGCGTGCTCGACGAATGAGACCTCGTCGAGTCCGGGCACCTTTCCGACGGTGACAAGGGCGATCTTGGTAATCGTCGGTACGCCATCGATGGGTCTCAACGTGACCGTTGCGTCGGTGTGCACCGAGTCCGGCGGGCTGCCGGCTTGGGCCAGGATGTTGGAGAGGGCCATGGAAAAGCAGGCTGCGTGTGCAGCTGCGATCAACTGCTCTGGGTTCGAGCCCGGACCGTCCTCAAAGCGGGACTTGTAGGTGTATCCCCCGCTGATGGTGTCGCCTGCGGTGAAGGTACCGGTGCCGGTGGGAACATCCCCTTTCCATTCCGCGCTTCCCTTTGCTGGCATCGCTTCTCCCTGCCTTTCCTTCGGCGGACAGTCGACTGTTCCGCCACCTACATGGTGACAGCGACCGACGCAACAAAGCCACCGTACCCGAAGGATCTGTCGGGAGTCCGACCTGGGTGATCACCACTGTGCTGCGAGAGCCGGAAGGCGGAACGCCAGGTAGCTGACCACGTACACGGCGGAGAGAGGGCGCGCACGCACGCACGGCCGGCCCATTGACTAGGCGCCGAGTGGCTCCCGGTATTTTCGGCTCAGCCAGTTGATCAGCACGTCCCCATACAGATCCGGCACTTCCTCCCACGCGTAGTGCGCGGCAGGAAAAAGATCCATCCTGTTGTTCGGCAGCCTGTCGTGCAAGAACTCCGAGTTGACCTTGGGCACGATGGGGTCATCGCGTCCGGAGACAATCTGGGTGGGCGTCGCAATGCCAGCCAGCTTCTCCGCCAGCTCGGGGAATCGGTCGGATAGGTGCGCACGTATCGGGCTGACTCCACGAACCTGTCGCCTGCGTAGGATTCCAAGTAGTCGGCGCGCACTTCTGGGGGCGTCTCACCACCGGGTATGGCGTCGTATATGGGCCCGAGGATGTCCTTAGAATCAATCTGGCGTATCCCCTCCAGGTCGGGCGCCTCAATCAGGTCCTTCAGTGCTCCCTCGACCTGCAACGGGACAGTCGTGGCGCCCCCGCCGATCACCAGGCTGCGGACGAGCGCCGGCTCGTTCGCAGCAGCCCACAGGGTGGCCGGCGTACCAACGTCAGGGGCGACGAAGTGCACCGGGCCCAAGTCCCACTCCTTCACGAGCTGCACGAGAAATCCCCCCATGGCGATCGTCGAATACAGCTCGAACTGGCGCTCCGACCGACCATAACCGGGAAGGTCGATCGCGAGGACGTGGAACCGTTCGGCCAAGCGGTCCCATACCTTTCGGAAGGCGAAGACGCTCTCCGGCCATGGGCTCGTCAAGACGACGGTTTCGCTCTCGCCTTGTCCAGCCTCGGCGAACCGGATCTTGAGGCCGTCTGCTTCTCTGAACATTAGATCCATCGCCGTCTCTCTCGGGACTCACCTGTGCGCGCGCTCGGCCCCTTTCCTACTGTCTCCGCGATGCGTGCCTCCGCGCACCGCGCGGACGTGCCATCTGTATAACGCAGACATGGGCCGTGTGACGGACCGGGACCCGGCCGTAGGATGCCGAGAATCAGAAAGGAGCGCACCCATGGCGAGCTCGGATGTCCTGGCCGATGCTTTTGAGAGGATCCGCGATGCGGTGTATCCCGCGGTCAATGGCCTCTCCGCCCAACAGCTGGCGTACCGTCCCGACGGCGAGTCCAACTCGATCGCCTGGTTGGTATGGCACCTCACCCGCATCCAAGATGACCATGTCGCCGAGGTGCGCGGAGCGGGCCAGGCCTGGACGGAGGGAGGTTGGTACGAACGGTTCGCGCTCCCTCTCGATCCGTCCGACACCGGCTACGGTCATGGGCCCGAGGATGTGGCCAAAGTCACCGCCGACGCCGCACTGCTTCTCGGCTACTTTGAGGACGTCCACGAGCACACGGTGGCGTACCTACCCACCCTCTCCGACGCCGACATCGAGCAGGTGATCGATGGCTCGTTGGATCCGCCGGTGACTGTCGGCATCCAACTGGTGGGCGTGATCGCGGATGACCTGCAGCACGTGGGTCAGGCGGCCTACGTGCGTGGGCTCGTACAGCGCCTGGAGACCTGACCCCCCGGACCGCCCGCCCGTCCCAATGGGGGGCCGCCGCTAGGTTGCTTCCAGTGGCGGTTTGTCGGCCCGGCGGGTTGGTGGCCGCAGGGGCGGAATCGCAGGGATGGGGTGTCGACGAGGACCCGACCACAAGGCAGGCGGAGCATCGATGGCGCTGGCGATGGCGTAGGCGGCCGCCTCGTAGTTGACCCGCCAACCCACAAAGTCGAGCCACGCCTCCTCGCTCGAGCGCTCGAGGGGAAAATCCACGCTCGCCAAGCGATCGATGGCGTCGGCGAACTGCTCGTAGGTGAGGGAGATGCCGTCGTTTGGATCCGCCTCCTCAGGTATGGCGAAGCCCCGCGCCCGGGCGATGGTCCCGAGGCAGCTGAAGCCGCCGCGCAGGCACAGTCGAGCCGACACCGCTCCAGGGGCGTCGGGTAGGAGTGACAGATAGAGCGCCGCGGCATCGAGCACGGCCAGTTGCGCAGTGAGCCACGAGGAGAGGGCTCGTGGGGAGCGGAAGTTGATGAGCGAAAGGTACGTCGCATGGCTCTCGGACACGTCAGCCGACCAGCGCTCCCAGTCCTGGAACAACTCCGGCAGCTGCCCCGTGGCCGAGACCCCGGAGCCCAAGCCGTAGTGGGTACGGGCGAGCAGTTCGGGACCCCATGAAGGAACCCCGGCTCGGGAGTCCAGCATTGTCACGAGCGCTTCGCGCCGGTTGAAGGCGCCGTAGAGCGTGGGCAGGTAGCCGATCTGCAGGGCCACCGTGCCCAGACCCACCAGGGCCGCGATGTCGGCCAATCCTGTCGGACCACCACTGGGGGGAGCGAGGTATCCCAGGGTGCACAGCGAGGAGCCGGCCAGTGTGAAGGCGCCGGCCAGCCCGGCGCTGCCCATGGACGGCCACAGCAGCAGCGCGAAGCCGAGTTCGAAGACCGCCAGCCAGACGACGATCTGCAGTATGAGTTGAATCGGCGCCTGGGCGGCCAGTACTCGATCGCGCGCCTCGTAGGTGTCAAAGCTGTCGGCGGCGAAATGGAAGGCTGCATTGACAACGACGGCAACAGCCCGGGTGAGCCGGCTGCGGATCCGCCGGGGGATCACGACGGTACCGATCACACTCCAGCCTGCGGCGACGATCAGGAACACACCAAGCGCCGCCGCCAGATCACGGCCTACGACCATGTCTCAAGCCTTTCACGGAACGACGGGGTGGTACCGCATTCACGATGCTCATCGCCCAACCATTCGAGCCGGCTCGGAGGTAGAGTGTGCCCGACTGCCGCCTTAGGAGGGAACATGTACTTGGAGCACGTCCAGTTCGAGGTCGAGGACCACGTCGGGATCATCACGCTCAACCGGCCCGAGGCTGCCAACGCCCAGAGCGAGAAGGTCCTGGTGGAGCTGGACCAGGCCTGGAAGGCGGCCGATGAAAATTCCGAGGTCAAGGTGATCGTGTTGCGCGCGACGGGAAAGCACTTCTCGGCCGGGCACGACATGTCGGGGGGTCAGTCCACCTCCCTCAACTTCGAAATCCCGCTACCGGACGCGCTCTACGACTGGGAGACTCGGGGCTACCTGCACTACGCAAAAGCATGGCGTGAGGTTCCGAAGCCTTCGATCGCTGCCGTGCAGGGGAAGTGCATCGCAGCAGGACTCATGCTGTGCTGGCCGTGCGATCTGATCGTGGCTGCCGAGAACGCCGAGTTCTCTGACCCCGTCCTCTACATGGGGATCTGCGGCGTCGAGTATCACGCTCATACCTGGGAGTTCGGCGCCCGAAAGGCCAAGGAGCTGCTGTTCACCGGCGGTTCGATCACGGCGCGAGAGGCGGAGCGGATCGGCATGGTGAACAAGGTCGTGCCGCTCGACGATCTCATCCCCGCCACGCTCGAGCTCGCCGGCCGGATCGCCCAGCAAGACAGCTTTGCGCTGCGCATGGCGAAGCAGGCGGTCAACCACACATTGGACATTCAGGGGTTCAAGTCCGCTATCGACGCGTGCTTCGACATGCACCACTACGGCCACACCCGCGCCGCACTGGTGACGGGCGGCATGCCGTCGCTTGCCGGGCTGTCATCAATGAAGGAAAAGGGATCTTCGGCCTGAGTGAGGCCTGAGTGAGGCCTGAGTTAGAAGACGCCGATGCCGGCGGATTCGTTTCGCTTCTTCCACTCCTCGCGGGGCATGCGGGTGGTGTCGACGTCAAGGGCGAGAGAGCGTAGGGCGGCCACGTTCGCCTGCTCCTTCGGCGTGTGCTTGAAGGGGTCCCAGCCGAAGAAGCGGCAGGCGTTCTCCCAGGTCATCTTGTGGATCTCCTGGTCGGTGCATCCCGCGTCCTGGAACTCCTTCCAGGCGAACTCGGGCGATTCGGGCCACGTCGTGTCGGTGTGGGGGTAGTCGCACTCCCAGGCGATGATGTCGATGCCGATCCGGTTGCGCAGCAACAGCCCGGACGGGTCGGTGATGAAGCAGGCGAGGATGTGCTCGCGAAAGACCTCCGAGGGTCGCTTGCCACCGAAGTCGTTCTCGAGCCACGCCTGGTTCTCGAAGTGACGGTCGGCCCGGTCCAGGTAGAAGGGGATCCACCCGATCCCGCCCTCGGAGAGGGCGACCTTGAGGTCCGGGAACCGTCGCAGCGTGGGCCCGAAGAGCAGGTCCTGTGCGATGAGGGCGGAGATCTGACAGGTGAGCACGATGAGGTGGTCGATAGGCGCCTCAGGCGGTTTCTTGATCAGATCGAAGCCGGCGCCGATATGAAGGGAGAGGACCATGTTCTCCTCACAGAGGGCCTGCAGCATCGGGTCCCAGTGACCGGACAGGAAGCTCGGGAACCCCTGGGCGTGCGGCGCTTCGAGAAAGCTGATGGAACGGCAGCCCTTCTTGGCGACGCGGTGGAGCTCCTTTACCGCCAGATCGATGTCCCACATCGGGACGATGCCGAGGGGGATGAAGCGACCGGGGTGGGAACCGCACCACTCGTCGATCGCCCAATCGTTGTACGCCTGCAGCATGACCAGCGCGATGTCCTTGTCGCGGGACTCGGTGAAGGTACGGGCATTCCAACCGGCCATCGTCGGGAAGCACATCGACGCCAGCACGCCGTTGACGTTCATGTCCCTTACCCGCTCGTCGACGTCGAAGCAGCCCGGGCGCAGTTCGGAGTAGGCGCCCGGGTTGAAGCCCCACTGCTCGCGGGGCCAGCCGACGGTCGCCGCCATGCCGAACGGCGTCGAGGTGCTCTCACCCTGGAAGACCCACTGGTCCACGCCGCTTTCGTTGCGGACCACCTTCGGGGCGTCGTCCAGCCACTTTGCCGGGACATGGTTCTTGTACATGTCCGGTGGCTCGACCATATGGTCGTCGATGCTGACCAAGATCATGTCCTCGGAGTTCATGGCGGTCTCCTCCCCGTGCCATCGCCGCGAGCACGGCGAGTCGTTTCAGCCCTCGCCGGTCCCGGCGCGGATGTCGGTGCTCTTATCGTAGCGGACCTCCCGCTGCGCCAACGCGTCGGCCCTGGCCGGCGGGTCGGCCGGGTCGGCCGGGTCGGCCGGGTCGGCCGGGTCGCCAGTGTGCCGCAGAGCCGCTTTCGGGCGGGCGTCACTCGCCACGCGGGGCACTGTCGCAGGCCAGAAAGGACTCGTCCTCGACGGTGCGGGAGCCAGGGGCTATGTTGCTAGCCGGCCCCCGGGGCGGGATGAGGTGCCGCCGTTCGACGACCTCGGTTCCACGACCTCGGGCAGGGAGCTGACCACCGTGAGGGGGTGTGACCCGATGTTTAAGGTGATGATGCTGCTGAAGCGCAAGCCGGGGCTCTCGCTCGAGGAGTTCATTGAGCGCTACGAGGGCGAGCATGTGCCGCTTGTCGAGAAGTACGCCACGAGGATCACGCACTACACGAGGCACTACCTGCATCCGGCGTCACACGTGGTCCACGGCGACCTGGTCGCCGAGCCCGAGTACGACGTCATCACCGAACTCTGGTACGACGACCGCGAGGCCTTCTTCGAGCAGCAGGAGAGTCTGCGGGGGCGGCCAGAAGCGATCGCCGCGGTCGTCGCCGACGAAGAGGCGATCTTCGACCGCCCGAAGAGTCGGACGGTGTTCGTCGAGGATCACGTCTCGAACCTGCGATGACTCCTCGGCCGCGTCCGATGCGTGGGGGCGGTCGTGGCGCGCATGGGGCAGACTGAAAAGGTGGATATCGGGTTCATCGGACTGGGCAGCATGGGCTCTCGGATCGTCACGCTCCTGCTCGACGCCGGCCACCACCTGACGCTGTGGGCGCGCCGCCCGGCGTCGCTCGAGCCCTTTGCCGGCAGGGTCGACGTCGCCACCTCGCCGGCAGGGGTCGGCGAGGCGTCTGAGCTGGTGGGGATCTGCGTCTGGGACGAAAGTGGTGTCGACGAGATTCTTCTCGGGGACAGCGGCGTGCTGGCCGGAATGCAACCCGGCGGCCTCGTGGCCATCCACAGCACCATCTCCCCGGCCGCGTGCCGCCGCCTGCACGCCGTGGCAGCCGATCGGGGCGTCGGGCTGGTGGATGCAGCGGTGAGCGTCGGGTCCCGGCTCCCGAAGTTGTTGGTCCTGGTGGGCGGCGAACCGGATGTCGCCGACCGGTGCAGAGGGGCGTTCGACTCCTTTGGGGATCCGGTCGCGTACCTTGGCCCCGTGGGCAGCGGCCAGATCGCCAAGCTCGTCAACAACACGCTGCTGGCTGGGACGGTGGGGCTGGCGGACGACGCCATCGCCCTGGGTCACGATCTCGGTCTGGACGAGTCGGCGCTGGCGGAGGCCCTGGCCGTCGGGTCGTCCGGTGGGACCTGGTCGGGGCTACTGGCTCGGCGGGGGTCCGCCACCGATGCGCTCCCCGGACGAACCAACGAGTGGGCATCCAAGGACGTTGGGCTCACCCAGAAGCTCGCAGCCGAGGCCGGGATCGCACCGACGCGGGAGGTCTTCCGACTCGCCGCCCGGGGGGTCGACGTTCTCGGTTGACGTCGGTGGTCGGCCGCGAGTGGTCATCATCGGCGTTTCGTGCTGCAGTGGTCCGCAATTGGAGTCCGACGAAGAGGGGGCGAGCAGGTGCCAGGGAGTGAATTCGCAGGTCGGGTCGCAGTCATCACCGGCGGAGGGCGTGGGTTTGGCAAGGCCTTCGGACATGCGCTCGCCGAGCGGGGCGCGCACGCCGTCCTCGCCGACATCGACGCAACAGCGGGCGCGGAGGCGGCAGCCGCCATCAGGGCGACCGGGGGACTGGCGACGGCCTATCCCTGCGACGTCGCCGACGAGCACGAGGTCAACTCCGTGGTGGCCGATGTCGTGGCCCAGTTGGGCGGCATCGACATCCTCATCAATAACGCCGGGCTCCACTCGGCCGAATACGGTCAGCCGATGGGCGACCTGGGCCTCACCAAGGTGCGACGTCTCTTCGACGTGAACGTCATGGGGGTCATCATCTGCACGATGGCGGCGCGCTCGGCGATGCGCGGGCGACCGGGGGCGTGTGTCTTCAACATTTCATCGTCGGCCTCGTACATCGGCGGTGGAGCGTACGGCGTGTCCAAGCTGGCCGTTCGGGGACTGACGATCGCGTTGGCCCGCGAGCTCGGTCCCGACGGCATACGGGTCAACGCCGTCGCCCCGGGCCTGATGTTGACCGACACCATCCGGGCAGAGCTCTCAGAAGAGACCTTGGCGTATGTGAAGGCTCAGCAACTGCTGCCACTCGACGGCAGCGAGGGCGACATCGTCGAGGCCATGCTGTACCTGTGTTCGGACCGCGCCCGCTTCGTGACCGGCGAGACCCTCCGCGTGACCGCCGGGTACACCGTGTCCATTTAGACAGCACGATGATCACCGTGCGGTCAATGGCGGCCCTGTGATGTGAGGAGCAGGGACGCGCGCTCAGGCGTCCTCGTCCGACATCCAGTGCACGAAGTGCTGGAGGGGGAACATCGCATCGTGCGCACCGCCGGCCACATGTGTGGCCGCGCCGCCGAGCCGGACGACGCGCTGGGCTCCGGCACTGGCCAGCCGGTCCCGCATCGCCGACTTGCGCTCGGGCGGATACATGCCGATCGTCTGGGTGGCGACGTTCACGAAGCGCACGGCGTCGTCGAGCGAGGCGACGTGTACGACGTTTGCGGTCTTGCTGCTCGGGTGGAACTCCACCGGATCCGACGTGAGGAGCACGAGGCCACGGCCATCGGGCTTGCCCCAGACCATGCAGTCGTCGTCCATCACCTGCAGCATCGTGATCTCCTCGCGGGTGTCGACGGGCAGCGGGTGTGCGACCTCCGAGGCGGTCTGCCGGTCGACACCGAGACGTTCCTGCAGCCGTGCGCAGAACTTCTCGATGCCTTCCCGCTCGCCTTCGACGAAGATGAAACGGCTGGCGAGGCAGGCTTCCTGATTGAAGACGGTGACGTCCGTGGCGGCGGCCTCCGCTACCTCCTCAATCACGGCGCCGGATTCGAAGCCCTCGGGCCCGATCATGGAGATTGAGGTCTTGGGGTCGAAGGAGACGAGCTGCAGTCCCGGACCGAGGTATTTAATGACGTTGTTGATGGCGTCGCCGCCGCCCCACGCCACTATTTTGTCGAAGTACTGCGGACGATAGAGCGTGCGCTCGATCCGCTCGTCGCCGCCACGCCAGTAGACCGCCGACATCGACCGCACCACCGGATGGTCGGGATCGACCTCGGCCATCGTCCGGAGCATGGCCACGCAGGTGAACGGGTCACTCGACGGCATTTTGAACACGTTGATTGCCTTGACGAGCGCGCCGTCTGCAATGGAGGAGATGCAGCCGGTCGGGGAATTGCCGGCCATCATATGGATCATCCGTGAGGGAAACGCTCGCAACGCACCGTGCTGCCCCGCAAAGTCGACCCGTTCCACCCAGCCGTCGAGCGCCAACGGATTGGCGAAGCTGGTCTCGACACTGCACCACAGCGCTTCCTTGGTGAGGCGGTTCCGCGCCACGCGGAACAGGTTTTCGACCACGCGCCGCGGGAGGGGATTGGTCGCGACGATGTGCTCGAGAGCCTCCTGCAGGTAGACGTTGTCCTCCAGGACCAGCCGCTCCCCGCAGGCGACGAGGAAGTCGATGATCTCCTCCGTCGGCACGTCGAGTAGTGGTGGCAGCTCGGAGCGCGGGGTGACGAGTTCGTCGAGGAGGATCTCAGGTGTCGCGAACTCGACCCCCAGGTCCCGCGAGTAGTAGTGCACCGCCCCACCCGTGATCACCCTGCCCCGGATGAAATGGTCGACGCGGATCGCGTCGTCGCTGTCGGTGTGTTGAGCCTTCGGTTGGAGATCGAGCGTCGTCATGACAGTCCTCTCACGTACGCGTCGACGGTCCCGGCGCAGCCGATCTTGTCGTCTCCGTCGAGGTCGGCGTAGCGCATGATGTCGTCGCGGATGCTAGGCCCGGCGTTCCCGCAGAGGCACGGGTTGACGTCGAGCGAAATCTTGTCGCCGGTGATCACTCCCCCCCATCGGCCGTCGAGCGCGAGGTCGAAGAATGCTGCTCGACCCTCGATCTCGCCGCCGTCGTGGGGGAGCAGCTCGTCGCCGTCCTCGTTCAGTACGAAGGGAACCATCCACGGCGGCACGTGGTAGCGCCCGCCCTTTTGGCAACGGGGCATACCGGAGTTGAGCTCTTGCATGCTGTAGTTCTGGAACTTGCGGTTGGCCGGGATATTGAACGTCTCATGGACGAACTCCTGGTAGTCGGGTGGGAGCTGGGCTCGTTTGAGGCCGCCGCCGACGTAGATGCAGTTGTCCGGGTGAAAGTCCTTCGCGCCGTAGCCCATCTCCCGGACCAGCGTGGCGACCTGGTGGAGTGCGTTCCACATGCCCGAGATGAACAGCTTGTTGGCTCTCGCCGCGACGAGGGACTCCGCCGAAATAACGTACGCCCTCTCGAGCGTCTCGGCCCGCTCCTTCGAGGTCGCCTCGAACTGTGCGATCTCGTCGGGTCGTGCGGTGCCGTCGACGATCGCCTTGCGCAGCACCACCATGTTGGTCAATTGGCCAACGGTGATCGGCGGAACCGGCAGCCGGAAGGGGGCGAAACGGGGATCGCCGAACGCGGCCAGCTGCGCGTCGCGAATCGTGACGTTCTTGGGGACATCGGCGATCGGCGCCACCCCGAACATCCGGCGATCCCTTTCGGGTTCCACCCCGGAGCCCCAGGAGAAGACGCCGACGGTGTCGACGCGTGACCACTCCATGTCCCTGTCGGCCGCGATCAGCATGGCCGACTTGCCGGTGGTGCCGCTCGTGCAGGAGACGTAGTGGCCCTTCGCGCTGAGACGGTCGATCCAGTCGTCGATGTCCTTGACCTCCGACGTCTCGATATCACAGATGGGGTACGGCGAGACCGTGCCGAGCCACTTACCCAACCGGTCCCACTTCTGCTCGCTCAAGAAGCTCTCGGGATAGCTCTTGTAGGCGGTGTGCGGGAAGAGCAGCGGCACCATGTCCTCCCTGCCGCGAATCTCGGTGGTGCCCGCTTCCTTTGCCCGGAAGGCGAGGAGCTTGATCCGATCCCCCCGCTCTTCGAAGCGCTCGTTCATCGCCTCTGCCTGGGCCTGGCGAAGCTCCGAATAGGGGATCGCGAAGCGATCCTCCGACCGCACCAGCTTCGTCAGCCGTTCCACCGCCCCACCCATGCGCCATCTCCTCGTCACGTGGCCCGGGGGTATTCTAGACTGGTCAGTATAGTTTTGTAAAACCGCCCGCTCTGGAGCCGGACGCCTGGGCGAGACTGCGGACGATGCGCGAGCTCGTCGGCACACCGTCGGACACGGTCGCCGAGGTCCTGCGGTGGATCCGTACACCTGGTGAGTAGCGAAATTGCGGCGGATCGGCTGACGAGCAAGGCTCTGGAGCGCAACCACGAGCCCGATAGGGAGGCCCTCCCATGGCTAGCGACACTGCCACGACCAACGATCCGTTCTCTCAACTTTTCTCCCAGTTCCTACGAGTCTGGAACTACCGTCCGGTGACCTCGTGGCGGGACTTCTTCAATCCTCAGTTCATCATCAACTCCAACACTGGCGACGTCGGAGTCGAGAACGACGTGCTCGCGACGGTGGGCAGCTACGGCAAGCAACTCGGCACGATCATGGACGCGTTGCACGTCGTCATCTCTGCCTCCAAGCTCAACGACCTCCTGCCGGCCGACCAGCGAGCCCTCGACCGCTTCCAGTCACTACGAAAGGACGTGGACGCGGTGGTGACGCGCAACCGCCCGAACAGCGATCATGGCTTGACCGAGGCGGAAGTTACGGAGTTTCTCGATCGCCTGCAAGCTCTAGGCAGGGAGGATCCCTCGGCGGCACGAGCGGTCGGCGAGCAACTGTCCAAGGGCGTGAAGAACCTCGCGCAAGCCGCCACCTAGGAACTGCCCGCCCGCCCACAGAGGCCAGCCTCGCTGAGCACCGACCGCTGCTCGTACGCCGGCAGAAGAACGGCGAGATGACGCGCCGGCGCGACGGCGCAGCGGCGCACGATGGTCAGTCGGTTGCGGGTAGCTCCACGGGGGTGGCGACCACGTCAACGAGCGCGTCAGCGCGCAGCACGGTCAGCGAGAGGGGCTGGCCGATAGCGTCGCCGAGCATGAGTCTCTGCAGCGTCTGGGCCCCGCTGACCGCCTCGTCGTCTGCGCTGAGTAGTAGGTCGCCGGCGCGCAGGCCCGCCCGGGCGGCTGGCCCGCCCGGAACGACCTCGGTGATGCGAAGGCCCATCTTCTGCGCACGCCGCTGGGCCAGTGGCGGGGGGAGCGGCGTGGGTGTGCCGGCCAAGCCCAGGTAGGCCCGCCGCACCCGCCCGTCCGCCATGAGGGCGGCGACAATCTGACGGGTGATGGCGTTGATCGGAATGGCGAGGCCCACCCCGATACCGGCGACGGCGGTGTTGATGCCCACCACCTCCCCCGAGGCCACGACCAGAGCCCCGCCGGAGTTGCCGGGGTTGAGTGCGGCGTCGGTTTGAATCACATCATCGATGATCCGCATGTTGCTGCCCACTCTGGTCGGCAACGAGCGGCCCAGGGCGCTGACGACACCGGCGGTGACGCTGCCGGCCAATCCCAGCGGGTTCCCGACCGCCACCACCAGTTGACCGACCTTGAGCTGCGACGCCTCACCGAGCCGGGCCGGTGCCGGGGTTGCGCCATCGGCGCGGATCACCGCCAGATCTGAGAGTGGATCGCTCCCGACGACGTGGAACGGGACGGTGGATCCGTCGGCGAAGGCGACGCGGCCGGCTTCGGCGGCCCCGACCACGTGGGCGTTGGTCAGCAAGAACCCGTCGTTGGTGAAGACCACCGCCGAGCCTGCTCCGCCGATGTAGCTCCCGTCCCGCCGGCGGCGGGAAACCTCTATGGCTGCTACCCGGGGGGTCAGCTGCTCGGCCACCGAGACGACGACCTGGGAGTACGCGTCCAACGGAGCTAAAGCTGTCTGGGCTGTCTGTGAAAGGGTGTCACTCACTGTTCGACTCCTGATTACAAGATTACATCTTTGCACCCACTCAACAAGCGGAGAGGGCGGATACTTCCCGCCCGGCGCCGGAGCGGGGGGGGCGGAGGGGAAGAAGACCTCGGTACTGTGTGGTCCGTGGTCATGGCGGATCGCTCCGAGGTGCGAACGGCGTCGTGGCCGGTCGCCGCCGTGGACGTCGCCGGGCTGGCCTCCAACATGCTCGGGGCGATCGCCCGGCTGCCCTTTCGCGACCCCTGGCGCGGGCCGGGCAGTTCACCCCGCAATCTGGCCGTCTCGGCGACCCGGGAGTTGATTCGCTCTCTTTTCGGGTACGCCACGTCACTGCCGATCGATGAGTTCCGCTCGTTGGAACGCGTCTTGGACGTGATCTCCGGACAGGTTCTTCCTCCCTTCGTGGCGCTCCAGGGTGTGCGCATCGAGTCGGAGGTTCTTGGTGGCGTGCCCGGGCTGTGGTTCCGACCGGCGCCGTCCGGGCACGCCGGCGAGGACCTCCCCGATGGCCGGAACGGCTCGGTCTCTCCCGGGACGATCCTGCACCTCCACGGTGGTGGCTACATCGGGACGTCACCGCGCATGTACGCGCTGTTCATGGCGCACCTGGCTCGAGTCACGGGGTGCGCGGTCTTCGTCGCCGACTACCGGTTGGCGCCCGAGTTCCCGTTCCCGGCGGCCGTCGACGACATCATGGCCGTGGTGCAGCATCTGGTGGCGGGCGGTCACCCTCCCGAGCGGCTCGTCCTCGCCGGCGATTCGGGCGGAGGGGGGTTGGTGGGCACCATCCTGCATCGCATCAGCATGAGGTCCCAACCACTACCGGGTGCGGTGTTGCTCTTCTCGCCCGAGGTCAGCCTCACGCTGAGCGAGCCGTCGATCGTCGACAACGCTCCGTTTGACATCCTGCCGTGGAACATTCCGGTGAATCCCTATCTGCACGGAGTCGACCCATACGACGCCCGGGTCGATGTGTTAGTGGACGACCTGAGTCGGTGGCCGCCGACCTTCCTCGCGTACGGGGCCGACGAGATGTTCCGCGACGCCATACGAATGCTGGCGAAGAAGCTCGACGCCGACGGCGTTCCCCATCAGACCCTGGAGGTCGAGGGGATGTTCCATGTGTTCCCCTTCATCCTTCCGTGGACCCAGGAGAGCCGCGACGTCTTCCGCCGGGTGGGTGAGTTCGTGCGAGGAGCGCTGGAAGCTCCCGGAAGGTGAGGGGGCGAGGTGAAAGGGGGGCCACGCCCGAGGGGCTCACTCCCCGAGGAGGAGCTCGCTCGCCAGCTCGACCAGTCGGGCCCTGGGTACCGCCTTCAGCTCGTCGAACCACCCCAGTGCTCGTCCCAGGGCGATGCCGATGAGCGCCGAGACGACGATCTCGGAGCGGAGTTGGGCCTCGTCCACGGCTTGACGTCTCATTGCTGAAACCATCGGATCCACCATGCGGCGCGCCAGGTGTGCCTGCGCCGCCTTGCGGATCTGTTCCGACGTGTCGGAGCGTGTGAGGGCCTGCATCACCGGTCCGAGCCCGTGCTCGTCCATCCGGGTCACCAGCATCTCCGCCATGTCCTCGATCCCCTCGAACTCGGAC
>Ga0302324_100010830_pt1 | contig 18804 bp, 12 predicted proteins | sample Palsa_T0_1_FD_201949 | JGI IMG/M metagenome (GOLD analysis project Ga0302324, IMG submission 201949) | Peat permafrost microbial communities from Stordalen Mire near Abisko, Sweden - Palsa_T0_1 | ecosystem: Environmental > Terrestrial > Soil > Palsa > Peat permafrost | place: Sweden: Abisko...
ACCCGAAGTTACAGTGCCCGCGTACAAAGCCGTGACGCCGCCTGGTTCGTTAACCACGGTCAGACTCCGGACGCCTACGTCCCGGGCGGTCATCACTGACGCGCCCACATTGTCGATGATGGGTATGTTGTTCGGAGATTGGAAAACCCGTAACCATGTACCGGTCTGCGGAGTGTATTGCCAGATTTCGGCCTGCAACGGCAGAAGATGATAATCCGGGTTGCAATCGCCGATCGGTGGCGGATAAAGACCCGGCAGTCCGCCTTGGATGGCCGCGTCGGCCCAGGTCATACAATACACTTCCCGGCCGGTTCCCACGTACAACTGGCCATTGAACCAGGCCATCGACCAGGCCTCCGTGTTGGCTTGGTCGCCGAAACCGTTGGTCGCCACTCTGGTGAGGCCGGGTTGCCCGTTCTGCTGGCTCTCCTGCGCCATCACGCGGGCGTAGATCATGGTAAAAGAACTGTCGCCGAGGCGCAATTGATAGTGGTCCACCAGTTCGACGCCCAAATCCATGGCGTAACTGGAAGGGAGATATGTTTCCGGCTCTGTCACTAGCTCGTCATCGGGTGGGGCGCTTGTCCCGCCAGTGAGCGACAGCAGAAGCAGCCCGGTGGCGGTGGCTTTGCAGGCTGCCGTGGGGGGAGTCTTCGTAGTCTCGCTGCAGACATCGCCCGCTACGGTGTAAAAGGGAATTTGAGCGTTTTCAAAGATAGGGTCCCATTGGGTTCGGAACTGCTCTACGTTCGCGGTCTCCAGGGCTTGCACTCCCGGTGTCAGCAGTCCTAAAGCCTGTCCGGCCGTTTGGCCTTGGGGAGTAAGGAAGATCCAGTCGGCCAGCGCGTCCCCCTGGTTGGGGGTCCCAAAAGTCAACACCGCGCTGGCGATGCCCAGCCACTGCGGAGTGGCCAGGGCCATCTGCAAATCCAGCCCGCCTTTTGAGTGGCAGATGAAATACACCTTGGACACCCCGAAGGTTTGCAGAATCTCGGGAAAGACCGTTTCGAGTACCGCTGCATTGGCCTGAATCGTGGCATTGTTGGCTTCGTTGTTCGTGCTCAGGCTCATGAAGGCCGTGCGGAATCCGGCTGCATAGGCATAGTCGTACATGTCGTTCCCCGTTCCGGCGCCAGGGCCTTTCGGCCCGCACGGAATCGGAGAAAGCGGACAGTTGGCGGACTCCAGCCAGTCCGCATAACTGCCGGACAAACCATGCACGAACACCAGCACCGGCGTCGGGCATTCTTTGATCGATGCGCAAATCGACGGAGTGGCCCCGTAAAACAGATTGGGCAGAAGACTGTCTTGCGTGACTTGGGGCGCGGACGGGGGCGGCGTCTGCGCCGGTGTAGCCATAGGTTTGAGGGTGGACTCCGGATGGGCGCCCGGCCGGCCGTGCGGCGATCCTGGCAATGCCACTAGCCCCAGCAGGGCCAAACCCAGAACTCCAAATCTGAACTTATGGAAAAAAACGGACGATAACATGCTATCTCCTCCAGGCAGGGCGCGGCACCTTTGACCCGCTACCCGTTGCAAAACAGAAACTTTCCTCTTGAATTCCGAACCATCCAACAGTAGCATCTCCCCCTTCTGAGTGTCCAGGGAATCGGCTGGCTATGGTACTAGGCGTCTCTGTACTATCAGCTTAACTGGAGACGTTGTGGGGCAGGCGTCCACGCCTGCAGCGGGTCTCTAGACCCGCCCCTTCCCAAATCGATTACGACCTGACCGGTGCGGACTTCGCGGCCAGTTCTTCCAGCAATTTAGCGGCGGTAGCCGAGCCTTCATACTTCGCAAAGATGCCGGCGATGCGCTGCGCATTCTGGCGATATGAAGGCGTATGCAGCACGCGCTCGACGGCCTCCCGCATGCGCCGCGGCGTGCAGTGCCGCGGCATGATGCGCATGCCCGCGCCGCTGTCCTCAACGCGGCGGGCGATCTCCGGCTTGTCCCATTCCGTGGGGACTATGATCAACGGCACGCCGGCTGCCAAGGCGGACTTCACGTTGGCCGCGCCGCCGGTGGTGATCATGACATCCAGCAAGGGCAGCAGGTCGACGTGCGACACCCACCGCACCACGTGGATGTTGGGAGCGATCGGCCCCAGGTCCAGTTCCGAAGGCTCGCGCTTACCGCCGGTCAGAATCGCCTCCATGGGCAGGTTCGCCAGGCCCTGGGCGGCGGCCCGCAGCACGATCGGTGCGGTCACGTGCACGGTTCCCTCGGTGGCATGCACCCAGGGCTTGTCGCGCGGCAACTGCTGCAGCCAGTCCGCGGACTGCTCGTGGCGGGGCTTGTTCCACAGGCAGCAGGGGCCGGCGTAGTGCACTGTGGGAGGCAGGTCGTGCCGGTTGTAATCGAGTTCGGGTGTATTGAGCACCAGGTGCAGCGGCATGCTGCCGGAGAATTCGTTGATGGACGTCGTCAATGGCGGCAGGCCGTGGCGATGGCGTATTTCGTTGGCGTTGCGCCGGATGCCAGCAGTTAGCAGATGCGTGCCCAGCGTTACGGACCGCGCCAATAGGCGGGTGTACCAGTTGCGCGGCTGCGGCAACGCCAGTCCGAAAGGCGGCACGTCCGGTCCCGGGACCAGGCAGCAAAAATAATCCAAGGTGGCCACTGGAATGTTGTACTTTTCCCGCATCACCAGGATGGGCCCCAGTATGGTGCCGTCCGTTACGATCACATCCGGCTTCCAACTGGCCAGGATGGGCGCGAGATCTTCCAATTGCGGCTCGATCGTGCCCAGTAGCAAGCTCTGCAACATCTGGGTAAACTTCAATGTGTCTTTGACCGACCGCTCACGGTTGGGCTTGAGCACGAAGTCGTATAGCGCCTCTTCATCCAGCTTCTCGAACGGAAACAGGGTAAAGCCTTCGTCCGCAAATACCTGCGCGCCTCGCGGACCGCTATAAAAGGCGACCTCATGCCCGCGCTCGCGCAAAGCGCGTCCGATGTTGATGCCATGAAAAAGATGTCCGGTGAAGGACCAACAGGTTAACAGGAATCTTGACATGCGTCTCTTATGGTCGAATCAGCTGCCGATCGCTGGACTGCCCGCGCTTCTCCCCGGCGTTCCCCGCTGGCGCGGAGCGAGATTGCTTCCCGTGCTTTCAGACGAGATGGAAATAGTCCTTCGAGAACAAGTTTAGCATTGGCTCGCGTCCGCGTGTTGATAGCCGAAAGTGGGCGGGGCGGGCGCTATTGCTCCTCCGATGCAGGCTCTGCGGACCGCCTTGTGATAATTTGGGTGAATGCAGCCCGAATCCCCCGAAACGATCTTGACGGCTACCACGGACCCTGCCAGCTCGCTCAGTTTCGGCCAGGCACGCGAAATTGCGCAGTCGCACCATTTCGTGTTTCTATGCGGCCTGCATCGCAGCGGCACCACCCTGCTTTTCCGGATGCTCCGGGAGCACCCCGAAATGACCGGTTTTGCCAATAATAAGGTGGCCACGGAATGGGCTCCGCTGGAGGATGAAGGCCAGTTTTTGCAAGGCATATACCCTCCCGCGATGTGTTACGGAGGCGCCGGCAGCTTTGCCTTTGATCCCGAGGCGCACCTCACGGAATCCTCGGAGTTGCTGACGCCGGAGAATACGGCCCAATTGGCGGTCGACTGGTTTCCTTACTGGGATCTCTCGAAGCGCTTTCTGCTGGAAAAATCTCCTCCGCACCTGCTCATGACCCGTTTCCTGCAAAGCGCATTCCCGAATTCTTCTTTTGTGATCATTGTGCGGCATCCGGTGGCTGTCTCCCTGGCCACCATGAAATGGAGCACCCGGAGCCTGGATTCTCTCATCGAACACTGGCTGGTGGCGCATGAGATCTTTCAGGCGGATCGCCCCCATTTGCAGCGTGTCTTGACGGTCGGATACGAAGCGTTGGCCGAAGAACCGGCCGCTACGCTGCGCCGGATATATGCGTTTCTCGGAGTAGCGCCCCACGAAACGTCATTCGAGGCCACCACCGAACATAACCAGCGGTATTTTGCACAATGGCTGGAGATGGCGAAAGATCCGCAGACCGGCCCGTCCATCCGGGAATGGACTGCGCGCTATGAAGCGCGGGTACACGCTTTCGGATATAGCCTGCAAGATCTCGAAATGCGCTAAGCGATTTCGCGGAGCACACCGAGCAAGCGCAGGGCGGTGCAATCCACAGAGAGCGCGCCCAAAGCAACCGAAAATTAGCCTGAGAACATTGCGCACCCTTGACGGCGCCACGCAGCCAGCCGTCGGGAAATGCCTTGCTTTCAGTGCCATTTGGTCCGAAACCTAAACCACCTGCCGAAGTTGCTTCGCGTCCATTCCCGGGTAGCAGTCTGGCCAGGCCGTTGTCGATGCGCTGGGGAGGATCGCTGTTTTACCTAACCTGGACCGCAGGTTTTGGCCGATGAGACTTTCGTACGCTTCTGCCTATTGCACTAAAAAGTTACTGAAATTTGATGTCGCTCGCGCGTTGCGCGACAGCTTTAATAAAAGGATTGTATGACCTGTTTATCTGGAAGTTCGCCATCGACGACGAAGTTCGGTCTCTACCTATTGGCAATTCTGATGTTGTCGGGGAAATCTCTTTGCAGCGCAAGTACGCCGCCCCCGCCAGTGCCCATGTCCTTCCAGGCTCTGTATACCTCGCTGGACAACTACCTCGTTTCCTTCAACACTACGCTCAACTCTAAATGGAATGGGGTCAAGTATCCTGTTCTCTTTACCGCAAATCTGTATAATGCCAACGCCAACGCCGGGCCACAAATGATAAATTCCGGCTCGGTCTCGGCTATACTGGCCCAACTGCAGGAGTTGAAAGCTATGGGGGTGCAAGCGGTGACGGTAGAAGTGGGCTTCCCCATGTTGTACGAGCCCTTCTTCTCCAGCCAGACGCAGTATCAGCAATTCGTGGCTTTTTATCAGAACCTGGCCGTCAGCGTCCGGGCCATGGGTTTGAAGCTCATCGTTGAAAACGAATGTCTGCTCAACGACCAGGTGACCGATAGCTGGAACGTGGCGCCCTTCTATGCCTCGCTGAATTGGACGCAATATCAGGCGGCCCGTGCGCAGACCGCGGTGACTATCGCGCAGACCATGCAGCCGGATTATATGGTGGTGCTCGAAGAGCCCGACACCGAAGCTGCCATGTCCGGGCAGACCGAGGTCAATACGGTTAGCGGGGCCACCAGTATGCTCAGCCAGACCCTGACCGCATTGCAAACAGCGGGCGTGTCCGGCACCCAGTTGGGCGCCGGCGTGGGTACCTGGCTTGCCGGGTATCAGCAGTTCATCCAGAGTTTCCTGACGCTGCCAGTGAATTTCATCGACATGCACGTCTTGCCGGTGAACGATAGTTTTCTACCCAACGCGCTGACCATCGCAAGTATGGCCGCCGCTGCCGGCAAACCCGTGACCATGACCCAAACCTGGCTGCACAAAGAGGCGGACAACGAGTTGGGCGTCCTCAGCAACGACCAGATTCTGGCCCGCGACCCGTTCAGTTTTTGGGCGCCCCTGGATACATATTTCCTGCAAACAATGGTCAACATGTCCTACTACACGAAGATGACCTTCATGGACGCCTTCGAATCGCTGCACTTCTGGGCCTATCTGCCCTATGGCACTGCCACCGAGAATCTGCCGCCTTCCCAGATTATCGCCCAGGAGGCCCAGCAGTCGGGCCAGAACATGCTGGCAGCCAGCTTTACCAGCACGGCGCTGAGCTACTACAGCTCGATTCTCCCCGTCCCGGACACCGCGCCGCCTTCGACCCCCGGCAGCCTGACGGCTGGCTCGACCCAGCCCACCCAGGCATATCTGGAATGGAATGCGTCTACCGATAACGTGGGCGTAGCCGGTTACTATGTGTTTCGCAATGGCGTGACGGTCGCAACTACGGCCCAGGCGTTTTATACGGACTCAGGGCTCACCGACGCTGCGACGTATTCTTACTTTGTGGAAGCCTTCGACCTGGCCGGCAACATGTCGGCGCCCTCGCTGACCGTCCACGTCACGACGTGGAACACCATACCCCCGAGTGCGCCCGCAAACGTCGTGGGTACGCCGGCCTCCTGCCAGGAGATCAACCTGACCTGGTCTGCTGCGACGGATAAGATCCCCATAAGCAGCTATCGCGTGTTTCGCGGAACCTCCGCTAACAGTCTGATCCAGGTGGGGACCACGTACAGCACGCCCACAGCGTACCCGAATTATTCCCTGGCTCCTTCCACGAAATACTACTTCGGAGTGGAGGCTGTAGACACCGACGGGAATGTCTCGCCGATGTCTGCGATTGGATCGGCCAGCACGCTGGCGCTGCCCACGGCGCCATCGAAGCCTGTGGCCGCAGCGATCTCGACCACGGCCATCGGGTTGACCTGGACGGCCGGATCCAGCGGCATGCCCCTCGTCGGCTTCTACGTCTTCAGGGGAACCACGTCCTCCAACTTGATGCAGGTCTCGACCACTGCAGCAGCTTCATATACCAGCTATTCCCTCCTGCCCGGGACCGCCTACTACTACGCCGTACAGGGGTTCGACCAGGGCGGCAACGTTTCGCCGATGTCCGCCGTGGCGTCGGCCACCACACTGGCGCTGCCTTCACCGCCGGCCAGCGTGACCGCGAGTGCAGTCTCGAAGGTCGAGACCAGCGTCTCGTGGACGGCTGCACACAGCGGCATGCCGCTGGCAACTTATCGCGTCAGTAGGGGAAGTTCGCCGTCCACTCTGACCCAGCTTATCGTTCTCGGCCCCACGACCACTTCGTTCGTCAATTATCCGGTGACGGCCGGCACTACGTATTACTACGGAATACAGTCGACCGATACGCTAGGCAACCTTTCGCCCATGTCGGCTGTTGTGCAGGTCACCACGCCAAAATAATAACTACCGGCTCGGTAGAATTCGATTCCGACTGAAAGTCGAGTTGCGGCAAGCCGCCTGAAAGGCTCCCGGCTGAGAGCCGGCTCACTCAAGGCTCGGTGGGCGCGGTTGTTATCCGCGCCCACACTCGCGCAGAAGTACCCGCGCGCCCACAGGTGTTGGCCCCCATACCGTTTCCGGAGATCCCCAAATTCGTCCTGCAACCGGCGTGACAAACGACCCTTCAGGTACTGCACCAGTTTCGCCGGTGCCATATTCGGCGGGCACACACCAGCATGTGAATATGATCGGAGGAAACCGCATCCCGTACCATCACCACTTCCCTGCTCTGACAGATCTGTCGTAGCAGGTCGCGCGCTGGTTTGGTACTCGCCCATCCCCTATTTTCGAAGCTGGAGGCGGCGACGCCGCCCCGGCTCACATTTGGCACGCTACGTCAGTACCCCACTCGCGCCCTGCGGGAAAAGCCCTCCCAACCGAGGCTTATGACCTTGAGGCGGGCGGCGAAGGGGCGATCAGCCACTACGGAGCTCGTCAGCAGCCCCAGGACGGGAGTCGGGCGAGAACAACACCGAGACGCGCCTCGTGAAGCGCTCTTCCGCTTCGAATCGCCCGCCCAGAAACACTCGACCGGCAAAAGTGGCGATACAGCCTGGGCGGCCCAAGGCGGTGGCGCGGTGGCTCTTTTGCCTGTGAGACTTTCGTACGATTCCAGCCACTGTATTGAAAAGCACAGTACAAAAACCATCACGCTCGCGGGCTGCGCGACGAGGGGGTATCAAAAAGGAGTTTATGGCCTCTTTATCTGTAAAAATGCCTTGGACGAAGTTCGGTTTCTACCTATTGGCAATTCTGATGTTGTCGGGGAAATCTCCATGCAGCGCAAGTACGCCGCCCCCGCCAGTGCCCGCGTCCTTCCAGGCTCTGTATACCTCGCTCGACAACTACCTCGTTTCCTTCAACACTACGCTCAACTCTCAATGGAATGGGGTCAAGTACCCGGTTCTCTTTACCGCAAATCTGTATAATGCCAACGCCAACGCCGGGCCGCAAATGATTAATTCCGGCTCGGTTGCGGCTATACTGGCCCAACTGCAGGAGTTGAAAGCCCTGGGGGTGCAGGCGGTGACGGTGGAAGTGGGCTTCCCCATGTTGTACGAGCCCTTCTTCTCCAGCCAGACGCAGTATCAGCAATTTGTGACTTTTTATCAGAACCTGGCCGTCAGCATCAGGGCCCTGGGTTTGAAACTCATCGTCGAAAACGAATGTCTGCTCAACGACCAGGTGACCGATAGCTGGAACGTGGCGCCCTTCTATGCCTCGCTGAATTGGACCCAATATCAGGCGGCCCGCGCGCAGACCGCGGTGACTATCGCGCAGACCATGCAGCCGGATTATATGGTGGTGCTCGAAGAGCCCGACACCGAAGCCACCATGTCCGGCCAAACTGAAGCCGGTACGGTCGCCGGATCCACCAGTCTGTTGAGCGGAATTCTGAGCGGCCTCGAAACCGCCGGTGTGTCCGGCGTCCAGTTCGGTGCGGGCGTGGGCACCTGGCTGTCCAATTACCAGCAGTTCATCCAGAGTTTCCTGACGCTGCCGGTGAATTTCATCGACATGCACGTCTTGCCGGTGAACGATGATTTTCTACCCAACGCGCTGACCATCGCAAGCATGGCCGCCGCCGCCGGCAAACCCGTGACCATGACTCAAACCTGGCTGCACAAAGAGGCGGACGACGAGTTGGGCGTCCTCAGCAACGACCAGATTCTGGCCCGCGACCCGTTCAGTTTTTGGGCGCCCCTGGATACATATTTCCTGCAAACAATGGTCAACATGTCCTACTACACGAAGATGACCTTCATGGACGCCTTCGAATCGCTGTACTTCTGGGCCTATCTGCCCTATGGCACTGCCACCGAGAATCTGACCCCATCCCAGATTCTTGCCCAGGAGGTCCAGCAGTCGGGCCAGAACATGCTGGCCGCCAGCTTTACCAGCACGGCACTGAGCTACTACAGCTCGATTCTTCCCGTCCCGGACACCGCGCCGCCTTCGCCCCCCGGCAACCTGACGGGGGGGTCGACCCTGCCCACGCAGGCATATTTGGAATGGAATGCGTCCACCGATAACGTGGGCGTAGCTGGTTACTATGTGTTTCGCAACGGCGTGACGGTTGCGACCACGGCCCAGGCGTTTTATACGGACGCGGGGCTCACCGACGCTGCGACGTATTCTTACTTTGTGGAAGCCTTCGACCTGGCTGGCAACGTGTCGGTGCCCTCCCTGACCGTCTACGTCACGACGTGGAACACGGTACCTCCGACTGCCCCCGCAAACGTCGTGGGCACGGCGGTCTCCTGCCAGGAGATCAACCTGACCTGGTCCGCTTCGACGGATAAGATCGCCATAGGCAGCTATCGCGTGTTTTTGGGAGCCTCCGCCAAAAATCTGCTCCAGGTGGGGACCACGTACAGCACGCCCACAGCGTACCCGAATTATTCCCTGGCTCCTTCCACGAAATATTACTTCGGGGTGGAGGCTGTAGACACCGACGGGAATGTCTCGCCGATGTCTGCGATTGGTTCGGCCAGCACGCTGGCGCTACCCACGGCGCCATCGAAGCCTGTGGCCACAGCCATCTCGACCACTGCAATCGGGTTGACCTGGGCGGCTGGACCCAGCGGCATGCCCCTCGCCGGCTACTACGTCTTCCGGGGAACCACGTCCTCCAAGTTGATCCAGGTCGCCACCACCAGCGCAACCTCATATACCAGTTACTCCCTCTTGTCCGGGACCGCCTACTACTTCGCCGTGCAGGAGTTCGACAAGGGCGGCAATGTTTCGCCGATGTCCGCGGTCGTGTCAGCCACCACGCTGGCGCTGCCCTCGCCGCCGAAGCAGGTGGTGGCCACGGCGGTCTCGACCGCGGAAATCGGGTTAAGCTGGACGGCAGGGCCCAGCGGCCTCCCGATCGGTGCCTATTATATCTTCCGCGGAACTAAAACTTCCAACCTGACTCAGTTGACCACCACGTCGGCAACGACATTTCCCGATTATCAGGTCACGCCCGCGACTACCTATTACTACGCCGTGGAGGAGATCGACCAGAATGGCAACGTATCGCCGATGTCCGCGGTAGTGTCGGCCAGCACGCCGGCGCTGCCCACGGCACCGTCGAAGCCTGTGGCCACGGCGATCTCGACCACGGCCATCGGGTTGACCTGGACCGCCGGATCCAGCGGCATGCCGCTTACCGGATACTACGTCTTCCAGGGCACCTCGCGTTCCAACCTGACCCAGGTGGCCACCACGAGCGCAACCTCATATACCAGCTACTCTCTCTTGCCCGGGACCGCCTACTACTTCGCAGCGGAAGAGTTCGACAAGGCCGGCAACGTTTCGCCGATGTCCGCGATCGTGTCGGCCACCACGCTGGCGCTGCCTTCGCCGCCGGCCAGCGTGACGGCGACCGCCGTCTCGGAGGTCCAGATCAGCGTCTCGTGGACGGCTGCGCACAGCGGCATGCCGCTGGCAACCTATCGCGTCAGCCGGGGAAGTTCGCCGTCCACTCTGGCCCAGCTTATCGTTCTCGGCCCCACGACCACTTCGTTCGTCGATTATCCGGTGACGGCCGGCACCACGTATTACTACGGAATACAGTCGACTGATACGCTAGGCAACGTCTCGCCGATGTCGGCTCTGGCGCAGGTCACCACGCCGAACTAGACCGTCTGCTCGCCACCCTTGCCCGGTGTGCCATAATTGTACTGGTGTTGAACTAGGTGGGAGTTCACGCCAGCAGTTTTTCCCGTTCGCCACAGAACGAAGTGTGTCTGTGGCTGAGTCTCCAGGCGCCGGCTAAAGATGATCGTTTCTCAAACACCATTACGCATTAGCTTTGCGGGAGGCGCGACCGATTTCGCGCGTTACTATCGAGAGCACGAAGGTCTGGTGGTCAGCGCCGCGATCGATAAATATATTTACGTAATCGTGTCGCCGCGTTTCGACGACCTGATCTACGTCAGCTACTCCAAGAAAGAGATCGTCAACAATGTTGGCGATCTGCAGCACGAGTTGGTGCGCGAAGCGTTGGTGCGAACGGGCATTCAAGCGGCCGTCGAGATCACCATGCTGGCCGACGTGCCCTCGGAAGGTTCGGGCCTGGGCTCCTCCAGCAGCCTGGTGGTCGGCTTGTTGCATGCTTTGTACGGCTACAAGGGCGAGTTGGTGACGGCGGAACAACTGGCCCGGGAAGCTTGCGAGATCGAGATTGAACTCTGCGGCAAGCCCATCGGCAAACAGGACCAGTACATCGCGGCTTACGGGGGTATCTGCGAGTTTCGTTTCCGGAAAGACGATCGCGTCGGTGTGCGGCGATTTCAGAGGCGGCCCGAGTTGTTCCATAATCTGTCCGGCCAGCTCATGCTCTTCTACACCGGTCGTACCCGGAAATCGGCCACCATCCTGGCGGTCCAGGACGGGCGCACGGAGGTAAACGTGCAACAACTCCATGGCCTGAAGGCGCTGGCCGGGCGTGCCGGGGAAGCGCTGGATCGGGGACGGCTGTGGGAGCTGGGACAGGTTCTGAACGACGGCTGGACATTGAAGCGCGCGCTCGCCGACGGCATCAGTAATCCCGAGATCGAAGAGATGTACCAGAAGGCGCTGGCTTCCGGCGCGCTCGGCGGAAAAATCTGCGGCGCAGGGGGTGGCGGCTTTCTGCTGCTCTACTGCCACCCCGCGCACCAGCAGGCCGTACGCAAGGCTCTGGAGGATTATCGGGAACTGCCCATATCCGTCGAGCCGGATGGCAGCAAAATCATTTTTCAACAGCGAAGGGTGGGACACCAGTTGGTCGAGTGTCCCGTCGAGTTGGAGATCAGTGGGTCCCAGCCTGCCGCGGTCTCCCAGGCCGCCCAGGGCAGCGTTTGACAGCAGTGTGTTTTTTTAATTCTCTCCCCCTATGCGCATACTGATCACAGGCGGCGCCGGCTTCATCGGCTCCCATACGGCCGAGGCGCTGCTGGCGCGCGGATATGACGTTCGGCTCCTGGATAGTCTTGAGCCCCCTGTCCACGTGGGTGGCTGGCCGGACTACCTGCCCGCGGAATTCGAACGCATGCGCGGCGACGTGCGGGATCCCGAAGCGGTGGCCAAAGCCCTGGCTGGCGTGGACGTGGTCTATCATCTGGCCGCTTATCAGGACTATCTGCCCGACTTCAGCCGTTTCATCAACGTCAACGCCGCCAGCACAGCCCTGATCTATGAGGTGATCGTGAGCCAGGGGCTGCCTGTCCGCAAAGTCATCGTGGCTTCGTCGCAATCCGTTCTGGGCGAAGGCCTGTATCACTGCCCAAACGACGGCCCGATTCTCCCGGACAGCCGTTCCCGTGAGCAGCTCGAGGCCGCCCGATGGGACCTGCCGTGTCCGCACTGCCAGTCCGCCATGACCCCCGTCCCGGCCACGGAGTTGGTGGGTAATCCGCAGAATCCCTATGGCATATCCAAACAGTGCCAGGAGCGTATCGCCATCCATCTCGGCCGGCGTTACAGGATCCCTACCGTAGCCCTGCGCTATTCGATCGTGCAAGGCCCGCGGCAGTCTTTTCGAAACGCCTACTCCGGCGCATGCCGCGTCTTCAGCCTCTCCTGCCACCAGAAACAGCAGCCTATTGTCTACGAGGATGGACGGCAGCTCCGGGATTTCGTCAACATTCAGGATGTGGTCGCGGCCAACCTTTTGGCCCTGGATCGTCCGGAGGCCGATTATCAGGTCTTCCACGTCGGCGGCGGGACCCACTATACGGTGCTGCAGTTCGCGCAAATCGTCGCGGAAGCTTACGGGATGGAGTTTCACCCCGTGCTCGATGGCCGCTTCCGGTTTGGAGATACGCGGCACGCCATCTCGGACATCTCCGCGATTCGCGCCCTGGGCTGGCAGCCGCAGGTTCCCGCGGCGGAATCCGTGCGCCAGTATCGCGAATGGCTGCTCTCGGAGGTTCCCGCAACCGACATTGTAGGCGAGTCGCAGGCACGCATGAAGAAACTGGGCGTGATCGGCTATGCCACGCGAAGTTGAGCCTGTGGGGCAGACCATCGTTTTCTTGTGGTCTGCCGTCGTCCCCGATAACACCTGCCGGCCGATCCGCCCCGCTACTACCGACGAGTGAAGTACGCGGACGTGAACTCCACGCGCAGTCCCGTCGCGTTTCCGCCGCCGAAGTACTGGTTGTACACCAGAAAATACAGAGCGGCCCACGGGTTCGGCGGGACATTTGCCGCGAAGGTGAATTGCGCCCACGCGCCGCTTCCCGCGGGAGCCGGCACCGTCATGAGCCGGCAACCGAGTTGGCCGCCCGCGGGAGCCTCCAGGAAGATTCCCGCCACCCAATCGTCGGCCAACACCTGGCCCGAGACCGTCAGTTCATAGTAGCGATCGGTGGAGCGCATGGGAGGCACAGAAAAGGCAGTTCGGTAAATATACCATCCGGGCGCCGTGTTGGGATCGTCCGATAGCGGCGTGATCCATTGCGACAACCCATCGTCTGGATTCAACCAATACTCCGACGGAGTGTCTACCCAGGCCGGCCCAAAAGTCAACGAACAAGGATTGGGGGCCTGCTCCGTGGAGGTTGCCGAAGGATAAGGCGTGGCCAACTGCCAGTTACCATCTACGCTGGCGCCGCCGCTCTGGGGGTTTATGGGAGTGACCGGCGTACTCGTCGCACAGCCTGCCAGCGGAGCGCTTGCCGGGGTCAGGCCGGTGTTACAAAGATTCGTCGCCGGAATCTGCGTCTGCGCGGCGCCAATGCCGGCAATCAGCAGACCGGAAAGCAATGCTGCGATTTCGAAACATCTTCTACGCGACATGATTTCTCCTTTACGATGCTCCCGACAAAGTGCATATTAGAGCGGGCACGCGGGGAAGTAAATAGACGCGGCGTCAACCGGGGATGATTTTTTGGTGAACAGCTAGCCTCCTGATTCGATGGTTGGTAATACCGGTTAATTCTTAGATTTCGGTGCCGCGGTCAATGGACCCCGTATGAATTCGGCCTGAATTCCATATACTGGAAGCTCAGAGGCTCCCTTGCCCGCACCGGTGTTCCAATTCGACCGCTTCGAGCTGGATGTGAGAGGTTACGAGTTGCGCCGGGCGGGCCGGAAAATCAGGCTGCAGCGCGTTCCCATGGATCTGCTGATCTATCTGGTCGAGCGCAATGGGGCGCTGGTGACACGGGAAGAAATTGCGTCGCATATCTGGAATGCCGGCGCGGAGATCGACACACACAGCAGCATCAACACGGCGGTCCGCAAGATCCGGCAGGGCGCTGGGCGACGGCGGAGAGAAGGCCCGCTTCGTTGAGACGGTGGTCGGCAAGGGATACCGATTTATCGGGGAGGTTTCCGCGCCTGAGCCACCCGCCGCCGTCCAGCCGGAACCCGCTATCCCGCCGCCGAACCGGCGTCGAGCGCTGCTTGCAGTGTCCGGCCTTGGAAGCGTGCTGGCGGTCGCCGCGATCGTGGCGCTCCCCAACGTCCTCCCGCGCAATGCCGCACCCTTGACCATCGTGCCATTTACCGCCATTCCAGGCCTGCAGTCCTGGCCCGCGTTCTCGCCCGACGGCGATCAGGTCGCCTTCGGCAGGACCGGCGAGACCGGCAACTGCTCGCATATTTATGTCATGGCCGTCGGTGGCGTCTCGCCGCATAGCCTGACGGATGCGATCGACTGCGACTCCAGTCCCTCATGGTCCCGCGATGGGCGCCGGATCGCATTTCTGTGCAAGCAGGCCGGCGGCCCGTTAGCGCTTTATGTCATCCCGGCGGCCGGCGGCACCGCGCGCCGCATTGGCGTGATGAATGGCCCCAGCAATTATCGCCCGGCGTGGACTCCGGATGGAAAGGCTTTGGTAATTATGCATGCAGAGCCGCCCGAGGCGCCACCGGCTCTGTTCGGGATGGCCATCGATTCGGGCGAAAAACGCCGCTACTCGACGGCCGAGCCTGCCAGCACCGGCGATTGGTGCCCGGCATATTCGCCGGATGGCCGCACGCTCGCATACCTGCACAACACGGGTAGCCGCCGGCTGTCCCCGCTGTACGTTGTGCCCGTCGATAAGCACGGGCTGCCCTCGGCGAATCCGGGAAAGATGGAAACCGGCTCGGCTGGTTTCGTCGATTTCGACTGGAGTGCGGATTCCCGATCGTTGATCTGTACCACGCCCTGCGGCCTGGTCAGGGTATCGGCATCCAGCGGCGCAGTGGAGCCGCTTCCATTTCCCGATGGCATCCAGCCTACCGTGGCCCTTCACGGCTACCGTATGGTGTACGTGCGGCCCTTCCGCGACACCGATATCTTCCGGGTGCCTGGGCCGGGAGCAGCCGGCCCGGCGACCAGGCTGATTGCCTCCACACGGCAGGAATTTGCGCCACAGTATTCGAATCGATGGTAAGCGAATCGCGTTTGTTTCCGATCACACCGGCTTTGAAGAAATCTGGACCACGGACAGTAACGGCCAGGATGTGCGGCAGGTCACTTCCTTCGGCGGCCCCGGCGCGGGCTCGCCGCGCTGGTCGCCGGACGGAACGTCCATCGCCTTCGATTCCACCGTGGGCGGACGCGCGGGCATCTATGTCGTAGCGGCGAGCGGCGGGGCGGCGCGAAGAATCACATCCACCGAGGCCAGTGGCGTGCGGCCCTCGTGGGCGCGCGATGGAAATTGGATTTACTTTGGATCGGACCAAAGCGGCGATTGGCAAATCTGGAAAACTAAACCGTCCGGTGGGCGCGCCATCCAAGTCACGCGAAACGGCGGCAGAGAGGCTTTCGAAGCGCCTGGGGGCGAGTTCGTCTATTACACCAAAACGCCTCCGTCACAAGGGATCTGGCGGGTGCCGGTCGTGGGCGGCACCGAAGTGGCCGAACTGAAGGTCAGCGGCGGCGGCACGCAGGGAAAATGGGCGTTAGGCGGCCGCGGCATCTACTATCTGAACCAATCGGACGAGCTGGCGTTCCAGGAGTTTTCCACGATGCGGCATAGTCTGCTTCCTACACCCGGCCTGCAGTTCGGGGAGGGTGTTGCAAACATGATGGGAGCCGCAGCCGACGATCGGTGGATTCTCTTGACCGTGTTGGTGCGTGCGGAGGTCCATGCGACTTTAGTCCGGAATTTTCGTTAGACGATGGGCGCCGGGAAAAACGATACCGCCGGAACATGACGGACCCGTTCACCATCTTCAAGGTTTCCGCCGCGATTGCCTGTTCGGTCTCGACTTCCAGTCTCCAAATCCCTGTGAACTACTCCTCGCGCTCCTTTCGTGACGGCAGGAAGGTGTTCGTTCCGCGATCCGTTCACTTGGTTATGAGTAGACCTGAAGCTGCGCTTCGCGCGTGTACTTTCCAAGGAATGGCCTAGCCGCGTGGCGCGCGCGCCCTGCGTCCCGCGTCTCCGCTGGCGGGGACCCCTGCGGCGCGCTCTTCCTCCTCCCGCCGCAGGTAGTCGCCGCGCGAAAGGTGATGTTCCAGCCACACGTGCAGCACTATGAACAGGTAGCGGCTCCCCATCTCCTTGATCTTCAGCTTGGACATGCCCGACTTGCGGTTGGTCCACGAGATCGGTAGCACCGTGTACGAATACCCGCGCACGATCGCTTTCAATGGCATCTCCACCGTCAGGTTGAAGTGCGCCGAAATCAGCGGCTGCATACCGTCGATGGCCTGCCGGCGGTAACATTTGAACGCGTTGGTGATGTCGTTGTATCGTAGCCGGAACAACACCCGGATAAACCAGTTGGCCAACCTGTTGATCGCCAGCTTGTGTACCGGATAATCCACGATTTTGCTGCCATGGATAAATCGCGAGCCAAAAGCGCAATCGTAGCCTTCTTGCAGCTTCCGATAATATCGAACCAGATCCTCCGCAGTGTCGGACCCGTCGGCCATCATTACCGCGATCGCCTCGCCGGTGGCTTGCGCTAACCCGGCCCGAACGGCCATCCCAAAACCGTGGCGGCCGGTATTGTTCACCAGCCGGACACCAGGATAACGCTCCATCGATTGCCTGACGCGGGCCGCCGTTTGATCGCTGCTGCCGTCGTCCACCACTACGATTTCAAACGGAATCCGCTCTTCCGCCAGGGTCGTGGCGATTTCAGCGACAGTCTCCTCAATCGACCCTTCTTCGTCGCGCGCCGGGATGACCACCGATAGCCGCATCCGTCGTTAACTCCGTGCGCCCGCCGGCGCATTAGCAGGGTGCCTGCGGCGGGCGGCAATTTCATCTAGAATTCGCGGCAGGTCGTACTGCATTTTCCAGTGCGGAAAATGCGCCCGCACCTTGCTCAGGTCCGAGATATAACAGATGTGATCGCCGACGCGGTTGGTGTCTTTGTAAGTGTATCGCAGTTTCAATCCCATGCCTGCCAGCGCATCGACAGTCTCCAGAATGGAAAGACTATTCGTCCGGCCGCCGCCCAAGTTGTATACCTCCCCGCAGCGTGGGGAACGGAAGAATTCCAGAAACAGATGGGCTACATCGTAACTGTGGATCTGGTCGCGCACCTGTTTTCCTTTATAACCGTAGATGGTATATTCTTTGCCGGCCACGGCGCACTCAACGATGTAAGCCAGGTAGCCGTGCAATTCAACGGCGGCATGCTGCGGTCCGGTAAGGCAGCCGCCCCGAAAGATGCCAACCGGCATCTGAAAATAGCGCCCGAACTCCTGGCACATGACATCCGCGGCTACTTTCGAAGCGCCAAAAACGGAATGCAGGCACTGGTCGATAGACATGTTCTCGTCCACGCCGTCCAGGCCTCCGGCGTAGTCGTAGCGCTTGTCGAGTTCGACCAGCGGCAGATAATTCGGCCGATCGCCGTAAACCTTGTTCGTGCTCGTAAAGCAGAACGGCGACTCCCGGCAGAAATCCCGCGCAGCCACCAGCATATTCATGGTGCCCAGCGCGTTCACATCGAAATCGTCGTAGGGGATAGCCGCTGCTTTGTCGTGCGAAGGCTGTGCCGCGGTGTGAATGATGAATTGTGGGCGCTCGGCGTCTAACACCTGCCTGACGGCCTGACGGTCGCGAATATCGATGGGCAAGTGCCGATAGCCCCGCAGTGTCGTCCGCAATTCCTCCACGACCGGCTGCGTTGTGCCCTGCTCGCCGAAGAACTGGCGGCGCATGTCGTTATCGATCCCCACAACCTCCCAGCCTTCGGCCGAAAGCTGTCGGACACATTCCGAGCCGATCAGCCCGCCGGACCCTGTGACAAGAGCCTTCATAGTCAAGACCCACTCTACTATCACGCGTGCCTGCACGACAAACCGGACGCGGTTTACGACCCTCGGACGAACACGTATTCGTTGCAGCCGAGCGATCCGCCGCACGTTATCAAGTGCTTCAATGTGAAGCCGCGGGGCACGTAGAAATCCAGAATAGCGTCCGGTTTCGCGACTTCAAACGGATAACCGCCTACCCAGTCGATCAAGTCACGCCAGGCAGACATGCCGCGCTCCCGGCCCTCCCTGCGCCACGTTTTTAGTGGCTGCCCGCGCAGAAAGTCCTTTATGGTCCGACGCCAATGCAAGTGCACCAACACCGGAATCGTGACCAGGAAACGGCAGCCGCTGGGCAACCGATTGTAAGTACGTTTTACCGCTCGCCAACGGTTGCTTATCTTGCCCTGATCGTTGTAAATGGCAATAAACAGTTTCCCGCCCGGCGCCACTAATTTCGCGGCGTTCTCCAGAGCTTGCCACATTGCGCCGGTATGGTGCAGAACTCCCCATGAATAGACCACATCGAACGCGCCCAAGCCGGTAAGGTACGCGGCATCCAGGGCTGAGCCTTGTTCTATGCGCCAATCCGGATCTTGCGGAAAATACCGCCGGCGCAATTCCTCTGCGCATGCCACCGATTGC
>Ga0302324_100010835_pt1 | contig 18798 bp, 14 predicted proteins | sample Palsa_T0_1_FD_201949 | JGI IMG/M metagenome (GOLD analysis project Ga0302324, IMG submission 201949) | Peat permafrost microbial communities from Stordalen Mire near Abisko, Sweden - Palsa_T0_1 | ecosystem: Environmental > Terrestrial > Soil > Palsa > Peat permafrost | place: Sweden: Abisko...
CGAATCGCTTCGGCTGTAGGAATTGCCGCCGTGCGAATGACAGCAGCTGGGAGGTCAGTCCTGCAGCCCGGTCGGCTTGTTCCATGATTCGATGGATTCGATCGTGGAGGTGAGTGCCCGGTTGTGTTTCCTGAATGCAAAGTTCGGCCCACCCTAAAATGGCGCCGATGACGTTATTAAAGTCATGGGCGATCCCTCCCGCTAAGCGGCCGATCGTTTCAAATTTGTGCAAATGTTGTACCTGCCGCTCGAGATGTTCCCGTTCCTCCCGTTCGCCGGCTTCCCGGAGTTCCCGCTGCACGGCGGGAACCAGGCGCTTCAAGTTCGTCTTCATCAAGTAATCTTGCGCTCCGTCTTTCAACGCGGAGACAGCCGTTTCCTCCCCGATGGTTCCGGAGACGAAGATGAAGGGCATGCGCAAGCGTTTGGATCTCAGAAGCTGCAAGGCGTCAATACCATTGAAATGGGGCATGGAATGGTCGGAAATCACGAGGTCCCATTTCTGTTTCTCCAAGGCGGAAGAAAGGGCCGTGGCCGTATCCACCCGCTCATGGGCAACGTCATACCCGCCGCGCCGGAGTTCGCGAATCAGCAGGGCTGCGTCGTCTTCCGAGTCCTCGACGATGAGTAAACGGAGTGGGGTTCCCATTTAGTGCCTCCCAACCGGCGGCCGCTCATTGAAAACCAGCCAGTACAATCCAAGCTGGCGCACCGCATCAATGAACTTGTTGAAGTCCACCGGCTTACGAACGTAGCTATTGGCACCCAGATCGTATCCTTTGAACCGGTCCTGCTCTTCATTGGAAGAAGTAAGGATCACGACAGGGGCTAGTTTCGTGCGCTGATCCGCTCGAAGCTGGCGCAAGACTTCCAGGCCATCGATTTTGGGGAGCTTCAAGTCCAGCAAAATCACTTGAGGCAATTGGCTTGGATCTCTGCCGGAGTGATCGCCCCTGGCGAACATATAGTCAAGGGCTTCGCTCCCGTCACGTGCGACCACCACTTCATTGAAAATGTTGTTTTTCTTTAACGCGCGAAGCGTAAGCGCTTCGTCGTCCGGATTGTCTTCCACCAGCAGAATCACGTGGTCATCCATGGTCCCATCCTTGGTTGAGCCGATTTCCCTACAAAGTGAAATAAAATGTTGCGCCCTTTTCGACGGCGCCTTCCGCCCAGATTTCTCCGCCATGCCTGCGGATGATGCGCTGCACGGTGGCCAGGCCGATGCCGGTCCCTGGAAATTCCGTCATGGCGTGGAGGCGTTGGAATGCGCCGAAAAGCCGGTCGGAGTAGCGCTGGTCGAACCCCGCGCCGTCGTCACGAACGAAATAAGCGGGCCGTCCATTGTCTTGCTTGAGGCCGAATTCGATTCGGGCGCAGCTATGGGCGGACGTATATTTCCAGGCGTTCCCGACCAGGTTTTCGATGGCCACACGCAGCAACCGGGAATCGCCCTCGACCGTCAGTCCATCGGTGATGACGAAATCGACTTTGCGGCTTGGCTGTTCGCGCTGAAGTTCTTCCGCGATGGATCGGAATACCGCGCTCAAATCCAGTTTTTCCCGGCGCATCTCGCTTCTGGTCACGCGGGAAAGATTGAGCAAATCATCGATCAGTGTGGACATGCGTTGCGCCGCCAGACGTACGCGTTGCAGATGATTCTGCCCCGCGGAGTCAAGCTGTTCACCGTAATCTTCCAAAAGGGCCTGGCTAAATCCGTCAATGGCGCGCAGCGGCGCTCGCAAGTCGTGCGAGACGGAGTAAGAAAAAGCCTCGAGTTCTTTATTGATATTGTTTAATTCGGTTGTGCGCTCCTGCACTCTTAATTCCAGCTCGCCATGGGCCTTTTGCAGAGCCCCTTCGCGCTCCTGAATCTGCGACAACATGTTGTTGAAAGCGTCGACCAACACCGATACTTCGTCGCGGCTATTCGATGGCGCCGCACGGACGGAATAATCCTTGTCCAGAGAGACGTGCCGCGCGATCTCCGCCAACTGCTTGATTGGGCCGGAAATCTCTCGCTGAAAAATCGGCGAAATCAGCAGGGCCACCAGGAGGGAGACCGCCAGCACGATCGTAGAGATCCCCACGTAGAGCCTCAACCGGGCGTAGAGCCCTTCCATGTCGGATTGAATGAAAATGAGGCCGGTCGGCTTGCCCTGGAATTCAATCGCGCGAACCAGCAGGACCGTGCGCCCTGCAAATCGATAAGTCTCCGGCTGTCCCGCGACAAGCCGAGGTAGAGCCGGGATTTCTGGGCGCGCGTCGCGGGAGTAGGCTGCGAATGGCCGGCCATCGAGGGTAAGAATTCCCGCGCGGATGATGTTGGGCGAAGCCTGAAGCGCCGATAAAGTCTTTTCCGCCGAATTCTGATCGTCGAAAAGGAGGGCGGACACCGCGTTGGATCCGGCGATTTGCGCCTGTATCGAAAGGTTGTAAACGATCGCCCGCCGAAAACTGACCACATCGTAGCCGATGAACGCGGCGCAAGCCAGAAGCAGCGCGGCGCCGCTCACAATCGCATTCGTCCAGGTGATCTTCTTGGAGATGGAATAGTCTCTAAACATCGTCTTTAAATCTCCGGGCTAGGAAGACTTCCTCACGGCGACCGCGACCTTTAATAGATCGGAACTCAGCGTTAGGCCGGCCGTTTGCGCGTTTGTCAGATTCACCTCAAAACGAAGCTTATTTCCCACCAGGACGAACTGAATCATCCCACCTCGCTGAGAAAATTGCGGGATGTCACTCACCGTTAACACTCCGGATTTATCCAACCCGGCAAGGATTTCCTTTAGCCGGCCATCTTCGGACGCGCTGATGTAGAGAACGCGGCAATCCAAAGCGTCTTGCGATCTCGCCACTCGCTTCGTCATGACGGGTTTGCCGCCTATGGTTTCACCGGAAAGGATTGAGTCGAGGACCGCGCCGAATGGGTCTTCTCCAAGCACGCAAATGGAAAAAGCGTCGCCCTTCGCGGCAGCCGCGTCCGCGGGCCACTGAACGAAACGGCTGAAGTTATACAGGTAGGTGGCCTTGACGGCGGATTCAGGCGCCTTGGTTTGCTGTGCGGGCAGATAAGTGGAATGAAGCAAAAAAAATATTACCAATGCACGGGAAACGAAATTCCGACGCGATCCATGTGGGCGAATCGGGATCGATAGAAAGTCGGCAGGGGAAAAACGCTTCATGGCCTTGGTATCTTTCACTTCCTCCAGGTCACCTTCGCAAATGCGCTTCTCTTGATCCCGACCAGTGGACCGGGATCTCCTCCGAATTCCGCATGATAGGGCGATAGGAGGTTTTGCCCGACGACGGAGAAATCGAGACTTTCTGCAAAGTGCCAGCCCAGGCGGAGGTCGGCCGTGCTGTAGGGATTTACATTGTCTTCAAGAATCCTGCCGGAATACCGGTACGTTGCGTCGAGTTCGAAATGCTTTGGCAAATTGAAGAGCGATTGAAAGCTCGTAACATTGTGTGGGCTTGACTCCAAATAAGTACTGATGAGATTTCCAACGTCCGTGTTCCCCGGCTGGTCCCTCAGCGACATGTCCAGATACGAATAGGAGCCGCGCAATTGCCACCAATGCGTGATTTTCCAATCGGGAGCAATTTCCCCGCCGACCGTATGGCCCTCGATAATGTTGGCGTAGGGCAGGACGAAGAAAAGAGCGTTAAGAGAAGGGTTCTCGCTGATGCCGTAAGGCCCGTAGCCCTGCAACCCGCTGTAGTTATTATAAAATGCGGTGAAATCGATATATAAATCCTTGTTGACTTGTGTACGGTATCCCACCTCATAGCCAATGAGCTGTTCTGACTTTGCATTGGGATTCCCAACAACCTCGAAATAGACGCTTGGGGAAGGATATGGTTGGGGGAGAGCGAGGATCGCGAACGAAACATCTTCATCCTGGCGCGACGGGGTCCGCACGGCCCGCGTCACCGCTGCCCAAATGGACTGGTTTTGAGACAGAGACCACAGCACCCGCGCGCTGGGCTCATATTCGAAGTGGCTGAAATTGTTGTATTCGACTTTGCTCCCAACGGTCAGGGTGAGCTTGTCGCGCACAATCGGAAGTTCGTATTGCAGAAAACCGCTGTAGATGCTGTCAGTTTGATCGTTCGGTAAAAAATTGATGCCAGGATTTGTCTGAATGAAATGGCTAGGGCTGACCCTAGCTCCGAGGCCCCAGGTTATATTGTGGTTTCCATGAATGCGCGCGTGCTGCACATAGTCGACATCAAAAGTATCGCGCGTCTCGCCGCCTTCCAGATCGACGCGATTCGTGCGGTCGAAGTACGCTTGAATTTGAATGTCGGAGCCATCGCCCGTCGTATGCTGCCAGCGGGCCAGCAGGTTGCCCCCGGAAACGGGCGCGACGGAAGTTTCGATGAGCTCAGCTGCCGCCGGAGAAGAAGCAGAAGTAGAAAAGGAAGGAAGGTAAGAAATCTCGCCGCTCCCGGCCATGTAGGTATCGCCCTGAAAGGTGAAGGAGTCATTTTCTCCGCTCTTCCAATCCGTGCGAAAACCGACCTGCCCCATCCGCCAGTGATCGAAATCGTCCCCGTCCGAATGATATTCCGGGGCGCGAATGGAGCCGGTGGCATACACGCGATAATTGAAGTCATTGCCAAGGGTGCCACCGTAACGAACGGTCCCAATCCCCTGGTCCACATTTCCGCCGCCCAGCGAAACCATGGCGCCGTGCGTGTTTTCCGAACTCCTCGTAATGATGTTGATGACCCCGTTGACGGCGTTGGCTCCCCAAATTGTGCCGCCCGGCCCACGGATCACTTCGATCCGCTCAACGTCTTCCATCACCACATCCTGCTGATCCCAATAAACCCCCGCGAAGAGCGGCGTGTAGATGCTCCGGCCGTCAATCATGACGAGCAGATCCTTGGAGAACTGGCCGGCCAGCCCGCGAATTGCAATCGACCAATGATCCGCGTCGATTCGCGCAACCTGCACACCCGGCGCCAGGCGCAAAGCCTCCGGGATGTTCGTGGCCCCGGACCGCCGGATATCTTCCTGCGTGATCACAAAAATCGCCGCGGGCGTTTTCATGACTTGCTGAGGGTCCTTTGAGACCGTGGTGATTTCCACGTCGCCGAGTTGCTCCAGGCTAAGCTCCTTGAGGGTGACGCTCCCGGATTGATCCTTTTGTTCGTCATCCGCGCGCGTCCGCACCGCGGCTGATAGGGACAGAAACAAGCACGACGCAATCAAAAGGCCGGCATTTCGCAGCCGCGGGAATGTTCGCCGGGAAATAAAAGATCGTTGCGTGGGAGAATGGCCGGACACGGGTACCGGCGCACAAATCGGAAGGTCGCATCGAAGGGTCATTTAAGTGATACGAACTCCTGGCGGCGGGGCCAGGAGCCGACATTTCACTATAGTCCTTCACGTATCGATCGGCTTAACAAGTGATGGCTATACGTGACTAATATCGTAATACACAGATAATCGTAGAAGGCCGTATTACGGATTGGACACATGAAGTCGCGGGGATTCATGCTCTTAGCCGGATTCACGGCCTCACAATTGGGATAACGTCGCACAATGGGTGGAGTTGGTGGCAAGTTCGAAAAGGAATTCAGGTTCGCCACAACGGTCGTGAGGATGTCGGAATGGGTCGGGGCTGCTGCGATCCAAGAATTGGGGCCGCCGGAAATGTCTAAATCGAACTCCAGCATTCGCGCGTACGAAATCCTGGTCGTCGAAGACAACGACAACGATGTGGAACTCTTCTTGCGCTCGTTACGAAAGGTTGAAATGGAATTGGATGTCGCCGTTAAACCATTCGCGGTCTCCAACGGCGCCCAGGCGGCAGCGCAACTGAGAGATCGCAGATATGACGCGATATTCCTGGACATTAACATGCCGCCACCGGACGGCGTGGAGTTAACAAAGCAGATTCGAAATTCGAAATTAAATCGGACTACCCTCGTCGTAATCATCACCGGCGCCGGAGACAACGGCTTGATGTCCCGCGCATTCCAGGCAGGCGCCAATTTGTTCCTGTTCAAACCCATCGATCGAACGCGTCTATTGCGCACCCTCCGGGTTTCCAACACCCAAATGGACCGGGAAAGACGGAGGCTGCAGCGGGTGAAGGTCCAATGTAAGATTTCGGTTGAGTACGAACACGGCCGCTTGGATGGGGAAACGTTGGACGTTTCGATGGGTGGAATGTTTGTGCGAGCCAATCGCATTTTGCCTGTGGGGTCGGCTGTGAACGTTGCTTTGGCTCTCCCCTTGGCTGCTGAACCGATCCGTGCGCCGGCGCGCGTCGTCCGCGTGGTTGGAAATGAGTTTATGGGAATCCAGCTCGAAGCGATCGGCAAAGCCGAAAGCGAGAGACTCGGCGGGTTTCTGGTCCCGCTTATTGTAGCTGTTACGGAGGGCGATAGGTGAAGGTTGCGAGACCGCAAATGGCCGGTCGAGGATGCGCCAGTCCTCGGCCAAGCAATCGGCAGTGAAAGGCACGGTTTGACGGAACGATGAATTACGCTTGCCGTGGCTCCGCATATAGCAGGGATGATGGAACCCGGGCATGCGGCGATTGGCTCTTCATCGCATACATGGCATTGTCAGCGGAAGCGAATAACTCTTCAAAGCTACCGGAGCCTTCATAAACCGCGGCGCCGAAACTGACCGTGAGATGCGGGTGCTGATGGTCTTCCGACAGCCGCTGACAAATTCGCTTTCCGAATGTATACGCGCCGCCGATCGCCGTCTCTGGAAGTATGATGGTGAATTCGTCGCCGCCCTGACGGGCGATGATGTCGATGTTACGGCACTGCGAGCGAAGTACGTTTGCAAACCTGCACAACGCCCGGCTTCCGACCAAGTGCCCGTAATTGTCATTGATGAGCTTTAAGCCATCCAAATCGAATACCAGCAGCGAAAAAGGACGCCCCGTCCGCCCATGGCGCTTGGCCTCCGCATTATACGCATCCACCAGATACCGGCCGTTGGCGACACCCGTCAACGGATCGTTCGCCGCCATGTGCAGGATCTCGGCCTCCGCCTGCTTTCGCTCCGTTATATCGTTGATCGTGAATAGTCCGCCGGGCTTGCCGGAAATCTCAATCTTTCCGAGAGTCATATCCACCCACCGGGCCTCTCCTTCCCTGGTGAGGATCTTCAATTCAAATTGCGTGACGGGTTCGTCGTTCTGGAGCCTCGCCAGGCATCCTTCGATCAACAAATCCCTGGAATCCGGATGAATGATTTCCCAGGAACTGACCAGGGCAAGCTGTTCCCTCGTGTACCCAGTAATTTCCTCGGCTTTTCGGTTTGCATACTGACAGTCAACTCCCTGATAGACCAAGATGCCGGAAGCGACGGATTCCGCCAACGCACGGAACCTTTGCTCGCTCTCGCGTAAAGCCGCCGCGGAATCCTCGTGGCCCTCGCGAAGCTGCTGTTCTCCCAAAGCCCGGCTGATGACCATCGGAAGCCGCCCGAGATGATGCTTGAACACAAAGTCAGACACGCCCTGTCTCATGCACTCGGCCACTTTCTCTTCACCGATTGCGCCGGTAACCAAAATAAAGGGCGCCTTGTAGCCCAGTTTGCGGAAGATCTCGAAAGCCTGCATGCCGTTCCAGCCCTGCAATTTGTAGTCGGCCAAGACAAGGTCAAACCGACCTGAGGAGAGCCGCGAGGAAAATTCCTCGGCAGTCTGCACGACATCCACAGTGACTTCGAATTGCGATCTTCTTAGCTCCAAGAGGCAGAGGGCAGCATCATTGGCAATATCTTCCAGATGAAGAATGCGGATATTCTTTTTGCCAGTCATGTTCGGGGTTGCGGGCGCCATTTCGACCATAAAGGCCTCCGAGTTGCTTGTCCGGGGGCTGGGTCATTGACTTTCAGTTGGCCCTTAGTCATTTCGTCTGCCGACGGACTGGGTGGGTGAGGAATCGCTTCGCCCTATAGAAGGGTAGTCATTCATGGTGACGCTGGTAAACGACTAGATATCTTATCAGTTCCACAAAAGTCACTACATGATTCATGGTATTACATAACGCACAACTGCTGTACTCCAATGGCTATTTTACGAAACCCTTCCCACAGTCGGATCGTCGTCCTTCGAAGCCGCGGACCGCTGCGCGTCGATTGCAAACGGAAACATCGAATGACACGCGCTCTTCATTTCCCAGTGGGTTTTCTATGGCCTGCGGTGAGTCGAACTTAACGAACCTGATTCTCCGTCTCGGGTAACCGCCGCTGTAACAAGTTGGCACAATTTGTTCTAAGCTGTTCAGATTGTGAACAGATCGTTTTTCTTCGCATTGGTTTGCATCTTCTCACCCCTCCTTAAGTCTCTGCTTTTCTTGTTGTTATGGGAATGTGTGAGCGGGAGGACCGGGCGACGTTTGGTGCAAGGATTGCCTTTCCTTAATCGTGGCTTTCCAGGGTACACGGGCCTGGAGAGACGGGGGGATTAAATTGGAAAAGACAATTTCAATCGAAATAGCAGATCGTTCGAAACGACCTTTCTTCTTCGCACTATTGATTTCCGCGTTGTTGGTGGCTTCTAGTCCGACGTTTGGCGCCACTCCGACAGTAGCCCAGCATACATCGAGGCATCAGAACAAATCGCGTTATCGGAACGGAATACCGACATTTGCCGATTCTACCGAAGGCGACGTCGCGGCCTTCGACGACCCAATCGTTCGCCAGACAGCCATCCGAGGGCTCGGGCGATACAACGGTTCGGTCGTTGCCATCGACCCCAATACCGGGCGGATCCTTACTATTGTGAATCAGAAGCTGGCCTTCTCGGATGGTTTCATCCCCTGCTCGACAATTAAGCCGGTGATTGCGGTGGCAGCACTGCAACAAGGGTTCGTAACACGCGACACCAAGATTCAAGTTGCGCGGCGTAAGTATTTGACTTTGACCGAGGCGCTGGCGCATTCCAATAATGCCTACTTCGAGGAACTCGGCCGCCGCATGGGATTCGACATCGTGTCCAACTACGCCCGAACCCTGGGGCTCGGCGAACTTGCCGGGTATGACATTTCGCAGGAGCAGCCCGGTTCCGTTCCCGACGCGCCGCCGGCGCGCGGCGGGGTTGCCAGGATGTCCAGCTTTGGCGAGGGAATCCGCATGACGCCGCTGCAGCTCGGGGCGCTCGTTTCGATGGTCGCCAATGGCGGCACGCTCTACTATCTGCAATATCCCCAGACCGAAGAGGAAAGGCAGAATTTCGAACCGCGCATCAAGCGTACGGTGGATATTCAGTCCCTGGTTCCGGACTTGCGCGAGGGCATGCACGCTGCGGTGATCCGTGGCACGGCACAGCGCAGCAATTTGTCCGACGCCGAGGACGTTTCCGGAAAGACCGGTTCCTGCTCGGATTCGCTCTCCCGCATCGGATGGTTTGTTTCTTATATGGACCAGCCAGACCTGAAGATCGTGCTGGTCATTTTGATGCGCGGGGACACGTATGCCGTGCGCGGGCCGATGGCGGCAGGGATTGCGGGACGCATCTACCGGGGGCTTCAAGCGAATGAATACACTACGAAAAACGACACACGCACGGACTCCCCAATCCTTGCGGCGAAATCAGGCCAATAATTCCGAATGATCCCCCACCTGCTCCACCCCGTCTGTCGCTTATGAACCCGCCCATGCCTTCCGGCCGATGTCCGGATGACTGGGCGGGGATGGCGTTATGACTCCCATGGCTACTGGCGTGAAACAAGCTGAAACAGTGTCAACCGACACTGTCCAATTCCAGCACAGATGCCGGCGAGTCGTCCATCGATCCGATTCCTCATGATTCGTTAAGACGCTTGTTTTCTGTAGATTTCGATCAGTGCAGAAAGAACCTGTGGAGCGGCGTTTGGCAATGGGATTGCCTTAACTTAAGCAGTTGCACGAACGATCTCAGGGGCAAATATTCTAAAGGGGGGAACGGACATGGAAAACTCAATCGCAACGGTGGGAAAAGAGCAGGAAGCACCTCGGGAAGCCCGGCTGTGGCAGGCTGTCATCGTGAGCACGATCGAGGAATGGGTTTCCGGGCCATTGCGTCGCTCGCGCGAGGCCGAGAAGTTTCTCTTCACGGACAACGCTGACTTCCGGCTGGTCTGCGAATCGGCTGGAATGGATGCCGAGTCCTTGCGCGCGCGGCTAACAAAACTTCGGAACCGGTCGGTAGCGCGAGCTGAAACCCTCGCGGCATAAATTCAGATTCATCGAGCGGAAGATTGATTGGAACTCGGAATGAGAAAAGCGAAGGGACCTAGTGGCCGTCCCCAACGGGGACGCCAACCTCCAAAGCTTCGTTCCTCTTTTTGCGGTTGGATTCATCGAGCATTCGATAAAGGCTGGTCCGGCTTATTTTCAAGATCTTTGCCGCAAGAACCTTATTGCCGCTGACCTGATTGAGCACCCGTTCCACGTGCAGACGCCCAACCTGCGCGAGAGGCAAAAGCGGCTCATTCGTTATTCTCACCGCAGGGGCCTGCATGAAGTTCGTCTCAGGCAAGTCCCGAATATCGATCACATCGGATTCCGTCATCATGCACGCGTGACCGATCACGTTCTCGAGCTCCCGAACATTTCCTGGCCACGAATAGCCGGCCAGCAGAGTTTGCGTCCGCCGAGTCAAGCCGGAGACGGGCTTTTTGTACTGCAGTGAGAAGCGCTTCAGGAAGTGCCGCTGCAGCACGAGCAAATCCTCAGGACGTTCCGCCAGAGGGGGAACTTTCAGTTGCACCATATTCAGGCGGAAGAAGAGGTCTTCCCTGAACTTTCCGAGCTTTACCAGCTCAGAGAGATCCCGGTTGGTGGCGGCCACCACTCGCACGTCCAACTTGCGCGTGACAGGTGACCCGAGCCGCTGTAGCTCCTGGTTCTGCAAAACGCGCAGTAATTTCGCTTGCATCGTCAGGGGCATTTCGCCAATCTCGTCTAAAAACGCTGTCCCTCCGTTCGCAAACTCAAATAATCCTACTTTGTCCTGATGCGCGCCGGTAAAAGCCCCTTTGACGTAGCCGAACAATTCGCTTTCGGCAAGAGTTTCCGCGATGGAGGAGCAATTGGTGCCTACGAAAGGGCCATTACCGGCGGAACTCAACCGGTGGAGAGCTTTCGCAACCAAATCCTTGCCCACTCCCGTTGGCCCCGTGATGAGCACGGTTCGAAAATGCGGAGCGATGCGGCGGATTTTCGCGAAAAGATCGAGCATCCGCGGGCTGCGGCCGACCATCCCCTCGAATTCGAGATTCTTGGCGAGATCGTCTTCCAACTGCGTGGCGCACTGTCGAAGCGTGGCATCCTTCATCAACTGCCCGATCCGTTGGCGCAGCTTTTCGATGGAGAACGGTTTTGGCAAATAATCGGTCGCCCCTGCCTGGATGGCCTCGACCGCAGACTCCGTCGAGTAGTAGCCCGTCATCAAAATAACGTCGATGCCCGGGTCAATGTCCAGGATTTGGCGCAGCACTTCCATGCCCTGCACACCCGGCATCACCAGGTCCAGGAGAACGACCTTAGGGCGCAGGCGGCGAATCAGCTCCAGCCCGCGCTGCGGATCGGTTGCCGTATGGATCTCAAGGCTCAACTGTTCCAGAGCGGCGCAAATCAGATCAAGATTCTCTTGCTCGTCATCTATGACTATGAGTTTCATAGGGCACGTGTCGATGAAATGGCCTGTCAAGCGTGGCTTCGGTTCCTCTGGTGGGTCCTGGGTTTTTCAGGCCGCCAAGATGGAATCCGTTGGGCCACCTATTCCTCACCATTGGGATGGAAGAGTTCTCGTTCGTTCGCAGCTCTCAAAAGTATGCTACGTATATTTCATGATCTTATATGTTTATCTATATTCTCAATTCGGCCTCATCCAATCAGTTACTGTGTAGAGCACTTGGCCAACAGGACAAGGGGGTCGAAATGATCCTTTGCGGAAACGAATTTACAACACGTTGCCGCCTTTCCTGGCTACGGTGCCATCGGAGGTGGCGATGCGAGCACAAATTCAACGGCGTCCTGACTTTCTCCGGTTACGATAATCTATACTTCCTCGGAAGGTACTTCGGTTGCCCCAGGGCATGCAGACGATCTGAAATCGGGGCAGAGGTGGCGTCAGATGGCCAAGGACGACGATCGCCAAGAAATTCCGCCAAAACCAAATTCTCTCAGGATCCTGCACATGGAAGACAATCCGGATGATGCGGAGCTTTGCCGCCGCGTATTGAACAAGCATCACTCGGGAGTCCATCTCGATGTTGTCGCGACGTTGCCGGAATTTGCCGACCGGCTTCACTCGGAAACTTACGAACTTGTTCTAACCGATTTTAATCTGGGGAAATGGACCGCTGCAGACACGTTAAATCTGCTTCGCGAGGAGAGACGGGACATCCCGGTGATTCTGGTGACCGGAACGCTCGGGGAAGAAAAAGCGGTCGAATGCATCAAGGGTGGGATCGCGGACTTCGTCCTGAAGGATCGTCTGGAGCGATTGCCCGTCGCCATCTCGCAGGCTCTGGAAGCAAAGAAGCTGCGAGACGAAAATCGCCGGGGCGAGGACATCCTGCGAGAGAGCGAGGCAAAATTCAGAGCATTGGCGGACGCGATCCCAGCCGCCATTTTCATTGAAGAGCGTGGAAAGTTTCTCTATGTAAATCGGTCTGCCGAGGAAATCACTGGGTACGATCGAGAAGAGCTCATGGCATTGAACTTCTCGCGCCTCGTTCATCGGGATTCGAGGGATGCGTTCTTGGAACATCAGGCCAAACGTGACAACTCCGTGCCGTTGCCGTATCGCGTCGAGATCATGATTCAACCGAAGGCAAGCGAGCCTCGGTGGCTGGACATCACGGTCGGGACTTTCACCCACAATGGAGATCCTGCAACTCTGACGACGGCGTTCGACGTTACGGAACGCAAACGCGCAAATCGAGAAATCCAATACGATCCGATCACGGGATTGCCCAATCTTACCCACTTGGTTTCGGTTTTCGATGCGGAAGCGTTGCGGACAAAGCGCACCGGACGCACGTTTTCTCTCCTCGTTCTCACGATCGGCGGCATCGGGCAGCTCACCGAGAAACATGGCCAATTGGCGGCCCGCCAAGCACTGACCCGCGCCGGCCGTACCGCTCGCCTGCATTGCCGTACCCTCGATACTGTGGCGCGTATCGGAGCGCAACAGTTCGCCTTGCTTCTTCCGGAGACCGATACCGATGGCGCGCTGATTCTCGGTGGCCGAATCGCCGCGCGGCTAGCCAGTCCTGGCCAGGATTTGCAGCTATCGTGCGGATTTACCGCAGCCGCCCATCCGAAAGACGGAGAAACGCTTGAGCAAGTGCTAAACGCGGTGAATCTCCAGATGCACGCCGCGCCGCACAGATGAGTGCTTGAAACGAAGAGCGCGGCGCCCGTGTGCGCGCCCGATTTCTGTTTCAGAAGAACGTTCGCCGAAAAAGTCATCCGTGGGGATCGGACGGCACGAAACAAATCCTGCTCGCGCTTCGGCGGAGAAGCTAGACGGTTCAACCGCACCTGAAGCGCCATGAGAGACATCCTCGTTCCTGTTTCTGCGGACTGGTAATGATGGCCGCTCCAGGCATTCTGCGGGCGCGCGGCAGACAGGGGAATCCTATCTTGCGGACTGCCGGCGTATCTTTCGGACGCCAACGGAGATCAGGAGGCGTGGATCAAAGTAGATAAAAATTTTGGATGATTCAGATAAAATTATTGTATACTGCAAACGTAGGGGATTCCGGGCGGGAGGCCGAGGACAGCGCCCCGTGGTCCGCCGCACGGAAAACCGGGATGATTCGAAAGGGGTTAATCCTGCCTGGGGCACATAAGCGCTTTGGCCGGTTCTACCGCCGCAACGCTGCTTGTAGCCGGAACGGGGGTAGGAACTGCATTAACCAAAGATCACAGGAGAGTTATATGAAACTACGAACGCTGGCAGTTTTTGCGATCCTTCTGGCCGGGGCAGGCATTATTTCCGCACAAGACCAAGCGCTCCGGGCGCACATTCCTTTTAGTTTTGTTGTTAACGGCGCCACTCTTCCGGCGGGTGAATACACGGTGCGCCAACCATACTCACCGCACGCGATGACCATTCGGGATACTGGCAACGGCGTTCAGGAATTCACCTTGGTTGTTCCTACGACGGGGCAGCTCACTCAGCCCGGAACCCCGCGCCTGGTATTCCACCGCTATGGCGACCAGTACTTCCTCTCTCAGGTTTGGTCCAGCAGCGGACAAGGAAACGATATCCCGCTTACGCGTCGCGAGCGCGATCTCATGGCCAGCAGGATTACTCCTGACGAGCCTGTGACTGTCGCCCTTCGCTAGGTGGGCTGCTGCGATCCGGTGTAGACGTTCAAGCGCCCAGGATGAAGGTGCAATGCACCGTTAGATCCACTGGGTATGGTTTGCCGTTGACGTATGTGGGGGCATACTTCCACTGCGCTACGGCCTTGAGTGCCGCGCTGATCAGTTCCGGTGGGCCGCTCACTGCACGAGCCTGGGCGACTTTGCCGTCTTTGCCGATCACCGCGTCAATTTCCACGGTGCCTTGAATTTTAAACGCCAGAGCGAGCTGCGGATAGTCGGGTGACGGCTCGAACAGAATCTGTGGCCGTTTGATTTTTCCACCCACATGCAGCGGTTGGCTTTCGGCAGACTCCGTTGGCAGGGCTGGACTAGCGGGCTGGCCCTCGCTCAACCTGCCCCCGAAGGTACCTGCAAGGAAGCTGCCGGCTTGGCCTCCGGGAATCCCGCCCACTTCCCACCCCACACCGCTTGTATTTTCCGGCGGTAGGCCCGAGTCGGCATGGAAAGTTTGCACGGCCTTGGGAATGGCAAGCGGCATGGTCAGCTTGGCGCTATCCAAACTTTGCTTTGGCGATCCCTGGCTCGGCGCCGTCGGAGGCAGGAGCGGCAAAGGCCGAGCAGCCGGCATCGGCGGCGCCTCTAGATAAGTCAACTGGGGGCGCCGGAGATCGAGCGTGTACGTGTAGAGAAGGGGCGCGGTCAGAAGCGAGGCCAATACGGCCGCGTGAATCCCCAGAGAAACGAGCCAATCGGCGGGCCTGCGCCTGCGGCCTATGGACGGCTGGCCAAGAAGCGCTTCATCAAATAAGTCTTTACTGGCCCTCTCCCCGCCGGATTCCGCTGCAACGCCAATCCGCACACCCTCGGAAATCAAGCGCTTGGACGGCATCAGGTTTCGGGATACCCGACTCAAGGTTGCGGCCGACGGCTCTTCGGCTTCGATCACGAGGGCGCTGCTTGGAATCGGCTGTCTCGATACCGGAAGGTCTTTACGTACTGGGCCTGCATGATCCGGCTGCACCGCGCAGGCACGCGGGTTCGCACGCAATTTAAAATGACCAGCATTAGGCGGGAATGCTTCAATCGCCGGCTGAATAAAATTGAAACTCATGAGCACGCCTCAAAGGCCATTTCTCCGTGAAGGTATGATAGAGCGATCGTGGTTAACGCCGGGTAAAGCGTTCGATTTGATTTTTGATTGCCCGGCATTAGCGTTTTAATTGAATGAAAACCCTCACCCTCCCTGGGAAGGTTTTTCCGGCAACGGCGTGAATTGAGCCCTCCTAACTTTCCTGCCGCGAAAATAACTTCCAAGGTTACGGGTCGTAACGTTCACTCCACTTCTACTTCATCGGATTGGGGCTAATGCAGGCATAAACGAACTATCTGGGGCTTCTAAACGGCTTTCACCGCGGCAAGCCTGCGGACTCGAGCTGCATCGCTGTGCGCCATGTTCGTGGAACCGGAAGTCTTCGATCCAGGCCCGGGGGAGCGGCGTCTACATGGCATTTTTGATGTCTGACACGGATGCACGTTCGCCATCTTTGGCACACGATCGGCATACCCACGCCGCTATCGGAGCATGCGCCGCGCGCCTGCCGGGCAGCCAGCGCGCGGCGCGAAACAGATCCCGCAAGGGACAATTTGCGGCTGACCGAAAAAAATTATAGAGTAGCGGAAAAATTCGTTGACATCTTCCGGCCCTTCCGCCGATAGCGCCGCGAACCCGGAGAATCACCGGGCCTCATGGCAGGCGATACCGATGCTTTGGAAAACCCTGGAAAGGGCGACGTGCGGCGCCGAATCGAAGGAATGGCTGCGGCGGAGGCGCCGCAGTTGGAAGCGAACATCGTTCCTCACGAGGTTAGGATGAAAGAAAAGCTGATGGTATCGTTCGCCGTATTCGTTAGTTTATTTACCGCCACTAAAACACTCCCGGCGCATCATGGGACTGCGGCGTATGACGATAAGATTACGGAAATTAAACAGGCGATGGTGACGAAATTCTTATGGTCCAATCCGCACAGCCTGATTGATTTTGACGTCAAGAATGCCAATAGCCAAGTCGTGCACTGGACCTGCGAAACTGCCGCCCCTCAAGCGCTGCGGCTGATCGGTTGGTCCAAGGCTTCTCTGGAGCCCGGCGACGTGATCACCGTCGACATGTACGTGGCCAAGAACGGCAATCCTGTCGGCCGTCTGCAGAAGATCGTGCGGGCTGATGGCACCGAATTGCACGACACTTTGCTTGGCGGGGACGCAGGGGGCAAGACAAAATACGATCCCGATGGCGGTAAGTAGGGTCTGTCGGTCCCGGAAACAATCCGAGCGGGGAGGATCGGGCAGTTGCGCGGATAAGCGCGAAAATACCGCGATCATAACCGTTCAGTTACTGCAATGGAGCTTTCACATGGAAACATATATGGCAAGGCGTATTCGAGGAGTGCAGCAGATTCGGTATAACTCCGGTGCACTCATGGCAGCGATGATCGCTGCCTTGGTGTTTCCCTTGCTGGTCGAAGCTCAACAGGCCGACCCGTCCGCCCCGCCGATGCAGCGAACTTTAAAACCTGGATTTATCGCGGAAGGAGTTCCCAAGATGCCCGATCCGCCGGGACCAGCTCCCAAGCGGGACCTCTCAGGAGCTTGGGTAGGGCCACAAAACACCAAGGGCGATCCGATGCCTCCCATGACGCCCGTGGGCGAAGCGCGATTTAAGATGAACAAGCCGTACTTGCGCGGCGTAACGCCTGCCGCCGCTGTCGGCACCCTCCCGCCGTCAAACGACCCGTTCATTACGTGCGACCCTCTGGGATTTCCGCGAGACCTCTACGCCCACGCGGTGAGCAGTCGCGGGGGGATGCTCTTCGGATCGGCGCCAAATCGCATGATTATCAACTATGAACAGCAGCGCGTCTGGCGGGAAATCTGGCTGGACGGCCGACAGCTTCCGGCGAAGGTGGATGCAGAAGGGGCGCCCGATCCGACGTATTACGGGTATTCGGTGGGCCACTGGGATAACGACAATACATTTGTCATCGAGACCACGGGCCTCGACGAACGCGCCTGGCTGGACGAAGCCGGGCATCCGCGGAGTTCCTCCGCGCACATCGAGGAACGCTATACGCGCGTGGACCAATATAATTTGGAACTCATCGCCACGCTCGATGATCCGAAATTTTACACCAAGCCTTGGACATTCATGAGAGCTCACTTCTACTGGATGAAAAGTCAGGAATTCGCAGAAACCTTATGCGTTCCCTCGGAGGCTCTCGAGTACCGCGACACGCTGGCTAGACCGTCGGGCATCGACGCCGATACCAGCAAATAGGCCGGCTATAGAGAATTTGTGGCAACTCGGGAATCTTTGTAGGGTACGGTTTCAACCGTGCCGTAACGCGCCTGAAATATGTGAGGCTTTAGCCGCTGGCGGTTCGAAGCGCCTGTTGCCACACAGCCTCTATAGGCTGCCCCACCCGTTATCCGATTCTCTCGGTCATGCGGACTCAGCAGACCGCGAAGCTCGCGTTGAACGGAGGTCAGCGGGCCGCTTTGCGCTCGCCCGTTACAGGAACGAACTTCTGGATGCGTTTGCCGTCCTCGACTTCACCGGTGTAAACGTTTCCCGTGGAATCCACGGCAATGGCGTCGGGAAAATGCAGCTGCCCTGCGTAACGGCCATTCCCGCCGAAGGACCCTACCTGCGTCCCATCGTTGCGGTTGAGAATCCAAACCGTGTCGTTCGCGGGGTCCGCGACGAAAATATATTTCTGCTGCGGATCGGTCGAAAGCGCCAGATGGGTCACGGTTCCGCAAGGCGGATCGGTCTTGCTGAAGGGGCCGCCGCAGTGGGCGCCGCGCGCTTGCGTGGACGGGTGAACCCAGAACTGTTTTACGAATTTGCCTTCCGTGGTGAACACTTGAATGCGGTCGCTGCCTCGTTCGCAGACGTAAACCAGGCCGTCGCGGGAGAGATGCACGCAATGCACAATCGGCGCAAACTGCTTCTGGTCCGGAGGCAGGCCGGTGACGTCGTACGGAGGAGTGGGATCGTTATCGATTTCGCTGAGCGGGATGCCATGGCCTCCCCAGCCGCGCTTGAAATTTCCATTATCCATATCGTAAACAAGCACCCGCTTATTCAGAAACCCGTCGGCGACGTAGATCTCGCGCGCCTTTTCGTCGAGATCGAAGGCCCCGATTCCATAAAGAAGCTCCGTCTGTTGGTTGTCTTGCTTCACTTGATTGTTGGGAATTTTCGGCCCGCGATGGCCGAAGTCCCACAGGAACTTACCGTCTTTCGAAAATTTGACGATACTATCGCCCGACGCCGTCCCGGAAACATAAACATTGAGATCTTTATCGACCGCGAGCGACTGCAAACGAATCGGCCAGCCGGGAACAAAATCCTTGCTGCCCCAGCTGCCAATCACGTTGCCTTCCTGATCGAATTCGATCACCTGGGGCCCCAAAACGCAGCATTC
>Ga0302324_100010836_pt1 | contig 18798 bp, 10 predicted proteins | sample Palsa_T0_1_FD_201949 | JGI IMG/M metagenome (GOLD analysis project Ga0302324, IMG submission 201949) | Peat permafrost microbial communities from Stordalen Mire near Abisko, Sweden - Palsa_T0_1 | ecosystem: Environmental > Terrestrial > Soil > Palsa > Peat permafrost | place: Sweden: Abisko...
CAAGTTTTTCTCAGCTCTCCGGTCCCAAACGGTTCTCAGTTCTCGGTCACAAACCGTCAATGATTCTTTCGATGGGAGGAATCGTTATCTCTAATGTTCTCCTCTTGATCGTTTCCGGAGACGATCTGGATATACGCTTTGAACGAAGCGGTAGAGTCTCGCACCATGGATTGCGTTACCGTCTCAATGTTCTCGCGCTGCCGATCGGCGGTGGCGCTGAAACGCTGATGGCAGGCGGTCAAAAGCGTGTCGGGTACTGACCTGCGGCTTTGCGGTCCGGTCGATCAAGCAGCACCGGCGAGCGGCACACAACATTCTTTCTTGTTCGCCCTCATTCATGTTGTCGCGGTTTTCACTTGGCTTGCTTGGGTGGCGGTAGCGCCCGACGACTTATCCGGACAAGTTCCCACCCTTTCGTTCTTTCTTGACAGCCGTTGTACCTGAGTATTTAATTATCTGATTTTCAAAGCAAACTCTGTTTATGCGGTTAAGCAGTGTGCTGAAAAAGTAGGCTTCCGACGCCCAGCCCCTGAAGGGGCGAGCGATTTCGGGCAACTTACGGCATCGCTAAAGCCATGCACTGATACGAAACCGAGTTTTTCAGCACTCTGTAAAAAGCGTCCCGTGGGAGGGCCATTTATGTCCACGACTCGAAGTTTCGCGATGCTGGTAGTGGGGTTGCTGTGCTTCGCTTCGCTTGCGTTCGCGCAAGGCGGTGCTACGGGCGCCATCGGTGGCGTGGTTCAGGACGCAACTGGAGCGGTAATCGCCAGCGCGCAGGTCAGCGTTATCAATGAAGCGACGGGCGAGGTCGCGCGGCAAACCAAGACGGATTCATCGGGGCTGTTCAACGCCTTGCTTTTGCCGGTGGGCACTTACACAGTGCAGGTGAACGCAGCGGGCTTTCCTGAGACCCGGTTTCCCGGGTTGGTGGTGCGTATCACGGAGACCACGCGCATGACCGCGGTAGTTAAAACGAGCGTGGTGAAGGAAGTTGTGGAGGTACAGGCGCAGGCGGAGCAGGTGGACACGACGGATGCCACGACCGGAGAATCCGTTGCTTCGGCCACTATTACCACGCTGCCGCTGGCAACCCGGAATTTCCAGCAACTGCTTGATCTTTCGGCGGGCGCTTCTGCCAACCTGAACAATGCTGCCGCTCTCGGCCGCGGCGATGTGCGTATAGACGTCAATGGTGGAAGAGAAGACAACAATAACTATCTGATCGAGGGCGTTTCGGCGTCCGATTATTCGTTTGGTGAGCTTACTTACACGCCAGTGCCTAACCCGGACTCGATTCAGGAGTTCAAGGTCGGCACGAGCCTCTATGACGCCAGCCAGGGTCGTAACGGCGGTGGCAACATCAACGCGATCCTGAAGAGCGGCACTTCCGGCTTTCACGGGGATGCCTGGGAGTATTTCCGCAACTCCGCGCTCGATGCCGAGGACTTTTTTGTAGGCCCATTCAGGCTGCAGCAGAACATTTTCGGCGGCGATTTCGGCGGACCGGTCGGACCCAGAGCCAAACTGGGGTACTTCTATGTGAATTATCAAGGCACGCGACAGCGGAGCGGAGATTCGTTAGGAACTTATGTTAATACGAGCATTCCGGTGCTTCCGACGTTAAACCGCGGCACTCCAGCCTACGCGACCACTTTGATCAACACGTTCTTTTGCGGCGCAAACTGCAATGGCGCTACGACCACGTCCATAGATCCGGTTGCGCTGGCCTTGTTGAATGCTACGGGCAACCAATTTGGCTCAAGCGCCGGAGGTTTTCTGATACCCACGGTTCCGGGCACGCCTGGATTCAGCAATGGGAGTGTCAATTACGGCCCCTTGATTATCACCGACCCCGGCAAGTACACAGACGACCAGTTCACGGCCAACTGGGACCGCGATTTCAACAAAGGCAAGGATCGGCTCTCCTGGCGCTTCTTCTGGTCGGACTCGGAAACTTACGAACCGTTCGGCGCCGATAACCTGCAGGTGCAGACGGGCTACCCGGCATATGCCACGAATCTGAATTTTCCGCTGGACGTCCCGCTGCGGGGGCGGTTCGGCAGCATTGCGGAGACGCACTCGTTCACCAATTCACTGATCAATGAATTTCGCTTTGGCGTGAACGTTATCAGCGACGCCCTCCAGAACGTTCCCGTCCCCGGCACGTCGCCATCCGACTTGGGCATCAGCGCCGTCGGAGCGCCGGATATGTACCGGTTCCAGTTCAACACCTTTCAGATCGGACCTTTCCCCAACCAGTTGCAATCAGCGTTGTCGGACTCGCTCGTCTATCTGGATACAGTCAGCTGGACGAAGGGTCACCACGCGTTCCGTTTCGGAGGAGAAATCGACCGCACCTCGATTCGCCGAGATCTACCCGTGCTGGACAATGGTCTGTTGTATTTCTCGGACGGCAATGCTACGAATGCGGCCATCACGGATTTCCAGAACTTTTTGCAGGGGTACACATACCTCGGCGAAGCGGGCGGCGGCGTAGCCAATCACGATTACCACATCCCGGCATTTGGCGCTTTTGTGCAGGACGATTGGCGGGTCACATCCAGTTTGACGATGAACCTGGGACTGCGCACGGAGTGGGTAGGCGCGGCATACGACAAGCTCTGCCATTTGGGCAATGCAGTGCTTCAGGATGCCAATCCCCCGATCAGCGATCCGTTCGTGTTCCCGACTTGTGCCACTAAGTATGATTTTCCTACTGTAACCGCTGCCGCGACTCTTAACAGTGCCGCCCTGAAGAATGAGTATGCCACCGTCCCCGAACCGCGTATCGGCTTTGCCTATGACATCGGGGGCAAACATGACACGGTGATTCGCGCCGGTTACGGCATCTATAGCGTCCGCGAAGACATAGGCGCGGTGGATAACCTGTCCTTTACGGCCCCATTTTTCCCACTGTCCGGGGGCCCAAGCACGCCGATCAGCGCCGGTGGACAGGGTTTGGGCTGTTTGTTCAATACCGGCGCGACGACGAATTGCGGCTCGGCTGGACCGTTCCCCCTTCCGGCCCTGGGCACCCTAAGCGGGGCGTACGCGCCGCAGCCTTCGGTTTTTCAGGGTTTTGTGAACTGTTCGACTGGAGCAGCGACCACTGACACGACGCAATGCCCGTCCTATTCTGGCAACATCGACGGATTGTTTGGGCTTGCCGTTCCCCTACATTGGACCGTACCCACAACGCAGCAATGGAATTTCTCGGTGCAACGCCAGTTGGGTGGAAATTGGGTACTCGAACTTGGATACGTGGGTACCAAGGGAACGCATTTGCGGTCGACTTTTGATCCTGACCAGCCGGCTCTGGCCAGTCCGTCTAACCCCATCACGTTGACCGCGAACGGAACGCCCTACGTGATCACCACAAACACGACCACCAATGCCTTGGCGCGGGCGCCGTTTCCCGGTGTGAATCCCGCTTTGCTCGAGGCGTTCTATCCCAACTCTGATTCCGACTACGGCAGTTTGCAAGCGACGGTTTCACACCGCTTCTCGAAAGGGCTTTACTTTCAAAGCGCGTATACGTATTCGAAGTCGATCGACGATGTTTCCACGGCCAGCGTGGCCTTTATCACCCGCGTCAACAATCAGGACAGCGGCTTGGCGTCACGCGGTCTATCGGACTTCGATCATCGCCACCGCTTCGTCGACAGCTTTAATTATTCGCTGCCTTTCATGGCCGAGCGCCACGATGCCGTCGGATATGTGCTCGGAGGTTGGGAGGTGGACAGTGTGATCGTCGCGCAATCGGGTTCACCCATCACAATTTTTGATTCGGATGGTGCATCGGCTTATACCCTGGCCAGCTCTCCTGTCGCCACGGCCAATTTCGCTCCCGGCTTCGATTGCAGCGATGCGTTACAGACTGGCAGCCTCGCCACCAAGATTGCAAATTATGTCAACCCCAATGCGTATCAATCGGCGCCCCTTGTCCCTTATTCCATCACTCCTTCACAGCCAGCCGGAGCTACCGGATATGGCGATTCGCCGCGCAATTGCATCATCGGCCCGAGGCAGGTGAACGTTGACTTCACGCTCGGCAAGATGTTCAAGATCGGCGAGCGGCAGAACCTGCATTTCCGCACAGATTTCTTCAATCTGTTCAACCATCCGTCATTCCAAAACCCCTTGGGCACGGGAACTGCTAACATCGCCGACGGCTCCTCGGTTGGCCAAATCACGCAAGTCAACGGAACACCACGGCTGATTCAGTTCTCGTTAAAATATTCGTTCTGAGATTTTACGCAGATATGGTGGCCGGGCGGGGACGCCCGGCTCTTCACCGATTTCTGACACAACGCATCAATCTGGGACTTGCAGCGTGAGGCCAACCGCATGAGGCTCGCAAGAGGCGTTTTGCCACTGCTCGGGGCTGTACTGGCCGCGTTCGCCACGCTGCAAGCCCAGAACCCTCAAACCGGCACCGTAGTCCACTACACCACCACCATCAACAACGTGAAATATCTTTTCGCCACGGCTGAACCGGTGGTGCGGTTAAAGTCGGGCGACATTCTCGACACCAATACACTGGACTGCTTCGGGAATGCCCTGCGGAAGCCCGGGGACACGCTCAGCATGTCCAGGGGCGACAATCCGCTGGCGGGGCCGTTTTATGTCGAGGGCGCGGAACCGGGCGACACGCTGGCAGCCAAGATTCTCGATTTGCAGGTCGATGGAGATACGGGGGTGGGCGCGTTCGCCCCCGGATTTGGCGCTATCAACGAGACCAACTACACGCCCATGCTGCATCCGCCGCTACCGGAGCGCGTCTGGTTTTATCACATCGATCACGCCGCAAACACGGCTTTGTTCAGGGCGCTCGATTCGGATTTCTCGGTGAAGATTCCGATGCATCCTTTTTTTGGATGCATCGGAGTTGCGCCGGCTAATGGGGAAGCGCGCAGCTCGGTGGTGCCGGCGGAATTCGGCGGCAACATGGACTCGCCTGAGGCTAGTGTCGGCAATACGGTTTACCTTCCGGTAAACGTGAAGGGCGGTCTTTTTTATATTGGCGACGGACATGCGGCCATGGGTGATGGAGAAGTCGCGGGCACTGCTATTGAAGTTCCGTTGAAGGCGCGAGTGCAGTTGAGCGTGATTAAAGGGCGCGCGATTGCCTGGCCGGAGTTCGAGAACGACGTCGCGATTATGACGGTGGGCGCTTATCGTCCGCTGGATGACGCGGTGCGCATCGCTTTCACTGAGCTCGTGCATTGGATCCACAAAGATTACGGCCTGTCGGAACTGGATGCTTATGAGCTGCTGTCTAAGGTAGCTAAGATTCATCTGAATGAGATGGTGGATCCTAACTACGTGGTGGTGGCCTCGATCGAAAAGAAGTATCTGCCGGCTCAACGCTAGGCTTCTGCGACGCGGTGCGGCCCAGCGCGGAGGGGTGCGGTATCGCTGAGCCGGCTGCGGGAAAAGCGGCTTTCGCGCCGCTGTCTTACCCCGGCGGCTAAAGCCAAAACACACTGGTTATCGCAGCCGTAAACCGCTGCGCCACACCGAAATCGAGTACACGCCCGCTGAACCGCCTGCGCCACCCAAAATCAGGTTAGTGGAGGGCGCTTCTGATCGCCAGATCCAGACCTACCATCAGGACGGCCGAGGCGGGAATCACGAGCAGTGCCTTCTTTAAGCGTCGCGGATCGCCTCCCGCGATTGCGCCGATGATGCGCGAGCTGACTGCCAGACCGATCCATCCACAAGTGATCGCGAAGCCGATGGCGGTGCCGGTCATGCGCGGGAAGGCGTCGCCTACGATGGCCAAGGTGGTGGGATAGACCGGCGCCATGGAAAGGCCGGCGAGGAAGACCAGGGCAGCGGCGAGCGCGGGGTGGTTGGTCCGGAGCATTAGAAACGTGGTCACCGCCATCGCGATTGAGCCCAACAACGTTACGGTAACGGCGGGGACGTGGCTGAGAATCGGCAAGATGGCGGCGCGGCCGATCAGAAGGCCGAGAGCGAATCCCAGGGAAAGAATGTTGAGAGCGCGGGATTCGGGAATTCCTTGCGCGATGAGATGTCGGGGCAACCAGTTCCACATTCCCACCTCGCAAGTGACATAGAGAAAGAGGAAGAATCCACATAGAAAGAGCAGTGGGCGGCCGAGGACGGGAGCCGCATCGGCCAGCACAAAGCGGCCAGCGCCGGTGGGGCCAGGCATTGGGGTGAAGGCTTGAATCGCCAGCGTGACGACGGTGAGCGACGCTATGGAGTAACAGAGGCGGACCCATTTTCTGCCGAAAACATTGGCGGCGATGAAGGGCGTGGCGAGGGCGCCGAGTCCGAAGAAAAGGTTGGTCAGGTTCAGCGCGATGGCGCGATGGGTTGCGCTGACATCGCTGACCAGAGAATTCGCGCCGGTCACGAGCGTGCCGCCACCGGCTCCGAGCAGGAACAAAAGAACCGCAATGCTGCCGAAGCCCGGGGCGCGCGGAAGGACGAAGAGCACAGCGGAGATCACGACGAGGCCGACGATGATGCCCACTTTTTTGCCTTCGTCGTCGAGCAGCGGGCCGACGGCTAGCGAGGCGAGGATGAGTCCCAGAGCTTGGGCGAAGGCGATGGTGCCATTCTGACTGGGCGTGAGATGGAAGCGGTCAGACAGCTCGGGCAGGATGGTGCCGAGCATGGCGGCGATCAGTCCGTAGATGAAGAAGGCTAGACTAGCGGCAAATATTAACACTTGTTCCTTTCAGTTGCATGGTTAAGGCAGTGGCTCGGTCTGCGAAACCTTGACCACCAAGGGTACGGAGGTACACGAAGGAACACCTTGAACGAACAGGCTTCCGGTTCTCGGTTCTGATTTTTCTCCATGTTATCTCGGAACTGACCCGCTCTCTGCGGGCACATCGAACCAGGCTCTCGCGCTGTGGCTCTGGAGCACGGCGCTTAGGATTTTCAGTTGACGCAGGCCGTCGAGGAACTGCGGGTATTCGGGCGCGACGCTGGCTGCGATTGAGGCATAGAAGCGGCGAAAGACTTGCTTGAAGGTGTCATCGTAGCCTTCGCTGTGTCCGCCGGGAAGATCGGCGTAGCTGCGCGCCCCAGGCTTGAGGAGTGACGGATCTTTCATGAAAACCTGATTGGCCGTATTGCGGTGGCCCTGCCAGAGTTCGTCGGGACGCTCCTGGTTCCACGCTACCGAAGATTTTGTGCCGTAGATTTCGATGCTGAGACGATTCTTGCGTCCGGCGGAAACCTGGCTGGCGGTGACGGTGCCGCGCGTGCGCGGGCCCATGCGAAACATAACCGCGCCGAAGTCTTCCGAGTCCACGGCGGTTTCGATGTAGTCTTCCGGGCCGAGCAGTTTATTGGCGAAGGTTTCGACTGAGTGCTTCGGCTTTTTGCGCTGGGGATGAAAGGTCTGGAGATCGGCACAGAGAGAGGTGACGCGCAGTCCGGTGACGTGCTCGGCCATGTCGAACCAGTGCGAGCCGATATCGGCCATGCAACGCGAAGGACCTCCGGCTTTGGCATCGACGCGCCAGTTCCAGTCGGTGTCGTAGAGCAGCCAGTCCTGAAAATACGTGCCCTGGACCATGAGAATTTCGCCTAGATCTCCGGCTTCACACAGTCGGCGCATTTGCTGGACCATGGGGTAGTCGCGCAGATTATGACAGACGCAGTTGCGTAGTTTGTGGTGAGCGGCTAAGGCTACTAGTTCTTCGCCTTCTTCTACGGTGGTCGCCAGCGGCTTTTCGCAGAGCACGTGCTTGGCGGCCAGAAGCGCGTCTTTGGCCATCTGGAAGTGCTGCGCGTTGGGCGTGCAAATGTGGACGGCATCGATCTCGGGATCGCGGAGGATGTCGCGATGGTCGGTTGCAATCCTCGGGATCTTAAAGCCTGCGGCCAGACGTTGCGCGGACTCGGCGGTTCTGCCTGCGATGGCAACGACTTCGACGGATTCCTGGCGACGAATGGCTTCCAGGTGTACACGGCCCATGAAGCCGGTGCCGATGATTGCGGTTTTTATCAGGTTCATGTCGTTTCCCACCCTGCCATGCTAAACCCTGCGGCCTCCGGGAGTTCAAAGTCGCTCGGGCCACTGACACGCTGCCGAGCTTCGCTCGGCTTGGACGGCCGGGACGCGCGTCCCTACATGAACTCACGCTAGACCCACCAGGCAGTGGCGGGCTGCTCGCGGATTACGATCCGATTTAAGAACTCTGCGGCTTTGGTTAGACCTTCTTCTGGCGAGAGCAGGCTGTCTTCATGTTCGATGGAGAGTACGGAATCGTAGCCAAACATGCGCAGAGTGGAAATGAACTCGCTCCACCATTCGGCGCCGTGACCATAGCCGCAGGTGCGGAAGATCCAGGAGCGGTCGCGCTCTTCGGTGTAGGGCTTGGTGTCGAGGACGCCAGTGCGCGGGAGGTTGACGGAGTAAAGCTGCGTGTCTTTGGCGTGGACGTGGAAGATGGCGCCTGCTAACAGGCGAACCGCGGCGATGGGATCGATGCTCTGCCAGAAGAGATGGCTGGGATCGAAATTGCAACCCACGCTTGGGCCGGCGATGTTGATGAGTTTGAGCATCGTCTCAGGACTATAGACTACGAACCCGGGATGCATTTCTATCGCGATTTTCACGCCGTGGTCAGCGGCGAATTTTGCGTGCTCCATCCAATAAGGGGCGACTACTTCGCTCCATTGCCAGTCGAGCACTTTGAGATAGTCGGGCGGCCACGGACACGTCACCCAGTTGGGCGCGGTCGCCGTCGGCGAATCGCCGGGACATCCGGAGAAGTCAACGACCACATGGATACCTAGCTTCTCGGCTAGCAGGACGGTCTTGCGGCTTACTTCGGCGTCCTGCTGCGCTCGGGCTTGATCGGGATGCAGAGCGTTGCCGTGACAGCTTAGGGCGCTGATGGTGGCGCCGTGATCGGCTAGAACGCGCTGCAACTCGGCCATGGCCGAGATGTCCTCTAGCATTGCCAGCTTGCAGTGGGCATCGCCTGGGTAATTTCCGGTGCCTAGCTCGACCGTATCGATGTGCAGTGCGGCTAGTTTCTTGAGAACCGCCGGCAGGGGGAGTTGAGACAGCAGGGGCGTAAAGACTCCGACACGCATAAGGGGCTCTATCTCCTCGGATCAAGACGATTGAATCATGGAGCCATTGAATCATTGCATCATTGCTTCCTCGGGCGGCAGCAATTGGTAGCTCACGAAGGCTATTTTGCTGCTATCGGGCGACCACGAGGGAACGTTCATCGTACCCTGTCCGCCAAAAAGCTTGGCCAGGACCGTAATCGGATTATCGATCTTGCCGCCGTCGATATTCATGATGCGGAGCTGCACATCTTTGTTTGGAGGATGGCCCACAACTTCGCTCCCGTAAGAGAGGAAGACCATCCACTTGCTGTCGGGAGAGATGTGCGGGAACCAATTGTTGTAATCGTCGAAGGTTATCTGTTCCTGGTTGCTGCCGTCGGCGTGCATGCGCCAGATCTGCATGTGGCCTGTGCGTTCGGAGTTGAAGTAAATGTACTTGCCGTCGGGAGAATACTCAGGGCCATCATCGAGGCCTTTGGCGGTGGTAAGGCGGGTTTCGTCGCCTCCGGTGACGGGGATGGCGTAGATGTCAAAGTCGCCATTGCGCTGGCCTACGAAGGCGAGCGTTTTACCGTCGGGCGACCAACCGTGCCAGTAGGACGGGGAGTTTTTGGTGACGCGGCGCGGCGTGCCCCCTTCGGTCGGGACGATGTAGACGCTCGACTGGTGGTCGGGCTGCGACTGATCGCTGATGGCTAGCCACTGCGAATCCGGAGAGATGCCGTGGTCGTTGTTGCAGTGCGCGGCCGTGCCGGTGTCGATTGTCGTGGGTACGCCGCCTTCGACTGGCAGGCGCAGGATGTGGCCTTCACTATTGAAGAAAAAGTGGGCGTTGTCGCGAGTCCAGTTGGGCGCTTCGAAGTGGCTGGGAGCGGTGTAGATGACGCGGCGATCGGTGGAGGCGATGGTCACGGTCTCCAAGGTGCTGTAGAGGACGGGTGGGGCGGCGCTGGCGCGGGGAATTGAGAGGTCGACGTTGGAGAAGACGGCTTTCGCTACGGCATCTTTATCGTGTGAACAGACGCCGATGCCGACATAAAACAACCCTTGCAACGGGAGCTTGATGGAGGTGCCGGCCGGACGCAGCGGCTGATCCGAGTGCGCAGCCGTGGCGAGGAAGGCGTAGATGAAGTCTCCGCGCTTCTCGATGCGCAGGCTATGAGGCACGGAGACGTTGGATTGAATCTCGTGCGTGGTCGAGCCTTTGGCGTCGCGATACTGCAGGGAGGTGACACCGTCGCCGTGCATGGCGAGGTTGGCGTAGGGAGAATCGGCGTCAAGGCTCTGGCGGATCATGAGCACGGCCTCGCGATGCAGGTTGCCGCTTTCCGGCAAGACGATGTCGGCGGTCAATGCTATATCTCCCGTAACTTGCTTCCATGCAAACTGGAAGGCAGCGGACGTGTTTTCGCCGCTGCCGGTAAGAGCGTAGGCGTGCTGCGCGGGATCGTATTGCGCGGAGCCGGGATGCTGCACGGTGCCGATGTCAGCGTGATCCTGAAAAAGGCCCAGGACAGACGTGGCGGCCTGCGCGCGGAGCGGGACGGCAGCAGAAAAAAGTAAGAGAGCGATGCAGCCGATTGAACTTGCGTAACCCCTGCCTGTATTTCGCGAGCCTGCATGGCTCGAGGGTGCATAACCCCAGAAATGTTCGACGGTGTAGTTGCGTTTCACCGGGGAGCCTCCACGACTGTTTACGGAAAGGTAGGGCGGTGGAGAGAATTTGTCAATTCACGCAAGCGACACTCGCGCGGCAGTAGGTTCGAGGTCGGGGCGATGTTGATTCATTGGACGATAGTTTTCGAATCATCCTGCAAGTTTATGGTGATGGGCGCCGAAGTTGAACTGGGGTAGACGGGAACTAGTGTTCCTCCTCCTGGCGGTGACGACGGACTGCAACATCGCGCGATCGAATTCCCCGAATACACAGCGGTTAGAGTGTTGGCGCCGGGCGCGAGCTGCGACGCACGGAGCGGAAGGGTTGCGGCAGAGGTCGTGGCGCTCGCCGGATGCAAGGTTTGCGTTGCCAGCAAGGTCGACCCTAGCATGTAGTTCACCGTGCCGCTGGGCACACCGCCCCCGCCTGGAATGGCCGAAACGGTGACGGACAGCGTGGTCGATTGACCAGGTTGGAGCGTGTCCTTCTCTGCCGTAAGCTTCGCGGTTAATGAATTGGAGATTGCTGCTCTGGTATTTTGGTAGGCGCCGATGTCGATGGTCGAGCCGTGCCTGCGGGGATCTCCCAGGAAGTCGGTGCTGCCATAGATGGAGCTGGGTGAACTGCCATCGGGATCACACCAGCCGACACTGCAGGCAAGGCTGGTGCTGCCTGCACCGACAGCAGGTGATTCCGGTTCGATATCAAAGTTTGGAGGCGTGTCGCCCAGGTCGACGAAGAGCGGATCCGCGTTCACGGAGTTTGCATCTTCTCCGCTCGACGACTGCCAGTTGGAAAAACTCTGGAAGGTATTTACGTTGCCCCACCAGATTGACGTTCCTTCGACATAGCCTGCGGCCGAATTATAGAGGTTCCAATTGAGTGTTGCCGGCGGAGCGGGGTACTGCTCCAAGAAGGGAACGTAGTTGAAGACCCAGGTATTGTAGGCGCCGGCGTAGAGAAGGTTGTTTTCGTAGATATCGCCTTGAGCGTTGCCGACCTGGTACTGGATCTGGAATTCTCCGGTCGAGCCGCCTTCAGATTCGTCGCCGGGTTGGGTGGCGTTATTGTAGAGAGTGTTGTTGACGAAAACATCGTGATAGCTACTGCCTCCTCCGTTGCTGTGGCCGCCTTTTTTGGTGGCAGCCGCATAACCGCCAATGGAGTTTCCGCACGCATTCGAGTTGTAGAAAATGTTATTGCGAACTGTGGCGTATCTTCCGAAACACGGAGACTTGCCGGTCGCGGCGGTCCCTGTATTATTTGGGCCCGACCACTCCGTACCGTTAGCTTGGCAGACCTGATTTTCGCTGGTCGTCTCGATGCCGTAATCGGCCTGCATGATGACGTTCCGCTCGAACGTTACATAGGCGCAGCCGTCACAGTAGAGTCCGTCGGCGTCGTATTCGCGGCCCTCGCCGGGATTTGCTATTCCGCTGATGTTGTAGATCGTGTTCCCGCTGATTTCCCCGTACATGGCTTCGTCGTAGCCCACGGGACCCACGCCCTCATATCCAATGGCATCTATGCCGATGTTGTCATTGTCGTGAACGAGATTATTTGTGATTTTGAAATGGGTCACATTTCCATCGACGTTGACCGATTCGCTCTGTCCGGTCTTCAGGTCATAGACCTCGTTGCCGCTGATGACCAACCGCGTGATGGGAGACTTCGAGGTGCCGTAAACGGAGATGCCGAAAGCGTTACCGTTCGTTCCCGCTGTGGTCGTGATCTTGTGCACCAGATTGTTCAGGATCTGTATTCCAGTCCCCGAGCCAGTGATCCAGACGCCGCTCGGGACGTCGTTTACGCTGTCGGTAGTGTAGTTGCGGATTTCGAATCCGCTGATCGTGATGTAGCTCCGGCTTCCGACGATGTTGATGAGACCCTGTGTGCCGTTTACGGTCAAGCCAGTCCCGTCGATCACTGCAGTCTGTCCAGGATAGCTTTCGAAGGTGATCGGAGCCGCGGCGGTTCCGGAATTCGGAAAATTCACAGACTCGTTGTAAACGCCGCCGAAGACGTAGACGGTGGCGCCGGCGGTGACTTTCTCGGAAGCGTGCGAGATGGTTCGCCAGGGCGCGGCCATGGTGCCAGGATTCGTATCGGTGCCGCTGGTCGACACATAATAGGTAGACTCGGCCTCATACGTTGTCCCAACCTTATTGGCAACCCCGGCGGTAAGTGACTGGGCCGGCAGCAAAACGAGGACCAGGATGAGGGTTGCAGCCGGTATTACGCCCAGGTTCCGTAGGATCGAAACATTGCAGTCCATAAGTTTCTCTGTATCCCTTTTGCAATCAGCAGTGAAAGTTTAGCGCAAACTGGATCTGTCCGGGGGGGCGCGCTGCCAGGGGAAAGCCGAGCCCGGGCTGGCTTACTCCTGGACGCTCGATCCGCGTGTTCGCCAAGACGGCTGATGGGCGCGGCGAAAAATCGGGTGCGCGAGGTCCGAGCGTTCGGTGTAATATTACGAACGATTACTTATACTTTCGTTTCATAGCGTTGGTCAACAGCGATGTTTTGCGGAATGCGGAGGCGTGCGCCTGTCCGCGTGCAGTATCGAGGGCAAAACTTTTAGGAGCTTGTTCATGATCAGCCGTAAACACGGAATCGCCTTAAAGCGTGCGTTCCTCAGTGCAATACTCGGTTTCAGCTTTTTTATGGCGGCTTGTTCGAAGTTGCCGAAATCGCCCCGGCATGTGCCTCTCAGGAGCGCAACCGCCAAGCCACAACCAACCCAGCCTTCCACGATCAGCGTAGAGGTGAACGCGGGTGGACCGGTCGTGCTAACTACGAGCGCGGCTGTGTTTCAGGTGAGGCCGGACGGTTACGTGCAGGCTCTCTTGCTCAAAGATGGCCGGAGGTTATCGCTGGACGAGCCGAGCGTCGGCGCTCCCGCAGACAGCGATTTTGTGCGGGTGAGCGGAAAGGATGTGCATTTCACGCTCGACTTTCAGCAGGCGCAAGTGCACGAGGCGATCGGAAAGATGGGCGTGGGGAAGCGGGTGGAGATTCCGGCGCTTCCGCTCGGACCATCCCCGGAAATGGATTTGCAATGCGTGCTGGCGCTAGAAGTCTATGACCAGTTCCCGAATATTCTGCTGAGCACTGTGGAATACAAGAACAATGGCGCGAGTGCCGTGGCCATCGAAAAAAGCGTAAATCAGCGCCGCCGTTTGAATGCGCGGCTGGCGGACGCAAACGCGCAGCGCTGGGAGATGTGGTCGTTTCACGGCTCGAGCTACGACTGGGGAAAAGATGATGTGGTGAAACTTTCGCCCGCTTTTTCGCAGCCTAACATTATGGGAGAAATGGTCAAAGGAGGCTATGGGGGCGGGATTCCGGTGGTGGCTTTCTGGACGCGCCAAGTGGGCGAAGCGGTTGGACACGTGGAGACGATTCCGATTCCAGCGTCGATTCCTGCAAAAGTCGCATCCGATGGACGGCTGAATACAGAAGTCGATTACGCGGCCAACATCACGCTAAAGCCGGGCGAGACTTACTCCACTCCGCGTAGTTTCGTTTCGGTTTTTGCGGGCGACTTTTATGAGCCGCTGCGGATCTGGTCGAGCGTGCTGCAGAAAGAAGGGTGGGAGCTGCCGAAGCCGTCGAGCGAAGCTTACAACGTGAGTTGGTGCGGCTGGGGATACGAGGCCGACGTGACGCCGGCGCAGATGCTGGGAACGATTCCGAAGCTGAAGGAGATGGGCATCAAGTGGGTGACGCTTGACGATCGCTGGTTCGATGTCTATGGCGATTGGAACCCGCGGGCGGATACTTTTCCCGGGGATTCGATCAAGAAGATGACCGATGATTTCCATCAAGAAGGGATGCTGGTGCAGCTGTGGTGGCTGCCGCTCGGAGTGGAGGATGGTGAGGGAAAGTACGAGTCGCATAAATATTCAGAGGCAAAAATCGCACAGGAGCATCCGGAGTGGCTGATTCTGGACAAGAATGGCAAGCATGCTCGCATGACTCGCGGCCTGGCGGTGCTGTGTCCGGCGGTGCCCGAGGTGCGGGCGTATCACAAGCGGCTGACGGAAAAATTCATTCGCGACTGGGGATTTGACGGCAGCAAACTGGACAATATTTACAGCGTTCCGGAGTGCTACAACCCGACGCATCACCACAAGTCGCCACAAGATTCGGTGAATGCAATGGCGGATGTATACAAGGAAATTTTCGAGACGACGCGCGCGCTGAAGCCGCAGAGTGTGACGCAGGCGTGTCCGTGCGGAACGCCACCATCGCTCGCTTGGCTGCCGTTTATCGACCAGGCGGTGACGGCGGACCCGGTGGGAGCGGATCAGGTGCGGCGCAGGATCAAGATGTATAAGGCATTGTTGGGGCCGGAAGCGGCGGTGTATGGCGATCACGTCGAACTTTCTGCCATGACAAAGGTGGGCAACGAATGGAAGGAGCACGGCGACGATTTCGCTTCTACGATTGGAGCCGGCGGCGTAGTGGGAACGAAGTTTGTGTGGCCCGATCCGGGGCCGAAATTCAAGGACGTTAATCTGACCGCTGCGAAAGAAAAGCGCTGGAAGAAATGGATCGGTTTGTATAACGACAAAATGCTTTCGAAGGGCGAATTCAGGGATCTCTACGTGACCGGCTATGACATGCCCGAGGGATTTGCGATCGCGAAAGACGGCAAAATGTATTACGCCTTTTTTAACTCGGACAGCTGGCGGGGCGAGGTCGAGTTGCGCGGATTGAAACCGGGAAGGTATCGCGTAAAGGACTACGGCGAGGGCAAGGATCTGGGGACGGTCGACGCTGGGGCTAGCGGCGTGGCGAAATTAGCAACGGCGTTCAAGGATCACCTGCTTCTGGAATTAGGTTCGCAGCCGTAAAGCGGGCTGCAGCGGCTGTCGCCCACAACCGGCTGATCTGGCGTCAATTTGCAGCGCAAGGAGAAGAACAGTCCCAGCAACTGCCCGAACATGACATCCACTGGGGGACGACAATCGTCCGGAACGGGAACACGGATTTTCAGGTGACAGATATCGGTCAGCAAGACCGTCGAACGGCAGTGCTGAATCGCCAAAGAAGCCATTTCTGATCTTGTTCTCTTTCGGTAGCTCAAGAAGTTTCGCTAGCGCATTCCTTGGCGGGAATTCCTTGAAAAGTACGGGTGAAGCACGGACTCTGGGGCTGCCGATTTTTCAAATAAGGAACTCCCGCTCGGATAATTGGCTCGACGGAAGGGGTCAAACACCTTTGCGATGCTTTCGATTTATTACGAACATCGTTATTTACTTACGTCTGGACAGCAAAAGTCAAGCCCCAAAATCACGCGTGCGCGGCGAGCCTTCAGCTTTTTCGTGGACAAACGAGACGCGAAAGCGATAGAAAGGATTGCCTGCGAGTGGTTGCTTCTCACTTCTCACCTGACGAGAGAGTCCCGTGCTGATCGAAGAACGTCGAAGGGCGATTCTGGAGGCCTTGCGTCGGGAGGGCCGTGTGCTGGTCAGGGATTTGGCGCATCACCTTCACACCTCGCAAGTGACCATTCGTAAGGACCTTGAGATCCTGCACTCCGCTGGAAAAGTTCATCGTACACATGGAGGCGCTCTGCCCTCGCGCGAGGGCGCACTCGAAGATCGCACGCTGGGCGAAAAGGAAAAACTCCATCGCAAGGAGAAGACGCAGATTGCCGCCGCGGCCGCCCGCATGGTGCAAGAGGGCCAGGTGGTGATTCTCGACTCCGGAACCACCACCACCGCAATCGCGAGAGCGTTGCGCCATCATCAGAATTTGACGATCATCACCAACGCAGTGAATATCGCGGCTGAACTGGCCGGAACGCCACTGGATGTGATTCTGACGGGGGGAACTTTGCGGAGGAATTCTTTTTCGCTGGTGGGGCCGATCGCAGAGGAAACATTGCGGCGATTGAATGCGGATATTCTTTTCCTGGGCGTCGACGGCTTCGATGTTCATTATGGGCTGAGCACGCCGAATCTTTTGGAAGCGAAGGTGAATCGCGCCATGATGGACGTTGCCCGGGTCGTCGTGGCGGTTTGCGATTCGAGTAAATTTGGCCGCCGAAGTCTCTCTCTGATTGCGGCACCGTCGGCTGTGCATCATGTGATTACGGACCATTTCGCCCCCAAGAAGGACATCGATCATTTGCGCAGGGCGGGTATCGAGATCACTCAAGTTCATTCTGGGGAGCGCCATGCATCGCATGCATCCTAGGAGAGTTCATTGACGCGATTTGATGTAACCATTGCCGGGGAACTTAATCTCGATTTGATCCTCTACGGACTTCCGGAAGCGCTGCCCCCCGAACGCGAGTTACTGGCGGACAATATGATGTTGACGCTCGGGAGTTCTTCTGCCATCGTGGCGCACAATCTGGCAGCGCTCGGCGATCGCGTGGGCTTTGTTTCCTGCATCGGCGACGATCCGTTGGGAAACATCGCGCTCGAACGACTGGGCGCGGGTGGAGTGGAGGTTCAAGAAGTCGTCCGCCGCTCCGGCATTCAGACCGGACTGAGCGTGATTCTACAGCGCGAGAAGTGGCGGACGATTCTCACTTATCCGGGAACGATCTACGATTTGAAACCGGAGCACATTAACTTCGACTACCTTGCGGCGTCGCGGCACTTTCATTTGTCTTCGTTTTACTTGCAACGGGCCTTGCGGCCCCGTGCGGCAGAGCTTTTTCGCCGGATGAAAGAGCGCGGACTTACGACCTCTCTCGACCCAAACGACGACCCGGATGACGAATGGAAGAACGATATTCTTGAAACTTTGCGCTACGTGGACATTTTCCTGCCGAATGAGCGCGAGGCGAAGAAAATTGCCGAAACCGAGAATATTGAGGAGGCCGTCTCGAAGCTGGCCTCCATAGTGCCGCTGGTGGTCGTGAAACTCGGCGCGGACGGTGCGCTCGCACAACGGGGCTCCGAGCGTTGTGTCGGTTCGGCGACGAGGGTGAAAACCGTGGATGCCGTGGGCGCGGGCGACAGCTTCGATGCGGGCTTCCTGCATGAGTTTTTGCGCGGCGGCGGACTGCAGGGTTGCCTCTCCTCCGGCAACGTCGCCGGAGCGCTTTCGACTACGCGGGCCGGAGGGACCGAGGCATTTCGAGACTCGGAGTACCGGAATCGTTTCTTGCGGGAGCAGTTGTAAATAATCTTGCTTGCCCGAGGACCGAAGCGGTAGGTCGATCGTCAGGCTCGCGCTGTTGACTCACCAAGTTCTAGTTCATCCGCTAAACTGTTGCGGAAAGAGTCGAAAGCGCGACGCCCGGCCCCCAAAGGGGCGACGGATTGAAAGGAATTGTGGTATCGCTAAAGCGATACCCTGATACGAAACCGAGTCCCGCTAATTAGCACTAAATCCTTCTTCGATTTCCGTTCTGGTTCATCAAGTTCTAGTTCGCCGCATTACTTTCTCGATGCGGCATGGTCATCACGGCGCGCGGCTTTTGGCTCGGCGGCGCGCTGGCGCGCCATGCCTTGGCCAACTCGGCGTTCAGCTCGCCTCCGGCCAGGAAAACGAAATATGCCCAATAAAGCCAGGTCATGAGCGCCAGCACGCCGCCCAAAGTTCCGTAAATTCGGTTGTAGTTCTCGAAGTATCGGAAGTAGATGCCGATCAAGTACGACAAGGCCATGCAGCAGGCGACGGAAAAAACGGCGCCGGGCAAAGTAGATCGGAACCTGTGCTTCACATTGGGAGCGAGCAAATAGATCGTTTGCAACGCAAACACCGCGGAGCCCAGGGCGATTGTCCAGTGAACGATGGGCCAGAGCGAGAGAAAAACCAGGGACATGCCAGTTCTGACGGCGAGCCACGCGCAAATCTTAGGACCAATGACCAGCGCTGCGATTGCTGCCATGAGCAGAAAGCCGCTGATGAGCGCTAAGCCGACGGCCAGAAGGCGCGCCTTCCACATGGGGCGATGATCGGTCACATCGTAGGCAGTGTCCAGGGAGTCGATCATTTCATGGAAGGCAGAAGACACTACCCAAAGCGTGCCCAAGGTTCCGAGTGACAGCCAGGCGCGCAGATTTGCACCGAGCACGCCTACAAGAACGGAATAGACG